>ERZ1026880.239-NODE-239-length-29828-cov-5.475901_pt1 | contig 29828 bp, 29 predicted proteins | sample MGYA00380170_ERZ1026880 | MGnify/ENA primary metagenome ERZ1026880 (study PRJEB33269, sample SAMEA4719806) | human gut metagenome | biome: human-associated habitat; feature: organic feature; material: feces | place: Cameroon | collected 2013-10 ...
TTGCTCAATCTGTCCAATAATTTTTTCCTGTTCTTCGAGTGGAGGAAGAGGTATTTTCATTTCAGAAACATACTTTTGTGTAACGCCTTTTACACCTATCCCTTGCGCGTCTTGGGCTATTTGTGAAGCAAGAAACCGCGCCATATAATATAAAAACCTTGGCATCAGATTTTTTCCTGGAATGAGACAGGTCAAGTCTTGGTTAATTGCATAATCACTCGTTACATAGGCAAACTTTCCAACCGAAACACGTGTTATAAGAATTACTGAATCTTTAGGGGCAATTTTCGTAGAAGATTCTTTAAGTGCTTTTTCACTAATTAACTGACAATCTGTTATTTCCCCGTCATCTGAAATGTATTTTGAGGAAATCCATTTTACAGTTCCATTAGACCAATACTCTTCATTTTGTTTTGAAGGCGTACCTCCGACACGTAATTCACACAACTCGCCAATAGCCACCAAAGGCCATTTACTGCTTATATGGAAATTCTCTTTATAACGTTCCCCCACTAAGATATAGTTTTGTTTTGCGACTTTTGCTTTAGGTGCCAGTGTAACAAGAGGGCACTTTGAGACATCTATACCTTGCTGATAGTCTCTCACGATATGAATAATCTCTGGTATTTCGCTTCCTTCTATTTCACGGCGTTGTGCACCCAAATCAAAACCGTCATTGTTCAGCTTCACAAAAAGAATCTGATCTTTCGTCTTTGCAAGGGTTTTATCAATGAGTAAGATACTGGTTTTTACACCGCTGTATGGATTAAAAATTCCCGCAGGCAATGAAATTACCGCATATAGAAATCCGTCATCCACCAGATACTTCCTAAGTTCTTTGTACGCATTGGCAGACTGGAACACAATGCCTTCCGGGACAATGATTGCTGCCCGGCCTGTTGGATTCAGATGCTCGGCAATATAGTCCACGAATAGAACTTCGGAGCGCTTGGCCTTTACCCGATAGCGGCTGTGGGGCACAATTCCGCCCTTTGGCGTCATGAAAGGCGGATTCGCAAGGATGACGTCATAACAGTCATCCCACTTTTCTTCACTGGTTAGAGTGTCATATTCGCTGATTTTGGGCTTTGTAAAATGGTGAAGGTACATGTTCACCCGAGATAGGCGCACCATATCTGGAGAAATATCGTACCCGGCAAAGTTTTCCGTCAAACGCTTTCGGTCATCAGCGGTCAGTGTGCTTTTGCCATCCTCATCCTTGTTCTGTGCAAGAATGTGACGATAGGCACTGATCAGAAAACCGGCTGTACCGCAGGCAGGGTCCAGAATAGTCTCGTTTTTCTTCGGGTCGATGATTTCCACCATCATGTCAATGATATGGCGGGGCGTGCGGAACTGGCCGGCATCTCCCTGACTGCCCATAATAGACAGCAGATACTCAAAGGCATTGCCCAAGTCCTCGCTGTTGTCATACGAGAAGTCGCTGACTTCTTTGAGAAACATATTCAAGGTATCCGGGTCCCGATAAGGGATATATGCTCCACGGAAAATATCCCGGAACAGATGCGGAAGGTTGGGGTTCGTAGCCATTTTTTCAATGCCTTCCGCATAGAGAAAAGCCCTTTGTTGGCCGCTGTTTTCCGGTTTCATAATTTCTGTCCAGGCATACTTCTCATATTCACCTGTAAAAAACTGCCGGGTGCCGCCAAATTCCAAACCTTCTATGTCCATGTCATCCATGAATTTATAAATGAGCGCAATGGTAATCTGTTCAACCTGCGCCTTGGGATCGGGCACCTTGCCCACCAAAATATCACGCAGCGTATTGATCTTCCGCTTTACGTCAAATGTCAACATTTTCTTTCCTCCTACATAAAGCGGGATACGTTGACGTTATCAGCAACGTAATCTACCACGCTTTGCATACTATCCAGCCCCAAATGCTTCAGATCAGCCATAGTGTATGTGCTGATGTCCGTTCCAAGCAGCTGGAATTTTCGGTCTTCGATGGCTCTGCGCACATCTTTGTCTGTTACATAAGTGGCAAAAAATTCTTTTACATCAGCATACTTTTCTGACGGAATACTGTGCGTTAGGGCATATCCCTCAAATTCATCCTCTACCAATTCCTTTTTACTCTTAAAGAAGGGCAGGACACCAAAGATTTTGTCCAGAATTTCCCGGGCCGTGATGCGGCGATCACTGCCAATGGAGCGCCGCAGCTTGTCCCAGGTGTAATACTCGTTGGGCTGATTCATAATGTGGTCATCAATATAGCGGATGACAGCGGGATAGTTGCCTTGCTCATACTGTTCTCTCGCAACTGGATCTTCTTTGACAGTCTCCTCGAATTTATCAAAGTACATCCGGTCAATCTTCATGCCCTCAGCGCCGATTTTGGTCTCCACCAGTGTTTTCAGCGGGTCAGGAGCAAAGTTTTCATACCCATCCGGATCAACAGGTGGAGTACCAGGCGACACACTACTGCCTTGGAATCGGGGCAGCTTTAAGACTTCATCATAATCAAACTTTTCTTCAAAATATTCGCAGTTCCCAAAGAAGTCGAACAGTTTGAACGTTTCCTTGGGGTACTCATGGACGATTTCCTGACCGCCGTTTCGCTCTTTGAAGATGAAATCGTGTTTTCGTGTACCACGGCCCTTAATCTGGATAAAGTCTATGGGAGAGAAGATAGGTCGCAGTAACCCGATGTTCAGCAAATCTTCGCAGTCATACCCGGTTGTCATCATGCCCACTGTGACACAGATTCTGGTCTTGGATGATTTATACCCTTCCAGGAAACTGGTTGTTCCGCTCAGATTATTGTTCTGGAAGTTGATTGTATAGGTCTGTGCGTTCATAACGTCTGATGTGATCTGCATAGCAAAATCCGAACAGTATTTGCCGGGGAACATCATATCCGCATACACGTTTAGCAGCTGTGTGATTTTTGCTGCATGTTTGCGGCTTACGCAGAAGATGATTCCTTTGCCAATTTCTCCGGTAATCGGGTCACGGAGTGCATTGTCCATAAAAGTTTTGACAAACATCTTGTTGGTTTCTTCGGAGAAAAACTTCTTTTCAAAGTCACGGGCAAAGTAGGTTTCTTCCTGTTCTTCATCCGCTTCATCCCCTTGCGAAATCACGGCATAACCTTCATCTGCCAATAGTTTTGTCGTAATATCAGTTCTGGCGTCCACTACTGTAGGATTGATCAAATAGCCGTCACGAACTCCATCCAACAGTGAATAGCGGTATGTTGGGTCGCCGCTTTCACAGCCAAAGGTTTTATAGCTGTCCAGCAGTTGCCGTTTTTCCCATGCCCGTGGATCAGTAGCTTTCAGCCTTTCTACATCAATATTTTTGATATAGTCTTTGGGCGTAGCCGTCAATCCCAGCTTATAGCCGAGAAAATATTCGAATACGGTCCGGCTGTTTCCATTGATGGAACGATGACACTCATCCGCAATGATAAGTGAAAAGTCGGTAGGCTTAAAAAAACGCTTGTACTTATTGTTGAACATAAGCGTTTGTACGGTGGAAACGACAACCTCCGCTTTCCGCCAATCATCTACGTTCTCCTTGAAGATAACTGTGTGATAATCAGGAGCAAGATAATTCTGGAAGTTTTTCTTAGCCTGATTTTCAAGCTCAATTCTGTCCACCAGGAAAAGCACTCGATTCGCATTTCCGCTGCGCAGGAAAAGACGGATTACGGCAGCAGAAGTGAGCGTTTTTCCTGTCCCGGTTGCCATCTCAAACAGAAACCTCTGATTTCCACGTCGTACAGATTCCTGCAAGGCTTTCAGCGCATTGATCTGATACTGACGGAGAAAGCGCAGTCCATTATCATATAAGAATTGATGACGAGTTTCCGGATTTATGTACTCGGGTGCCTCCATATATCGAGGGTTTTTGATTACGGCAATATAATCCGCTCCAATTTCCTCTGAATATAGTTTTGCTGGGTCGGCGTTCATAGCTTTGCTTTCCCGAATGCTTTCATAGCTGGGGAAAGCCGTGATAAGCTGCGGGTTTCCCTTGTAAATATTCCAGAAATAATGCTGATTTCCGTTGGAGAGGATCACATACTTGAGATAAAAAGACTTGGCATATTCTCTGGCCTGTTCCTTGCCGACCAGGGGATCTTTATCCTCTGCTTTTGCTTCCAGCACAATAAAAGGCTTACCTTTATCATCGAGGAGCAGAAAATCCACAAAGCCATTCTTCACCTTATCAAAATTTTCGCCCAGGCCTGTCAAATCAGCTTTGGACATTTTGACATTGGGTTCCAGCTGTATATTTGCAGGTCCGTTTTCATCGTCAAAGAAACGCCAGCCAGCTTCTTCTAACAGACGATTGATTTTAATTCTTGCACTTGCTTCTTTCTTTTTCAAAACAGCAGCCCTCCCTCTGTTTGCGACTGCGATTGTAATTTATAAACTACGCTGTGATTGATATTTATAGGTGTTCGTGGGTTTACTGACATTGGCAGGTATCAGCCATATTCTATTGATCTGTACAGCGCCTTCTATACGATTATTCTTACAAAGGATTTGGACTTGTCGGGCGCTTATGTTCCATTTCTGCGCAGCTTCCTGCGTTGTAATATAGCCATTCAGCATTGAATTCACCTCCAGTAAAAGCAAACAATTACCATTTCTATTATATTCGTTTGAACGAATTTATTCAATGCAAAATTCGTGATTTTTCTTACAAAGAGAATGAAATTACGATCTCTTTTAAGTTGACTAATAAGGGATGAGTTTGTATGTGACAAATTGCTTTTTTAGAGAATACTTTACTTATCATTCGATCCCATTCTGCAAGTTTTCGGATTTCCGTTGTCCGGTTCACAAAGTCAAAATATATTTCACCCCATTCGCCATCGTAGTCTACCTGATACAGATAGATTGCGGTGGCGATTTCTTTTTTCTTTCTGGTAATGTTTTTGCGTTTTAGACGCACAGCGTGCAGAATACCCTCTTCTACCAAAATAGTGGTGAGTTTGTCCAGCGCCTTGCGATATGCACGTTCCGCACCGCTGGTTCCGCTTCCTTCAAACAGAGTAGCAAGCTCCTCAAAGGAAGAACGGCTGCTCATGGGACTTACTCTGCCGCAGCGCATACAGATAGCGTTGCGTTTTTCCAATAACGTTTGTTCTCGATAGTCAAGAGCATCGAAGGCTTTTTGAATGGCTTCGGCTTTGATACCATTCCAGAGGATTTCGGCATAGTCCCAGTAATCGTCTCGACTGACATCTTCGCCGGTTTCCTCGCTGTCTTCATCTTGTCGGGAAACATAGAATGACTGGCGGCTGCGAATCCCTTTTGCAGCATTCAGATATTCAGCAGCCGTTTCCTGCTTGCAGTTCTTTTCAGCCGCATATTCGGAGATGGTTTTCTTTGTGTTTTCTCCCGATGTGCGGTATTTCCATGCAATTCCTCGGATTTTCTTGTATTGGTCCAGAGAATCCACAGACCAGCTTTCTTCCAGCATACGACAAGAAAGAAGAGCATCTGTGATAAAAGGATACAAATAGGTTGTAAAGTCAGCTCCTGTGCTGGGATCATAATCTGAAAAACGTTCAATCACAGCCACAACACAGGTCATTTTATAGTCAAGGAAGCGCTCTGGATCATATCGCTCGTTGCCGTCGCTGCGCCAAAAGCTATAAATTCGTCCATTGAGCATCTTTTCATAGTGATGCAGAAAGAAGGACAAATAACGTAAATCCTTCTGCTGTTGTGCCTGGATGATATAGTTGTTCAAATCAGATTCTTTAGGCGGTTCCGGTTCTAACTGTAAGGTGCGCTCTGCTTCTCGGCGAGACAAGTTTTCACTGGTATAAAATCCATATTTAGAGGCATATCCCTTCATGTCCCATGTGTATTCTGGCATCGGCGCACCTCCTTTCAGTCATGTACTTTCAGTTGCTAACTTATTTTAAGTGCAATAAAATACACCGGGAAATCAAAGCCGTCCCTGGTAAGAATCATTGACGCCATCCGTGTCGCAGCATTGGGATGAACTAACGGAGAAAAATTTTCCTTTATCTGAAGTGGAAAATCATAGTGCAGAATATGTTCAGAGTATCTTTCCCAAAATGCTTCAAAATTTGCTGAATTAACATAGGCTACAATAAAAGTAGCGGTACCTAAGGCATTATAATTCGTTATTGATTTATTGATATGTCTGTCTATATAATCGGCATTTATGCTATTTAATTTCATACCTTCAAATATGCCGATTTCTTTCCCGTCCTTAGTTAACAGGATATCAACCTCAGCAGCATCTTTGCCGCTCGCAGACACACCGTGTCGAGATTGATCTTTTACTTCAAGATACCCCTTAGCAAAAAACATATCCCTAAAATAATCGTTGATACTATTTTCTGAACTTTCAGCGTTGAATAAAGCATTCCAACATACACGTTCTCCTATTTGGACTAAATCATTGAGAACATTTTTGGCTGTTTGAATATCACAATTTAATCTCTCCTCATTAGACGAAGGACTTGCTACATCTTCCAATGAAACATCCACATCAAAATAAACAACGTTTCTAATGAGGAATCCAGACTCGCTTGGTTTAAGAGCTTTTCCAATAGCGTCTTTTAATTTTTTATCTGCACGTTTTAATACGGAAATATCCTTGGCTGCACCTTCAAATGAAAAGTCAAGAGCTTTTTTATTCCAGTTATCCCCTCTTAGACCAGCATAATATGCTAAACCTACATCTTCATACTCATACTTGCAGTGCTGAAAAGCTTCTGCCAATTGTCTATTGGCCAATTGCAAAAGGTACTGAACAACACGCTTTTCAAAATTTTCTGGAAGAATATATGTAAAATCAAATTCACCCATATTAGATACCTCATACATTAAGTTGTTACTTTTGTTTTACTTCTCGCAATAAAGATTCCTGTTCCATTTCCGATTCATAACACCCTTTGGCATAAGGCACGTTGCTCAATGCCCGCAGCATTTTATCTTTGGCCAACTTTTTCATACGTTTGGCAATGTCAGCATCGAGAGTCCCACGCTTGACATACCGGTTAATGGTGTTACAACGGCGTTCATAAATCTGCTTGATAGGATGGTCATCAGCAAGTTCACGCTGTGACCTTCCTTGCAGGTTTCCAATCTGGCGGCAAGTTCGATGGAGCTTATCTCCCGGGGCAAGATTTCCGCAGTATTTGGTATGCCGGGCATTGGTGGTCAAAAACCAACGTCCGCAGATGGGGCATTTCTTCGGCGCATGGCCTACACAGAGCCCTTCAAAAAAGTCAGATCGGAACATTCCCACAAAGGACACATAGTGCATCCGTTTGACCAGTTGCGACGTATCGCTGCCAGGCTGTATCGCAGGTACATACTGCACGGAAGCATTAGTTAGGGACATCCAACTTCCATCCTCTTCCGACAAGCTGGGATTACTGGAGAAAAAGTCCCCAAAGGAAGCAGCATATCCGCTTGGCGACCGTTCCTGTTCTGCGGTATTGAGCGACTCCGCAAACTGGAGCATAGTATCCTGGAACTGTTCCAGAGAATAGCCCAAATGTGCCAGCACAGGGACAACTCGCAGAAGTGTCAGTGCCTTTTGATATTGAGGGTCCAGAGCATTCATCAAATTTCCGGAAGCAAGAGATTTGGCATACGCCATGGCATTTTCCAGATACTCATTCGAAAACACCTTCTGGATATATGCTGTTATCTGCTTTTCATCCAGATAGGAAAAGGGAGGAATATCTTTTAGTTTATGGACAATTTGCAAAGCACTTTCTCTGGCTGATGTAAACAATTCGGCATTGGCCATACCAAGCTGCATAGCTCCCATAAATAGATTCAAACTCCCACATAATTCCGTAATCTGTTGAATCAGAGCAGCGGGAATATTGAGAGCATCACATCCGATGGTACCGGACGGAAAGTTTTTCCCCTCATAGCTCACAGTGTCCTGCCAGAAATCCAGCGACAGTATCTGATGTTGTACCACGTCCATCCTTATGCCCTCCTCACTTTGTTGTTCTAAAGTCTATTATAGCACGTTGTCCTGTTTTTTGAAATCAGTCTGTCCTGCCATTAGCCTGTTTTTTTGAAATTCCCACATAACCATGTCAGAGGGTAAAGAAAATCCCTCTAAATTGCAGGTATAGGAGGATATGCCACTACCGCAGGAACACAAAAAACACAGACGGAAATGAACACAAAAAGGAGGACGGATGTCATGAAAAAAATTGAAAATGGCTGTCAGGACAAGCTGGACTGGTTCGACGGCAAGCACATTAACGAAATTTTATTTTGCCAGGAATTTTTGAAAGCCCATCCTATGAGGTGTATTGGAGGAACCTTATTTACGGTGGATGGCCCAGTGGAAAGTGAGGAGCTGGTCAAACGTCAAATCATCGATATGGTGCAAAGCTGCGTAACCACTAATCTTTCTAAACGGGCTTCTTCTTTGCTGGAGAGCTTGAGAATTCAAGCCTATTCTGAGCCGTTGCCGGTGGAGTTGGATCGCATCCACTGTGCCAACGGTATTTATTTTCTGGATGGCCATTTTGAACCGAAAAAGGTTTTCTGCAACAATCGGTTGTCGGTTAGCTACAATCCAGATGCTCCAAAGCCTCTGCGTTGGCTGCAATTTCTTTCAGAACTGCTGGAGGAGGACGATATCCTCACTTTACAGGAGTATCTGGGTTACTGCCTGATTCCATCCACCAAAGGTCAGAAGATGCTTATGCTGATCGGCAGGGGCGGCGAGGGAAAATCCCGTATTGGTTTGATCCTCAATGCCATGTTTCACAGTGCCATGAATGTGGGAAATATTCAGAAAGTAGAAACGAACCGGTTTGCCCGTGCCGATCTGGAACATCGCCTTCTGATGGTAGATGACGACATGGATATGAGTGCCTTGCCCAAAACCAACTATATCAAATCTATTGTTACTGCCGAGGCAAAAATGGATTTGGAGCGCAAGGGAATCCAAAGTTATCAAGGCCAGCTGTATGTGCGATTTCTCTGCTTTGGAAATGGTTCGCTTACTTCTCTGTATGACCATTCGGATGGTTTTTATCGTCGGCAGCTGATTCTTACCACAAAAGAGCGCCCTGCTGGCCGGAAGGACGATCCGTTTCTGGTTGAAAAAATACTGGATGAGCTGGAGGGGATTTTCCTCTGGTGTCTGGAAGGGCTGCACCGACTGATTGCCAATGGTTACTGTTTCACAGTAAGCAATCGAAGCGCAGAAAATGTAGAGCTGATTCGCAGAAGCAATAATAACATTTTGGACTTCCTGCAATCTGAGGGGTACATCCGCTTTAAGGCTGATGCAGAATCCAGCTCCAAAGCAATCTATGAAGCATACAAAATGTGGTGCGAGGACAATGCTCTGCACGCACTTGCCGCAAATCGTCTTAGCTCCGAATTAGCTCAAAACGAGAAAAAGTGCAATGTGGAGGCAACCAACAATATTTATCTTGCCGGAGGTAAACGGGTGCGTGGATTTGTTGGAATCGAGGTGCTGGTAAGACCATCATTCTGAAAAATTTGCACTTTGAACATGGGGATGCTGTACGTACTGTACGGTGTATGGCATACGGTACGTACAGCACTTCGAAGCTCTATGGTTAAAAACGAAAGGGGCTGGTTAGAACACAGCCAAATCCCCTAAGGGCGCACTTCTATACCGCTCCTAAATGGCGATATTGTGCGCTCTGCGAGGTTAACTTCCGTACTACTAAGCCCGGAAGTTTTGCGGAATTTCATTCCGTACAAGAGGGGTTCCCTCTTGCGCCGCTTGATGCGGCTATCTTCCCTGTAAACCGTTTGCACCAGCAAGCGGTATTTTTTATGCCTGTTTGAAGAAAGGAACGAGTAATTATGCCAAACAAGAAAACCAAAGACGATCTGCTGGCCGAGAAAGTCAGCGCAGAGAAAAAATTGGAGCAGTACACCCATCAGCTTCAGAGAGCGGTCAATCGTGAAAAATATCTGGTCAAGGGCGAGGCCAAAAAGCGAACCCATATTCTTTGCAATATTGGTGGTGCTGTCCTCAGCTTTTGGCCGGAGGTGCAGTATTTGACCAAAGTGGAACAGTATCAGATTTTTGAAAAATTGGCCCAACAAGCGGATGTAAATACCGCAGTGCAGGAAGCCATTGATCGGTATCGTGCCCAGCAGAATGGAGGGAAATAAAATGGCGCTTTTTCATTTTCATGTTGACCAGATTGGACGCAGTGCAGGGCGATCAGCTGTTGCCTGTGCTGCCTATCGTTCTGGCGAAAAACTGTACAGCGAATATTATGGGGAAACCAGTGATTATACCCGCAAGGGCGGTGTGATGTATTCAGAGATTATGCTGCCGCCCCATGCTCCGATGGCTTATGCAGACCGGCAGACGCTCTGGAATGCAGTGGAAAAAGCAGAGCGCCGTCACGATGCACAGTTGGCTTATTCCTTCGATATTGCCCTGCAAAATGAATTGACATTTGAGGAAAATCTGGAGGTTGCCAGAGCGTTTCTTCTCCAGTATTTTGTGGGAGACGGGATGACCGTGGATTTTTGTGTTCATGACCCGGAACGTGATGGAATACAAAATCCACATTTTCATGTCATGGTGCCAATCCGACCTCTGAATCCTGATGGAACCTGGGGAGCCAAACAGCACAGAGTTTATCATCTGGACGAGAATGGAGAGCGCATTAGAGACGAACATGGAAACTATGTGTTTGATGCTATTGCCACCACCGATTGGGGAAAACCAGAAACTTTGGAATTGTGGCGGGAACAATGGGCCAATATGGTAAACGCAAAATTTGAGCAGAAGGGCTTGTCTTGCCGTATCGACCACCGTTCTTATGAAGATCAAGCACTGGATATTTTGCCTACTGTTCATGAAGGACCTGTGGTACGCCAGATGGAACAAAAAGGTATCCGTACCGAAAAAGGTGAATTGAACCGCTGGATCAAGGTAACCAATCGTATTTTGAAAAATCTCAAACAGCGGATTGCTGACTTAAAGCTGTGGATTGAGGTCCTTCGGGAGGAATTGGGAAAACAGCAAACCAGTCAGGATTTGGTTCGGTTGATTCAGGACTATTATGGCGAACGCAACCGAGGTACCCTGCATCTTCCCGCTTACGCCAGACAAAAGGCTCGTGTCGGGAATTTGAAACAGTTGAATGAAACCGTGAATTATTTATCCGAACACAAATTGTTTACCGTGGAAGATCTTCGCAAGGAGATGGAACAAATGGAGGATGCTCGCCACATTTTGCAAGAGGGCACCAGAGAAAAACAGGAGCGGATCAAAGCTCTAAAAGAATTGCTGCGCCATGCAGAAGCATATGAGGAGCTAAAATCCCTCCAGGAAAAACTAAATACTTTTAAATTCAAAAAACGTCGGGAGCAGTTCAAGCAAGAGCATGAAAGTGACTTCCGACGTTTTTATTTGGCCAAACGCAAGCTCAAAGAAGCTGTGCCTGACGACGAACCACCAGTAGATGTTTGGAAGAATGAACTGAGCCAATTGGAACAGGAATACCGCCAGCAATCAGCACAGGCCAGCCTGCTTTGGAAAGAGAGCAAGAAACTACGGGAATTGCAGGTCCTGGTAGATGAAGTGTTGCGCAAACAAGGGCAGCGTGAACGAGAACAGCAGCATTCGGATCGTCATCAGGACAAACAGGAGGAGCGCCTATGGTAAATGCTGATTTTGAGAGGTGCACCGACTTTTTGGCCAGAATGATTGAAAAATATGGCGGAGAGTTGGATCTTCCCAAAACAGAAGAAAATGATATGAATGATACAACAAAACAAGGTACACAGGGGTCATCAGGTATGAATCCAAAAAAGTTTCCAACAAGTTCATTGACTGCGGACAAGACAGCATGATAAAATGAAGTTGGGACAACAAATAACATGTTTTAGTAATTCATAAAACCAAAATATTGTGTCGCTGACAGTGGCACAATTTACATAACGATACAGGATGGAGGCAACGTAAAATGAAGAAAAAGGAGTGTTATATCTATACGAGAGTTTCTACTTCCATGCAGGTAGATGGATACAGTCTGGATGCCCAGAAAGACAAACTTCGCAAGTATGCAGACTTTCAGGACATGGTAATTGTCGGTGAATACTCTGATGAAGGAAAATCCGGAAAAAGTGTAGAGGGACGTCCTGAATTTTTGCAAATGCTGCGGGACATCGAAGAAGGAAAAGATCATGTTTCTTTCGTGCTGGTATTCAAGTTATCCCGTTTTGGCCGTAATGCCGCTGATGTATTGACCTCACTGCAAAAGATGCAGGATTTCGGTGTAAACCTGATCTGCGTGGAAGATGGAATCGACAGCTCCAAAGACAGCGGAAAGCTGATGATTTCGGTGCTTTCCGCTGTTGCCGAGATTGAACGAGAGAATATTCTGGTGCAGACCATGGAAGGCCGCCGTCAAAAAGCCCGTGAAGGAAAATGGAACGGCGGATTTGCTCCTTACGGCTATAAACTGGTAGACGGAGAACTGGAAATCGCTGAGGATGAAGCAGAGATTATCCGCTTGATTTTCGACAAATACATCAACACGACGATGGGTGTCAACGGAATTGCTGCATGGCTGAACCAGCAGGGATACCAAAAGAAAAAACGTCAGAACAATACGCTAAATGCGTTTGCAGCGTCATTCATCAAAGGCGTTTTGGATAATCCGGTTTATTGCGGAAAACTTGCTTATGGCAGACGTAAAAATGAGAAAATCCCCGGCAATCGAAATGCTTACCATATCGTCAAGCAGGATTCCTATATGCTGTATGATGGTATTCATGAAGCGATTGTGTCAGAAGAAATCTGGAACACTGCACACGACAGGCGATTAAGAACTGGGGTAAAGAGAGAAAAGACCTACAGCCTGGAGCACGAACATCTTCTTTCTGGTATTCTCTGCTGCCCCATTTGTGGTGCCGGTATGTATGGCAATGTCAACCGTAAGAAGAAAAAGGATGGCTCCCGATACAAAGACTATTTCTACTACACTTGCAAGCATCGCCGCTCTGTTGATGGGCATGTCTGCACATATAAAAAGCAATGGGGCGAAGATAAGGTCAATGCAGCGGTGGCAGAAGTAATTAAAAAGCTGGTACAAAATCCGAAATTTGAAGCTGCTATTCGGCAGAAAATCAACACCCGTATTGATACCGGAGAGTTGGAACAGGAAATCGAAAATCTTCGCAAGCAGCTTCGGCAGGTATTAGGGGCAAAAAACAAGCTGGCACAGCAGATGGATAGTCTGGATGTGACAGACCGCTACTATGACCGGAAGTATCAGGATATGCAGGATCGTCTGGATCATTTTTATGACCAGATCGACGAGATTGAAGATTCTATCGCTCAGGTGGAAGTGCGAATTCAAAACATTCGCCAGCAAAAGCTGGGTAGTGACAACGTGTATCAATATCTGCTATACTTTGATAAACTGTATGATAAATTTACAGATGCTGAAAAGAAAGAGTTTCTGAGCAGCTTCGTGGAACGTGTTGATATTTATGAGGACGAACTGCCGGATGGACGATTTTTGAAGCATATCAAATTCAAGTTCCCAGTGTTCTATAACGGTCAGGAGATCGACGAAATGAGTTGGGACAAAGAAAGTACCGTTGAGACGGTATGTCTCTTAGTTCTGAGAAATCCAGTAACACATATCAACATTGATGTGGAAGAAATGGTGCAGGATAAAAGAGGACTGGCGACTTATGGGCAGATCAAGGAGTATGTTCTGGAACACAGCGGCCTGAAGGTCAGCAGCCTTTATATCGCTCAGGTAAAGCAGAAGTGTGGTATCATTGAGCGGGAGAATTACAACAAGCCCAAGTCTGACGATGCCAGACAGCCCCAATGTCCGCCGGAAAAAGAGAAAGCAATCAAAGAGGCGTTGAAGCACTTCGGAATGATTTAGTTCAATATAAGATTCGGCAGGCAGGTCTATTCAAGAAAAAGAGTAGACTTGCCTGCTTTTTATGCGTTCTATAGCTACAATCATATGTTATCAGAGTTTTCCTAATAGAACCTGAACAGCCACACAAAACGGCTGTGCTTTGAGGCATCATTGGTTCATTTTCCATACGTTTTAGGCATATCTTGACACAAGATATGTTGAGTTGACGCAGAAAATCTGCTATAATCATTCTAATTCAAACGAGGTGAAGGATATGGAGCTAAGAGTCTTAAAGTATTTCCTGATGGTAGCAAGAGAAGAAAATATAACCAAAGCAGCACAGCTCCTGCATGTGACGCAGCCTACCCTCTCCAGACAGCTCATGCAGCTGGAGGAAGAATTGGGAGTGCAGCTATTTCACCGTGGAAAACACAATGTCACTCTGACCGAGGACGGGATGCTGCTACGTCGGCGGGCGCAGGAGCTGGTTTCTCTGTCCGAAAAAACGAAGATGGAACTGCAGCACAAGGAGGAAATGCCCACCGGTGAAATTGCCATCGGCTGCGGAGAGACGAAGAGCATGGCGGCACTCTCCGAGAAGATGGTCTCTTTCCGCCAAAAGTATCCTCTGGTTCAGTTCAGCATTTACAGCGCCATTGCAGATGACATCAAGGAACGCCTTGAAAAAGGGCTGCTGGATATGGGGCTGCTGGTGGAGCCTGTGGATATTTCCAAGTACGAATTTATCCGTCTGCCGCTAAAAGAACAGTGGGGCGTATTGGTGCGAGCCGATTCGCAGCTGGCGGAGAAAGAATTTGTCACGCCGGAGGATTTGCGTGGCGTTCCGCTGCTCATGGTGCGCCGAGAGCTGGTAAAAAACGAACTGGCCAACTGGTTTGGTGATTCCTTTGACCAGTTGGAAATCGCGGCAACATACAACCTGATTGTGAATGCGGCGTTCATGGTGGAGCAGGGGCTGGGCGTTGCTTTGTGCTTTGATCTGGGAGCTGTTTTTGAGAATCTTCGCTTTGTTCCGCTTACTCCCCGGATGGAAACAGGCTCCGTGCTGGTCTGGAAAAAGAACCAGATGCTTTCAGCGGCGAACGCGCTGTTTATCCAACATATTAGAAATACGATTTAAGCATTTCTCGAAATAGAATATAAGCATTAGACATTTCTTGGGCTTAGCGATACGATATAGGTGTTCGAAAGGACACCTATATTTTTTGTGTGAAAGTGAAGGAGAAACCATGACGAAGCAGGAAGCGAGTGAGCGCTACAACATCCCAATCTGGCTTCTGGACGAATATGAAAGCTGGGGGCTTTGCCAGGAAGTCAAAAAAGTGATGGGGTCCTGGCAGTACGATGACAGCGATCTGGAGCGCCTCAGCATGATTATGACGCTGCACGATGTGGGATTTACGGGAAGCGAGATCGAGACCTATATGCGTCTGCTTCAGGAGGGAGATCACACAAAGGAGCTGCGAATGCAAATGCTCACGCAAAAACGGGAGCATGCGTTGGACGAGATCCACTTCAAGGAAGCACAGCTCGCAAGGCTGGACTACCTGCGACACAGTATTAACACCAAGAAAAAGATTTAACCGGAGGTATTCCCATGAAAAAACGAATTTCTATGATTATGGTTATCTGTCTGTTGCTCTCCCTGACAGCCTGCGGCGTGAACAGCGGAACGAACAGCAATACGGAACCTTCCGCAACCCAATCCCAAACCGAAAAGCCGTCCTCCGAACCTGCGGCAGAACCGACAGAAGAAGCCGCTAAAATGCTGGTTGTGTATTTCTCCGCCACCGGCAATACAAAGGCCGTTGCGGAAGAAATCACTCGGCTGACAGGAGCGGATCTGTACGAGATCGTCCCGGCAGTTCCCTACACCGACGAAGACTTGAATTACAACAACAATGAATGCCGTGCCAATCAGGAGATGAATAATGCCTCTGCCCGTCCTGCCATTGGCAGTGAAGCCATGGATGTTTCCTCCTACGATACCGTGTTTATCGGCTATCCTATCTGGTGGGGAACGATGCCGCGGATCATCAATACTTTCCTGGACACGTATGATCTCTCCGGAAAGACAGTGCTTCCTTTCTGCACATCCGGCGGCAGCGGCATTACCCAGTCTGTGTCAGCTATCCGGGCTGAGGAGCCGAATGCCGATGTGCGGGACGGTCTGCGGGCAAGCGGTGCCAGCGACAGCAGCATTGAAAACTGGATCGCGGATAACGGAATTTCTGAATAAGGCGATGCAATATCAAAATAACAGGAGGATTTCAAAATGAAGAAGAATATCGGCGCTAAACTGGCCCTGTATCCCACCCCATTGGTGGTGGTCGGCACCATGGTAAACGGGAAGCCCAACTGGACTCTGGTGGGGCATCTGGGCATCATCGGTCATGACCGGGTGATGGTGAGCATGAGCGACAGCCATTATTCCAATCAGGGCATCCGTGCGATGAAGACCCTGTCCATCAATATCGTGGATGAAGCCATGCTCAAAGAGGCTGATTATGCGGGGTGCGTCAGCGGGGCAAAAGAGGATAAATCCAAGCTGTTTGCCCATCACATCGCAGATGGCGGCGTACCGATCATTGACGCTGCCCCTGTTTCCATGGCCTGCACGGTTGAGGATGTCTACAAAACGGAAGGCTTTGAGAGCTTCATCTGCAAGATCACAGCCACCTATGCGGAGGAAACCGTGCTGGATGACAGTGGCAAACTGGATTACAGCGTTCTCAAGCCGGTGCTGTTCGAGATGCCCACTTATCAGTATCTGAAAACCGGCGAAGTGTTGGGCCACTGCATGAGAATGGGAAAGAAGGAAGTATGAAAACAATGGATCAAAAAGAATTCGCCCGTGAAAATGTGTTTGGTCTGGGAGCAGAGAACACGACCTATGGCAAGTATTTCATCGGGAAATCGTATCTGAACCCGCTGACAAATCCGGAAAGCGGCCTTTTCCTGGCAAATGTCACCTTTGAGCCGGGCTGCCGGAACAACTGGCATATCCACCACGCAAAAAAAGGCGGCGGGCAGATGCTGATCTGCACCGCCGGTGAGGGCTGGTATCAGGAGGAGGGCAAAGCGCCGGTGTCGCTGACTGCCGGCACGGTCATTACCATTCCGCCCGAAGTCAAGCACTGGCATGGAGCGAAGAAAGACAGCTGGTTTTCCCATATTGCCGTTGAGGTTCCCGGCGAGGATACCTCCAACGAGTGGTGCGAGCCGGTGACAGAGAAAGAATACTGTGAATTGGAGGAAAGATGAAATGAGCAAGAAACTGGTAGCCTACTTTTCCGCCAGCGGCACGACAAAAAAGGCCGCTGAGCGTTTGGCAAAGGCCACGGGCGCTGACCTGTTCGAGATCAAGCCCAAAGTCCCGTACAGCAGCGCCGACCTGAACTGGATGGACAAAAAGAGCCGCAGCAGCGTGGAAATGAGTGACCCTGCCTCCCGCCCGGAGATTGCAGAGGAGCTTCCCCATCTGGCGGACTACGACACGGTGTTCCTTGGCTTCCCCATCTGGTGGTATGTTGCGCCCCGTATCATCAACACCTTTGTGGAGAGCTATGACTTTACCGGAAAGACTCTGGTGCCCTTTGCCACCTCCGGCGGCAGCGGCATGGGAAGAACGGTGGATGAATTGCGAAAACTCTGCCCGAATGCGAATTGGAAAGCCGGTAAAATGGTGAACGGCATATCCGACAAAGCACTTGCGGACTGGGCAAACACGCTTTAAGGAGGGTGCCCCATGGAACTGCAAAAGACTGACCCGGAATTTATGGAGCGCTTCCGGCACTTCGCCTTTGATGAGGTGGTGAAGGAAGAAAACCAGCAGCTTGATGCGCCTACGCGCTATCTGGCAATTCTCGCCGCTTTGATCGGATGCGGCGGCGTGGATGCCTTCCAGGAAATGCTGCCCGCCGCGCTGAAAAATGGTGTTACGCCGGTGATGGTCAAGGAGACCGTTTATCAGGCTGCGGATTACCTCGGCTACGGACGGATGCTTCCCTTTTTGAACGCGACCAATGAGATTTTTGCGCAGATGGAGATTGCGCTGCCTCTGCCCGGTCAGGCTACCACGACCATGAATGACCGGCTGGAAAAAGGTGCAGAGGCGCAGGCCAAGATCTTCGGAGAACACATGAAAGAGGCGTGGAAGAAGGGCCACATCAACCGCTGGCTGGCCGCTAACTGCTTCGGAGATTTTTACACCCGCACCGGTCTTGACCTCCCGCAGCGGGAGATGATCACCTTCTGTTTCCTCATGGCTCAAGGCGGCTGTGAACCGCAGCTCATCGCCCACGCCAAAGGGAATATGAACCTAGGCAACGACAAGGATTTCCTTGTCCGGGTGGTATCCCAGTGCCTGCCCTACATCGGTTATCCCCGCAGTCTGAACGCTGTAAGCGTTTTAGACAAGTGCTGAAATATAAATGGAGGAACGATTATGAACAGGATCACTCTGAACAATAACATTCAAATGCCTATGCTCGGCTTCGGAACATTTCTGATGGGCGGCTCCGAATGTGAGGAAAGCGTTCTGGCTGCCATCCGAAGCGGCTACCGCATGATTGATACGGCGGAGGCATACCGGAATGAGGAGGCCGTTGGCAATGCAATCGTGAAAAGCGGTATCCCCCGCGAGGAATTGTTTCTCGTGACGAAAGTGAACTTCCGTTCTTATGAAAATACCCGTGAAACCGTGGAAGCATCCCTGAACAAACTGAAAACCAGCTATCTCGACCTTGTCTTGCTGCACTGGCCCTTTGGCAATTACTATGCGGCATGGCGTGAGCTGGAAAAGATGTACCACGAAGGAAAAATCCGGGCGATCGGCGTTTCCAACTTTGATCCGGGCCGTCTGATCGACCTGATTGAATTCAATGAGGTGGTACCCGCTGTCAATCAGATTGAAACCCATCTGCTCTGCCAGCGCCGTGCCGAACATGAATGGTTGGAAAAATATCATGTTCAGCATATGGCTTACGCTCCGCTGGGTCAGGGGAGAAAGAATGAAATGTTCGAAAATCCCGATTTGGTGGAGATTGCAAAAACACATGGTAAAACCGCGGCTCAGATCGCACTGCGGTATCTCATGCAGAGCGGTGTGATCGTCATTCCGAAATCAGTCCATACCGAACGCATCAAAGAAAACTTTGAACTGTTTGATTTTGCGCTCACGGTAGGCGAAATGGAGCGCCTTGCTAACATGGACACGGCTACACCTATGATCGGAAATCCTGAAAACCCGGCAATGGTAGAAGCTGCAATGAAATGGTAACAGAAGGAGAATGCTTATGAAAAAAATCCTTTTGCTGGGCGCAACCGGTACCGCCGGGAGCGCTATCACAAGAAAACTGCTGTCAGACACAGCGTATCATATCACTCTGTTTGCCCGCCACGCGGGGGAGCATTATTCTGAGGATTCCCGTACTACTGTTATCAATGGTGATGCGGAAAACCTGGAGGACTTAACAAAGGCGGTTCAGGGGCAGGATGTGGTGTACTGCGCCATATCCGGGGATGCGCTGCCTAAGATTGCCGGGAACATTGTCGCCGTTATGTCTGAAAGCAGCGTCAAGCGCCTCATTTTTATGGGGGCGGTAGGGATTTACAATGAGATCCCGGATGAAATTGACGGAGAGGACAACCTGGATCATGAACCGGCGCAAATCCCCAACCGTCAGGCAGTTGACATCGTAGAGGCCAGCAGTCTGAATTATACGGTACTTCGTCCGGGCTATTTGAGAGAGGGGGCGGAGGATGATTTTGTCCTGTCCGTAAAAGGAGAGCCTGCGAAAGGATATGTCACTACGATTCCGTCCCTTGTGAACCTGGCGTTACAGCTTACGGACGATGAAACGCTGTACTCCCGGGAGAGCGTCAGTATCACACGGAATGCGGTACAGGAGAAGAAGTAAAAGATACTTTACGGAGGCACAGTATGAATGACATTATTTTGAATAACGGAGTAAGAATGCCGATGCTGGGCTTCGGCACATGGTTTATTGATGATGATAAAGCGGAGGCTGCTGTCAAAGCCGCCGTGGAGATCGGCTATCGCCACATTGATACGGCCCAGGCATATTTCAACGAGGCGGGTGTTGGCGCAGGAGTTAGAAACTGCGGTGTCCCGAGAGATGCGCTTTTTGTCGTGAGCAAGGTTGCGGCAGAGCATAAGACCTATGAAGCTGCTGCAAGATCCATTGACGAGACGCTCAAAAAAATGGGGCTTGATTATCTCGATATGATGATCATACACAGCCCGCAGCCCTGGAATGAATGGCGTGGGGAAAAGCGTTACTTTGAGGAAAACAAGGCGGTCTGGAAAGCGCTTGAGGACGCTTACCGCGCCGGAAAGCTGAGAGCGATCGGCGTCTCCAATTTTCTGATCGACGACCTTGAAAGTCTGCTTCCAAGCTGCGACATCAAGCCTATGGTCAATCAGGTATTGGCTCATATTGGCAATACCCCGATGGAATTGATTCGCTTTTGCCAAAAGCAGGGCATTGCAATGGAAGCCTATTCTCCCATTGCCCATGGGGAGGCACTAAAAAGCACTTCTATTGTTTCCATGGCGAAGAAGTACGGTGTTTCGGTTCCGCAGCTTTGTATTAAATACATTCTTCAGTTGGGGCTTGCCGCACTGCCGAAGGCTTCTACCCCGGAACATATGCGGGATAACGCAAGCCTTGATTTTGAGATTTCCGCTGAGGATCTTTATGCGCTGGGGATGCTTGACTTCAAGGAATACGGCGAACACCGTCATTTCCCCGTATTCAGCGGGAAATAACGGCCATTTCGTATGATGCGAGAAAGGAATCTCCTAATGGAATATACAACTTTAGGAAATACGGATATTCAAATCTCCAAGCTGTGTGTCGGCTGCATGAGCTTCGGCAAGGCAGGAACCATGCACGACTGGACGCTGGATGAAACAGAAACAGAGAAAGTGGTCAAACACGCACTTTCTCTGGGCATCAACTTTTTTGATACTGCCAACGGCTACTCTGCCGGAACCAGCGAGGAATATCTGGGCTGGGCATTGAAAAAGAACATCGCCCGGGACAAGGTGGTCATTGCCTCCAAGGTCTATTTCAATCCCGACAAGCTGTCCGCCGGGGCAATTCACCGGGAGATCGATGGGACTTTGAAGCGGCTGGGAACGGACTATCTCGACCTGTATATCATCCACCGCTTTGACTATGATACGCCCATCCAAGAAACCATGGAGGCTCTGAACGATCTGGTGAAGGCCGGCAAGGTGCGGGCGCTGGGTGCCTCTGCCATGTACGGTTACCAGTTTTACAATATGCAGCTTGCCGCCCGTGACCACGGCTGGGCGCAGTTCCAGGCCATGGAGAACCACTACAACCTGCTCTACCGGGAGGACGAGCGGGAATTGATTCCCATCTGTAAGCAAATGGGCGTCTCCCTCATGCCCTACAGCCCGTTGGCGGCGGGACATCTGACCCGCCCCCAGTGGAACACAGATACCCTGCGCAGCCAAACCGACCGGGTGGCTATGGGTAAGTATGACCGCACTGAGGAGCAGGATATGCAGATCGTCCTGCGGGTACAGGAACTGGCGGAGCGGTACGGCGTGAAGATGCAGCAGATCGCGCTGGCATGGCATTGGGCAAAGGGCGTCGCTTCTCCTATCATCGGCGCAACTAAGGCACGGTATCTGGATGATGCTGTGGGCGCATTGGCAGTAAAGCTGACGGCGGAGGATATCGCCTATCTGGAGGAACCCTACCTACCTCACCGCGTTGTGGGAGCCATTGACCGGAATCCTGCGGATGGGGTTATGCTGCTGGATGAGAAAAAATAACTTATTGCAGAAGAATATCTTTTAAAAAAGGACAGAACCTCTATCCTATTCGTGGAATAAGGTTCTGTCCTTTTTTATTTTCAAGGCGTGGTATCCCCACTGTGATTTTGCAGTTTGGATACTCACGGACGCAGAAAATTCGGGAGGTTTCCAAAGGAGGGCAGCGCCCGCCTTTCGGCTCTGGGTCATCCAAAAGGGGCGAGAGCATCCCTGTTGGCATAGGGTATCCAAAGGGAAACAGCGTTGCCCTTGGCAGGGGTATCCAAAGGGGACAGCGTCCACCTTGGCACACGATTTTGCTCTGCAAAGTCTAGTGTGTGATACCTTTGCTTCCGGCTGACGCGGGAAAGGGGCTGACTTCGCCATCTGCTGTACGGGCAGATAGCGGTTGACAGACACTTTTCTGCGGCAGTAGGACAGGCGGATTTTGTGACACCAAGGTGACACAAATGCAGGATTTTTGAAAAGCAAAATCCGACTGGCTGACGGGGCTCCCCGCAAAATCAGAGATTTTGTGGGGAAAGGAGGAGCAACGAAATGAGTGAGCTTTGCCGCTCGCGGCGAAGCGAGGGATATGGAGTTTGCGACGACGTGGAAGCAGAGGTATATACAGCCCCCGTCCCGCCGCAGCGACGCTCCTGTTTCAGCGTTTCTTCCGTTTTCCCTTGCCGTGGGTCATGGTCGTTTTCCCGCGCTGGCTGATGGGACTTTTCATGTGCTTGGACTTCTTGAGGATTCCAATCAGAGAAACAAACTCTTCTTTCGTGAGCGTGTCGTAATCAATTCCAAGTGTTGCAAGGTACGCGCGGATTTTCTTTTCCTCGGAGCTGCCCTCAAAATGTACGGCCTCCATCAACTGCTTCTGCACAGCGGCGGCAGACAGGTCATCGTCCGCGGTCAGAGCATCTGTCCTGTGTTCCTCCCGGATGTCCCGCAGGATGCTGCTCAGATCGTCCGCAACGAGATGCCCGAAATATTCTTCCTCTTGTATCTGCGCCGCTTTCAGAGTATGGAGGTACAGATCGTTAGCTTCCTCGCCATGCTCCATCAGAACCATCTGGCGGGTAGCTTCCAGAACCGTATTCATATCCTTGATCCGCATATCTGCGATCCGGTCAACGTAAATTTCCGCATCCAGCATAAGCCGCTGGAAATCCTTATGGCAGATCAACTCCGACAGCAGCCGGTGGTTGAACTTGCCTGTTCTTAATACATCTATCGAAGCATCACTCAAATGCAGCTCATGCAGAGCTGTGTTTGGGTGATTTTTTGTTTCCGTCCGCCCCATCAGATAGTCGCAGGAAACGCCGTAATAGTCCGCCAGCAACAGAATGCTGTACGGGCTGATGTCCTTGCCGTTATCCGATTCATATTTGCCAAGTGCGGATTTCGAGATGCCCACCTCGGCGGCAAGCTGCTCCAACGTCAGCTTTTGTGCTGTTCGTAAATCTTTCAACCGCTCTCCGATTGTCAGCTTGACTTGCATACAGCAGCCTCCGTTTCCATTTTCCTGTATTATATCATGCTTTTCCGTTTTATGTCTCAAAGCGTGGAAAATTTCAACTTCTACCCCACTTTTCCTACCTCTTGGATATACGGGAAAGGGCCTGTTTTCTTACTAAAATTTAGCCATAACCTACGCAGCACCTTGAAAATTTCATGACCGTCCGATGAGGATATGCTTTCCGGAAAAGTACCGCATTCCGCGTGCCAAGGAAGAGTCAACGCCGGAGTAAAACTCGGGCAGGAACGGCATCGGGCAGAACGGCGAAGTTCAATTATTTTATAGGAGGAAACAGGTATGGATTTATTTACACAAATCAAGATGGCAGTTTCCGTGAAGGAGGCTGCCGAATACTACGGATTGGAAGTAAACCGTGGCAACATGGTCTGCTGTCCCTTCCACAATGACCGTACACCCAGCATGAAGCTGAATGAGGATTACTTCTACTGCTTCGGTTGCGGGGCAACTGGTGACGTGATCGACCTTGCGGCGAGGCTGTTCAACCTGAGCAGCTATGATGCGGCGAAGAAGCTGGCGTATGACTTTGGGATTGACCCGGACAAGCCCCCGACTGCGGCAGCGCTGCGGAAGCCGCAATACCCGCTGGCAAAGGCGTTTCAGAGAGAGGAACTGCACTGTCGGCGGGTATTATGCGATTATCTGCACCTTCTGGAAAACTGGAAGGTGCAGTGCGCACCCGAGTCACCGGAGAAATTTGGGGTCCCCATCGGAACCCAGCAAAGCGGTTCCGATGGGGAGAGGACGAGCAGCGGAATGAGTGCGCTCTCGCCGCAAGGCGGGAGCAAAGGATATGAAGCTTGCGAGGACGATGACGACCGTTTTGTGGAAGCCTGCCAGATGCTCGATTATATCGAGGATCTGACAGATATTTTAACCTTTGCGGAGTTGGAGGCTCGTGTGAAAACTGTGGATATGCTTCAAAAGGACGGCATGATCGACCGGCTGGAAGAACGCCTGAAACGGCTCGAAAAGGAGGTGGATGCCCGTGGCAAAACGGAAATTGGCTAATTTAGACGCGCCCATCTGGTTTGACGGCACAAATATCAATGAGGCGCTGTTCTGTGATGAATTTCTGAGCAGCCGGAAAATCATCTTTGCCAACGGCGCGTTTTTCACGCCGGACGGCAGAGTGGCCGATGATCTGCCGCTTCGCGGTGAAATCTACGAGGAGCTGAAATGCTGCGCCGTGAACAACATCCCCCGCAAAATCACCAACATTCTGGAAGTAATGAAGCTGGCGGCTCATGTAGATGATTTCGTGCCGGAGACGGACAAAATTCATCTGGCAAACGGCACATTGACATTGGATGGTAACTTCACCGAGGGCAGACCTGATATTGTGCGGAGCAGACTGCCGGTGGCATACTGTCCTGACGCACCAGCTCCTGCCCTCTGGCTTTCTTTTCTGGACGGGCTTTTGTATGCGGAGGATATTCCCACCTTGCAGGAGTTCATCGGCTATTGCCTGATTCCCAGCAACAAGGGGCAGCGCATGATGGTGATGAAAGGAAACGGCGGCGAGGGAAAGTCGCAGATTGGCGCAGTGCTGGGCGCGCTGCTTGGCAGCAGCATGAAGGACGGCAGTATCGGGAAGATTTCTGAAAACCGGTTTGCCCGTGCCGATCTGGAACACATTCTGCTGTGCGTCGATGACGATATGCGGATGGAGGCACTGCGGCAGACCAACTATGTCAAGTCCATCGTGACCGCCCAAGGCAAGATGGATCTGGAGCGCAAAAGCAAGCAGAGCTATCAGGGCTGGATGTTTGCCCGGCTGCTGGCGTTCTCCAACGGCGACCTGCAAGCACTCTATGACCGAAGCGACGGATTTTACCGCAGACAGCTTGTGCTGACCACCAGGGAAAAGCCTGCGGGACGGGTGGATGACCCAGACCTTGCCGAAAAAATGAAAGCAGAGGTCGAGGGTATCTTCCTGTGGGCGTTTGAGGGCTTACAGCGGCTTGTCGCCAACAACTTCAAGTTCACGGAAAGCCAGCGCACGCGGGATAACCGTGAGGCGGTCAAGCGGGATAACAACAATGTCTTTGATTTTCTGGAATCCGAAGGCTATATCCGGCTGAAAGCGGACAGCACCATCAGCTCCAAGGATTTGTACGAGATTTATCGGATGTGGTGCGAGGAAAACAGCCTGACGCCGCTGAAACGCCGCAGCTTCAGCGACAGCGTGATTGCCAGCCAGAGTAAGTACAATCTGGAATACTGCAACAAAATCACAAATGCCGCCGGTCGGCGGGTCTGGGGCTTCTTCGGGATTGAAGCGATTGCCAGACCCAATATAAATGGGTTTTCCGACATTTCGGAGCATACGTACGTACCGGAGGACTGGCGATGATTTTTCTTCGACTGTGCTGTGTACGTATGTACGCAGCGTTTTGCCCCAAATACCGCTATATAGGAAGAATGCTGACCGGCAGAGACTATATTTGGGGGCGTGAATCAAGACAAGTGAAATCCGCAAAGAATTTGACCGTTGACAGAAATAGCTTCACGGAATCGCGCTGCTCGGAACAGCGTACCGGCATTACGAAAAAGTGTGCATCTGCACGGTTTTATGAAATGCCACACGGTTTCGTAAAGTCGATACCCCTCACCTATGAAGAGGGCATCGACCGCCGCGTTTTCAGCGGATTTGAGCAGAACAGATTTTTACACCAGACAGCGAAGCGAATGCGCCGAATGGCGTGTTGGCATCGCTTTTTCATGATCTGAATTTGGGAGGATTTTTGAATATGAATGTACGCAATGAAATCAAGGCGCAGATCGTCCGCGCCGGTTTTACGATGCAGGAGGTTGTCGATCTTCTTCATGACGAATATGGCTGGTCTGACAGCGTTTCCAACCTGTCTGCCAAGCTGCAAAGGGAGAGCATCCGATATAAAGAAGTCGTGGAGCTGGCCGACGTGCTGGACTGTGACATCGTGTGGGTAAAGCGAGGGGCGCGCCGATGAAAGCACAGTACACCATTCTCCGCTTTGCCAAGTACAAAGGGCCGGAGATTTCCAATATTGAGGCGCACAATGAGCGCACAAAAGAGAATTACGCCAGCAATCCCGATGTGGACACGTCCCGCAGTCACCTCACCTTCCATCTGGTGACGCCGCAACGCAAATATCGCGCGGAGTCCGAAAAGCAGATCGCGGAAGCGGGCTGCCGTACACGCTCGGACAGCGTGCGCGTGGTGGAGGCTCTCGTGACAGCCAGCCCGGAGTTTTTCAAGGGTAAGAAAAAGTCAGAAGTCAAAGCTTATTTTCAGGAAGCGCTGGACTTCATCCAGCAGCACCAGAATCCGAGAACCATCATATCCGCCGTGGTGCATATGGACGAGAAAACGCCCCATATGCACCTTTGCTTTGTCCCGCTGACGGCGGACGGGCGGCTCAGCGCCAAGGAAATCGTCGGCAACAAGAAGAAGCTGACGCAGTGGCAGGACGGGTTCTGGGAGCACATGGTCAGAAAATACCCCGATCTGGAGCGCGGCGAGAGCGCCAGCAAAACCGGACGTGACCATATCCCGCCGCGGCTGTTCAAGGAGGCCGTCCACCTGAACCGGATAAAGGAACAAATCATGGCGATTCTGAACGACACGAATCCGTTCAACAAAAAAGCCAAGCTGGATGAGCTGGAAGCGCTGCTGGGCAAGTACGTTCCCGGCACGGAAGCTCTGCGGACGAAGCTCAGAAAATATGATAAGGCGTACAAAGCGCTTTCTGATGAGAACAGCGCACTGGAAGCGGAATTAAAAACAGCAAAAGATGCCCGCAAGGAAAGAATTGCGGACCGACTGAAATACGGAAAAACGGAGCAGGAGCTTTGTGAGCTTCATGCTCTGATAGACAACATGCCACCGGAAATTGTAGCTGCTTATAGGAGAAAAACGATAGGATTGCAGAACGAACATTGAGGATAGCTTATGAACGATGAATTGATGCGGGATGAAAACTTCATTCGTTGTTCTACGATGATCGCCGAACTGCTGATGAAGTATAAATCTATGGAAACAGAAGAAGACCAAGAGGGCTGGATGCAAGAAGATGCATCCAGCTCTCTTCTTTTTTGCTGCGCTATTGAAAAGCTTTCTGTCATCGTTTATACTGTTTGAAATAGATGTTTATTACTGACAAAACAAAATAAATGAGGTACCGTCCATGGAAAACGCATACATATATACACGCGTTTCAACTTTGATACAGGTGGACGGTTTTTCTCTTGAGGCACAGGAAGCGGAAATTAGAGCTTTTGCGGAAGCACGAAAGATCAATATCGTCGGAAAATATACGGATGAAGGCAAATCCGGCAAGAATGCCGAGCATCGTCCTGCCTTTACGCAGATGATGGAGGATATTCGGAGCAAGAAGGACAACATTCGTTATGTTCTTGTTTTTAAGCTTTCCCGTTTTGCCAGAAACACCAGTGATACCGCAAAGTATCTTCAGGAACTTTCAAGCTATGGAATCGGTCTTTTGGGGATCAAGGACGGAATCGACACTTCAACCGTTACCGGCAAGATGATTGCAAATATTATGGGAGCTGTTGCAGAAGTCGAGCTTGAGAACATTCATGAACAGACGCTTGCCGGAAGACAGCAAAAAGCCAGAAGCGGTCTCTGGAACGGAGCGCAGGCCCCGTTCGGATATTCTTTGAAGGATAAAAAACTAATGATATATCCGAAAGAAGCGGAAACGGTCAAGGAGATTTTCCGGCTCTACACAGAGGAAGGACAGAGCATCGGCTACATTGCAAAGAAACTTAATGATGAAAACATCCAGCGTGAGCAGCGCGGAAATGTTAAAATATCTGGCTTTATAGATAGAACCGTCCGTATCATTCTCAGCAATCCGGTTTATGCAGGTATGATCTCCTACGGTCGCCGCCACACAGTAAAAGTTGAGGGAAAGAACAACGAAACGAAGGTTGTGAAGCAAGACGATGAAAGCAAGATTATTCTTGTGGATGGCGTGTATGAACCGATTGTAAGCAAGGAGATCTTTGCAAAAGCGGAAGAGCGGCTGAAAAAGAATGTCGCCCATCGAAAGACCAGAAGTGACAGTACGACCGTTTATCCACTGAGCGGTCTGATCAGATGTCCAGACTGCGGAAAAAACATCTTTGGTTATACTGCACCGCCAAGGAAAAAGAAAAACGGAAAAGAAGGTTATTATCCGAGATATATTTCCTACCGGTGCATATCCGGTAGAGATAGGAACGGGATCAGCTGTTCTCTTGCCAACAAGTATTACAGCGGCACCAAACTGGAAACCGAGGTGAAGGAGGTCATATCCTCCATGGTGACAATCCCGGAGTTTGTAGAGCTTATTTCTCAAAAGATTGATATCCAGACAGATGTAAATTCTCTGCGAAAGAAGCAAACAGCAATCCGAAATGAGATCACGAAATACAACGGCAATCTGTTCCAGACCGAAAAGAGACTGACGGAGCTTGACATTGCGGATAGGCACTATCAAAATAAGGTAGACAGTCTGAACCGTATTCTGGATGACCTGTATGAAAAGATCGAGGATGCACAGACAAGACTTGATGAAGTAAATCAGGAAATCACTATGGTTGAAAAGTCGGCCATGACGAAGAAATCCATCTTTGAAATGCTGGAAGGCTTCAGCAAGTACTACGATGTCATGTCGCCGGAGGATAAAAAGGCATTGTTGCAGGCTATGGTTTCGTTCATAGAGCTGTATCCGGAAAAGCGGGATGACAAGCATCTGATAAAGACGATCCATTTCACCTTCCCTGTTACCTACGACGGTGAAAGCGGAGCGTTATTTGTCAGAACTAACGAACAGCAAGTTGAGACAGTATGTTTATTGTCCAAACTTCAAAGCAAGGAACATATCGAGATCGAAGTGAAGATGGACGAGCTGGATTTGACTTCGGCGGAGAGTAAGGCAACCTACGAGGAAATCCGGGAATACGTTTTCGAGCATACCGGACTGAAAGTCAGCCACCTCTATATCGCACAGGTGAAGCAGAAATACGGCATTATTGAGCGGGAGAACTACAATAAGCCGAAGTCTGAGGACGCTAAACAGCCACAATGCCCGCCGGAGAAGGAAAGAGCCATTACGGAAGCACTGAAGCATTTGGGAATGATTTAGCTGATGATACAGAAGGACAAGCATCTAAAATGGATGCTTGTCCTTTTATATCTGGCGCATTCTGTTAAGATGTGCAGTAGATGCTCCATTTTGCTGTCCCATTCTCTGCTGGAATCGGCGCACTCTTTCAGTTCAGTTTCGACTTCAGCATTTATCGGCAAGTTTTTCTTATAGCGGATGGTATGCTCAAGGCTTGCCCAGAAGTCCATAGCGATTGTACGGAGTTGTATCTCCACCGGCACATGGATCTCTTTTTCTGCAAAGAATACCGGCAGCCGGATCGTCAGGTGCAGACTACGATAGCCATTTGGCTTAGGGTGTGAAATATAATCTTTCTCTGTGATGATTTCAATGTCAGACTGTTTTTTAAGCACTTTGCCAAAAAGAACACATCCTCCTCGAAAGAGCAGATCACACGCACACCGGCAA
>ERZ1026880.241-NODE-241-length-29754-cov-6.759925_pt1 | contig 29754 bp, 20 predicted proteins | sample MGYA00380170_ERZ1026880 | MGnify/ENA primary metagenome ERZ1026880 (study PRJEB33269, sample SAMEA4719806) | human gut metagenome | biome: human-associated habitat; feature: organic feature; material: feces | place: Cameroon | collected 2013-10 ...
AGCGAAGCCGAAACCCAGCCCGGCGGCGAAAGCCCCGACGGCACGCCCGACGAAAGCGCCGCCCACTTCAAAAGTCCCAAAAACGCGTGGCAATTTGCCGCCCAGAGTATCGCTGCTTCCATGAAACACCAGGTAAGCGCTTCGAAAAGCGGCTGGGGGCGGAATCTCAGCGGGCTGTTCGCCAACCTTGGCGCGGAAGCCAGGAGCTACAAAAAGCCCGCGCTCGACGAATTCCTGCGCTCATTCGCCACCTTTGAGGAGACGCCGCAGCCGTCAAGCGACGAGTTCGACTACGCGCTGTACACGTACGGTTTCGCGCTCTACGGCGACACGCCCATCATCGAGCCGCTTGAAACCAGGGACGGCAAGCATATCAGGGAATTCGTGATCGGCATCGACGTCTCCGGGTCGGTTTGGGGCCCCACGGTCACGCGGTTCGCACAAATCGTGCAGGGCGTGCTCTGCAACGAGGGGCTGTTCTCAAGCGCGCCGCGCATCCGCATCATCCGATGCGACACCCAAATCGTTGCGGAAGACGTGATCGACACCCCCGAGCACATGCGAAAATGGATCGAAGGTTTGCGCCTCCACGGCGGAGGCGGCACCAACCTTCGCCCCGTGTTCCAACGGGTGGACGAGCTGCTCGAGCGCGGCGAGATTAACGACCTCAACGGCGTCATCTGCCTGACGGACGGCTACGCATATTTCCCGAAATGCGCGAGGCCGTACAAAACCGCCTTCGTCCTCACGCCGGACGGGGCGCAAAACCTGGTGCCACCATGGGCGATGACGTTTATGCTCGATGATGACGACTTCAGAAGCATGTAAGGGGAAACGGGCGCAGGAACGCGGCGCAGCGTTCAGCGAAGAGTCGGGAAAGTGGCACGACACGGCGCACGGCGCAGCGCCCAGCAAGCGGGAACACGGCACGGCATAACACGCAACGGGAACGCAAAACACGGCGCGACGCGACCACGGCACGCAGAGGCGGAAGGCAGGCACCAATGGATATCGAATCGGCGAAACAGCAGGTCAAAGATACCATCAAGGCATATCTTTCGCGCCATGAGAATGGCGCGTACCGCATCCCGTTCGAGATGCAGCGCCCGATATTTCTTGAGGGCCCTCCGGGCGTGGGCAAAACCGCCATTGTGAAGCAGGCGGCCCAGGAATGCGGCATCGATTTCCTGTCGTATTCCATGACGCACCACACCCGCCAAAGCGCGCTGGGACTCCCCCGTCTGATTGAGCGCGAATACGAGGGCAAAACGTACACGGTTTCCGAATACACCATGAGCGAGATCATCGCGTCGGTGCACGACAGCATCAAGCGCACGGGTGTTTCGCAGGGCGTTTTGCTGCTTGACGAGGCGAATTGCGTGTCCGAGACGCTTGCCCCGGCCATGCTGCAGTTCCTGCAGTTCAAAACGTTCGGGCAACATGCCCTGCCGCAGGGCTGGATCGTGGTGGCGGCGGGCAATCCCACCGAATTCAACCGCGCGGCCAGACGTTTCGATGCGGCAACGCTCGATCGCTTGAAGCGCATCGAGGTGGAACCCGACGTGGACGCATGGCTGGATTACGCGGCGCAAGCGGGCGTGCACCCGGCGATAACCTCGTACTTGCAGTGCAAACCCGACCGTTTCTACCTGGTACGCCCCGATACCGGCGGCACGCGCCTGGTCACGGCGCGCGGCTGGGAGGACCTTTCCCGCATGCTGCAAACCTGCGAGCACGAGCGGTTGTCAACCGACGAGGCGCTTATGCGCCAATACCTGCAGGACGAGGAAACCGCCATCGATTTCGCCGCCTACTACAGCCTGTTTTGCGAATTCCGGCAAACCCTGAACATCGCGGGCATCCTTGCCGGCACTGTGCAAGAAGGGGAACAGGAACTGCGCGACGCGCGCTTCGATAAGAAGATCGCGCTCACGGGCATGCTCTACGACGCGCTGCTGGTCAACGTACGGGACGCCATGCAGCATGAGGAGGCGCTGCGTATCGTGCGCGACGATTTGCTAGCCTGCAAAAGTGCAGATAGAAAGGGTGATTTGGAAGCCGTCCTTGCATCGCGCATAGCAAGCGCCAACGACAGCGGAGCCGTAGCGCTGGCAAAACGGAAGCTTGTCAGCAGCCCGCAAATGGTGCAGGCGACGCGCGTTGCGCTGCTTCACGAATGCCTGAACGCCGCGCGAGCACACGCCGCGAACAACGGCGCCGCCAACAACGACTTCGACGCCGCAAAAGCCCCATTTAACGCCGCGTGCGAACGCCAGCGGGCCATGGCGCAAAACGCCGTTGCGCAATCCGATGCGGCGTTCGCCTTCATGGACCGCGCGTTCGGACGCAGTCAGGAGGCGCTCGTGTTCGTGGCGCGCGCCTCGGCCGACCCCGCGTTCATCATGCTGGTAAGCGAATGGGGCGGCGACGGGTATTTCAGCCACAGCAAAAGCCTGAAATTCAACGAGCGCGGGCTTGATCTTGCCAGAAAGGTGGATCTTGTCATGCACGACGCCGAGGGCGCCGAAGCAAGCGCCAGCCTGGAACTGGACGAGAAAGACCGGTAGCCATGACGGTAGGCGCATACATCCCCCAAGAGCCCAAATGGCTGCAACGCAGATGCAACCCCGTGCGTCCAACCTACGAGCAAGGGACGGTCACCAGACCGGGCAGAGGGCTTGCGGGCAAAAGGCCCGATGATGGCATTGCCGTGTTCTTCCTTGAAGCCGACGTGGGCGGATGCGAGCGGGCCAACACCGCAAAACCCTACCAAATGCTGCACGTGGGCGATTGCCTGAACCTTGAGCTGAAGGGCAACGGATCCGTCGCCATGAGCTTCCAAAAGGACGACGAGCGCTATCACCTGGGGTTTCTCAACGAACAATACGCCATTACCGCTGGGGTTTCCATCCTGTTGCGCTACCCGTCGGCGTTCGGCGTGATCGGCGACATATACGCAACGGTCACGGAGCTTGATCTTGAGGACCCGAAATGGCCGCGCGCCTACATTGAGATACGCTGCTTGTCGGATGTGCGTCTGAGGCACACAAAAAAAGGCTTCCTGCTAACGCCGGACGAAACAGTTGTCGTGAAGCTTTTGGAGCCGCATGCGAAGATCACGATCCCCGATGGGGTCAAGGAAATCGCGCCTTGCGCGCTTTCGAACGATCGTCGCATACGCAGTGTCATCCTACCTGCAGGGCTCCGCAAAATCGACCATCACGCGTTCGTATCAACGAACATCAGCGAAGTCAAAATCCCCGCAAGCGTTGAGGAAATCGGACACGACGCGTTCGCGAACTGCCCCTATGGCCTCTGCCTCTCCACCGGCAACGTGAACAGCTCCCTTGTTCGCTTCAAGGTGGAGAAGGGAAACGCGCGGTATGAATCCAATAGAGGCAAGCTCAAAGACACGCGGGCGCCCGAAGACCCCAAAAAGCGCCCTTTTGAGGACTTCGGATACTACGTGACCATTTCCATGCCCTGGGCAAACTCCCGATATATGACGAAAGACGACCTGCCGGCGCTCGCCGAGCTGATAGCCCAGCGTGATGCGCGACGCAAAGAAAGGTGGGCTCACCCGACGCCCACCATGCTGGCCGACAAGTGCATCAAGGAACTGCAGGCGCGAGGTTCGTCCCCCACGCTTGAAACCGTTCTGGCGAAGCTCAACGCCCTATCGGGCCTGAAACGCAATGAACTGGTTTTTGCGGTTGCAGAATACGGTGGCGAAGAGCAGTTCGACACGATGCTGGCAACGGCAGCGCAGTCGCCGGAGAACTTGTCGTTCTTGCTTGCCAGCGCCATCTCGCGCAACGACCGCGACCTTGCACGGCGCCTTGCCCTGGCCGGGACAAGGCTGCACAGCAAGCGAATACGCATTCCCGACAACGCCCATGCAGGGAAAACCATTCTGTGCACCCCTGTTGACCTGGCCCTGCAAGACATGCGGTACGAAACAGCGGCAGAGGGCAAAACGGGCGCGAGCATGCCATACGTTGACAACAGCAGCTGCATCGCCGCCCTTGCCGAAGAGGGCTTGCTCACGCGTGAAAACCTTCGCGAGCTCTATCAACGCGCGCGAAGGAATGCCGCCCCCTTCGCGCAGAAAAGGCTGCAAACCATCGTCCGTTTCGTCCACCCCGACGACGTAACAGACAAGCTGGACCTGTGCGAAAACCTCATCGTCCACAAAGCGCAAGCCGAACTAGAGCACACCTTCACCTGGCCCAGCTTCCCCACCATCGACCAACTAGAAGCCCTCGTGCAATATGCGAACGAGAGAGGCGACACGGAGGCAGCAGTTCGGATTCTGGAAGCCTACCGTGGCCAGCAGCCGCCCGAGCCTACTGAAGGCTTGATGTTGTAGGGGATACCCGTGTGACTTGCGAAGCATTGCGAGCCGCACGGGCTGATCGGAAGATGCCACCACTCCGGACGCCTATACACGAATAAAGTTCACATTAATAACGCCGACGAAGCTGCTCGCCGATTCCCCTATTGCTAGACGATGCACTAGCTTTCACATCTTCGACCCCTCTCGGGGAAATGGGGTTATCAATCAGTTTGACGACCGGGTGATTCGACGCGGTAGCCAAAGTTTCCGTCCCCTCTCGGGGAAATGGGGTTGTCGATCTAAGGTTACCGAACTCAACGCAATTGAGTACACCATCGAATTTTCGTCCCCTCTCGGGGAGGTGAGGTTATCGATCCGCGAAGAGTGCGCGAAGCGCTACGGGGCGAGCCTTTACGAGTTTCCGTCCTCTCTCGGGGAAATAGGGTTATCAATCCTTGTCATGGAATATCAGGTACGCGACATTTGGGCGTAGTTTCCGTCCCCTCTCGGGGAAATGGGGTTATCGATATGACAACGGCCTACTACCACGAGAAAATCCCTCAATAGTTTCCGTCCCCTCTCGGGGAAATGGGGTTATCGATTCGAGGGTTTCGACCCGGAAGTGCTTGCCAAGTTGGAGCAGTTTCCGTCCCCTCTCGGGGAAATGGGGTTATCGATCTGCACAAGGCCGGCGAGCCGTTCGCCATCCAGCTGAGAGTTTCCGTCCCCTCTCGGGGAAATGGGGTTATCGATTCTCAAGATTTCGAAAGTTATGAAGGTGCTGAAAAGGTTTCCGTCCCCTCTCGGGGAAATGGGGTTATCGATCTGAGAATGGATTCGTTAGCGCGTCTGGTAACCCTAGTACAAGTTTCCGTCCCCTCTCGGGGAAATGGGGTTATCGATATGGCGAATGTCTCGAAACCATAGGCGAAGAAACATATGGCAAAGTTTCCGTCCCCTCTCGGGGAAATGGGGTTATCGATCAATAGCCGCGTGTTGTTCGTGGACGAAGATAGTACGGTTTCCGTCCCCTCTCGGGGAAATGGGGTTATCGATCTGCTCGAATCATGCTAAAAGCTAGAGATACCTTCGACAGTTTCCGTCCCCTCTCGGGGAAATGGGGTTATCGATCTGCTCGTGATGACACGGAACCAATCCGGTCTATTCTCGCGGGCGGTTTCCGTCCCCTCTCGGGGAAATGGGGTTATCGATAAGAGTGCGGCAATGAAGAAACCGCCAATCGCGTGTTTCCGTCCCCTCTCGGGGAAATGGGGTTATCGATTGTGCAATGGTCGTGCAAGACAATAACGGTGTGTTCAAAGTGTTTCCGTCCCCTCTCGGGGAAATGGGGTTATCGATGGCCACGAGGCATGTTGAAGACACGTGCTTCGGCAAGTTTCCGTCCCCTCTCGGGGAAATGGGGTTATCGATAGGGATAGCTACCTTGACGAACTCGATGAGGTGTTTCAGATGTTTCCGTCCCCTCTCGGGGAAATGGGGTTATCGATTTTACAAGGAGCTTTCAGCTATTGGGTTCGCATCGGCATTTGCGAGTTTCCGTCCCCTCTCGGGGAAATGGGGTTATCGATATAAGCATAAGTTTAGCTATTACCGTGGTCTGCAGCGTGTTTCCGTCCCCTCTCGGGGAAATGGGGTTATCGATCTATCGCGTATAGCTTGACGAACAACTATGTTGTTAACTAGTTTCCGTCCCCTCTCGGGGAAATGGGGTTATCGATACGAATTCGACCAAGATGTTCTCGAGAAGATTCAGCATGTTTCCGTCCCCTCTCGGGGAAATGGGGTTATCGATTCTCACAAAGCCGGGAAGCATTCGAAGAGGTCTTGAGTCAGTTTCCGTCCCCTCTCGGGGAAATGGGGTTATCGATTTGTCAAGAGACAAGGAACTAATTACCAGGAGGTAGAAGTTTCCGTCCCCTCTCGGGGAAATGGGGTTATCGATCCGTTGGGTAGCTTGAAAACTAAATAGCGTGCGCAAAAACTAGTTTCCGTCCCCTCTCGGGGAAATGGGGTTATCGATCTAGAATTGTATTTATTCACGAATAGTTAGGAACGAACTGTTTCCGTCCCCTCTCGGGGAAATGGGGTTATCGATCCAAGACTTTCAACGCTAAGACCGCCACGCTGATCGAGTTTCCGTCCCCTCTCGGGGAAATGGGGTTATCGATCTTCAGCAATCTTTTCTAAGCGCTTCTTTTTGCTAGTTTCCGTCCCCTCTCGGGGAAATGGGGTTATCGATAGCATTGACAACGCGAGTTCGGCGTGCTAACCGCCGCATTTACTCTGCTTATCAATACCTTACCCATACGTTTAGTATACTCAAATAAAGATGTTTTGCCGCAAATCGCTATCGTCGTCCGCGCATTCGCCATACAGCGCCGCGCTGCACGACCCAGACATCTTGTAAATGCGCACCTTATCCGCCGGATCATAATATCGCTCCGACCCCATCAGCCTTTCAATAGCTTCCGTAAGCTCTTTCATATCCGCCGGTTTGAGATACGCCTCGTATACCGAGTTCTGAATGCGCCTACTGTAGCGCTTCAACAGCTTCGTAATCAGCGAGTACTTCTTCCGATTTGAGATATCGAACATTATCAGGGTGTAAAACTTGTTCTCCGCCGGCGAGGCGCCCTCTTTCCTGCTGTAGTGGCGCGTCGACACTTCCAACGCGCTCATGCATCATCAACCTCCCAGTAAAATGGCTGATACAGCAGCGGATCGCCAGCATCGATAGCATCCACCACGCTGACCAACTTCTTATCGAGCGCCGCATGAAAGCCATACCGAAACTCATCGCCATACGCACTGAAAAACCTGCTTCGCTGCGTTATCTCACCGGATAGATAATCGGTAAAAGAACGCATCAACGCTCTGGTCATATACACCGCACCGTTATCTGCCCGCGAAAAATCATCAGGCGACACAACACCGGACCGAACAAACGAAAGCACGGCTTTATCAACAAGAAACGCTCTATAGTCCTCGATCAAATCAGATGCCAACGCGGCATGTCCACGCTGGATAGCATGCAAATAGCCGAAGTAGGGGTGCAATCCGTGACGCTCGATTGCACCAACGATACTTCGATGCAAGATGCTATACCCATACGACAGCAAAGCATTCACCGGATCCTTTGGAGGGCGCGAGTTCCGCCCATCAAAAGAAAACTCAGTATCCGAAAACAGCTTTGCATAACAGCCGAAATAGCACTTGGCAGCATTCCCTTCATGCCCCATCAACTCATCGATGCTCGTAGCACCAGCAAGACAGCGAAGGGAATGCCGCAAACCCTCCAATTCGGCATCCGGGAATCGATAGATATCGTCGAAAGACAACAGCAAAGTCAGACTATTGCGCAACTTGGCCTCAATCGCCATCTTTGCCCACATCAAACAAAAGCCCGCATCGTCGATAAGCATCACCTGCTTTTTCTGACGAAATGGGTCCGCATGCTCAGGCGAAACCGCTCGACCAAGGTAATGTCCATCATCGGAGTAATAGCCAATGGGCACGGCAGACGAAAGGCATTCACGCACCAATTGGGTAGACAGCTGAGGATTGCCGAACACGTTAATGCTATCAACATTGCAAAACGGCAACCGATGATCGCCTTCGTCACCGTCATCATCCTTCACGATAAGCTGCCCCTGCGAGTAGCCCAGCTTGACATCGCTCCTGGTCAGGTACAAATGGGCCATAGCTGCCCCCTCTGCCGCTAGATGCTGTCGATAATGCGTTGGTTGATCCTGTCGTACAGTCCTGGTTTCGCTTGCCCGTGCAATTCGAAGAGCGCGCTCATGATGCCTTCAAGCGTCATGCTGCACGATCTCTCTAGCGCAGCCTTCGATGAGGCTGCAAGCGTATGGGCAATCGTGTTTCTGCAGTTCTTCTCGGCATTCCTCAGCTGCAATATCGCATCTTTGACCCGCTGGTCATCGCAATATTCCTGGATAAGACGCCCATAGGCATCATTGGTGATGAAGGCGTTCCTGTTGTCGTAATGACACGAGGAAAGCGCCAAAGACAATCGAGGGTCCCCGTTAATCGCCTCAGCGTTATACCTATTGGTCGACCTCCCATTCGCAAACAGTGTGTACCGTTCTTCAGGCAGATACTCACTCAGTCGCCGCTTCATCAGCTCCGTAAGCGCCGGCGTGAGCGAGCGAACGAAATCGGCCCAATGCCCTTGCGCCAAACGAACTTCCATAACGCACAGATATTCAAGCAGCAGGTCATTTGCCTTATAGCTAACCTCGGTACCGCCAAACACCTTGGCAGGAAGGCCGCCATCGAGGTTCAGGCGGCATGCCGCTGCTTCAATCATCTGCCTGGTTGCATCGTTTGCGGTGCTCATTTGACATGCCAGCTTATACGCCGCTTCATACTCATAGCCCTGCACCAGCGTGATAACGCTCCCTCTCAGCAAGCGCTCGCTGAAATTCGGCGTGGCCACGGAAACGATACGGCACGCGGCACCGCTTTCGTTGTCTTGATTCAGCTCCCATAGCAAATCAAGGTCGTATTGCTTAGGGTTCTCTCGATCGTTGCTCGAATTGATGCCGCGCTTCGGCGTCAGAACCTGAAGCAACTCAAGGTTCAGCCTGCCGAACGACCCTAACGCCACCAGCGCCTGCGCCATACCCGCCGTGCCCGACGACGCGTTGACCAACACATTGCCTTCGCTTGAAAGGCCCTTGAGGATAGGCTCGAACTCTTCGATATAGCGGTCGAAGCGATAAACCTCCTCGAAGGACGATTCGATGAGCTGCACTTCAGGCGCGGGAATCCCAACGGATTCCGCCAGAAGCTCAATCGCCCTGGTATAGCGCTCGTCTTGCCGCTGAAATTCAGTCATGGCCGGCGAAAGGAACAGCACCACTTTGTCCGGCCGCCTATGTCGGATGATATGCAGCAGCGGGCCATCGCCAAGCTGCGTGACGGGATCGGCGGTGCCGACCGGGGAAAACAAAGTAACCATCTACAACTCCCTTACCGTAATCGAGCATTTCCCCATGGGATAGCTATCTTTGCCGACGATGCCCCACTTCATCGTGTGCGGGGACACCCCGATTTCCTGGTCGCGCCAATGACGATGATCATCTTTCGCTTTCGTTATGCGACCTCCAGGCCTTTGACGCCTTGCCTCAAACGATTTGGGGCTGAAGCCCGCACGCTGCACGTCGCTATAAAGCGTCGGGTGAATGCTGCGATCGATCTTGGTCGGAAACTGGTTATATAGAATGCGCGACACCATCTGCACGGCATCGGCCTCGTCGTCGAATAACGCACTCGTAACCGTTTTGCTTATGAAGTCGACGCCGCCGCCAAGATAGCAAGTGACTTCTGCGCTAGCCGCGCATTGACCCGCTTTGTCCTGATGCGTGTTGCAAAAGCCCGTATCGCCCACTGCTTTGTTCGGGCATCTCATTCCCGCGAGCGGACCAGCCGTGATGATGTATTGGCACCCGCCGTCGGACGACCCCGAAACGGAAGAGCCCTCCCCTTCACCGCTCTCGAAATGGCTCAAGAAGCGCTCGGAATACAAATCGAACGCCCTTTGGAAAATGCTCGATAGCCCTTGGGCATCCAGCACGGGAGACGCCAAGTACTCGTCAATACGCTCATCTACCGTAACGTCCACGGAGACCGTGGTTCCCGGGCGAAGGCACTCGCGATACACGTCAAGCTCGTTGCCCTCTTTGAGCGTCAACTTGCCCATATCCAGCTTGTGATCAACCGGATAGCCCTTCGAGAACTTGTCGTACTTCTTGGCGAACACCAGGCCATCAACGGAAAGCGGCTCGGAATCAGAAACGGACACGTACCGCATAATGTCGTTTTTGACGCTTGGATCGTTGGGGTCCGGCTGCTCCTTCCAAAAAGCCGCCCTGTTCAGACCCATGCCCGCGTTCAAACTGCAAGACTTCGAGGTAACCAGCTCATCGACGCGAGCAGTGGCGCGCAACCCGGCATCATCAAGCACCATATTCAACAGAAGGGCCGTGCGCAACATGCCCTTGATACTTGACCCGGGGATATACGGGTTGCCATGCGCGTCTTTCATGAATTGCCAGACGTCGTGGTACTGAATGGCGCCGCGCCGCGCGGTGGCAATCGGCGAATCTATGCGATAGGCAATCGACCCCTGTGCGATCTTCAGCAGGTCGGCGTTTTCCTTTCGGGTCAAAAACCCCTGCAAACCAAACTTGTCATAGGCACCCTTCTCAAGGAACTCGCAATACCTTGACACCTGATCAGGCGTCAGCCGCGAAACGAACTTCCGAACGTCAAGCACCGCGATCTCACCGCCATGCACGAAATAATCCCTTTTGCCATAACGCTGCCCGTTGCCAATGTGCACCAAACCGGCAACCTTGATGTCAAGACGAAGCTTGCGAACGCCCATGATCACACCTCCATCCACATCGCACGCGCGTAGCGATACACCGGATGCGCGCCCGGCGTAGCATTCACGTCAAACACATCGCCCTCGAAGCAGCGTTCGAACACAGACCCCGACGCAAATAAGCACAGACTGCGCTTCTTTCGGGGCGTCGAAGCATGGCTTGTCGACTGCACGAACCCGCCTTTGCGTACAAGGTGATACCTCGCGCCTTCAAGCAGGGAGTCGGTCAGCTCATCTTCTCGCGGAAGCGCGCTTGACAGCAACATCGCCCGTTTGCCAAAGCTTGATCCATTTACCAGGCGCAACGGGACTTCATCGCAAATCTCGAACGTAAACCGACCATACCCGCTGCTCCGTTTTCCACCGATTCCCGAATAGCTCAATTGCTCCATCAGTGGCCGCACATCATACGTACCGTTAACGAGAAAGAACAATCCGCACTCCGGTGCAAATCGGTAACCGCCAACATGATACGGCTCAGCATCATCGCTGGTGCTGCGCGTCAGATTCACCTTCGTGCGCAGGAAGGAAGCCCCGTTGTTGAATCGCTCAAGTTCGCCGACGAAATCAAACGACCCGCCCAAAAAGTCGCCCAGCTTGTCTGCCGGAATATACTTAAGCGCCTTATTCGCCTTTCGTGCACGCGAGTCACCGGACTCCGCGCTGTTAGCTGCGCGCTCGGAAAAGCATGCCATAGGCTTGGGGACATACAGACGCTCTCCGATATAGGGAAAAGCATCGCTGATCGAAAAATCGCCTGATTTCGCGGCAGCAAGCAGCTCATCGGCGCAGCCCGCCTTCAGCGCCTCGATGAACAACGCGCTGAACAGCGTTGCGGCATCGCACGTGTATTCTCCATCCGAAAGACGCCCATCTCCGAAATGCACGGGAGCCTGGAACGCCAACTTCACCATTTGCGTGGCCATATGCTTACCTTAACTCCGGCACATCGAGCGTTTTGTCTCCGGTAACCACTTCGGTAACCAGGTCCTTGAACAGAACGCGCCCGTTACCGCGAGAACCGCCGCCGCCCAGATAGTCGTTTTCCAGCAGATCGATGGCCTTCGCGATGTTCTGGAAATCTTGCTTCACTTCGTCGGGGTTCTCGACGTTGTAAATCAGCTCGAACGAGAATTCGGAGCCGCGTACCACGCGCTCAATCTGTCGCGGATTGGCAACCGACGTCAAGCGGTCGATGGTGTTCTCAAACTTGTTCTCGAAGATTTGCGGCAGCGCCTTCTTGTTCGCCAAGAAGCAATCGCTGAACTGCAGACGCGACATCTGCATCCCCGTGCCCGCCGCGTCGCTGCCTTTTTCGCTTGAGCCGAACAGGCGCTTGATTTCCGCGCAATCGCTTTCGAAACCGCGCACGCCGGCAAGCGGGGCCGTCCCAAACTCGCGCGCCAAAAGCGAGCGCATTTTGCCCTTGAGCGTAGAGCCGGGAATGATAGGGTCGCGCGTAAGGGGGTCGCGAACCACAGGCGAATCAACGGAGCCGATTGCACTGAACGAGTCGTCGCCACCGATATGGAGGCCGGTTTTTACTTCGATAATGCCCGTGATCTTGATTTTCGTGTACGCCATCTTGCTACTCCCTGCCTCCGTAGAATTTAAAGTATGCAACTAGACTTTCCGCGTAGCGGCAATACAGAACGAACTGCTCGTAGGTTTGAATCTGGTCGAGCAGGTCCATCAGATACGTCATGGAGATGAACTCCTTGACGTCCTCATTCCTTTCCCTGCCCGATTCGTATGCCATCTTCACCTTGATGTACTGAAGATCGGACATGCATGCTTCCAGGTCTTCCGGCGTATTAACGCGAGCATGGATGTTCGTGATAAGGCTGTAAATGCTACGCAACTTTGACATGGAAAGCCGCGGGAAAGCGAATTGCCTCTTCCGGGTATTCCTGTCGGGCGGAGCAATGAACTGCTCGGCGAAGAATGCGAAATTCAAATCGGTGATTGCGTGTTTTTCGCTAATCTGTAAGCTCACCGTCGGTTTTGCTTGCATGCGCTATCCCCTTTCCCTGATGCTGTACACATACCATTCCAAAGCGGCAACCAAGCATCGCCTTTCGCGACTATCGGATGCCCAAGCGTAAAACCGCTGACACAGCTCGTCCCGCTTTTCGCAACCTTCGAAGCTTCTGGCCAGCAAATATGCCAAGCGAGGTGCGGAAATCACATCGTCATAATGGCGAAGCAGCGAGACGATCTTGTAGATGAAGGCTTTGCCCCTGTCGTTTTCCCTGAAAATGCCGGCGATTTCCCGCATACGAGGCTCAACCACATTCGCCAAGTCGTCCCACGAGAACACGCTGTCCGCACTCCACAACGCCACGGCGTCCTTCGTGCGCTCCTTGCCGTCGGGGCCAAGTTCGGCATGCAGCTTCGCCGCGTCTTCAAGCGATCCCGTTTCCGACGCCATGCGCGCAATGGGGTACTTTTCGTCGAACATCCCCACACCCGCGCTTATGGTCAAACAGCCGTTGCCGGTGAACTCCTTGAACGATTGGCGCAGGTCAAGCGCCGCGTACAGCACATCACTCCAATTGCCCACGATAAACAGGTCGTCGCCGCCCGAATAGATGATCTGTAGGCGATACTGCCTCGATTCGAAAATCTTGTTGACCTGCTTCTTGAAGAACAAGCTGAGCGCACGGCTTAACGTTGCCGTTCGGCTGATGGATGCCTTGCTTGCGGGAATGCCGCTTGCGAAAGCCGCGCCCAGGTTGTCGACGTCTGCGCGCAAAACGCCCAGGCGCTGAATGCCCTTCCCATCTTCCAGCGTATTGCCGGCTTTTGCGTACGACGCAATACCCTCGTTGTCCATGTCGGCGGTATAATCGCCCATCCAAATATGCGTGGACAGATTGGTGCCGGCATCCCAGTTCTTCGTATAGACGCGCCTGGCCACCGGCTTCTCGGCGAGATAACGGTCGCGCTCATACAGCACAAGGCTGCAGCCAAACGGCAGCGAAAGCCGATGGTTCGCCGTTAACGCATGAGAGTCGTCGATGATCGCGAACACGCTTTTCTTAACGAGGTCCGCCGAGATGTCGCGCAGCGATTCGCACGTTTCGCAAATATCATCATGGGAAACAAGCGCCGTGGAGCGGTGGCACTCGCGGCATTCCCTGCCGTCGTCGACAAGCCCTTCGCCACCGCAATTCAGGGTTTTGATATCCGCAGCCGAATACCTTGCGGCTTTTGCGTCAGACAGCTTTGCGGACAATTCCCTGAACAGATTGCCGAAGCGCTTTTTGTCTTCGCCGGCGTTCGACAGATCGTCCGCGCAGCACTCGACGGTCGCAAAAGCCATGTAAAGGTTCACGCCGTGCTCTCTGATGAACCAGTCCTTCAGTTCGTTTTCGAACGCTTGCAAAACCGCCTTTGCGTGCTGCGTATTCGGCAAAAGCACATATGCGTGGCCGCCACCCGTGTACATGACGTTCGCGCGATTCAACGACAGGCGCTCGAGCAACTCGTCGACGATGTGCTCCATCATGAGCTCAAGGTACAAGCTTCGCGCGCGCAACTGCTTAAGCGCCTTCGACCCGCTGATGTTGTAGATGAAGTCCTGGATGCCGCTCATATCGCAGGTGGCCAGCAAGAACATCGGCTTGGAATAGTACGCGCGAGACGCCTCTCCCGAGAACAGCGCGGCACGATAGTCGCAAACACCTTGTTCCCTGAAATAATCGTAGATGCACAGCGCCAAACCCGCCGTTGTTTTGGCGTGGTCGTACAGCGATACGTCCACAAGCTCCGACAGGTTCGTTGACGAGGGAACCGTGTTGGTAGTCGCCTCAAGCACGTGCAGCAGCGAGTTCGCTTCCTGCGAAGCGATATCCATTTGAGCAAGCTGGCCTTTTATCCTTTCGCGGATGGCATTGTAATCCTCGTGCCCGATGACGTTATCGTCATGTCTGCCACCGAGGATGTTGAAGATCTTCCGCAGGTCAACGCTCTTGTCGAATGAGGCTTTCGCCTCATCGTCGCCTTCGTTCTTGCGATCCATGCCCGCCGAGATGTTGTCCGCAAAGTACGTGATATACGCCAGCGAGCCGGGCTCGAGCGACGTCGAGCGAGACATTTCACGCGCATGGTGGTATCGAATCTGCTCGACAACCTTCAAACCCTCAGGCGAGCAGAACGCAGGGTTAAGCGGTGAAACCTCGTCGGTTATGAACTGCGCGCCAAGCGCAGCGTGCGTGCCTTTGCCCGAAGATCCACGATACACGACCTTCCCGATATCGTGCAGCAGCGCTCCGTAACACAGGATCGTTCTATCGTCCAACGGTCCCTCCTTTTCGATTCGGCGAACCCTTCAACAATTGCATGCCGCCCATGCCCATAGACGTTTTCACCCCGACGCCAGACGCTTCGCCAAACGCAAGCAGCATGGCAACAAGCCCTTGCAGCGATTGCGGCCCAAAAGCCCGAAGCGTCAACGTACCCGCAAAAGCGGGAATCTTGTCAGCTTTCCCCATTGTGCGGGGAAAATACCTTGAGCACAGGTTGTATGAGGTGATCGAAACATGCTCGGAAAGATACTCGAGCGTTTCGGGATCGATTTCGCAATCCCCCGCATACGCCTGGTTGTAGCGCATAAGCAGGTTTTGGAAGATGAGCCGGACGTCTGGCATGATCACGTAACGCCCTTTGCTCTTGAAAGCCGTGGGCGTTGCAAACCGCACGCGAAACGTCGGGTCGGTTTCGCTTTTCAGGATTTTGAGCAGGTGATCAACTCCGAAGGAATCGAATTGCCTGCGCTTCACCGTGAACGTCTCGTTGATGTTTCGCAAGGTGAACGAGTCGATTTTCGACGCCGGGCCGACAAGACGCTCAGCAGCTTCATCGGTCAGCGCGCTCACGCGCCAGATGATTTCACCGTTTTCGCCCACGAAGCAGTACTGGCTATAAGGGTTGAACGTTGACGCGTGAAGCTGCGCGGCGTAATCGTCGTCCACGTGCTCCATCAGAACACTTTGCAGCATCGGCCCCAAGAAGGAGGGCTGCCACGACGGGTGTTCACCAGACGATTGCGGCTCGATATGCAATGACAAGCTAGTGATGTGCTCCATAGCGCCTCCAACGGTAACCGCACACAAACCCATTCGCATTCGAGTGTAGCAAAGCCCCCCTTTGATTTGTTGCACAACAAATCAAAGGGGGGCTTCAGGAGTGGAGGGTTAGGTGGGGGGATGGGGACAGTCATCCCTTTAGTATTCCAGCCCCCTAGCTTCGTCTCCGAGCAGCCGCTCGAAAACGATGCGCAAATCCTCATCGTCCAGGTAACCGCTCTCAAGGCAACCGCGATCGATGGCATCGAGCATCGTTTGCTCCTTCTCCTTCAGGCGGTCGTAGATCACGGCATCAAGAGAGAGCTCCTTATCGTTGCGCATGAACTTCTCGTGCATGAAGTAATAACGCGTTTTCTGATCATCAGGCAAGCCCAGACGGTGTATACGGTCTTTTGACTGCAACAAGTGCACCAGGTTGTAGCTGTACTCGAAATACACGGCATCATGGCACACGCTATGCAGCGAAACCGATTCGGCAAGCGTTTGCGGGTTGGTCACAAGCACCTTGAACCGCCCCGCACGGAAGTCGTCCAGAATCTCCCGCCGCTCCTCCTGCGGCGTAGCTCCGTAAATCGCTTCAACGGGAATCCCCATAGCGGCAAGGTCACGGCGAAGGTTGCTGATACTGCGAACGAAGATGCACCACACGATAACAGGACGGCCTTCGGCCACGATACGCTCCACCAACCGCTCGCACGCAACAAGCTTCGAACTCGGACGACTGCGCTCGATGGCCTCGTAGAACGTCTGCGAGAAATCGACGTAGTCGATGTCCGCATAGTCGTCGCCGACCTGATCGAGTACGTATTCAAGGTCGCCAGGATCCACGGCCGAGCAAAGCATCTCGGGGTCGCTCTCGAGCTGCAGAGTACGGATAATCCTCGCAAGCGCATTAGGGCAAGACGCGTACAGAACGCGCAGCAGCGTGTCCTCGTCGGGCGTCGCCTCAACCTCCACGATCTCATCGGGCTCTGGGCGCGGAACCCCAAGCTCATCCTTGTTCGTTCGACAGAAGAAGGGTGCCAAGCTGTCGTTCAAGCTTGCCTGAAGGTTCGCATCGGGCGCACGAAGCTCGCCCGGCTCATAGCCGAAGAACGTATCGTAGTCATCAGGGTACAGAATATGCAGCAGGTTATAAATGTCCTGATAAGTGTTCGGAATGGGCGTTCCCGTTAGGGCAATCACGAACTTTGCGCGCTCGGCTACCTCAAGCGCAGCTTCCGCACGCTTACCGCCAATAGCTTTCACCCGGTGCACCTCGTCGAACACGAGCAAGGTCTGGTCGGGAATAATGGCATGCAGCTCCCGCACATAGCCTGAAAGCGATTCATAATTGAACGTGAACAGGTTGCACGTGCCGCTGTCAAGTGAAAGCGCATTACGCCTGCGCTCGACCGACATAGCCGCTATCACAGGGTCGCCCAGAGAGAAGCACCGTAGCTGCAACTTCTCCCCGAATGTGGCGACCCACTCCTTCTCCCAGGACTCGAAGCCGTTCTTAGGGCAAACTACCACAACACGACGCGCGAGCCCCAAGTAACGCAGATAGGCGAACACGCCGAGCACCGTGGCGGTCTTGCCCGCACCGGGCACCGAAAAGTCCGCCGCACGTCCAACCGTTGCCATGAAGAAGGCATCAAGCATCTGCCGATCTCGCAAGGGACGCACCATCGAGGCGTTCACTATGTCGCGAAACTCCCGGAAGCGCGGCCCCAGTTGAGGGTCATCGGCAATGCTTTGAGCAGTCTGCGCCTTGATGGAAAGCCCCACCTCGGAACGCTCGCGAATATAGGTTTCACTAGAATTCACGAACGCGTTAAAGGACGGATCCACCGCAACTTCGATACCGTGGCCATCCGCCTCCTGGACAGCCTCGAGCATATCCTGGCACTCGCGCAAGCCCATACTGCCATCAAGCAAGATACGGTCGCGGTCGATGCCGTCAACAGCGCTCGCCGGGTAGTACAGCCAAGCGCGCCACGCCGCAGACGCCATGAATGAAGCAACATCCTGACCATCGATGCGCAGATACATACCTGGCCGGACGCTGTCATAGCAAACAACGATCCTAGGCACGCTCATCGATCTCACCGATTAACTCTTCTACCTTTTCAGCGATTGCCATGAGATTGCGGCGCACCTTCTCGAGCTCGTCAGGCCCTAACACATCAAGCATCTCGGGAAGAATCTTATCGAGCTCCGTGAGGCAATCGGCGGACTTCTTGGCCGGCGTATCCATAAGCCTGATGCGGCTCACGGTCTCCCTGGCGCGATCCCCGGCACGCTGGAAGCTGTCAACGAGATTGGCATCCGAACGCAGCTCGCTCACCTTCTCGCAGGTGAGGGCGTCGGGGCCCATCTTCTCGAGAAGTTCAGACATGGCCTGCTGCTCCGCCGCTTTGAAGTCGGACTCCGCATCCGTGCCCGCGACGGTGCCAAAATCTCTGATGTATCGGGTGATGTCTCCTTCGGGCTGCACCACCATGTTGGCGAACATGAGCTGTTTGATGAGCTGCTTGTCACGCTTATTGTCGTACTTATTCAATATTCGGTTGAACTCACCCAAAGGACCGTCGATTTTGAGAGCGCGGGCGAGGTGATACTGTTCCGGTGCCTGGCAGAACACAAGGAAATCCTCCATATGCTGTGCGCGGTCAACGAGCTTCTTGACCGCAGCTTCGGTCATTCCCGTCGCGTTGCCGTACTCGGCAGGAGTGATGAGATGGTTCTTGATAACATCACGGTACACGCCGACAAGGCGGTCAACCGGATTGTAGGCAACCTTTTCCTCCTCGCCGATTTGAATGGCTAGCTCGAGCAGCTTGATGCGCTTAGGGTCGCTACCGGTGGCATCGTCCAGGATGGCAGCCTCGAACCAACCGGTCTCGTTGTTCTTCCGAGCAAGGCGGCGAACGCAGGTCAAGCGACGGTTTCCATCGATGACGCGCCCATCGTTGAGCACGATGCCCGGTCTCAGCTGACCCTGAAGCGCGATGCTTTTCTCGGTTTTCCTGAGCGCTCCGGGGTTGCTTTCGGCAATAAAGTTCTCAATGACGTCGTTGTACTCATCTTTGCCAAGGGCAAGCAGATCCGCTCCCTGTGTCGAGTTGTACTCGCTCACCCACGTGGCAATGCGATCATTCTGGTCGTTATAAAACAGCAGGTCGCACTTGATGCGGTAAATGTCGAAATCCCGCGTCACGTTGTCAATGGAGTGCTTTTCCTTGCGCCCCGTCGGCAAAACGTTGCCGGCGTCGATCCCGTCCTTAAGCAAGCTCATTACACGCCTCCTTCTTCCATGCCTCCATGGATGAGTAGTATGCATCCCCGATATCGTCGTAGTAGATAGAGGAATTGTGCACGATCGTTGTCAACAGCGGCGCCGGACATGCTATGCCCAAGTCATTGGCAAGCAAGCGTGGCAGATCATCGCGCTCGATTCCCTCATGATGAGCGACGATCCACTCGATAAGGTTAGCGGCAGAGAAACGTCCCTCGCCACCGGCCACAAACACCTTGGTACCGGCAAGGGTGCAGCTACGAAGCGCTCCGCCCACGTCAAGCAGCCCCTCGTAAAAGTCATCGGGCATGTCCAACCCGTAGAGAGGATGCGAGCAATCGCCACTGGCGCGTAGGCTTGCCACAGTAAAGGGCACACCCTCAGACGCGTTCATGCTCACCGCAGACGCAAACGATTCGATATCAGCCATGTTTGCGCCCAAAACATCGTGCAGCCGCGTGAACGAGATGTAGCTATCGCCCTCGTAGACAAGCACACGGTGGTCCGAAAGCGCCTGACGCAGCACATAGCAGAAGGCCGGATGCCGCCAAACGGCACCCTCGAACCCGACGTCGCCCTTCGAGAAGGACGAGCGATCGGCCAAAAGCCGCGTAAAATACTCGCTGGGTGAACCGCCCTCCCGAAAGAGCAGGCCGTGATCCTCATAGTAGCCAACGTCCCTGATACCGCAGTTGAGCGCTTCTGGGCGCTCCTCGGGAAACTCAAAGGCAAAGCGCCGACGCACCAGCTCCGCGTCGCAAATGTCGCCTCCAAGCTCCCGCGCAAGGAAGCTCTCGACGGTAAGCACCTCGCGAACGACGTCACTCCCATCGAACGCATCCTCGCAAGTCATCCCGGCATCTGGAGCGCCCGTAACAGCATCGACATCTTCCGCAGCTTCAGCGTTTACGCCCAACCACTCCGCGACGCTCACATCAGGGATATCGGCGAACAGGTCAAGCCATATCGCGGAGATGCCCGCGCTGAAGCCATATTCGCGCTCGTAGGCTTTCGCGATAACGTTTCTAGGCTCACCCGTATGACGCTCGGCGAAAGCACGCACCTGACGACGACGGTCCACCTCGCCGAACCCGACGGAGAGGTGGTCGCCCAGGGTAACGCCATCATCGGCATTCCGGAAGGCCCGTTTCAGCTCGTTGTAGAGCGCAGCAGGCGTGGTGATTCCCGCGCGCCTCAGCTCGCTGCGCGAAGCACGGAAAACCAGGCAGGCGCACAACTCAATGCCCTCGCGTCGCACTGCTACCACCGACGCCCGCGCCGCTTCCGCGCGGGCGTCCTGCGAGTTGTCGACTACATCAGTCACGCACCTACTCCTCATTCAACTTCGGCCCAAAGACGCGCTCGACATAGGTATCCAGCGTTCCCTCCTTGGCAAGCTCGGCGGAATCCGCCAACTCGAAGTTCGAGTTGCATCCTTGGCCAACCTCATCATGGAAGCCCAAGATGAAGTGCGTGGCTATTTCATAGATGATCTTAGTAGGCGCAATGCCGAATACCTGCTTCTCCAGAATATGATCCAAGCGCTCGCGATCATCCGGGAAAGCGGCCTTCATACCCTCGCTTCGGTAGAGACGCTTGATAATTTCGGTGATGTAAAGGCCCGACTTCATGTACAGATCGGCAAAGGCATGGCTCGGGTCGTCGAAGCAGCCCGGGTTCTCCTTTTCGAACAGGTCCACCATCTCGACCACGACGCTGCGCGGCGTGAAGATCTGGTTGGTCTTCTGCGGTGGCACGTAATCGAAGATGTCCTCCGTCTGGGACTCGTCAAAGTAATTGGCAAGCCGCTTGCGCAGGTTGATAAACTCGTTCACGGAATCGTTGAATACATCCTTGTCAAAGAGGTCCCCGCCGAAATGCTTTACCTCACCGGTCTCGATGTCGGTGTAGTCACCGCCATCGCGTAGGAAGCGGAACTCGTCCACGGTGATGCTTGTGACGTCAAGGAAGACGTCGGCAGGGATCACGGTATCGAAGTTCTCAAGCGTCGTGCCCTCCTCACCGTATGCCATAAGGAACGATGGGATGGTACGCGAAAAACCACGCAGGTGAGCACGCACCTTATCCTCAATGCCCTTCTTCTCGTCCTCCTTCTTGGCAGTCTCCACTTCTCGCACCACGGTCTCGCCGGCGTTCTGCACAAGCTCCTCGCGAGACTCTTCGAGCTTCTGGGTAAGCGCCTGGAAAGCCTCGGCTTTCTGCTCGTCATACTTGCGGTTCACCTCAGCGCGCTCATCGTCGCTGATTGCCGTTTTGAGATTATCCTTGCGCGACTGCTCGATGCGCCGCGCTTGAATCTGGTAATCGCCAACTTGACGGTTGATCTGAATGTCGACGTCTGCTTGGACTTTATCCTCAAGCCGCTTCTGCTGCCGAGACTTGAGCTCGCTGCCGTAACTCTCCTTGGCGGCCTGCACCAAAGGCTGGGTCACGCTCTCTCTGAAAGCTTCTTTAAGGTCCTTGAGCATCGCCTTGTCATCGCCATCAGCCTCATGCGCCTTTGCGATGTCGTCCACACGGCTTGTGAGCTCCACGGCAACGTCACCATAAACCTTCGGTCCGAAGATGTCCGCCGCCTTGCCCACGACCCGCTCGTCCGGAATCTCCACTTCACCGCTATCGTTGATCGAAAGCTCATCTGCCGTGCCGCTATCGATCTCGACCTTGTTCTTCTCGACGTTCTGCGCCTTACCCTGCTCGTAAGGATCGAAGCGCTGGATGATCTCCACGACCTCTGCTGGAGCACGGAAGACGCTCGCGATGTTGCGGAACAGGAAATTGCTCATGAAGCCACGCCTGACCACCTCGCGGGCATGGATGCGCCTCGGCACGCTAAGCACCTGCTCGGCATCAAGCTCGACCATCTGCCCCTCGTCATCCTCACCGTAAACGGGGAAGAAGTTCAGCAGCTGGCGGATGTGCTGTTCGCGCGTCTCCCCGTCGCCACCACCGCGCGCTGTCTCGCCGTACAGGTCGTTGGCGAACCGCTCGAAGATAGTCAGCGTGCGGGCGGGATCGAAGTCGAAGACGTAAGCGTTTTCCTTACGCGCGTAATTGCCGCCGCCCAAATCGAACAGGCACGGGTTCTGGCTGCGAAAGGCCGCCTGCATGTACAGCGCGGGGCTCGCCATGTTCGAAAGCATAAGCACGGCGGTCCACTCGGGCACGGTCACGCCTGTAGTAAGCTGGCCCACAGAGAGCGTAATAGTCTTGTCGTGAGTTGCAATAGCACGGCGCACCTTATCGAGCGACTTCTCGTTCTCGTCGTCGGCGTCGATCTTGCCATCGCCGGCGGCAAGTATCACCTCATAGTCCTTGAAGACAGGGTGCTTCTTCAGTTTCTTGGCAAGAGCGATCGCGGAGTTCACACGGTTGAGCATCCAGAATGTGTGGCGCAGCTCGTCGCGCAATTCAGGCGTCGAGAACGGGAACCTCTCCTGCGTGGCAAGCGCGTCAAGGAACTTGTCCACGTCGGCATCGTGCACGAAGCCGCCGCCCTCCTTGACGGAGAAGAACTCGTTGAGGTCGAAGGCGAATTCTGTTTGCTCGCCATCGATATCCATACCGGCGCGCGCCTCCTGCTCAACGATATCGCTCATCTTATAAGTGAGCAGGTTGAGCTTGGGGAGATTGGCGTACGGATTCGGCTGCTCGGAGTCGGCAGGCCAGTCGCGTTTGGCCTGCTGCTCGTCTGCGTAGGTCCAGTTGTAGATGGCATCGTCTGCAAACTTCTCATTTGCAATGGCTTTGAAGGGCGTACCAGAGAGATGCAGCGTGAAGCGGCGCTTGATGTGATCGAACGCCACGTCGGTCTTGAAGGTGTCTACGCCCTCGTGCGCCTCGTCGACGATGAACACGTCCCAGATGAGGTCGGCCACCTCGTCGAGCTTCTTGTAGATGCCGCCGAAGCGGATAGAGCCCTTGAGGTCCTGCAGGCTCACGAACTCGATGAAGCCCTTGGGGCCTTCGGGATCGTTACGGATGGCACTCAGGTACTCCTCGCGGCTAATGCAATAAGGCTTGTCGGCCAGAGCACTCACGCCGCTGATGAATCGATAGCCGCCCTCCAGGCCCACAAACTTCACGTAGTCGTCGTACCAGGAGTTGGCGATGGCGGGGCGGTTGGTAACAATAAGCACCTTCTGTGCGCCGATGCTGCGGCACAGGTCGTAAGCGGTGAGCGTCTTGCCGAAGCGCGGCTTAGCGTTCCACAGAAACTCGCCGCCGTGCGCGCCGGCCTCGTCCCAATGGACACGGGCGAAGGCCCCCGTCTGCTCCACGGCGCGCTGCTGCTCGTCGCGCAGGGCGTAGGAGGCGGCTCCGGGCGCGTCCAGCACGCCGTCGGTATCGCGGAATCGGTAGAACTGCTGGTGCGACTCCTCGCCGCTGATCTTGAACCATTCCTTCTTGGGCTCGCGCTTGACGCCCTGCTTCTCGAGGTAGGCGTGGAAGTCCGTGTCGCGGAACGTGCCCGCGCGGTGCTCCCATGTGGCGTTGCCGCTCCACTCTAGATGCCACTGCACGTCGGCGGTGTGCGTCTGCTGCTTGATGCGCTCGCGCACGTCCTGCTCGGTGTAGCCGATCTTGGTCCAACCGTTGTGGCGGGCGATCTCGGGCGTGGTGTAGGCGTAGATCTGCGGCACCGCGGGAGCGGTGGTTTCAATGATTTGGGAGATGTCGATGCTCGTCATGGTTAGTTCATCTCCTTCACGTGGGATTCGATGAACTCAATTTCGTTGTCATCGAGGCCGTACTTCGCATAAAGCTGGCGGTCGATGTCGGCCACAGACTGCGTCCAGTCGATGTCGGAGTTAACGGTGAAGTCCTGGAGAGGGACATAGGCCCATTTTTTGGGAGTGAGGTCTTGAGTAATTTTCAAGATTCCCAGCATTGACCTGGCAAATTTTGATGAAATGTACTTAAGGCAGTTCCTTACCTCAATCTCGGTCTCAAAGAAACCAACACTTAAGAAAGATTCGGTTGAGCCAGTGGCCGGTTCTGTTACAACAGGCTGCGACAGCACTTCACCAAATTCGCCTGTACCGTTTGCTTTGGGCAAAACGATGGACCAAGCATTCAAAGGCTTAGGATTATTGACATATTCCGCCTTGACAAACTTGTAGGCTCTAGCATTTGCCTCTCTTCCGAGGATTCGTATGTACTTCTCGCTATCTGCGGGCAACTCGTCATGGAACACCTCTGGCAAGCATTCGAAAATATTTGTGGACATATCATAGTCGTGGCCCTTGCTGAGCCGTCCTATGTTGTCTCCATTTTCATCCTCGCAATATCGTGCAAAAGGGCAATCGTTGTGCATTAGCTCGGTCAGCCTATATGCGGTCCTTGAAACAACAATCTCATCCATTCCCTCAAAACCTGAAGACATACAGACTTTGTTGAGAATCCGATTGAGCACTTCGTGTTTTGTAAAAACCTTTATTCCGCCAAAAGAAGCAGATGTGTCACGAAAAGTGACAGCAACCCCCCCCCTTAATGTCAGTATTGGGGAAAACATCTGAAGCGTCTTCTTCATAATGAAGAACCTTGAAGTGCGTATCATTTAGCATTTTCCGATTCCAGGCCTTCGGCGTAGAGCCAGCATCAAACAGGAATCGTGCTGGCGTAATTAGCTCGACCTTGTCAGAAACAGCAAATGCCGAGTCCATGAACTCGTGGTAGATGGGCGGTGCGTAAGTTTTGTTGCCAGAATCTGATTCCGTCGCCGAAAGCTGGTATGGGGGGTTCCCGATTACCGCATAGAACTTCTTTCCCATAGCTGCTGCCTTACCTTTCAATGTGGCGAACTCGAAGGGCTCGCCGTTCTGCCAGTCGTATATCACGCAGAGGGGAACCGTCTCCTTCGGCTCCTCTTCTTTGCTCTCTTCGGTTGTCTCGTCAGGGAATACGTCGTCGAACAGGTCGAAAAGCGACGGCTGTATCGGTTCCGGTTCGGGTTCCTCGAACGTCCCCAGGGTCGACTCCACCTCGGCGCCCATCTTGTTGGTGGGCACGGCGTCGGTGAAGCCGTTCATCTGCCAGAAGTTCCAGGAAACGATCCATGCCGCCTGCTCAAGCTCATCCTGCTCGGGGTCCGACCCCCAGCGGTCGCGGAGGTGCTCAGCAAAGGTCTCGAGCACGTTGATGCGGGCAATAAGCAGGTTGTCGCCCTGATACTCGAAGCCATATGTCGCCTTTAGCGCATCGAGCGCTCGACGTACCCATTCCTTGCGAGTCTTAGTCTTCTCGGTCACGACGCGTAGCTTGCGGTCAAGGAAGCCCACGCGCTCGCAAACAGGCAACTCATCGCCCGACACGGTGTCGTAGCGCGAGCATACGAAGGGTGCCTCGCCGCACGTGATCTCAAGCCGCGGCGTCTCTACGTAGGCATGCCAGCCATGTCCCTTTGACTTTGGAAATTCAATAGGATTGTTAATCGCCGTCCATGTATTGGCGCCATCATCCGTAACTGCCTCGGTGTTAAAGACGTCGCGTCGGCCGAACCAGGCCTCGTCCAGGTCGTTGTTCATCTGGTTGCACAGCCAGGACGGAGTGAATACCTCGGCGCGACTCTTGGTGCGCTGGGATTGCTTCTCCTGCTCCTTGGCGATGCGCGGCTTGACGACGCCGGAGTTCATGCCCGTGATCTTCTCGACGGTAATCTCGTCGTCGCCCATGTAGCCGTCACCCAGAGCCTCGTACTCATTGTCAGCCCAGATGACGTTGCGCCCCGTTGTGCGGTCGCGCAGCAACGTCTCGAGAATGAAGGTTGGGTATCGTCGATCGAAAGACTCCATGAAGCCTTCGACCGCTATTTCATGAATTGGCGCAGTCACAGGCTATTGCCCCTTCTTTGCAAGCTCTTCAATCATGCAGGTGCGCACAAAAGCAGAAAAACTCATGCCACGAAGAGCAGCCTCTTCTTTGGCCGCATCACGCAACGTGTCGGGAATACGTAAAGTCACAGAGACCTGATCGCCCTCCACAAGATAGCTGCGGATTTCAGTTTTGCTGGGATTGGCTTCTATAAGCCGCTTGTAAGTTGTCGGCATCCGCGTTCCCATCGCTCGAAATGCAATACAAATGCGTTTTCAACAGTATAACGCAGCAGCATGACGCGATACCGAGGGATGAGGGTGTCGAACCATTTTGATGAGCGATAACAAGCAATTCTTTCGGCTTTGGCCACCCAGACGCTACATATCGTCTTTTTCACAAGCTGCTATTTTGGATACGCATCTAGAGACGCAGCCTTTTAACTCTGCGATTAGAGCACATGAGAGACGCGCAAAGCCACAACCACCATGCGCTGCTTTAGAATATGCATCGAGTAGCGCCGGAAGCGAAGTTGCAGGTGATTCAGCTATGTCAAAACGTAATGCATACACCATACGAATCTTATTCTCGGGTAGCACGATGGATTTCGAGGCCGTTGACGGGAGCATGAAGATTTCATCTGCAGTCGATGACTTTCGCCTGACCATCTCGGATCTGACAATCCAATACGAAAGGTCTAGCAAGCAGACGCCCGTTCAGGCATTCAACCCCACTCGCATATTGCGTATAGAAGAAATCTGGCTCCTCTATTATTCGATAACCGGAGTATTTCCCACTGTGGAGGAGGTTGTCTTCGAACACCCTGGCGAAACCGAAAACATCCCTCTTTCTGAGGTCAACTTGCCCATCTGCCCAACTTGCGCGAACCAAGCGATAATTGATTCGGAAATCGCAACAAGACTCTACGCCTTCGCAAACCGTTCATCCTTAATCGCATGCATAAGCTATTTGTTCGCTAGCAGGCAAACCAAAGATGCCCTGAGCAGATTCCGCTACCTATGGAGCTCATTTAACTGCCTATACATAATCTACCCTTGCAAAAGCAAATCCGAGTATCTGCACGCCTACACCCTGCTTAAAGCAATTCCTGAAGATAAAGATTTGCTTAGCATCAAGCGTAAGTTTCAGGATTCGGTAATCGATATTGATTCCCCAAGCTGGCGATGGAACGACTTCCTGCACAGGTTCAATCCTCTCAAAGTCAAAAAGGACAATGGCAAAGTCTCTGTCAACAGAAATGCGTCAACTTTGCTCTCCGACGTTGATGAGCAATTGCTCAGCGTGCTGATGTCCCGAGCAGCATATTCAAAATGGGAGGACTTACCTACTGAAAACAATCCCATTTTGCAAAGGCAGACAGATCTCAAACGCGGAGCAAACAGCGATCGCTTTCTGTTCATCTTCTCTTCGTATCTCTACTGGTTACGCTGCGACACCATGCATGGTAATTCCCCATATCCGGTTTTCATGAGCAAAGAGCAGCAAACCTTACTCAAAGCGCTCTGCGATTCCCTTGAATCCTTAATTCCTCTTTGCATTGCCTTTATATGCGACCAATGAGTCGTCCGACCAAAGGAGCAATTCACCACCCCATCCGCGCTTTCGCCTTACAAACGAGCTGCGACACACGTTATCCTAGGGACTTCGTGCGCCTCACTAAACCGTATCGAAGTCGGACGAAGCCCCAAGGACTTCCAAAGGCTCCATCGTTCTGCCGCTTCGTTCGAAAACAAATGACACGCGATCCCCTAGCAAAATCAAAGGGCCGCTGGTTGTTCCAGCGACCCTCCTTTGTCCCTGCCTCACGTAGAGTCCGCAAGGACTGTTTCACTAGCTGAATTGTAGCCCGCAAGCCCATAACGATGAGCGGCAATATGCTGAATGGGGATGGGTGGGCGTTCATATAACAAAGCCCTCTTTCTCGGGGAGCCGGCCGTTCAGCTGGTAGCTCTCAAAGATGTGGCGGAGCAGACATCGATAAAAAGCCGGGGGCTCCCCCGGCGCTTGGAGGCAGCATTGAGCCACCAAAGCCTTTATACCATGCGTTGAGAAATCACACGAAATTGTGCACTGGCGCTTCGCGAAAGATTGCAAACTTGACTAACGTATGCAAACTAAAATGAAGGATGTTATCCTATGATGAAAGCAGTTAACAAAGGAGGCGGGCATGGCAATAGATTTCGACAATCCGTTCACTCCTGTGGTCGGCAAAGTTCCCCTACACATAGCCGGACGCGAAATAATCATCGCCGATGTAGAGACCGCTCTTTCCGGCACGGGCAACGATCCGGCGATTATCAGCCTTCTGGTCGGCCCGCGCGGTATGGGAAAAACGGCCCTCCTGTCCTATTTCGCCGATACAGCCGAGTCGTTGGGATGGATTACGGCTCGCGTCACCTGCGTTGAAGGGATGCTCGATGACATCCTCATTAGAACGCAACGAGCGGCGCGACATCTGGTGGACACCAACCCCTTGCGCAAGATCAAAGGTGCAGGAATCGCCGATTTCATTTCGATTGAGCTAGAAGATTCGCCTCGTGAGTTATCGAACTGGCGTTCAAGGATGGACGATATTTTGGACGCTTTGGCTGAATGCGACACCGGGCTACTGGTAACAATCGACGAGGTCAATCCTGATATTGAAGAGATGGTGACACTCGTCGCCGCTTTCCAGCACTTCCTCGACGAGGGAAAGAGGGTCGCCCTCATCATGGCGGGTCTCCCGTATGCGGTAACGTCGCTGCTTTCGGGCAAATCAACTTCATTCCTGCGAAGGGATGCACGATATGAGCTGCAAGCGTTGAACGATTACGAAGTCGAAGAGGCGCTGGTAAGGACGATGCGAGACGGCGGCAAAAGCTTCGAGCCCGATGCCCTTGAAGCCGCAATTGACGCCATCAAAGGCTTCCCCTTCATGCTGCAGCTTGCTGGCTATCGCACGTGGCGCATGGCCGAGGATTCAGATGTCGTGGATATCTCAAGCGTCAACGCCGCAGCAAGCATCGCACGCAAGGAACTGGATCAAAGAGTCTACGAAACGGTCTGGTTCGAGCTGAGCGAAGCCGACAAATCCCTCCTTTGGGCGATGTCGGAAGACTCCGGGGTTACGAAGCAAGCAGATTTGGCTGATAGGTTGAATAAGAAGAGCAGCCATGTTTCAAGATACAAGAAACGTCTGCTGCAGCATGGCGTTATCCAAGAGCGGTCAAAAGGCTTGTTGGAATTCTGCCTGCCGGGATTCAGGGAATACTTCTTGGAACGCATCGCAGAAGAGAGAGATTTGTAAAAGCGCCGTGCTCTCAAAGCTAGAACTCAAAGGAAGTAAAGAGCTATTCCCCAAGACGAAATTGATTTCGCTTTGGGGAATAGCTGATATCGATTTGTTGGCGAGTCGACGCCCTACGACAGGAAACCGCCACCAGGGGCTTCCCGCCTCTAGCGCAACCTTGTGCGCTACGAGGCGAAGCGGGCAGCGAACGGGACGGGGGAAGCGGCCGAGGGCAGAACCGTCACGCGTTGCGCCATGGCGGGCGCGTACGCGGCGTTGGCCTCGCGAAGCGCGCGGCGGATGCCGGCGATAACGTCGCCGCGATCGGCCATCTCTGGCGTCAGCGCGACATAGCCGGCAGGCTCCCCGGCGACGGAAGCCGACACGTCGGACGAATGCACAACTGCGGAATTGCGGTAGAAAGCAGGCCACCACGGGTTTTGCGTGTTGTCGTTCGCCAGGTCGCGATGCGCCTCGTCGGCAAGCAGCATGATC
>ERZ1026880.244-NODE-244-length-29592-cov-6.671090_pt1 | contig 29592 bp, 31 predicted proteins | sample MGYA00380170_ERZ1026880 | MGnify/ENA primary metagenome ERZ1026880 (study PRJEB33269, sample SAMEA4719806) | human gut metagenome | biome: human-associated habitat; feature: organic feature; material: feces | place: Cameroon | collected 2013-10 ...
AGCTCTCGCCGATCTTCCTTGTCTGCCCCGTTGCGGCGGTCATGACCATCCTCGTGGGCGGTCTGACCTTCCTGCTGTGCAGCTTCATGGCCATCTCGCAGACCAACGCCAAGCGCGTGCTCGCATACTCTACGATCGCCAACCTCGGCCTGATCGTGGCCTGCGCCGGCGTGGGCACCCCCGAGGCCGTGTGGGCGGCAACGTTCCTGGTGCTGTTCCATGCTGTGGCTAAAAGCCTCCTGTTCCTGTGCGTTGGCACCGCCGAGCATCACATCGGCAGCCGCGACATCGAGGACATGGACCTTATGTTCGAGCGTATGCCGCGTCTGGCCCGTTTCATGATGGCAGGCATCATGATCATGTTCGTGGCGCCCTTCGGCATGCTCATCGCGAAGTGGGGCACGCTCGTCAGCTTCGCCGACACCGGCAACGTCGCCCTCATCCTCATCCTGGGCTTTGGTTCCGCGGCAACGTTCCTGTTCTGGGCAAAATGGCTTGGTAAGCTTTCGGGCATCGCCGCCCATCCCCTGAACGTCGAGACCACCGTGCATCGCAGCGAGTGGATCGCGCTTATGGTCATGGCCGTGCTCTCCATGCTGTGCTGTGTGGGCCTGCCCGTCCTGTCCACGTTCCTGGTCGAGCCCTACATCTTCGATGTGTTCGGCATATGCGCCCAGGGCGTCAGCCAGGCGAACCTATGGGTTGCCGCTCTGCTTTCGGCCGTGGTGTTCGTGGTCCTGTTCGGCGGCTTGGGTTCCCAGCAGGTTAAGCAGGTGCCCGTGTACCTTGCCGGCGTCAGCGAGAACAACGCCAACCGCACGTTCCGCAACTCCTTGTCCGGTGAGACCATGGCCACGTCCCGCAACTGGTACATGGAGGGCGTCTTCGGCGAACCCAAGCTCACCCCGGTGGGCGTCTGGGCCACCAGCATCATCATCGTCGTCGGGTTCTGTGCAGCTATCGCCACGCTGTACGGGCTGCTCTAAGAAGGGAAGTGTCTCATGTATTTGATTCCCATCATCGTGGGCACCATCGCCTTCGCCGTGCTCGCTCCTGTGGTCGGCTGCCTGCTCGCCGGCCTTGACCGCAAGCTGTCCGCCCGCATGCAGGGCCGTGTCGGTCCGCCCATCCTTCAGCCCTACTACGACCTTCGCAAGCTTCTTGAGAAGGACCGTGCAGCGGTGAACAACGTCGAGGGCACCTATATCACGTGCGCTCTGGTGTTCGCCATCGTCGCCGGCGGCATCTTCTTCGGCGGCGGCAACCTTCTGCTGTCGGTGTTCGTGCTCACGCTGTCCAGCCTGTTCTTCATCTTGGCCGCGTATTGCACCCGCAGCCCGTACTCGGAGGTCGGTGCCGCTCGCGAGGCGCTGCAGATCATGGCCGAAGAGCCTATGAGCCTGTTCATCGCCGTGGTGTTCTTCCTGGCAACGGGTTCGTTCAACAGCTGCGCCGTGCTCGGCCTCGAAGGCCCGGCGATCGCCGGCACCTGGATCGCATTCCTGGGCTTCCTGTTCATCCTCACCATCAAGATGCGCAAAAGCCCCTTCGACCTGAGCTATTCGCACCACGCCCACCAGGAGCTTGTCAAGGGCGTTACCACCGAGATGAGCGGTCGCACGCTCGCGAAGGTGGAGGTCATGCACTGGTGCGAGAACGTCCTGGCGCTCGGGTGGATCGGCCTGTTCTTCGTGTGGGGCAACCCCGTCTCCCTCGTCGTGGCCGTGGTCGCCGCTCTTGCCGCGTTCTTCCTGGAAATCCTCATCGACAACAACTTCGCCCGCGTGAAGTGGCAGCTCATGCTCAAGAGCGCGTGGGCGGTGGCCCTGGTGGCCGGCGGCATCAACATCGCCGTCCTTATGTTCCTGTAAGGAGGTTGTAATGGCTTATTTCGCGAAATCGCCGTGGGTCATCCACTATGACGCCTCAAGCTGCAACGGCTGCGATATCGAGGTTTTGGCGGCCCTGTGCCCGGGCTTCGATGCTGAGCGCTTCGGCGTGATCAACACCGGCAACCCCAAGCATGCCGACATCTTCCTGGTCACCGGCAGCGTCAACGAGCAGAACATCTCGGTCGTCAAGGAGATTTACGATCAGATGCTCGAACCGAAGGTTGTCGTGGCATGCGGCATCTGCGCATGCTCCGGCGGCATCTTCCATGACTGCTACAACGTCATCGGCGGCGTTGACCAGGCCATCCCCGTCGACGTGTACGCTCCGGGTTGCGCGGTGCGACCCGAGGCCATCATCGATGCGGTCGTTGAGGCCGTGGGCATCTTAGAGGAGAAGCGCGCCGCAATGAAGAACGGGAAGGAGGCGTAAGCATCATGGCAATACCCGCACAGTACCAGGAAATCTCGGTCGAGGGCCTGCCCGCCCTGTCCGAGCGCATGCAAACGGAAGGCCATCGCTTCGTGCAGGTGCTCGCCGTCAACACCGAGGCCGGTATCGACGTGCAGTACACGTTCATGAAAGATGGCGTGCTCGAGGTGTTCACCATCAAAGGCGTCACGCCCGAGATCCCCATCCCCAGCATCACCGACCGTTTCATCGCCGCATTCGTCTTCGAGAACGAGATCCACGACCTGTTCGGCGTGAACGTCCGCAACATCGCCATCGATTTCGGCGGTAACTTCTACGCTACGGCGCAGCCTACCCCCATGACCATCATCTCGCCGGCTCAGAAGGCCGCCCGCGAGAAGGCGAAGAAGGCAGCGGCTGCAAAGGCCGAGCGCGCCCGTCAGGCTGCCGCCGCCAACGCCAGCTTCGTCACCTCCCACCCCGATGCCAAGGGCAAGGTCACGGGCGTGGCGCCTTCGGCAAACGCCGAGGACATCGAGCTGAAGATGGCCGGCGCCGATCCTGAGAAGATCGCCCGCGTCAAGGCAGCGCTTGCCGCAAAGGCCAAGCGGGCCGAGGCCGAGGCGCAGGCTGCCCGCCCGCAGGTGTACGACGAGGCGCTTGAGGCGAAGCTTGCGGCCATGGACCCCGAGAAGGCCGCCAAGGTGCGCGCCGCCATGGCAGCTAAGGCGAAGTTGGCGGATATGGATCCCGAAAAGGCCCAGGCCGTACGTGGGGCCCTGGCTAACGAGGCGAAGCTGGAAAGCCAGCGCGCCACCGGTCAGGCAACCGCGCAGCAGCAGGCCGAGCTTGACGCCAAGCTTGCCCAGCTCGATCCCGAGAAGGCCGCAAAGGTGCGCGCAGCGCTCGACGCCCGCGCCCGCCAGGAGACCGCTCAGGCCGAGCATGACGAGAAGGTCGCCGTGCTTGAGGAGCGCCTGAAGAACATGGATCCCGAGAAGGCCGCCAAGGTGCGCGCCGCATTCGAGGAGAAGCAGCGCCAAGCGCAGCACAGTGGAAAGGCTGGTGAGTAGCATGGGAAAGGCAACCGTCATCCCCTTCGGCCCGCAGCATCCGGTTCTTCCCGAGCCGCTTCACTTGGATTTGGTCGTGGAGGACGAGAAGGTCATCGAGGCCATGCCGCAGATCGGCTTTGTGCATCGCGGTCTTGAGAAGCTTGTGGAAACGCGCGACTACAACCAGTTCATCTACGTGGCCGAGCGCATCTGCGGCATCTGCGCCTTCGGTCATTCCATGGGGTATGCCGAAACGGTCGAGCAGCTCATGGGCGTGGAGGTCCCCGACAGGGCACAGGCTCTGCGCGTCATGTGGCATGAGCTTTCGCGTATCCATTCGCACATCCTGTGGCTTGGCCTTGCCGCCGACGCCTTCGGCTTTGAGAGCCTGTTCATGCACTGCTGGCGTTTGCGCGAGCGCGTGCTCGATATCTTCGAGAAGACCACGGGCGGGCGCGTTATCTTCTCCGTGGTCAAGGTCGGCGGCGTGGTTCGCGACGTCGATGATGCCATGTTCGCCTACATCAAGCAGGTGCTCGAAGGTCTGAAGGACGAGTATCGTCAAATCATGAACACGTTGCTCACCGATTCGTCGGTGAAAAACCGCCTGGTGGGCGTCGGCTACGTCAGCCACGACGATGCCGTCGCGGAAAGCATGGTCGGCCCGTTCGGCCGCGCTTCGGGCGTGAACTACGATGTGCGCATGCTCGGCAACGGCTGGTACGGCAAGCTTTCCGAGTTCCAGCCCATCCTGTCCAACGATGGCGATTGCTACGCTCGCGTGCAGGTACGTTGCCTTGAGGTGCTGCAGTCCATCGACATCATCGAGGAGGTCATCTCCCGAATGCCTTCCGGTGACATCGAGGTGAAGGTCAAGGGCAACCCTTCCGACGGCGCCGAGGCCTGCAACGTGCTCGAGCAGCCTCGCGGCGAGTGCTATTACTATGCCCGCGGCAACGGCACGAAGTTCTTGGAGCGTATGCGCATGCGCACGCCAACCTCTCAAAACATCGCAGGCATGACTATCGCCCTGAAGGGTTGCGATCTGGCTGATGTGAACAACATCATCCTGACCATCGACCCCTGCATCAGCTGCACGGAAAGGTAGAGCGATGAGCGGATTTAAACTTGGCAAAATGACGTTCGGGTCGCTGTTCAAAAAGCCCGAAACCGTGCTGTACCCGTTTGTGAAAAAGGAGCCGCCGGCGGGCTTGAAGGGCCATGTGGTAGTCGACGAGTCCACGTGCATCCTGTGCAGCTTGTGTGTGAAGCGCTGCCCCTGCGGTGCCATCGAGGTGGATAAGAAGGGGCGCACCTGGTCCATCGACCATTTCCGTTGCGTGCAATGCGGCAGCTGCACGTATGAGTGTCCTAAGGGCAGCTTGACCATGGAGCCTACCTATCAAACCGTGTCGCGGCAGAAAAGCGTGCACACCTTCACTATCCCCGAGCAGCCCAAAGCAGCTCCTAAACGTGAAGATGCCGGTGAATAGGTAGCTCAACCGTAACTTTTGCGCGTGCGGTAGGTTAGTATAATCGGATACGAAACTTGCGCGGGGCGCTTTCGGGCGCCCCGCGTTGCGTTGCAAGTCACGGGGTAGGGAACCTATGTCAGCTCAGAAAACCGAAGAAGTCACCAATCGTATCTTCACCATTCCCAACGTCATCTCCTTTATCAGGTTGTGTATGGTGCCGGTGTACATGGTGCTGTTGCTCAACGGCTACGATCTGCTCGCCACGTTCATGTTCGCGCTGGCGGCGGGCACCGATTGGATCGACGGTCAGCTTGCCCGTCGCACGCACTGCGTGTCCAAACTCGGGCAGCTTCTTGATCCTGCGGTCGACAGGATCCTCATGAGCTGCGGCGTGATCGGCCTCATGCTGGTCGGCCGCCTGCCCATCTGGATCGTCGTGGTCGTCCTGGGGCGTGATTTGATGCTTCTTATCGGGGGCGCGTATCTGCTGAAGCGCTATCACGAGCGCGTCGCCGTCATCTATCCCGGCAAGGTCGCCACCACGTTTCTGTTCGTCGGGTTCGCCGGTCTTCTGCTGAACATGCCGCTTCTCGGCGGTCTTGGCTGGTTCGATGCGTCCTGGTTGCCGGGTTTCGGTTCCGAGGCGTGCTCCTGGGGCATCTGGTTCGTGTACGCCGGTTTGGTGATCGGCCTGTTCACCACGCTGTACTATCTGCTGGCTGGATATCGCAAGATGCAGAAGGCCCGCAGGCTTGAGGCGAAAGGTCGCGCAAGGTGAGCGCCCCGCAGCATAACGGCTCTCCCCGCAGGGGCTCTGAACGACCCGGCGCGCGAACGCGTTGTGGCGACCCATCCCGCGTGAACGCCGGAAGGCCGCGGCACGCAGGGGCTTCGCCTCGTCATGAATCGGCGCGAACTTCTTCCCGCACCGCATCATCTCGTGGTAGAGGACAAGGGAATAGAACTTCATCGACGGCTCGAGCCGCACAGCGGCCGGGTCGTCGTGCGCATTCGACGGCAACCTATGGTTCCGGCGTGCAGCCTACCTTGTGGACCAAACAGCAGCGTTCCTCCTCTCGTTCAGGTGCCGCTCGCGAACGCGGGCAGGTGCGATCATCGGGCGGTTCCGGCTTTCTGTCGGCGGTGCGAAGCATTCTTTCCAGGCTCCTCGGCGTGCTGTCGGTCGTCGTTGGCGCCATCGGCCATGTGCTAAGCGCTTTGCTGCGCGCGTGGTTCAAGCTTGTGCGCAACAACAAGCCTGCTCGAATCGTTTCCGTGTGCGCAATCGCGCTTGTCGTCGTCTTGTCCGTCGACGGCATCGCACATGCTGGCCGTGCGTATCCCGGCGTCAAAGTCGGCGATATCGATGTATCCGGATTGACCGCGGCTGAAATCGAGCAAGCGGTCGATCAAACTTACTCGCAACCGCTTCAGCAGGCAAGCGCTACGGTGTTCGCCTCCGATGAGGCCGCGCAGCAAACCGATGAGGCTGCAGCGGCGCAAAACCAGCAAGATGCGGCTCTTGCCGAGCAGATGGCGGTGGACGAGGCAATGGCCTCGAAACAGGCATGGCAGATCACCGGCGCCGATCTGGGCGCTACGTTGGATTCCGCGCAGCTTGCCGAGCAGGCGCTTGCGGTCGGTCGTGGCGATGGCGGCCTTTTCGCGCGTATGGGTGCTGGTTTGTTCGGCAAGCGCATCGAGGTTGAGCCTTCATTCGACGAAGCGGCCCTTGAGGAGTTCGCCTCCGGCATCGATGCGGCGATAGGGCAGGCACGCGTTGACTATGACGTGAAGGTTTCGGGCGGCGTGGCCTATGTGGTGCAAGGCAATGACGGTTGGGAGGTCAACCGGCAAACGCTTGCACAGCTTCTCAGCGGTACGATGCTCGGCTCCTCCGACGAGCGCATCATCGCGCATACCGAGTTCACCCCCGTCCGCATTTCCTCCGATGCTGCTGCCGAGGTTGCCCAAGATGTCACATCGGCGCTCTCCGGCGGTGCGCGTTTCAAGTTCGAAGGGCATACCTGGCAGGCGACGGCTGCCGAGATCGGTGCTTGGGTTTCCACTTCCATAGAGCAGGCGGGCGATACATGGCGCCTACGTCCCTACATCGATCAGCAGCTTTCCAAATCGGCGATGGCCTCGGGTATCCGGCAGGCTGAGGGAGATTCGCTTTCGGGCGTCGGCTTCGAGGTCGACGATGCGGGCGCGGTCAGCGTCACTACCGACGGCCAGGGTAAGTTACCCGATGTGTCCGATGCTGCCGAGGCGCTGTCCGTAGCGCTGTTCGGTCAAGGGGATACGGTTTACCCGGCACAACAGGCTCCCGAGGTCTCGGTCGATGCCGAGGATATGCCCCAGCGGCTCACCTTCCAGGATGCCGTAGACAAGGGCGTAGTCGGACCCATCGGCAGCTTCACGACCACCTATACCACGGGTTCAGGCACCGAGAATCGCAACCACAATATCGAGCTGGTCTCCCAGATACTCGACAACTCCATCTGCAAATCCGGCGAGACGTGGTCGTACAATGGGACAACGGGGGATTGCAACGAGGAGAAGGGGTTCCTGGGAGCGGGCGCCATCATCGATGGCGAGTACACCGATTCGGTGGGCGGTGGCATCTGCCAGGTTGCCACCACGGTGTTCGATGCCGTTTACGAGTCCGGGCTTCCTGTTGTGGAACGTCATAACCATTCGCTCTATATCGCCAGCTATCCTGCCGGGCGGGATGCGGCGGTCTCGTACCCCGATCTTGACCTTGTGTGGCGAAACGACACCGCCAGCGATGTTTTGGTAAAGGTTTCCACCCAAGTAGGGTCGGTAACCGCTACACTATATGGAGTCGATCCCGGCTATCAGGTAACCACCGAAACCGGTCAATGGGAAGCGGGCAAGAAGTATTCCACCACCACCAAAGTTGACGATACGCTTGCGCCGGGTACCAGCTACGTGAAAACGCGCGGCACCGACGGTTTGACCATCGAGGTGACGCGTACGGTCAAGGACGTGAACGGAAACATCGTGCGCCAAGACCTGTTCGCCAGCGTGTACGATCCCATCAACGAGGTTATCTTGAAGGGTCCGGATCGAAGCTAGCGGGTTACTTCATATTTAAGCGGCGATACGCGCCCACCGCACGCCAGGCGCCGCGCACAAAGAAAGGTAAGAGAAAGGTGTACTTCCAGCCGGAAATCGAAACGATGTCACGTGAGGAGCTGCGCGATCTGCAGCTTGAGCGCATGAAATGGTGTGTGCAGTATGCGTATGACAACGTTCCTTTCTATCAGAAGAGCTTCAAGGACGCCGGCGTCGAACCGGGCGACCTGAAAACGCTCGAGGACATCACGAAGTTCCCGTTCATCCTGAAGCAGGATATGCGCGACAACTACCCTGACGGGCTGTTCGCTGTGCCGCGATCGAAGGTCGTGCGCCTGCATGCCTCTTCCGGCACCACCGGTCAGGCCACGGTCGTCGGGTGCACGGACAACGATTTGAAGCATTGGGGCGAGTGTTTTGCGCGCGGCCTTGCCATCTGCGATTGCGACGAGAACGCCACCATGCAGATAGCGTACGGCTATGGTCTGTTCACCGGCGGTCTTGGCGCTCATAGGGGCGGCGAAACCGCTGGCTGCGCCGTTGTCCCCATTTCGTCGGGAAACACGAAGCGTCAAATCCAGATGCTCAAGGACATGGAGGTCGACGTGCTCGCATGTACGCCGTCCTATGCCTTGCATATCGCCGATACCGCCATTGAAATGGGCATCAACCCCGCAACCGATCTTAAAGTGCGTGCCGGCATCTTCGGTGCCGAACCTTGCAGCCAGGGCATGCGCGACGAGATCGCCGAGAAGCTTGGCGTGCAATACTGCGATGTGTACGGTTTGTCCGAGGTCATGGGCCCGGGTGTTGCCTTCGAGTGCAAGGAGATGAGCGGCCTGCATTTGGCTGAGGATCATTTCTTCGCCGAAATCATCGACCCCGAAACCCTGCAGCCTGTGCCCGACGGGCAGTACGGCGAGCTGGTATTCACCACGCTCACGCGCGAATGCTGTCCGCTTGTGCGTTACCGCACGCGCGATATCACGCGCATCATCTCCGAGCCTTGCGCCTGCGGACGCACGCATCGCAAGATCGACCGCATCATCGGCCGTTCCGACGATATGCTCATCCTGCGCGGCGTCAACGTGTTCCCGTCTCAGATCGAGCAGGTTCTCACGGGCTTCCCCGAGATCGCCACGCAGTATCAGATCATCCTCACCACGCGCGGTCCGCTCGACCACGTCGAGCTGCGCGTCGAGACCGTGCCCGAGTTCCCGTTCGATGAGATTCGCAAGCTTGAGTCGCTCAAGAAGCGCCTGGCTGCCGAGCTCAAGGCGAATCTGCAGATCGCCGTGGACATCAAGCTCGTCGAGCCCAAGTCCATCGAGCGCAGCGAGGGCAAGGCCAAGCGCATCATCGACCTGCGAAAGGAGTAATCGCCATGATTTCACAACTCACCGTTTTCTTGGAGAACGAAAAGGGCCGTCTGGCAGCAGCTACCCGTGCGGTCGCCGATGCCGGTGTCAACATGCACGCTTTGTATCTGGCCGACACCGAGGATTTCGGCGTGGCCCGTATGCTGTGCGATACTCCGAACAAAGCAGCTGAGAAGCTGACGCTGGCCGGATGGCGAGCTGCCGTCACGCCGGTCATGGCCGTGCGCGTCCCGGATGTGCCGGGCGGCTTGGCTTCCCTGCTCGAGTTCTTGGACGAGTGCGATGTCAACGTTGAATACGGCTATTGCATGTCGGTTGAAGGCGGGCACGCCATAGACGTGCTGAAGGTTTCAGGCGACGAGGATATCGAGCAGAAACTTGCAGATGCCGGTTTTGCTCCCGTTTCCGCAGAGGATGTGTACATTGTCGACTAGCTTCACTTCTCATAGTGGGCTGAGCAAGCACGCACGCGCCATCGCGTGCGTGCTTGTATTCGTGCTGGCCCTCACCCCCGTGATCGGCGGCGTCACCGAAGCGTATGCCGACGTGCGCAAAGCCGATATCGTCATGGGCGAGACGGTTGATTCTCGCGGCTTGGCGGTTGCCCAATGCCCGAACATCGATGCCGAGCGCGCCACCGTGGTGGATGCGAACGGCAACGTGTATTTCGAGCGTAACGCCGATGAGACCGCTTGCATCGCCTCGGTCACGAAGATCATGACGGGCGTGGTGGCGCTCGACGCCGTTGCTTCCGGATTGACGTCCCTTGATTCGACCATCACCGTCTCTGCCGCTGCCGCTGCGGTGGGCGAGTCCTCCGCAGGTTTGCAGGAAGGCGACAAGATGTCGCTCAAAACCGCGCTTTACGCGTTGTTGGTGCCTTCGGGCAACGACGCCGCCATCGCCATCGCCGAATCAGTCGGTGCGGCGCTCAGGTCGAGCGGCACCGCTTCGGGGGATTCCGATGTGCAAGCCTTCGTTGCGCAGATGAACGCCACGGCTCAAAAGCTCGGCTGTACGAACACGGTTTACGAGAACCCTCACGGCCTTGATTTCGATCAATACGAGGGAGACCTGCATTCCACCGCAGCCGATCAGGCGAAAGTGGTCGCCTACGCTATGACCAACGACACGTTCCGCTCCATCGTCGGAGGCGGGTCCACCACTATCACGGTGAAACGAGGCGGGTCATCGGCCGATGTGTTCCTAGAAACCACCGATGGCTTCTTCGATATCAACGATGATGCCATCGGCGTCAAAACCGGTTACACTGAAAAGGCGGGTGCTTCGTTTGCCGCCGCCGTCAACAAGGATGGCCAGGAGCTGTATGCCATCGTTTTGGGGTCAAGCTCGGAAAGCCAGCGCTTCTTCGATGCGGACGAGCTGGTGGAGTGGGTTTTCGAGCACCGTACAACCTATCAGCTTGCCAATTGCCAGCAGAACACGCAGATGAATGGGACTTCCGTGCCCTTGGTCGCGCAGGTTGCGCACGACGATTGGATAGACCGTACGGTTCCGGCAACGTTCGCCGATCCGGAATGCGCCGTCGAGGTGTTCGACCTCAACGGCAATGTCAGCCAAACCGTGCAGTTCAACGAGCTTCACGGCACGGTGAAGGCCGGGCAGGTTGTCGGTTCCGTCACGTTCAAGCAACGCAATCAGGTTATCGCCACGCAAGACCTGGTGGCTTGCAAAGACGTTGCCGCCCCGAACTTCTTCGAGGGCATCGGCATCGCCTTCGACCGGTTCATGCGCGGTTTTTCAGGCGGGGACAAAACGGCAACCTCGCAGCTGTTGAACACCACGCCGCTTATCGTCGACAAAACCTCTTCGACGCAATAGCGGCATGAAGGAAGGAGCAATCATGACCAACGTTTGCCCGGTGTGCAATAACCCGGTAGGTCCCGAGGACTCGGCGTGTCCCCATTGCGGCTTCAAGCTGCAAGGGTCTACGCAGCGCTTCGCGCCGTTGCAGTTCGGTGAAGACCAGCTGGTTGCCGCCGCTAAAACCAAGCCAACCGCTGTTCTGCACGTTGTTCGCGGGCCGCAAACCGGCGTATCCTTCAAGTTGGGCGACAAAAAGCTCAGCATCGGCCGTAGCCCGCAGTGCGATGTCTTCCTCAACGATATGACCGTATCCCGTATGCATGCCTCCGTTCAGCCGGTAGCTTCAGGATATGAGATTTCCGACGAGGCATCTTTTAACGGGGTATGGGTTAACAACAACAGCATCGATACCTATCTTCTTGCCGATGGCGACGTCGTTCAAATCGGTGCATTTTGCTTGGTGTACAAAGAGGAGTAGCGCCGCAGGGTGTCTTGCGGTTTCAAATGGACGTCGCTTCAGGCGTCCCCACAGACGGGAGCAACATGGAACTGTTATCTGGAAACGAGGCGATAGCCCAAGGCGCATGGGAGGCTGGTTGCCGTATCGGAGTGGCATACCCCGGCACGCCTTCCACTGAAACGCTTGAGGCTTTTGCGAAGATGGATGGCGTGTATGCGGAATGGTGCGTCAACGAGAAGGTTGCCGTCGAGGTAGGGGTCGGTGCTAGCGCCGCCGGTGCCCGCGTGCTGTCCACCATGAAGCACGTCGGCGTCAACGTTGCCGCAGACCCGCTTTTCACCGCCGCGTATACCGGCGTAGGCGGCGGTTTCGTGGTGTTGGCAGCCGACGATCCGGGTATGTATTCTTCCCAGAACGAGCAGGATTCCCACTACTATGCTGCTGCCGCGCATATTCCCATGCTCGATCCTGCAGACTCCGCTGAGGCGTTGGCGTTCACCCGCAACGCATTCGACCTTTCCGAGCAATTCGATGTCCCGTTCTTCATCCGCTCGTCGGTGCGCGTCTCCCACACGAAGTCGCCGGTTGAGCGCGGTCCGCGTACCGAGCACGCGCTCAAGCCCTACGAAAGCAACCCGGGCAAATGGGTTATGATGCCGGCGTTCGCCAAGCCGCGTCGTAAGGTTCAGCTCCAGCGTCTCGATCAGCTGTCCGAGTGGGTTGAATCCTGCGAGTTCAACCGCATCGAGCGCAAGGGCTCGAATATCGGCATCGTATGCGCCGGCGCCGTCTATCAGCATGTGGTGGAGGCTCTTCCGGACGCTTCCGTCTTCAAACTGGGCGTCACGTACCCTTTGCCGAAGCAGGCGCTGCGCGACTTCCAGGCATCCGTCGAGGAGCTTTACGTCGTGGAGGAGGCTTCGGAGTATTTGACCGATGCCGTTCGCGCCGCGGGCGTTCAGGTTGCCGAGTTCCCGTGCGGCTTGGTTCGCGATGGCGAATTGTCTCCCGGCTTGATCCGCGCTGCATTCGGCCAGGAAGCTCCCGCGCATACTCAGGCTCCCGATGATGTCCCGGGTCGTCCTCCGGCGTTGTGCGCCGGCTGCCCGCATCGCCTTGTGTTCAAGGAGCTTTCCCGCATGAAGGCCGTCGTCACCGGCGATATCGGCTGCTATACGCTTGGTGCGCTGCCTCCGCTGTCCGCTGTGGACACGTGCATCGATATGGGTGCATCCGTTTCCATGTCCCATGGTTTCGAGCTTGCATGGGCCGGCACCGAGCATCGTCCCGTTGTCGCGGTCATCGGCGATTCCACCTTCGCACATTCCGGTTTGTCGGCGCTTATCAGCACCGTCTACAACAAGGGTGCGGGAACCGTTTGCGTGCTTGACAACCGCACTACGGCCATGACGGGCCGACAGGGCAATCCGTTCAACGGCGAAACGCTGCAGCATCGTCCGTCGCGTGAGCTTGACATGGAAGGCGTGCTTACCGCCATCGGGGTACCCGATGTCCGCACCGTCGATCCCAACGACATGAAGGCGGTTCGCCTTGCGTTGCGCGAGGCTACCCGTTCTGACGAGCTGTCCGTTATCGTGTTCCGCAGCCCTTGCGTTCTTATCGACCGCATCCGCAAGTCTGCCTACACGATCGCTGATTCGTGCACGGCGTGTGGCGTATGCACCACGCTTGGGTGCCCGGCAATCGCCACTAACGATGACGGCCACGCCGTCATCGATCAGGCCATGTGCATCGGCTGCGGCCAGTGCGAGCAGTATTGCGCATTCAAGAGCATTGTATCCACGGCTAAGGAAGGGGAGTAGTAACCCATGTCCCAGGCAACTACCGTTTTGCTGTGCGGCGTCGGCGGTCAGGGCACCATCCTTGCTGCCGATTTGCTGGCCCGCACCGCTCTTGCGAGCGATTACGATGTGAAGATCTCGGAAATCCATGGCATGTCCCAGCGCGGAGGCGCCGTCACCACGGTGGTGCGCTTCGGCGTCGAACCGGTTGCAAGCATGGTGGCCGACCACGGCTGCGCCGATTGCGTCGTTTCCTTCGAAACCACCGAAGCGCTGCGCAACCTGCCCTTCGTGCGCGAAGGCGGCTATTTGCTCGTTGCCGACGAATCCATCAAGCCGCTCCCCGTGCTCACGGGCAAGGCGAGCATGCCTGAAAACGCACGCGAGAAGCTGCAGGCGGCGGGCGCTTCCCTTATTCCCGCTGGTCCGATTGCCGAGAAGGTGGCAACGGTGAAATCGGTGAACGTGGTATTGCTCGGCGCCTTGGCAACGCGTTTGGATTTCTCCGAAGCTGTTTGGAAGGAAGTCATTTCCAAGCATGTTCCGCCTAAGACGGTTGAGGCGAACCTGCGTGCATTCGATGCAGGTTACGAATTTGCCCGAAAGGGGGCCGAATAATGAGCGTCCAGCAAATCAGCGTGTTCGTTGAAAGCAAGCCGGGGCATCTGTCCCGTGTCGTCGATGCGTTCACGCAGGCTAATGTCAGCGTGCGCGGTTATAGCGCTTCCGATACCGGCGATTACGGCATCGTTCGATTCGTGGTCGATGATCCCGATCGTGCGCTGCAGGTGTTGCATGATATGAATTGCGCTGCTACCAAAACCCGCGTGCTGTGCCTGCGCCTTGAGGACAAGCCCGGCGAGCTTGCTCGCGTATTGAAGGTGCTTTCCTCGTGCGACATCAACGTGCAGTACAGCTATTCGCTCATTTCCACGTATATCTGCCTGTATGTCAAGGATCTCGATCAAGCGGAGAAGCTGTTGGCCGACCAGCCCGTTGAGCTGCTTGATCAGAAGGATTTTCTCCATATGACGGCTGATATTGCCTAGCCTCGCATGTTAGATAGGGTGTTGTCTCATGATCGATATCACGGAAAAGGGCGCAGCGCTTCGCGCGGCTGCCGAGGGCCGCTTCGATGAGCTGCCCATCCATAACCCCGATGTGGAATGCTGCTCACGCGAGCGCATCCGAGCCATTCAGCTTGAAAAGCTTATTGCGCAGGTGAATTGGACCTATGAGCGCGTTGCTTGGTATCGCGACCAGATGGACGAGATGGGTGTGAAGCCCTCCGACATCAAGTGCTTGGAAGACGTGCGAAAGCTTCCTTTTACCGACAAGCATGCGCTGCGTAAGACGTTCCCTTATGGCATGTTCGCTGTTCCCTTGGATGAGGTGGTGGAGCTTCATTCGTCTTCCGGAACTACGGGAAAACCCATCGTCGTGGGTTATAACCGCCATGACATGGATGTATGGAACGATTGCATCATGCGTCTGGTTCAGATGGCCGGCGTCGTGCCCACCGATCGCGTGCAGATGGCCTTTGGCTACGGCATGTTCACTGGCGGGTTCGGCTTGCACTACGGTTTGCAGCGACTTGGCTGCATGATGATTCCTGCAGGTTCGGGAAACACTGAGCGTCAAATCCAGATGATCCAGGATTATGGCACCACGGTGCTCGTGTCAACGCCTTCTTATGCTTTGCATATCTGCGAAGTCGGAGAGAAGATGGGCTACGACTGGTCTACTTCCACACTTCGCGTAGGTCTCTTCGGCGGTGAGCCGTGTCCTCCGGGTATGAAGGCGGAAATCGAATCGCGCATGCATATCGTCTGCACCGACAATTATGGCCTGACCGAGGTTATGGGTCCTGGCGTCTCGGGCGAATGCCTTGCCGAGCGCGATATGCAGCATATCGCCGAGGACCATTTCCTGTGGGAAGTGGTAGACCCTGAAACCGGCAAGCCTGTTGCCGATGGCGAAATGGGCGAGCTGGTTCTGACTCCGCTTGACAAACAGGCTATTCCGGTTTTGCGCTATCGCACGCATGACTTGACGCGCGTGGTTACGGCGCCCTGCAAGTGCGGCCGCACGTCCGCAAGGATGCAGAAGGTCCGTTCGCGCTGCGACGATATGCTCATCATTCGCGGAACGAACGTGTTCCCCAGCCAAGTGGAGGATGTGCTTTCGGGCATCGAGGGCGTCACCCCCCATTATCGCATCGTGGTCGACAACGAAACCGGATTGGACCGCATGGTCGTCCATGTGGAACTGAAGCCGGAGGCATTCAGCGACTCGTTTGAGGAGATGGATAAGTTCCGTAAGCGCATCGAGAAGGAACTCAAGAGCGTTATGCTTGTTGCTTCGAAGGTTAAGCTTGTTGAACCAGGCGGAATCGAGCGCTCGCTTGGGAAGACCAAACACGTTCAGGACTTGCGTAAGTAAATGATGCCGCAAACTCATTGTTTTGAACCGGAAGCGAACCGTCCCGTTGTGGGGCGGTTCGCTCCATCTCCGACCGGTCGAATGCATGCGGGGAATATCTATGCTGCACTTACGGCATGGCTGGTTGCCAAGTCTCAAGGTGGAACGATTGTTTTGCGCATTGAGGACTTGGACCGAGACCGTTCAAAGGCTGAATATATCAGCGCAGTGCAACGTGATTTCGAGCTATTAGGCCTTACGTGGGATCATGGACCGTTCTTCCAGCATGACCGAGATGAGGCGTATTCCGAAGCGTTTCAGGCTCTGGGGCGTCAGGGATTAGTGTACCCATGCTTTTGCACACGCGCTGACTTGCATGCTGCGTCTGCGCCGCACAGGGGAGAGAAGTTCGTCTATCCCGGCACTTGTCGCGACTTGTCTTCGGAACAGGTTGCTGCCAAAAGCCTGCTAAGGGCTCCTGCTCAGCGTTTACGCGTACCAGATGCCATGTACTCCTTCGATGACATGGTGCAGGGACATTACGCGCAAAACTTAGCTGATGACTGCGGCGATTTTCTTATTCGCCGTTCCGATCAGGCTTTTGCGTACCAGCTTGCCGTAGTTGTAGATGACGCGGCACAAGGTGTTAACAGCGTGGTAAGGGGTGTCGACCTGCTGTGCTCGACGCCTCAACAGCTCTACTTGCAGGAACTGCTTGGTTTGGGTCATCCGCGATACGCTCATATCCCTTTGCTGGTAGCGGAGGAAAATCGTCGTCTCTCGAAACGCGATCATGATGCCGGCTTGGAAGAGCTACTTGCAAGGTTTAAGGCTCCGGAAGCCGTTATCGGTCATATTGCAGGTATTTGCGGACTTGCGCCTACGTGCGATCCGGCAACGCCTGAACAGCTTTTGGAAACGTTCGATATCGCGCAGCTGCCTGAGCTATTCAGTGACCCTGTTCAGATTCCCTGGAGCTAACCATCTCTTGATGCTATTAGCGTCAAGAGATGGTTAGCGTTTCGCGTAATCGCGATTATGGTTGCACGCAACGCGCTCGTTATCTTCTTGAAGAGCCTATGTGGTAGCTGTGAGTGAAAGTCTTAGAAGACAACCGCCATCACGCTGAGCAGAATGCATTGCACTAAAACGAAGATGGTTACGCGCATGTTGCTGCTTTTGAATTTGGCTTTCGGGTCTTTCGAGCCGATCAGTTTCAGATAAAGTCGGACCACTGTTACCAAAAACGCAACCATTGCGATATCGCATGCAATTGAGAATATCTGGGCCATGTCGTAAATGCCCATGCTTCGCCCGATTTCGTAGAACAGCAGACTTGCGTCGGTGGCAAAAAAAGCAAACGTAACGGCGCATGCCAACATGCCGATTTCCTTGGCTTTTGCATCTTGTTGCTGTTTCTGATGATTTGCTTTTTCGTCATACTTGTATACCAGTTGAAGACAATTGCCATTCATCAATTGAAAAGCAACGAACAGTGAAGCGCATCCAAAGATGACGGCGAAGAAGATTTGCAGCAATCCCATGAATGGACCTTATCTCTCTAGTGTTTGAGTATCGTTTCTACCACACGATAACAGAATTGCTTGCGAGAATCGCTGCTGCGTACCAGGCACCCAAAGCGATGTTCACCGAGCAAATCTGCGACATTGCGGCTTGCCGGGTATTAGGTGCCAGTGGATTGTTTCGCAAAGCTTTTAACAACGGGTATGTCGAGAGCAACATGAAGGGAATCATGATAAGACCTTGCGTGAAGAAGACGCCGACGATAAGGATCACCGCAATCAACCATAGCCACAGTATTGCGTGGTACAACGTACGCGCTTTCTCTCGATTCAGCAGCACGGATAACGTGCGTCGATGAGCCACGATATCTTTTTCAATATCGCACGTGTTGTTTGTGCACATGATCAAACCTATGCCGAGAATCTCCGGCAGAGCCCAAAGCATGGCAAGTGGAGTAAGAACGCCTGTGAGAACCTGATAGCATGCCAATGGGATAAGGCCTCCCATGACGATGCCGCTGACAGCTTCCCCGAGCGGGAGGTAGGAAATAGGAGTTTTGCCCGCAGAGTAGAGCACAACGAAAACTGCCCCGACAGCGCCGATTGCAAGGGGAATCAATCCTGCGTGATAAATCACGTAGCCACCAAGGACAAATGCTGAAATCAGTAAAGCTATGGCAAACAGAAGCGCACTTCTAGGGTTTACGTTGTTGTAAATCAGAACGGCATCGGTGGGATCGACATCATCTTCTGACGAATCGGTTCCTTTCACATAGTCGTAGTAATCATTGAACGTATTTACTGAACTTTGCATCAGAATGCAAATTGCCAGCAAGACAACAGCTAACGTGGCCGATACCTGGTAACCGGTTGCGATGGCCAATGAAGTTGCTACAGCAACAGGCAAAATTGCAGCTGGCCAAGTGTGAGGTGCGGCGATATCCAATGCCATTTGAGCCGTGAAACGACCGTACGCCCGTTCCTTAGGATTCGATGAGAGGCTTGTCATTGATTGCTTCGCTTTCTAGGATCGTTTTGCAGAAGACCGCCTCCCGCATCTTTAATGCGGGCAATAGTTTGATTTTTCAACGTGGCGCCAAGACTTCCCAAGGTAGATGCCAGGAACTGCTTGGTATCGGAGTCGAGTTTTGATCCGGCGCCCATCACAGTGGCGACGTTGGCCCCCAAACGAGTTTGAAATTCAGCCCAGCTTGTTGCGTTGGTCTGCATGATCAAATCATATATCGTTTGAATGAACCGTTCGCGCTCTGCAGGCGTTTTACTGCGCAACCACGTGTCTAATGCTTCATCGAAGAACTGAGCGGAAGCGTTCAAATCTTCTTGGTACACGAAATCGTCCCCATCCACTATCCACGAGAAAGGATGGTGTTGGAAAATGGCCGACGCCGACGATTGTACTACACGGTAATCATCGCGGCGTTCCAGTATCATTCCGAATGCGGAAGACTCGGGGACAAGCTTGTGCAGTTTGCGATCGAAATCTGCGGTCGTGCGACGAGGGGAGGGGTCTTCAAGAAACGAGGGTCCGTCGTGATCGTATACCGCCACGATTCGCTGGTAGGTGCCTTCATCTGTGCACAAAGCCGCGTATTGTGCAAGGTTCCCGCCTTTAGAATGACCGCCAAGTATGAGCGGGCATTGCGTGGCCGAAGAGACACCGGAAACATACGCAAGGGCGGAGCGTTGGGAGGGAATGACAGGTTTATATGAGAGATTGAAATCCTCTTTCCAGCCCGTTAGCGTTCCGTCGGTTCCACGAAACGCGATATAAGCCATGGCCCCGCTCGTAGAATGCAAGAAAAAGGTAGTAGCCGAAAATTGCTTATCAACTGCGTCGGAGATTTCGTCGACGAAGAACGCTACGGAAACGTTTCGATAGCGTCGACTTGCCCGAATCGCTTGAATAAAGCGCAAGGTGTCCTCAGAGCCCTTTAGCCAGCTCCCTTCAGTGAGCCAGTCGACTTCGCATAGGGCCAATATATCGGTTAGCAATACGGGAGTTGAGGTGTGCGTATCCAATGGGCAGCAAACCATGGAAAGCTCAGGCTTGAGAACAAGCTTATCGAAATTGAAATAGCACAGCGATGAAAGCACTAGTGAATCAACCGCGTTCACGGGTGATTCGGTAAACGTTCGCTGTTCGCGTTCGATATACGTTACGATTGAGTCCATTGCTTCATTCTAATCGTTTTACTAGGTTCTTGGAGGTTGCTATGAAAGTTTGCACACCCATAGCCGTTCGTTATGCGGAAACAGACAAGATGGCGGTTGTCTACCACGCTAACTACTTGCTGTATTTCGAGGATGCCCGCACTCATTTTCTTGAGAAACTGGGATACCCCTATGAGCAAATCGAGCAAGCTGGATATTTGTCTCCGGTTGTGTCGTTTGAGGTGCATTACGGAGAGCCTTTGCGGTATGGCGATGTAGCCGTTGTCCGCACTTGGGTCAGCGAATCGCGGGGTACTAAAACCACCTACTCGTACGAGGTGTTCAAGCAAGGCGAAGATATCGAGACCGCTAAGCCTTGCTGCACCGGCAGCAGCGTACATTGCCTTGTCGACGCCAACACGTTTAAGCCGGTGAGCATTAAACGCACGTTGCCCGAACTGTTTAATCTTTATGAACAAGTTTGTGAAGGATAGGCAACTTATAATAGTAATAGCGGACTCCAAGGCCAGCCATAAGCAGCATCTTAATCTAGCATTTTGTGAGTAGCGATTTGATCGGTTTGCATAGCGGTCTGAAGCCTGCAATACTCAATTGAACTTATAAGCAAAGTCATAACGCTTTGCAGAGTTAACGTGCGCCCCTTGAAGTAGCGATTGCGAACAAAAACCTTTCAACAAACCCTTTTCACATTGGCTTACATATTCGCAAATAGTTTAGCTAGCCTTGCAGCGCTTTCAGCAATGCTCCGTTGATGTCGCTGTCGACAATCCATGACTTATCGGCCTTATGCAAGGTTACTGTAATAGGGTCATGTGTCACGGGTGTTGCCGCACTGATGATAGCGAGTGCGTTTTCGGCAACTTCGGATTTCGTCTGCTCCTCAGTGTTGTTCGCACTCGCACCGGATTCGAAATCTTCCGTGGCTGTCTGGTAAAGGGCGGCAAAGATGCTGTCCGTGGTTTTACAGGTGATGGTGACATCGACGGTTGCCGTGTCCTTGTTGATATCGATAGGGCTTAGCGTGTAGTCAAACCCATCAAGGAACATGGAGATATACGTCGCCGGGTCTATGCCGATATCTGAGATCTGCTGCTTGGCATCGTCTGAGAGCAAGCTTGCCAATGTAGCTTCATCTTTTGATTTGATAGCTTCCAGGGGTTGAGAGATTGCTTGTTCAATGCGTTCCTCGTTCGAAGGGCCACAACCTGTTAATCCTAACAACAGAAAACCAGTAGCGACCATGACCGCAGCGACACAGGCGACCCGAATCGATATCGACTTGAAACCTAGTGTTTTAGAGTTCATAGACCTACCACCTTAGTGAATTTCAGTTGATAGTTTACATAACATATATTATCGATATATTATTTGACGGCCTTATACATTAATCATCTGCGAGGGCTCTTGGGTTTCAAAGAGCCCTCGCTTCGGTTTTGAATTGAAGAATCGCCACGTTTGCTGATGGTCGGCAATTGGCATGTCGAAGGACTTACAGGATACGCCTTAACCCCATGTCGAGGAACCGGCAGCGGTTCCTGCGCTCATATTGCCGGCAACGCTTGCAAAGTCCCCGCTTTGGAGCATCTGCTCGATAACGGGAAACATGATTACAAATGAGATTGCGTTAAGCGCTACGGCTACCAAGCAGATGATCAATGCTGTACGCGTTGATTTCAGCATGTCACGAGCCACTGCGGCGGTTTCGTTGGATTTCTGCATGAGTGCTCGCAATTTGCGGTATGCCAGAAGCGCGCAGATGGTGCCAACGGTTCCTAGCAAAATGCCACCAACAAACAGCGAAACAGGACCTGCAATATAGGCAAAAGTCGTTTGTGAACGCACAGACCTCAGCGTACGTTCATCTAGCGCGTTCGGCTTAAATTGCTTATCACCGTTATCGGGGTTCGATTGCGTTTCCGTATTGTTATACGGCTTGTGATTCTCGTCGAGGTAAGGACCTGGACGGTTGTCGTTTTGATCGGCCACATTTGCTCCTAGTTGCTTATTCCGCTGCTACCGAAACCCGATGCCCCTCGTTGCGAGCAAGATAATTCATCAACGTGCTCGAATTCGATCAATGGCACGGGCATGACGACAAGCTGTGCGATTCGGTCACCGATTTCAATCGTAAACGAATCGTTTGGGTCGGTGTTCACGAGAACAACCTTTAACTCGCCTCGATAATTGCTATCAACAAGGCCGGGTGCGTTGACGATGGAAATGCCATGTTTGGCGGCCAAACCGCTGCGGGGCAACACGAAACCTGCATATCCTTCAGGAAGCGCGATTGCCAATCCGGTTGGCACCATTGCGCGCTCCTGGGGTTTCAGCACGATTCGTTCCACGGATCGCAGATCTACGCCAGCGTCGCCGTTATAGGCGGTATGAGGAATCTGGGCATCGTTGCAAAGGGTTTTTATCGGGACATGCACGATACTCATAGGCTATTTCAACCCTTCAAGAGCTGCAGCGAACTCCTCAACATTTTGAAAATCTTTATACACGCTTGCGAAACGTACGTACGCAACATCATCAAGCTTGGCTAACCGCACCAATGCCATGTCGCCGAGTTCTTTTGAGCCGATTTCGCTCTTGGATGCATTGCGAAGCTCCGCTTCAATGCTGTCGATCAACGCGCCCAATTGCTCGGGAGCGATAGGTCGCTTTGCGCAGGCAATCAAAAGACCCCTCATCAGCTTCTGTCGGTCGTAGGCTTCAGACGACCCATCGGACTTGATGATAATGAGCGGATTGTCGCCTAAGCGCTCATACGTAGTAAACCTTCGACCGCATTCGAGACATTCGCGCCTACGACGAATGCTGCTGCCATCATCAGATGGACGGGAATCAACTACTTTGGATTCTACGTTTCCGCATGCCGGGCATTTCATACAATCGCACTCCTTCGCTCGATGATATGTAGCCTAACATACAAGATATAGCGGTTAATACCCAGTTATAAAAGAGTGCATCAAATCGTGACACAAGATATTGGCCTTGAAAGTAAGCTTGGACAAGCAAGGTTTTACAAAATCCCGGCAACAATGGTAAGCAATGTAAACAGACCAATCACGCCAATGGTTTGGGCTGGGGTTGCTCGCGATTCTGGCCGGCGAAGCGTATGGGTGTCATGGCGATCGTTGGTATAGGCGCGACCGTGCTGCTGGTTCCGAATGCAAGAAGATGACGCTGTCCCCTTGATTTGCCGTGAATCATTGCCGGCTCCAGGGAATTGAATTATATGCGCAGATGAAACGCGCATATCAAGCTTAAGTGCCGTTGTGCCGTTAACCGCAGGATGAGAATCACCGTGTTGCATATTTCCTCCCCTTTGCTCTTGCGTAGAACCTTTGTTCGCATATATAATAGAGCGAACAAAGGTTCATGTCAACAGAAAAACAAACGGATGTTCGTTATGCAAACCTCGAAAGGATAGCCCATGACCGAGAAGATCACTAAGCGCCAGCAGGCGGTGCTCGATGTCATCGAGCAGTGTATTCGCGAAAAGGGCTTTGGTCCCACGGTTCGCGAAGTGTGCCAGGCTTTGGGGCTTTCCTCTCCTTCCACGGTGCATGTTCACCTGAAAGCCCTTGAGGAAAAAGGCCTCATTAAACGCGATGCATTGAAATCGCGTTCGATTGCGCTCACCTATCCGCTAGACCATACGGAAGACGCAACGAATATCATCCATGCTCAGTTTGACGATATCGTTTCTGTTCCGTTGGTTGGAGATGTTGCTGCAGGTGTCCCCATCCTTGCCGAGCAAAACATCACCAACACCATGTCGTTGCCTACCGAAATCGTTGGCGATGCCCCGTCTTTTATGTTGTCCGTGCATGGCGAAAGCATGATTGAAGCAGGCATCAACGATGGCGATTACGTTGTGGTTAAAGAGCAGCCGGTCGCAAACAACGGTGACATTGTTGTAGCCATCATCGATGATGGTGCCACGGTGAAACGCTTCTATAAAGAGAAGGATCATATTCGGCTGCAGCCGGAAAACTCCTCCATGGACCCCATTATCACCACCAACTGCTCTATTGCTGGCAAAGTGGTCGCCGTCTTCCGTCGTTTGTAATCGTATCGTTTTGTGTCAAGGCGTCCTATCGGACTATGTTGCTATGCGTTGTGCTGACAGGTGGTTACTTGATAGATATATGTGTTCGGACAAGATCGGACAATATGGGAGAGCGCGAATCCGGTCAACTCACCAACGGTATATCTTGATCGTCGACAATGTGCGTTGCGTTCCTTGCCTATGCCCGCAAAACCCAAATGTTCGAGCCGCCGTGAACCAAGAATGTCAATGGCGGCTCGAATGGTGCAAGTTCGATGTAACTGATTTGACTTCGTGCAGGTATTTTGTGCAGGTCTAATCGGTTAAGATTTTGCTATCTGCTGATTGCTGTAGGTGGTGCCTAATCCGCTAAGGCCTACTTGCTATTCTCCCCTTTTCGCGTTGCAAAACGCTGTGAACTCATCAACAAATGGTTTTGGTACCAACATCGTCAGGTGAGTGCCTGTTTCAATGTGCTCTTCAGTGATAATCCGGCATCGCTCATGCGCCTTCGACACCATATCGCCTCGTTGATATGGAATCACTACATCAAGATGCGTGTCTTGTGCGGATGCAACATGGGCGATCCTATCGACGAGCTGGTCTATGCCCTCCCCTGTTTCCGCTGATACCAGCAATGCATCATATCGATGAGCTAATGCTGCCTGCTCATCTGCCGTTAGCAAATCGCATTTATTGAAAACCAGCAATCTGGGTAATGCTTGCGCCTTGATTTGCTCAAGCACTTCCTCGACTGCAAGTATTTGCTCTTCGAATTCTTCTGATGACGCATCTACGACATGCAATATCAAATCCGAGCCGGTGATTTCATCTAAGGTAGATTTAAATGCTTCAACCAGAGTAGTGGGAAGCTTTTGAATGAACCCGACGGTATCGGTCAGCGTTATCTCGCGTCCTTCTGGTAATTCATACTTCCTTGTTGTGGAATCAAGCGTTGCAAACAATTTATCGTAAGCAAGTACGTCGGCTTTCGTCAGTCGATTCAGCAAGCTAGACTTTCCGGCGTTGGTATAGCCGGCAAGCGAGACCTTGAACATCCCGCTTTCGTATCTGCTCTCTCGCTGCACGGCGCGAACTTCCGCCAAATGCGCAAGTTCGCGTTTAATGCTAGTGATTCGCTTACGAACCAATCGGCGGTCCACCTCTAGCTGGCTTTCGCCTTCGCCGAAACGACTGCCTACACCACCGCCCATGCGGTTTGATGCCAAATGAGACCACATGCCCCGAAGCCTGGGAAGCAGGTATTGGTTCTGTGCAAGGCGAACTTGCAAACGACCCTCTTTAGTTGTTGCGTGAAGTGCGAAAATATCCAGAATCAAGGCGGTGCGATCGATTACTTTCAAATCTCGATCTACGGCTTTCTCAAGGTTCGATTGCTGCGAAGGCGTCAGCTCGTCATCGAAAATAATCAGGTCAGCACCAGTCGATCTGCAGAGACTCGAAATCTCCTCTACCTTTCCGCTTCCCACGAAAGTCCTAGGATTAGGAGATTCGAGTTTTTGGGTGGTTACAGCCACTGTATCTGCTCCGGCAGTGTCCGCTAAACGCTCAAGCTCTGCTAAAGAAGATGAGATATTCCAACGCATTCCGGGACGTTCGACGCCGACAAGCACGGCTTTTTCACGCTTCTCTTCAAACGTCGTTTTCGCGCCTTTGACTAACACCGATTGGTATTCTGACATCGGCAATCCTCTCGGGTAATTTCAAGCTGGTTTTCGTCAATTAGGATGGATTACTGCCTATACTTGATAAGTTCCTGCTAAATGAAAACAAGCGCAGGTTCATGCCTGCGCTTGTTGATAGTAACATAAGCGATTCAGCTACGAGCTACTACACTTCCACAGTACCCTGGAAAGCTTCCGTTGCGGAACCAGTCATCATGACATGATCGTCGGAATCCCAGTTGATATGTAGCGTGCCACCACGCAGCACCACATCGTTTTCCCTGGATGCACGCCCAGTTAATGCTGCTGCAACGTTAGTAGCGCACGCACCGGTGCCGCAAGCAAGGGTCTCACCGCACCCACGTTCAAACACACGCATTTCAACAGCGTTATCACCGACATGAGCAAACTCGACATTGGTTTTCTCCGGGAACGTTGCATGGCTTTCGTAATATGCGCCGATTCGATTCAAATCAAGCGTTGCCAGGCACTTATCATCCGCATTGACGAACAGCTCATCAGGCAGCATGCCGAAGTCATCAATGAAACAAATTGCATGAGGATTGCCCATCGAGACACAGGTAAAGCCAAAATCACCCCAAGGAGATGGGATGATTTGTTCTTTCACAAACCCGATGCCTTCATCGGTTTGAGCGTTTGCCGGCAAATCAACCGGAACATCTTGCGGATCAAGCACCGGATGACCCATATCGACGGTTGCAAACGTTAACTTGTCATGTTTGTCAACTTCGAAGCTGATCGGCTTGGGACCGGCTAACGTGTCAGCTATGAAACGGCCATCGCTGGCAAGTACGTAACCGCGGTCGACAAGATACTTTGCAAAACAGCGAACGCCATTGCCGCACATTTGAGCAAGCGTGCCATCGGCGTTAATGTAATGCATATACGCTGCGCACTCAGAGCGTTTCGAGGGGCGAACCATAATCACCCCGTCTGCGCCGATACCAAAATGACGATCGCAAAGCAAAGAAACCTGCTGTTGCGTCAATTCGACATCTCGTGAAAAATCATCGATGAAAACGAAATCATTGCCAAGACCATGAAGCTTAACAAAATCCAATTCCATGAGGTATTACGCACGCTCCTTTGAGAAGTTGATATACGATTTTACAGTTTATCAATCAAAGCCAGGGCTTCGTTTGCGAGTGCTTCGGTATCCCCTGAATCTGCGCAAAGCCAATGAATCCTTTTATCCTTTTTGAACCAAGTTCGTTGACGCTTAGCGTATCGGCAGGTTGAAACCTTTATAGACTCAATGGCCTCTTCCATAGTGGTGCTGCCATCAAGTGCGGCAACGATTTCTTTATAGCCGATTGCCTGTGGTGCGGTTATCCCATCGCGAAAGCCGGATGCAAGCAGGGCTTCAACCTCCTGGATGAGCCCTTTGTCGATCATGGCGTCTACTCGCGTCCGAATACGTCCGCGCAGTATATCTGGATCAACCGATAATCCAATGAAGACTGCAGGAACCCATTGCGGCAAGGTTTGAAGGCGCTGTTTTTGAATCGCATAGCTATCCCCTGATTCAAGCAACTCAAATGCGCGAACCACTCGTTTCACATCGGCTGGCGGTATGATTTGAGCGCTTTCAGGGTCACGCTTGTTCAACTCGCTCCATAGCGCATCGACCCCATGCGCAGCGGCAAAAGCGTTCCAACGTTCACGAATAGGGTTATCGACTTGCTCGCCATCAGGGAATTCGTAGGCATCGATTGCCGCGCGCACGTAAAAACCCGTTCCGCCGGCCAAGATGCTGCGCTTTCCCTTCGATTCGATTTCAACGAAGCTCTGACGTGCGTAAGCTTGAAACAATGCTGCCGAAAACGGTTCCCCGGGATCGACCAAGTCAAAACCATAATGGGAAACGAGGCGTTCGCTTACGGGAAGTTTTCCCGTCCCTATGTCCATCCCACGATAAACTTGCATGGAGTCAGCGCTGACCACTTCGCCGTTTATGCGCTCAGCGATTACTTGTGCGACATCCGTTTTCCCCGAAGCGGTAGGGCCTACTACGCAGATTACAGGCTGTGACAAGGCTGCAGCAGCCGCATTAACGGATGTTGCAGCCTTTGATGCGCTATTCAACGATCTCGCCAGCCAAATACCAGGTTTTTGCTTCGTTCACCCGAACGTTCACGATGGAACCGGCAAGCTGATCTGGCGTTTTACCGGCAGGCACCGGGGCGTGAACCGTTTGATTCTTCGGGCTTTTGCCTGCAATGAGCAACTCATCGCGTTTAGAGGAGCCTTCCACCAATACCGGAACGGTAGCACCCAGATCAAGCTGGTTTTTCTCGAATGCGTGCGCTTGAACGATATCGACCAAGCGATCGAATCGCTTCTGGATCACGTCGTGCGGGGTATTGTCCTCCATGCTTGCTGCTGGAGTCCCCTGTCTCTTCGAGTAGATGAAGGTGAACACCTGGTGATAGCCGATTTCGTCGACAAGACGAGCCGTATCCATGAAGTCTTTCTCGGTTTCGCCGGGGAATCCCACGATAATGTCGGTGGACAAGGCGATATCCGGGCAAACATCACGCAATTTGCTCACCAGCTGTCGATAATGCGCCGAAGTGTAGCGGCGATTCATCAGCTGTAAAATGCGATCCGACCCAGATTGAGCCGGCAGGTGCAAAGCCGGCATCAGCGAGCGCAGCGTTCCGAACTGAGCGATAACCTCATCGGACAGGTCTTTGGGATGGCTCGTGGCAAAACGCAAACGCTCAACGCCCGTTTCGTCAAGAGCCTTGAGAATCTGAGCGAAACGAGGGCTACCATACAAATCGCGCCCATAAGAGTTAACGTTTTGGCCAAGTAGCGTGATCTCCTTCACGCCTGCAGCAACATAGCGTTCTGCTTCGGAAACGATATCTTCGATAGGACGCGATTTCTCACGACCACGCACATATGGAACGATGCAATAGGTGCAGAAATTATTGCATCCGATGGTAATAGGAAGCCATGCTGCCCACGAATGCTCTCGGCTTGTCGGAAGCTCAGTGGGGAACGAAGCGGATGCATCGAGCACCTCGACCTGATGACCGCCTTCTTCGATGGCTGCTTGCAGCAAATGGGGAAGCGAGGACAGATTATGCGTTCCGAAAACCACATCGAGATGAGGGAGCTTCTTCGTCAGCTCATCGCCGTCACGCTGTCCGATGCAACCTCCCACCGCAACGATGCGCTTGCTCAACGGAGAACCGCTTCTCACGGGTATGTTCTTCAGGGAGGCAACCTGACCATACAAGCGCGTATCTGCCGCTTCGCGCACGCAGCATGTCATGTAGATCAGTATGTCAGCTTCCTCTACGGTGTCCACCATAAGTCCGCCAAGACCCTCGAGCATACCTGCAATGCGTTCGGAGTCGTGTTTGTTCATCTGACATCCGAAGGTGCGGACGCAAAAGGTCATATTCATGAAGGGAGTTTGCATAAGGATATGATTCCGATCGTATTGAGAATGTGAACGCTGCGAATGCCGAATCTATTCGCCAAAAGAAGAGTCTTCGATTGGCGTACCGCGCGTATATCGAGGGTCGATGGCGAAACGAATTGCGGTGCGATATTCCCCATCGATCACAATGTCGGCAAACGAAGGGATGCATGCGACTTCGATGCCGACCGGTGAGAGAAACCCTCGAGAAATGGCGATTGCTTTGACCGCTTGATTCACCGCGCCGGCGCCGACAGCTTGGATTTCAACGCCAACGCCATCTTTTACCATGCCGGCAATGGCGCCCGCTACTGAAGCAGGAGACGATTTCGAGGAGACTTTCAGACACCCTGATTCTGGGGCTTGTTGTTCGGCAGTCATGCATTCACCTTTTCGTGTTCTGTTTGACGTGTGTTTCGGCGTAATAAAATGCAAGCTAAATTGTAGCTATAACGAAATATATCCGCAACATAATGTGGAAGACCTGCGCTAAGACTGCATGAGAACCGGTATGGTAATGCGAATGGCATCTTTGCTCACCTTAATCTGCGGTTCGATGCTGTCATCAAGAAAGTACGCATCCGCTAGCTCGGCGTAAGCTTGTGCGATCTTGTGAGCGAAACGTGCGGCATCTTCGTCGGATAGCTTCAATCCTTTCGCGGGTTTCGGTGTGCTTGGCTTCCCATGCGTGGTGCTTATTTCGCTTTCAAGCGCTTCGGATGCTTGCAGCCCTTCGATCTTGATTTTAGAAAGCAATGGTGGCAATGGGGCGATTTGGCCATCGAGGATGCGGCGCGCAGAACGTTCGGACATCAGCAAACCAAGAGATTCCGCAACTTGATGGAATCCCGAAAGGTT
>ERZ1026880.246-NODE-246-length-29530-cov-36.835929_pt1 | contig 29530 bp, 18 predicted proteins | sample MGYA00380170_ERZ1026880 | MGnify/ENA primary metagenome ERZ1026880 (study PRJEB33269, sample SAMEA4719806) | human gut metagenome | biome: human-associated habitat; feature: organic feature; material: feces | place: Cameroon | collected 2013-10 ...
GCCTGTATATGGTGGCAGACCTGCACAGCCTGACCGTGCGTCAGGTCCCGGCCGAGCTGCGCCGCCGCACCCGCGAGCTGGCCGCCCTGCTGCTGGCGGTGGGCATCGACCCGAAAAACCATGTGCTTTTTGTGCAGAGCCATGTGCCTGCGCACACCCAGCTGTCCTGGGTGCTGGCCTGCAACACCCAGTTTGGCGAGTTGTCCCGCATGACCCAGTTCAAGGACAAGAGCGCCAAGCACCCCGACAATGTCAACGGCGGCCTGTTCACCTACCCGGTGCTGATGGCGGCCGACATCCTGATCTACAACGCCGACCTCGTCCCGGTCGGGCAGGATCAGACCCAGCACCTTGAGATCGCCCGCGACATCGCAGGCCGCTTCAACGGCATCTACGGCGACACCTTCACCCTGCCGGAGGGCTATGTCCCAGCCAGCGGCGCCAAGATCATGTCTTTGGCCGAGCCGACCAAAAAGATGAGCAAATCTGACACAAATGTCAACAGCTTTATCCTGATGACCGATGACAAGGACACCATCGTGCGCAAGTTCAAGCGCGCCGTGACGGACTCCGATGGTGTGGTGCGCTTTGACCGCGAGGCAAAGCCCGGCGTATCCAACCTGATGTGCATCTATAGCACCTTCACCGGCAAGTCCAATGATGAGATTGCCGCCGAGTTTGAGGGCAAGGGCTACGGTGACTTCAAGATGGCCGTTGCCGAGGTCACGGCCGATGCGCTGGCCCCCGTGCAGGCAGAGTACGGCAAGATTCTGGCCGACAAGGCCTATGTGGACGGCGTGCTGAAGGACGGCGCTGAGCGCGCAGCCCGCCTTGCCAACCGCACGGTCAGCAAGGTCTACCGCAAGGTCGGCCTTCTGCAGCTGGATAAATGACGCTGTGTCTTGACAAATCCCGCTTGAACCATTATAATATGTAAGTTAGTGCGGCTCCCCAGTTGGTGCCGCACAACTTTTACTATCCATTTTACGTTAGGAGACACTGCTATGGCTAAAGAAGTTGTCGTTACCCGCGAGGGCTATAATAAACTGGAGCAGGAACTGGAAAACCTGCGCACCGTCAAGCGTAAGGAAGTTGCCGACAAGATCAAGGTCGCCCGCGGCTATGGCGATTTGAGCGAGAACGCCGAGTACGATGCCGCCAAGGAGGAGCAGGCTTCTGTGGAGGCCCGCATCGCCGATCTGGAGGCCACCCTCAAGCTGGCCCGCATCATGGACGAGAGCGAGCTGTCCAACGATACTGCCTCTATTGGCATGCATGTCAAGATTCTGGCCGAGGGCGATGATCTTGAGGACGCCGAGGAGTACGACCTGACCGGCTCCACCGAGGCCGATATGGACCTGAACCGCATCAGCGATGAGAGCCCTGTCGGCGCAGCCCTGATCGGCTGCAAGGTCGGCGACCACTTTGATGTCACCCTGCCCAACGGCAATATCATCACCTACAAGCTGCTGGAAGTTTCCCGTTCCAAGTAAGCGTTTGAAATCAAAAAATCACGAAAGGACGATCTCTCATGGAGCAGAATAAGCCCCAGACCGAGCAGGAACTCTCCCAGCAGGCCGCTGTGCGCCGCCAGAAGCTGGCTGACCTGTGCGAAGCCGGTCACAACCCCTTTGAAATCACCAAATATGCGCAGGACGCGTACTCGGCCGACCTCAAACAGGAATTTGCCGAGCTGCCTGCCGAGGCTGAGACCGGCAAGATCGTCTCTCTGGCCGGCCGCATGATGTCCAAGCGCGTCATGGGCAAAGCCAGCTTTGCCCACCTGCGCGACCAGAAGGGCGACATCCAGATCTTTGTCAAGCGTGACCTGCTGGGCGAGGAAGCCTACGCCGCCTTCAAGAAGCTCGACATCGGTGACATCATCGGCGTCAAGGGCGAGGTTTTCCGCACCAAGATGGGCGAGATCTCGGTGCGCATCACCGAGCTGACGCTGCTCTCTAAGAGCCTGCTGCCCCTGCCCGAGAAGTTTCACGGCCTGACCGACCGCGAGGCACGCTACCGTCAGCGTTATGTTGACCTGATCGTCAACCCCGAGGTCAAGGACACCTTCGTCAAGCGCAGCCAGATCCTGAAGGAGATCCGCGCGTATCTGGATGAGAAGGGCTTTTTGGAGGTTGACACCCCCATCCTGACCCCGTTTGAGATCGGTGCCTCTGCCCGCCCCTTCTACACCCACCACAACACCCTGAACATGGACATGGTCCTGCGCATTGAGACCGAGCTGTACCTCAAGCGCCTGATCGTGGGCGGCATGGACCGCGTGTATGAGGTCGGCCGCATCTTCCGCAATGAGGGTATGGACCCCAAGCACAACCCTGAGTTCACGACCATCGAGCTGTATCAGGCCTTCACTGACTTCCACGGCATGATGGATCTGGTTGAGGAGATGTACAAGCGTCTGGCCCTCAAGGTCTGCGGCAGCTTGGAGATCACCTATCAGGGCAAGCAGATCGACATGGGCCACTGGGAGCGCCTGACGATGGTCGAAGCTGTCAAAAAGTATTCCGGCGTTGATTTCAACGACTGGAAAACCGATGAGGACGCCATTGCCGCTGCCAAGGAGCATCATGTTGAGCTGCCCGAGGTCCCGACCAAGGGGGCTATCTTGGCTGAGTTCTTCGATGCCTTTGTCGAGGACAAGCTCATCCAGCCTACGTTCATCTACGACTATCCTGTCGAGATCAGCCCGCTTGCCAAGCGCAAGCCCAATGATCCGGCTTTCACCGAGCGGTTTGAGTACTTCATCGACTGCACCGAGTACGGCAATGCGTTCAGCGAGCTGAACGACCCCATCGACCAGAAGGCCCGCTTTGAGCGTCAGGTCGCCGAGCGCAAGGCTATTGAGCCGGAGTGCCGGGCACAGGTCGATTATGACTATGTCAACGCGCTGGAGTATGGCCTGCCCCCCACAGGCGGCCTCGGCTTCGGTGTGGATCGCCTTGTCATGCTGCTGACCGACAGCGCGTCGATCCGCGATGTTCTGCTGTTCCCCACGATGAAGCCTATCGACTGATTTTGTGTCGTAGCTACGATATAAAATTGCAAAAAACAGGCCATTTTGGGGCAAAATGTACCAAATTTATCCCATTTGCCTGAAAATATCCACAAGCGATTTTGCGCGCATCCTGCCGAAAAGCAGGATGCGCTTTTTTGTTGCAGCGTGAATTTTCACCACTGGCGGTACGGTTTTGAGAGCCTATCGCCAGTCTTGACAGACAAAACCGCAGCAATTTCCGAAGGAAAATTCCGGCGAGGGAGACTTATTCTCCCCCGCCGTTTATTATAGATTCCCGAAAGATTTTGAAATGAAAGAAGGTATTTCCCATGAGCATCATTATCGGCATCGACCACGGCTACTACGCCATCAAAACAGCACACTGCTCGTTCCCGGCAGGGCTTACCAGTTACGGAGAACACGAACCCTACACCCGCCAAGGCCTCTTAGAGTTTGGCGGGTGCTTTTTTGTTTGTGGCTCCGGGCGTCAGCCTATCCAAAGGGATAAGACTGCGAACGACAACTACTACCTGCTGACACTGGCGGCTATCGCAAAAGAAATCCAGCAGCGCGGTTTGCCGCCCGAATGTTCTGTGCGCATTGCGGCGGGTCTGCCGCTGACGAGTTTCGGACGCGACAAACCCAAGTTCAAAGATTATCTGCTGCGAAGCAACCAGCCTGTGAACTACAAGTTCGAGGGTGTGGAGTACAGCATCACCATCGAGGAAGTTGCTGTCTTCCCTCAAGGCTACGCCGCCCTTATGACCGAAGTGGGGCTTTTGCAGGACGAACCGTCCATGCTCCTCATGGACTTGGGCGGCTGGACAGTGGACCTCATGCGCATCGACAACGCCATCCCTGCGGCTGACACTGCGCACAGCTTGGAACTCGGCATGATCCGCTGCGTGGATGACATTCGGGAACAGGTGCGGCGCAAAACCGGGCTGTCCCTCACGGATGCCCAAATCGAAAATATGCTGGCAGGTCAGCCCTGCACGGTCAGCGATACGGTGCGCGACATTGTGAACAAACAAGGTCGCAAGTACACAGAGCATCTTCTGTCTGCCACGATGGAAGCGGGATTCGATTTGCACGCCATCCCCGCCGTGTTGCTGGGCGGCGGCGCATCGGTGGTGAGCCGCCACCTAAGTCCCAAAGACGGCCTTTGTAAGACGATTTTTCTACTGGACGACAAGGTGAACGCTGTCGGGTTCGAGCGCGCGTTGGCCGCCGTGTCGCGCCGTAAAAGCGAGGCATGAAACGCCCGCAGTATGTTTTCCGCCCGAACCTCAGCGACCTGCAGCACCGCCGCGCATGGGCGTTGCTGCAGCAAGTGCCGTCAGCCAAACGCAAAGAGTTTCTGGTACAAGCCATTCTTGCGACGGAGCAGACAGATATTGGGCTAATTGAAGTTAGGGTGTAATGAGTGAAAATATTGTTTTGGAATCTAGCAAAACACAACTTGTCGAAATATATCAAGGAAATTTTGGCTGAACAGGATATAGACGTCGCCATTTTTGCGGAGCATTCAGGCGTTGATTTTAGAATATTATGTGAGAAAGTTCTCAATGAGAAGTATGTCTTTATAGAAGGTTATGGAAACTGCGAAAAGATACGCCTTATTGCAAAATCCTCTATAAAAGTATCTGTTCGCCGCGAAGATGTTCGATATTCAATATCTTCTGTCTCGATTTTGAATCAAAAATATATTGTGGCAGGTGTTCACCTGCCCGCAAAACCGTATGCATCGCCGTCGGATCGTGAAATCCCTATTCAAGAGATGGTATCAGCTATTCAAGATGTTGAAAAAGAGGTAAAGCACAGTCGTACTATTGTAATGGGAGATTTTAACTGTAGTCCATTCGATGTAGAGATGATTTCGAAGAATAAAATGAATGTCGTTCTCTTTAAGAAACTAATCAATAAGGCAGAAATTGTTACATGCAACCGACGTCAATATAAGAGATTTTATAACCCTATTATTGAATATCTTACCGAAAAGGATGAGTCCTATGGCTCTTACTATTATGCTGGCAATGCGGAATCTTTATACTGGTATTGCTATGATCAGTTGTTAGTAAGAAAGGCTTTGGCTAACGATATTCAAAATGTATACTTTTGCAAAAGGGCTGGAAATACAAACTTAATAAAAAATTTGCGTCCGAACAGTGCAATAAGTGATCATTTGCCTATTATAGGTGTAATAAACGGGAGGACTTAACATGGGCGGAACAAAGTGGCCAAATTTTAAAAACAACAATTTACTTACGCCTGCAAATGATGTAATTCCAATGCTTCGTTCTGAGGCTCGATCACTTGAAAAGCAAACAGGTGGAAAAGTCAAGGCGACTTTTTCAAAAATAGAGTATGGCAGAAATGGTATTACTCAAATGTTGGATACCACTTTGGCTATTTCCAAAGCAATGTCATCATATGGAAACGAAATTGATGAAAATGCCAACAAAAATGATGCGAATGAACTTTTCATACGACAAGATTATAAATTTGAAATTTACAGCCAATCCTATAGATTTCGCGTTTTCACATTACATTATAATGAGTTTTATCCGTTGGGGATGACTCTTAATGAGAGTCTTTTGAAAGATACAGGCTTTTCTCGAAGCGATATAGAGATAGAGAGCCGTAACGCTTTGGACGAAGTTATCGAGAATCTATTCTGCTGCAAAAGACTAGTTGATACTATAGAGCGAATGATGTCTGTTGATTCACTACTACCACAAGACAATAGTGAAACGTAAAGATATTCCTTGACATTTTCTAATGATTGGCATATACTATTAGCAGTGATCGTGCTGTGGATACTTGCGAGGCCCACAGCCCAAGGGGGTTCCTACTTGTAGGAGCCCCTTTTTTAGTAACTATTTTAGTAACAATGAATTTTAAGAGGAATAGAAATGCTAAAGCCGTTTTTGACTTATGAACAGCAGCTTGCAAAGCTACGCGACGAAAAGCATCTTGTGATTTCCGATGAGGAAAGTGCATCAAATAAGTTGAAACACATCGGCTACTACTCTCTTATTAGTGGTTATAAGCATCTTTTCCGTGTCCCGAATCAGAAGAACTATAAGGATAGGGTTTCTTTTGACGAAATTGTAGCTTTATATGAATTCGATGAATCACTGCGAGACCTTTTTCTTCATAACTTGCTACATATTGAGCGCCATATGCGTTCTCTTTTGCCGTATTATTTTACGGAGAAGAACGGTGAACGGCAAGACTCTTATCTGAATAAGGAAAACTATAATTATAGTAGAAAACACAAGAATGGCATAGACCGTCTTGTTAATGAACTACAAAAATTAACGCAAACAGAACGACACCCTTACATAGCATATCAACGTAAAAACTACCATAATGTACCCCTGTGGGTTTTGGTTAACGCACTAACCTTTGGAACGCTTTCTAAGATGTATTTTTTCTTTCCTTCCGACCTACAAAGTAAAGTGGGCAAGAACTTTCCCAGCGTTAACGAAAAGCAGCTTGGCCAGTTTCTTTCCGTTCTCACTAAGTTCCGCAATGTGTGCGCCCATAACGAACGGCTCTTTTCTTACCGATGCAGAGATGCTATTCCTGATACAAAGCTTCATCAAAAGCTGGACATTCCGAAAAAGGGCGACACATACGAACACGGGAAAACAGATTTATTTGCCGTGGTCATCGCTTTTCGCTATTTACTCCCCCGTGAGGATTTCATCCTTTTCAAGAAAAAGCTATCCGCGCAAATAGATGCAATCTCGAAATCGGCAAATCATATTACAAGAGACGAGTTGTTATCGGCTATGGGATTTCCTAAAAATTGGAAAGATATTACCAAATACAAATTCTAATAATTTTGTAGCAACGAGAAGTTCCAGAAGGCGATTACTCAATTTATTCTGAATCCAGAGGAAGTTATGTATTATTTGGTAGATTTACACGATGATAAAATGAATTTTATCGACGGTATAAACAGCGATACTTGTTATCAAATACTTGATTCGTCTACAATAGTTAGTGAAACTTTAGAGTTCTATTATTTGGGAAAATGCGTCGGTGATTCATTGGATGCGTTGCTTCAGTGGAGTTCTATTGCCAATCCAAACGGCAACTATATTATGCGAAATTTGCATTCCTCAGAACGTTTAGTACGGAGCTTTTTATTCGAGTGGAGAACTTGTCTTGACCACATGGAAACTGAAATCAAACATAAATATGGCAAAAAGTCAGAGCTGTTAAAAGTCTTTGAAGAAAGCACGCATGCTGCTTATGATGCATATCCCGAATATGCATTTACATGCCATCTGCGAAATGTTTCTCAGCATTGCCAAAACATTGTTCATGGGTTCAATTCCTCTACTGGAATTGGCATATCTAGTAATGTTCAAAAGCTCCTTGATGAATATGACAAATGGAAACCTGTTGACAGGAATTATATGAATAGCTCTGGAGAGAATATCGATTTAATAAAGACTCTTTCTGTTGCTTTTCGGGCTTTCAATGAGGCGCTTGCGCCTGTATTACGTTACCTTTTAAATACAAAGGATGTAGGAAAAAAGCTGTTGCATCTTCGAGCATGGGGGGATTTCTTACAGAAGCAGTTCCATCATGATATACATTGCTATCACATTTTTGATCTTAAATTTGAAAACGGGCGCGAGGCCACCCGCGAAGACTTAGCTGCTGGAAATGTTATTATCAATGCCAATCCTATTGACTGGGACATGGTCTACGAATTGTCTAATTCTGTATCCGTAATAGATACATCTACTGTAAATGACAACGCGAACAATTTTCCTTTACCTTGAGAGTTAAGGAAAAGCCCAACAGACTATGTACAAAATCCGTAAATAGTTTGCGGTACAATGGTAAAGTACATAAATATGTATGCTCAGTGTATCAATTAGTTTGATTTGAGGAAATAGCATACAATTTAATCACGGAGTATCGTCACTGGCTATTTCGCGTAAAATGTTTTTAGTGATCGTATTGCGGATATTTGTGAGGCCCGCAACTCAAAGGGGGGCCTATTCGTAGGAGGGCCTCTTTTTTATTACACACAACAGGAGTCAAGCGCTTTTTAGAGCCTTTGATTTATTGGGGCGTTCATTGCTGAACATAACCATCTTCGTCAAATTTGTTTCGGCTCTTTTCGGTGGCCGTTTAACCCGTTCAGGCGCATCGTCTATCCCGGTTTATCACGCGGTTCATGTACCAAACCGTGTACCAAATGCCGAAAGCGTGATAGAATAATACATAATCTGATGAAACGGTAATTTACGGTGTATCGCAGTATCGCTCCAATGACGAATTAAGATATAACCATAAAATGAGTGAATCGTGCAAGTCCCCACGATGAAGCCTATCGACCAGTAATTTATCGAAAATATTTCGTTAATACGTCAAACGCAAAATGCGAAATATGTAAGAATAGCTGTGTCACCCTCAATTTGACATCAATTTGACAGCAAATCCATGGAGAATCACGATTCGTTATGAAGCGTGATGAATGTCAGCAGAAATACGAACTGGGGTTTGCATAAAACCTTAGAGCACTTCTTAGAGAAATCTGAGAGGTGCTCTTTTTTTATCCCTGCATTCGACTTCTGTCATCAAATAGGAGGATGCTTTTATGAAAAACGATTACAAACCCATCAAGCCAATGAAAGAAGTGCCTGATCAGCTTCGTAAACTGCGGCGGCAGTTTCTACGGTATCAGCAGGCGGAAATCGTGTACAGTTTGTCGCACAAGAAATTGTTTGAACTCGCCAGCGATGCCGGTGCTATCTACCGCTTTGATAGTACCGCAAGAAATATGGGCTTATCAACAGCCGTGGCACGGCATCCGCGTTCCGCGAGGATTCCGGCTACTTCCTGCTCTGCTCCTTGGAAGATCTGGACGATGAGGGAAATTTCAAGGGCAAAACGGATATGTTTACCAAGCGAACGATCCGCCCTGCACAGGCAGTAGACCATGTGGATACTGCCGAGGAATCGCTGGCACTCAGTCTCTCCGAGCAGGGACATGTTGACGTGGAGTATATGTCAAAGCTGACCGGGAAAACCACAGAAGCCATCATCAACGATCTTACCGGCATTATCTTCCGTGACCCCGTAAAGGTCGATACCGATGGCAACCCTATCTACCTCCCTGCGGATGAATACCTGTCCGGGAACGTCCGTGAAAAATTGCAGGCAGCAAAAGCGGTGGCGGCGAATGATTCCCAGTTTCAAGTCAATGTGGCAGCACTTAAAAAAGTACAGCCCAAGGACCTGGAAGCCAGCGAAATCAGCGTCCGCCTTGGCGCTACTTGGATTCCAGCAGAGTATGTGCAGCAGTTTTTGGAGGAACTTCTGGATGCCCCCTACTACACGCGGCGGATGGTCAAAGTGGAATTCGCTGCATATACCGGTAGCTGGGCCATTACTAACAAAAAATTTGGCGACGGCAATATCAAAGCAACGGTGACCTACGGTACGAACCGCGCCAACGCCTACCTGATTGCGGAGAACGCCCTGAACCTGCGTTCTACCCAGATTCGCGATAAAGTTACGGCGGCTGACGGAAGCGTTTCTTGGGTGCTGAATAAGGAGGCAACGCAGGCTGCACAGGAAAAGCAGCGCCAGATTTGTGAGCAGTTCCAAGACTGGATTTTCAAGGAGCCGGAACGCCGCCAGCGATTGGTCGCCATCTACAATGAAAAATTTAACGCGCTGCGTCCCCGCGAGTACGATGGCAGTCACCTGAAATTTCCGGGCATGAACCCGGAAATCACCCTTCGCTCGCACCAGTTGAACGCCATTGCCCATGTGCTGTACGGCAACAATGTCCTGCTGGCGCACGAAGTGGGGGCGGGCAAGACGTATGAAATGGTAGCCAGTGCCATGGAGAAAAAGCGACTGGGGCTTTGCAGTAAAACGCTGATCGTTGTTCCCAACCATCTGACCGAGCAGATGGCATCCGAAGCGCTCCTGCTCTATCCGAACGCGGAAATTCTGGTAGCAAAGAAAACCGATTTCAAAAAGGAAAACCGCAAGAAATTCTGCGCCCGCATTGCGACCGGCAACTATGACATCATCGTTATCGGGCACAGTCAGTTCGAGAAAATCCCGCTTTCGGCGGAACGGCAAAACATGTACCTGCAAAGGCAGATCGACGATGTTAAGGGCGCTAAAAATCATAATCAGGAGGACTTGAAGTGGTTGCTTGCCTGCTATTATGGTACGATGATGAACCTGTGCAACGAGTACAGCTATTTGGGCGATGAGGATTTGTTCGGCCTTATGCTAGAGTGGTTTTGGTGGGACTTCAATAAATTTTCCATCTATGCGGAAACTGATAAACAGGTACATAAACGTAAAAGAGGCCACTATGAAGAAAAGCGGAAGTGGCGGTAATAGCATATAGGCAAATATGTTGGTCTGAGCGCTGAATATCTGTTGCAAAGAGGTTTTGTAATAATGTCTTCCAATGTTGGACATATTTTGAGGTGATAAATATCACTTTGTTAAGTGATGCTGTTGACGTTTGACAGAAAATTTAATATGATAAACATATACAGCATTTATTGGGGGCAAATTATGGAAAATACTAGACCATTTCATATCACGAAAGCGGAAGATCAGATTATGAACATCCTTTGGAGCGTTAAGGAGCCATTATCTCAGCAACAAATTGTGATGGTGGCATCTGATAGCGGAGAGATGACATTTAAGGAACGATCCATTTTTACGTTACTAAATGGGCTGATGGATAAGGGAATGGTTCAAGAGGCTGGTTTTGTCCGTAGTGGTAAGACATACGCAAGAACTTTTCAGCCTACGATGACCCGCCCAGAATGGTATGCCAATGCTGTTTACAATTCTCTTGATGGGAAAGAAGCAAACGAGTTTTTACACATACTGCGGCGCTCTTGAAAGAAGAACCAACTGAATAAGAGCATTGCCCTCTTCTCTTAGTGAGGAGAGGGCTTTTTATATGTAGTAACGCCTAATATTGATTTGTCAAATATATGCATAATGCCGAAATGATGAAATTACTGCTGAAAGTACAGACTATCGGACTGTCAAAAAGGTAGAATGTATATAGGCATAGAAAAAGCATCGTGGCGAATAATGAAGCATTTTGCGAAATATGTCAAATAGCAGATGACATATTTATTGAAATTTGCTATAATTACATTAGTGTAATTGGCAATATTTGAGTGATATGATACATGACCGATTCTGTATTGGCGGCAGTTTGTTGTACACAGTGATGATTTCGACTATTATGACCATTGTGAGAGTGTTTTATGGGTGGAATGAAAGATAAAGAGCGCTTTTCAGCGGGGCTGGTTTCAAAACCATTTTGGTTTTATGAGTATAAGACTTATGCAGAGCAAATAAATAAAGGATATACGGCAGAAGAGATAAAAGCACAGGCTCTACAAATGAACTTGTTTCCTGCTGCAAAAGAATACCGTGTCAAAGAAATTCTTTCCTGCGTGTCACGCCGAGTAATGCAATTTGAACCTGAGTGGCGAGACCTTTTTATGCAGCAGAGTGTTTCAGTTCAAAAACTGATGGTGCTTCTGGCAATTATGGCTGATGATAAGCTGTTTTTTGTGTTCATGTATCGGATATACCGGGACAAGCTGATTATCGGTGCAGATTGTTTAGAAGCTAGCGAAGTACTATCCTTCTTTAGGCTTATGCAGAATGAATCTGAGGAAATAAGTCAATGGAAGGATACTACAATCCGGAAACTCTCCCAGTCGTACCGGAGATTGCTCAATGATGCAGGGCTTCTTATGGGTGAAAAAATCATTCCACCCCTGCCAAGTGTAGCGGTAAAGCGTTATCTGAAAGAGCATGATATGAGTGCATACTTACAAGCCATCACAGGAGCAGATGAATGAACACGGATCAGAAGTTAAATAAGCTCGATGACTTTCTACATACAATTTCCACAGAAACAACAACCGGACTCGGCGGCGAGGCTGGATATTATGTGTTCAGCTATGACCCGAAAGACGAAATGAAGGTTCGGAGTTGGATTACGCGAGAAATTGAAGCCCTGCGACAAGCTCATCGGCCGGTTGTGGAATTTGATCTCTATAAGATTATGACTACCCTGCTGGCAGACAAGCATCCTCGGAAAAAGTATGAGGAATTGGAGACGCGCCACGGCAGTATGACGCGCGTTGTCAATGCAGCCAATAGTGTGTTGCACATCGGTCTGCCAATGGATCTTATGCTGGACTATATCGTGGAGCACATACCAAAAGAGGATGCCATCATCCTTCTGACGGGTGTTGGAAAATGTTATCCGCTTCTGCGTTCGCACAAAATCTTGAATGACCTGCATGATCGTCTGGCACAGGGAATCGTACTTATGATGTTCCCCGGCAAATATGAAGATGGTTATTTGTATCTCTTTGGAGAAGTAAAGGACGGCAACAATTACCGCGCGAAGCCTATCTAAAGGAACGCGTAATGGGAGGAACCGATATGAATATTGGTCAGATGTTTGCGAAACCAATCAACCGTGACATTAAACCGGTTGTCAAACCAGGTCAGGTTGATGACGCCACCGTTAAACTGGAACTTCAGGAATATGTTGTGACGCAGGAACTCCAAAAGCACTTTGCGGAGTTTTTCTCAAATTATCGTTTGGGCATTGGGGCCAATACCGACCGCATTGGTGTCTGGATCTCCGGCTTCTTCGGAAGTGGTAAATCGCACTTTCTGAAGATGCTTTCCTATCTGATCGACGATGATGAGGTTGATGGCAAGCCAGCGCTCGACTATTTCATCGAGGACAGCAAAATTGAAAGCCAACAGGTGTTGGATGACATCCGTGCTGCCGAAAGCGTTGACACCGATGTGATCCTGTTTGACATTGCCTCCAAGAGCCGCACCAGCAGTGCAGCCAAGCGCGATGTCATCACAATGGTGTTCCTCCGTGCTTTCAATGAGAAATTGGGCTATTCCTACCAGTATCCCCGTATGGCCGATTTAGAGCGTAAGCTGGATGCAGAGGGCAAACTCGAAAAATTCCGTGAGCGTGTTTGCGAGCTAACCTTTGAAAACTGGGAAGATGCCGTAGCCGGTATTGATATTGAGCAGGATGCTTTTGTTCAGGCGATGGTTGAGCAGGGTATTATGAGTGAGGATGCTGCTCGCAGCTGGTGTGACCGCGTAGGTGAAGAATACAGCATCAGCACTGAAGATTTTGCTAAGCTCGTGCAAAAGCATATTGAACGCAAGGGCAACGACCATCATGTTGTTTTCTGCGTTGATGAAGTCGGCCAGTACATCGGTGATGATTCCAACATGATGCTGGATCTCCAAGCGCTGGAGCATGACTTGGCGGGCAAATGCAAAGGTAAAGCGTGGATGCTCGTCACGGCGCAGGAAGCCATCGACAAAATTCAGGCCGTTAATGCCATGGATTTTTCCAAAATTCATGGACGTTTTGACACTATGCTGGCTCTGTCTTCCAGCGATGTTGCGGAAGTTGTTAAAAAACGTATCTTGAAGAAAAATGCCGCAGCGCAGGCGGAGTTGGAGTCCATCTATCCCCAAAAGGTGGATGCCTTAAACACTATCGTTAAATTCTCCGGCGATATGCCGGAAATGAAACTTTACGAAAGTGCAGCAGATTTTGCAGACGTATATCCGTTTGTACCCTACCAGTTTGACCTCTTGGGAAAGGTATTGGACGCAGTCCGTCTGTTCAGCAGTCCCGGCAAAAACAGCTCCTACGGCGAGCGCTCAATGCTGAGTATGTATCTGAGCACTTCCAAGAACGTCCAAAACGAGGAAGAAGGCATTCTGGTTCCATTCAGTGCGTTCTACCAAGGGCTGGCGAGACTTGTTGACCACGAAACGGCGATTGCTATTACCAATGCGCAACGAAACAACTATTTGAACCCAAACCACGAAGAAAATTGCTTTGAAGTTGAAGTCCTCAAAGTGCTGTTTATGGTCAAGAACGTGCAAGAGTTCAGCGCCCCCACCGTGCAGAACATTGCAACGCTGATGGCCTCCCGGATGGACGAGGACCGCTACCAGCTGGAAAAGCGCGTTGAGATTGCCCTGAAAAAACTGGTGCAGCAGCAACTGGTGCAGAACCTCGGTGATAACTACATTTTCCTGACCAACGAGGAGCAGGAAGTCAACCGTGAAATCGCACAGCGTCAGGTTGAAGATTCCGAGATGAACCGTGAGCTGGCTTCTCTGATCTTCGATGAGAATTACCGCGCGGACAAGTACCGCTATCCCTATTTGAACGGCAGATACACCTTCGGCTTCAACCGCAAGATTGACGAATACGATGCCCTCTCCCGCCCGGACAATGCCGTTACCGTCAAGATCATCACTTCGCGCGGCGATGATGCAGACGAGAACCGCTTGAAGATGCTTTCTGCCGGTGAAAGCGGCGACCATACGATTTTTGTGCTGCTGCATGATGACACCCGCCTGAACAATGAGCTGCGGACCATGTTGCAGATTCAGAATTATCTGCGCAGCGGCACCGCCGGTCGTATTACCAAGTACCGGACGATTTGCGATGCCAAGCAGGAGGAAGTCGAGGAACGCCGCCAGAACGTCAAAGTATTCTTAAAGCAGGCCCTCACGGAAGCTGACATTTTCGTGTACGGCACGAAGCTGCCCGGCAGCTCCCGCGACTTTGAAACTCGCCTGAATGATGCCTTTAAGCAGCAGGTGGAGCGCCTGTTCAACCACCTGACGGATATTGATAAGGTTGTATCGGAGCAGGACATTGGCAAGCTGTTCGCCGACATTGGGCAGTTGCACATGAGTGGTGCCGGTACCAATAACAGCCGTGCGCTGGAAGACATTCGCACCAAAATTGAGCGCAATTCTATGGCGCATACGGTCACTTCCCTGAAAACACTGCTGAACATTTTCACGAAAGAACCGTATGGATTCCTGCCGGTGGATGTGGAATGGCTTGTTGCACAGCTGTTTGTAGATGGCATCCTGACGCTGACGATGAACCATGAACAAATCAGCGCCGGCAGCAGAAACCCGCAAGAGTTCCAGCGTCTGTTTACGAGGGTGGAATTCCAAGAGCGTCTGCTGTGCGATATTCGCAAGCACGCCACGGACAAGCAGAAACGCCTTGTCCGCGATATGATGCGCGACCTGTTCAACAAGGGCGTATCGTTTGACGATGACGAGGATTTGATGCATGAGCTGCAAAGCGAATGCGATAAAATGCTTCGCAGTCTGAATGAACAGAAGTCGGCTTACGAAAGAGAGCCTTATCTGCCCGGCAAAACCACGGTGCAGGCTGGCGAAGCGCTGATGCTGGCGCTTACCATTCCGACCACTACGGATGCTTTCTATACCGCGTTGGAGGATGAGCAGGATAATTACCGCGATTTCAAGGAATCGTATGAGTACCTGCGGGACTTTTTCAACGGTGGGCAGATCAAGAACTTCCGCGAAGCCCATGCAACCGTTGAACTGTACAAGAACAACCAGAGCCAGATTCACGATGACGAAGTGAAAAGGGCTGCGGAAGCCATGAGCAAGATTCTGGCAATGGCAGAACCCTACGAAAAAATCCGCACCCTGTCTACCCTGCGCAGCGAGTTCATGGACAAGTACAATGCGCTGAAAGCGCAGGAAATTGCCCCGACCAAGGATTATGTGGCAGGCTGCTATGACCGTGTTCTCCAGTATCTTGATACTGCCCAATGCAAGGAAAAATTCCTGCTTGTAGTGGAAGCACAGCGCGATGCAGCTGTGAGCAAGGTCGAAAGTGTGCAGAACTTGAGCGATCTGGTGCTGCTGAAAGCCAATGCAAATACAAATAAGATTCAGTGGTTCAACAAAATCGACGACTACAAGAACGCGCAGCAGCCGGTGGTGCCCACACCGTCTCCATCCAGCAATCAAGGTGGTACGGCTCCCGCGCCGGTTCAGCCTACGCCGGTGGTTCGCCGCCGCGTTACGGTCAGCATTCAGGATGTGACACCGGCATCGTGGCAGATCAATACGACTGCGGAGCTGGACGATTACATTGAAAAGCTGCGCCGTGCATTGGAGCAAAAGCTGAGCGATGGCGATACCTTGAACGTGGATATTTGGTAAGGACTTTCCGACAACAACGAAAAGAGGAACACTATGGAAAAGGCATCCCTTAAAAAATTTGCGGTGGACGCCCGCCGTAAGTTGATCGAAGATGTTAAATTCCAGCTGGGACTGTATGGCATTACGGAAAACGGCATTCTGGAACCGCAGACCGGCACGGACAGTGCGCTGATCTTTGACCTTGGCAACGGCAATACGCAGACCATCAAGGGTGAGCGCTATGTGAAGCAGTACCGCAATCTAGTGGAGCATCTGCGCGGATTTTACGGTACTGCCAACACCAAGCAGCAGTTGGATCAGTTTGCGGAGGAAATGGCCTACACATGGTTCAACCGCCTGATTGCCATCCGCTTTATGGAGGTCAACCGCTATATCCCGGTGCGTGTTCTTTCCAGCGAAATCAAGGGGCAGAATCTGCCTGATTTGGTTAAGTCTCCCTTCTCCGGCGATTTGGAGTTTGACGAGAACGAAAAGCAGCAGATTTTTGCTTTGCAGGATGCGAACAGGGAGGATGACCTTTTCCGCTTTTTGTTCTTCAAGCAGTGCAATGATTTGAATCGCATTCTGCCTTATCTGTTTGAGAATCTGGATGGCTCGGACAGCTTTTCGGAGCTGCTGGTCGTTTTGAGCTTCAATGACCCTAACGGTGTGGTTTACCGCTTGGTACATGAGGTAGACGAAGCATGGTTTGACATTCATGCTAAGGACGATGACGGCAATCCTGTCGGTCAGGTACAGGTCATTGGCTGGATGTACCAGTATTATAATGCCGAGCCAAAGGACAAAGTGTTTGCTGACCTGAAAAAGAATATCAAAATCAGCAAAGAAAACATTCCTGCGGCGACCCAGCTGTTTACCCCGGACTGGATCGTGCGCTACATGGTGGAAAACAGCCTTGGACGCTTATGGTATGAAGGACACCCGGATTTTGATAAATCCGAGTGGAAGTACTATCTGGATGAAGCACAGCAGGAGCCGCAGGTGGAGCAGCAGCTGGCAGAGATTCGCGCCCGGTATGCCAAAATCGAGCCGGAACAGCTGAAAGTCATAGACCCCTGCATGGGCAGCGGCCATATCCTGTGCTATCTGTTTGATCTGCTGATGCAGATTTATCTGGACAACGGTTACTCCCACCGTGAGGCTGTGCGCTCTATTCTGGAAAATAACCTTTTCGGTCTGGATGTTGACAAGCGCGCTGCACAAATCGCCTACTTCTCAGTTATGATGAAGGCACGCGAGTATGACAGCGGCTTCTTTGACCGCAGCAAGATTGCACAGCCCAGAGTGTATGATATTCAGGAGAGCAACGGCATCAACCGCAATCAGCTGAAATTCTTCGGCAATGGACTTTCTGACTTTGAGCGCAACGAGGCGCGCTTGCAGTTGGAGGGATTGCTGGATACGCTGACCGATGCAAAAGAGTACGGCTCTATTCTGAATATGGGCAGCTATAATTGGGACCTGCTGCGCAGCTGTGCGGATGTTGCCGGTGAAGATGCGCAGGTTTCGATGGAAAGCGTAGGCTTGGAAAAGACGGTAGCCAAGCTGAAGCCGCTGATTGACATTGGCGAAGCGCTGGGGCAAAAGTACGATGTAGTCGTGACGAACCCGCCGTATATGGGTGCAAGCAATATGAACCCGCGCTTGAATGATTTTATCAAGAATCACTACCCCGATTACAAGAGCGATTTCTTCTCGGCGTTTATTGTGCGCGGGTCGGAAATGACAAAGCCGGAGGGTTACTGCGGCTATTTCACGCCCTATGTATGGATGTTCATTCAAAGTTATGAAAAACTACGTGAATACCTGTACAGCAACGCCACGATTGAAACGCTGATTCAGTTTGAATACTCTGCGTTTGAAGAAGCGACTGTGCCTGTATGCACGTTTGCTTTCAAAAACAGCCATGTCAGCAAAAAGGGCTGCTATCTGCGCCTTGTGGATTTCCGCGGTGGTATGGAAGTACAGCGACTGAAAACGCTTGAAGCGATTGCAAACCATGACTGTGGATTCTACTATGAGCAGAACACGGACAACTTCTCCAAAATTCCGGGCAGCCCGGTGGCGTATTGGGCAAGTGACAGCTTACAAAATGTTTTTCAAAATAAATTACTTTACAATTATTCTATATCACCAAGTCAAAATGTGACAGGAAATAACGGCAAGTTTGTGCGTAAGCATTGGGAATTAGAGAAATATAAAGTGGGAATGCCTGATAGTTGGATTTTCTATGCGAAGGGTGGTGGTTACAGAAAATGGTGGGGAAACCTAGATGAAGTGGTCGATTGGTCACCGAACGCGCGTGAAATTTATCAATATGGTGATGGAAAGCACGCATCACAAATTATTAACCATGAGTATTGGTATAAGAAGGGAATAACATGGGGGCTTATTACATCCGCACTACCGAGCTTTCGTGTAATGCCGGAAGGAGCAACGTACGATAAAGGCGGATCAACAATTTTAGTTGAAAAAGAGGTATATAATTTTGCACTTGCGCTATTAAACTCTAAAGTTTATTTAAGTATTGCAAAAGTGCTGAATCCAACGCTTAATTATCAAGTAAAAGATATACGTTCTATGCCCCTGGCACTTTTTGAGACAAAAAGAGTGTCAACATTAGCTAAACACAATATTGATATATCCAAATCCGACTGGGACTCTTTCGAGACCTCATGGGACTTTGCTGAGCATCCCCTTGTAAAATGGTCGCATGACCTATGGGATGGTACCTCCATCGGCGCAACCATGGCGTACTATTACCACGGCGAGCGCCCCGAAGTCTCCTGCCCGGTGGAGCTGTGCTATCTGCTCTGGCAGGGCGAGTGCAATGACCGCTTTGCCAAGCTCAAAGCCAATGAGGAAGAGCTCAACCGCATCTTCATCGACATCTACGGCTTGCAGGATGAACTGACCCCTGAAGTCGAGGATAAGGACGTCACCGTGCGCAAAGCCGATTTGAGCCGTGACATCCGCAGTCTGCTCTCCTACGCAGTCGGCTGCATTTTTGGCCGCTATTCTCTGGACAAACCCGGTCTTGCCTACGCCGGTGGTGAATGGGATGCCGGTAAATACTCGCGTTTCCAGCCTGTGACCGATAATGTCATTCCCCTGTGCGATGAGGAATATTTCGGCGAGAATGACCTTGTAAACCGTGTTGTAGACTTCATAAAAGAAGTGTTCGGTGCAGCGTCGCTGGAAGAAAACCTTGCGTTCATCGCCAAGGCGCTGGGTAACAAGGGCAACACCAGCCGTGAGGTTATCCGAAACTATTTCCTGAAAGATTTCTTCGCAGATCACTGCAAGATTTACCAGAAGCGCCCCATCTACTGGATGTTCGACAGCGGCAAAAAGAACGGCTTCAAGGCGCTGGTCTACCTCCACCGCTGGGATGACGACACCACCGGCCGCGTCAACAACAACTATCTCAGCCCGCTGCTGCGCACCTATGCCCAGCAGATCGTGCAGGAAAACAACGTCATTTCCGCCAGCAGCGATGCCCGCACGGTATCGCTTGCCCAAAAGCGGCTGGATAAGCTGAAGTTGCAGCAGGCCGAGTGCGAAAAGTACGAGAAGAATATCGCCCACCTTGCCGGTCTGCGCATCGCCCTTGACCTTGACGATGGCGTAAAGGTCAACTATGTCAAAGCACAGACCGCCGCCGATGGCAAAAACCTGAACGTGCTTGCACCCCTTAAATAACAAACCGCCGATACACTGGGGTGCAATTCTGCCCCCGGTGTATTGGTGTTTATACTACAAGATAAAGGAACGATGAACCCGCATGGCTAAAACGACACTGCGCCAGATAGAAGATCGCCTTCGGATTATGTTTACGCCGGGCGAGCACCGCAAATTGGTGTTCTGGTACGATGAATCTGCCAGCTTTGAAGATGAGGTAGAGCAGCTGAACATCCCCGATGTGACGATCTACCGCATGGAACCGAACACACAGTTCGCCACCAAATGGATGCTGGAACTGGAGCACCCGGACGAGAGCTTCCTGATTTATGCCCCCTACGCCAAACCCGCGCTGGAGGATAATCACCTTGCCGATATGCTGTTTTACTCGCAGGAGTATTCTACCGACAGGGTGACTATGATCGCGCAGGACTTCAATCTGGATGAAAGAACGAAGCTCTTTTTGAAGGAACATATCAGTTTCTTTGCGGCGCAGGATCGTGCCAAGAAGTTTTACGATTTCGGTACGCCGGTCTATACCGAGGACACCTTCGCGCTGGCTATGCTGGCCGTGCTGTGCAAATGCCCGCCGAAGCCGGAAGAAGTGGTGCGCAGCGTACTGCGCGGCTCCTTGGATGCCGAGAATGAATCGCTGCTGGCGTTTTCTAAGTTTGGGCTGGTGGGTGATTTCTGGCAGGTCTGCCGCCGTTTGTTCGGCTATAATCCGGCAGAAAAGAGCCTGAAGGATTTAGTGACTTGCCTGTTTGCCACCTATGCCGCCCACGCAATGGATATTGATGCCCCGGACGCATGGGGGGATCGCAGCCTACCGGAGGAAGGCGAAGTGCTGGCTTTCCTTGACAGCATGATGAACTACCTGCCCGACCAGCCGCGCTTTGAAGAATTCTCCACCGTGGCCGCGCAGGAACTGAACGCCATGCAGACGCTTGGGCAGTTACAGCATACGAACCCGGATTTACTGTTGGATTGCACGGTCTTTGATGCCGCCGAGGAACAGATCAGCAGCTGGATCATGAACCGCCTGCTGGAAGAAAACACGTCTGCCTGCCTCAAAGACCGCAGCATCAAACGCATCTGTGAGGAGCGCAGCAAGACGTATTTTGGCTCCAAGCCTGCCCGCGCAGAGCAGTACAGCCTTTTGGCAAACGCCTGCACCATTCTGGAAGCGCTGCACTTTGCGCCGGTGGATGGCATTGACGCATTGGTTGCGCAGTATAAAGATACCGCGTGGCAGATTGATACCGCCTACCGCAAGTTCTATTTGAGCTATGGGCAGATCGAACGGACGCAGGACATTGAGAAGCTGCAATCGTTAGTGGAAAATGTGTACACCAACAACTTCCTTGACCCGCTGACGGTGCATTGGTGCCAGAGCCTGTCCCGCGACCTGACGACATTCCAGACCGAACGGCAGATTGCATTTTACAGCACAAACGTCAGCAGTGTGCGGGAACGCATCGTTGTGTTTATATCGGATGCCATGCGCTATGAAGTGGCACAGCAGCTTTTTGAGAAGCTGGCATTGGATGCCAAATGCGATGCCAAGTTGACCCCTGCGGTCAGCACAGTGCCCTCCTATACGCAGCTGGGCATGGCAGCGCTGCTGCCCCATGTCAGCTTGGAGCTTCAGCCGGACAGCACGGTGACGATTCTCGGCAAAAAGACAAACGGAACCGCAGCGCGTGAAAGCATTTTGCAGGCATCCGACAAAAATAACAGCTGCATCCAGTTCGACCAGATGCAGAATATGCGGCGCGATGACCTGCGCAGCTATTTCTCCGGCAAAAATGTGGTGTTTGTTTACCACAACCAGATTGACGCGCGCGGAGATGAGGCTCGAACCGAAAATGAAGTTTTCTCCGCCTGCGAAGAAGCCGTGGAGGAACTGTATAAAGAAATCCGCCGCCTGAGCGACAATGCAAACATCCGCCACTTTATTGTGACGGCGGACCACGGATTCCTGTACAAGCATGACCCGATTTTGGAGAGCGATAAGGTCATCAACCTGCCGCAGGCTGAAATCAAGAATAAGCGGTTTATCGTTTCAGACAGCACTGCGCCAATCGCCGGTGCAGTCGGCTATCCCTTGGGACAGGTTCTGAAAACCAAAGATACCCGCACGGTATATACGCCGCTGGGCAGCTCGATTTTCAAAATCGCTGGTGGCGGTCAGAATTATGTGCATGGCGGTGCATCGGTGCAGGAAATGGTGATTCCTGTATTGAACATCCGTACACAATCCGGTCGCGTAGAAACCACGAAAGCGGGTATTTCCCTGCTGCCCACACCGGAAGTTCTTATGGATCGCAGAGTTCCCCTGAAATTCTTGCAGTCGGATTTGGTGACGGACACAGTCCTGCCGGCAAATTATGAGGTCCGTATCGTAAACGAAATGGGCGATACCATTTCGACAAAGCGCACCATCGCAGCCGACAAACTGGCCGGTTGCCGGGATGAAGAACGGTATACTGATGTGGTGCTGACTTTGAAAAATAATCCGTATTCGCGCGAACGCAATTATTATTTCCTGCTGGTAGACAAGGAGACGGGAGAAACAGCCGAAAAGCGCCCGGTGAAAATCGACATCGTGAAACAGTGAGGAGTGTAAATCATGGAATACGCAACAGCTATTTCAAAAATGAATGAGTACCTCATTAAAGCCGCGCAGCTGTGCCGTAACTGGCTGGAGCCGCGCTTGAAAAGAATCGATTCACATGACTGGTGGCAAACTACGGTTTGCACCAACTTGTCTGATATGCAGTTGGAACAGGTGCAGCGCAACAATATAACTACACTTGACGGTCTTGATCTGCAAGCTTTGCTGCGTGTGATTCAGCGCAATTTGTACCCTCTTGGCAACTATGAGTATTTTACGAATTACCATGAAATGAAGGATGCCATCCGGCAGATGTTTCAGGTTCGTAATGATGTGGCACATACGACTTTGCTTGACTATTCGGAAGAGAAGATTAAAGTCGCTATGACAAGGTACATCAACTTTATGGAACTGTTCGATGGTGATAGAAGCGACATCAACGAAGCCAAGGAGTTCCGGGCTACACTTATTAACCCGGAGCATGCTAACCCTATCCGTATTCCGGAGCCAGTCAGCGTTCAGCCTAAACCAGCGGAGGTGCGTGTTGCAGCGCAGCCTGTAAAGGCAATGGCGCAGCCTTTTGCTGTGGGGACGATTGTTCACAAAAAGAGCGACCCCAGCCAGATGGGACCCATTATGCAAATCCGTGGTGAGGGCGACAAGGCAGAGTATAGTGTCTGGGTCAATAACAGGGTTGAGACTCTTTATGCCGACCAACTGCTGCTCAATGATGTAACCCCGAAGCGGTACAATGTCACCATTGATGAACTAAAGGTGCTTCTGACCGCACAGCAGCTTTGCAACCCGTCTAACGATCAGTTGTACTCCTTGAATGCGGCGCGTGTGGATTTTGTTCCGTATCAGTTCCGACCGGCATTGAAGATGATTCATTCCGAGCGCCCGCGCATTCTGGTCGCGGATAGTGTTGGTGTCGGTAAAACGATTGAGGCTGGACTGATTCTTCGCGAATTGCAGGCCCGCAATGAAGATTTTGAATCCGTTCTGATTATTTGCCCCAAGCCGCTGGTCGCTGAGCACAAGTGGCGTACCGAAATGAAACGGTTTGATGAGAGCTTTACCGAGCTGGATGGTGTGACTCTTCGAGAAGCAATCAATGAATATGATAGAGAGGGCGAATGGCCGATGGCCATGCGCAAGATGATTCTGCCTTATTCGCTGATGACAAAGGAACTTCTCAATGGTAAGGGCAAGCAAAAAGGCTTGCTGGACTTGGAAGATCCTGTCCATTTTGATCTTGTTATCATTGATGAGGCACATCATATGCGCCATTCCAATACTGGCGCTTACAGGGTTGCACGCTATTTTACTGATAACGCTGATGCCGTTGTTATGCTGACCGCAACACCTGTGCAGACGGACGATGATGATTTGTATACGCTGCTGAACGCTTTGCGCCCGGATGTGATTCTGGATAAAAAGACCTTTAAGGAAATGCAGGAGCCGAACGCAGAAATCAACGCGGCCGCACGCTTGATTCGGCACCAAGCAAACAACTGGCGTTCTGAATCTGCCGAGCATTTAACTAATGCCGCGCAGACCAGCTGGGGTCGTAGCGTCATTGCAGAAAATCCGACTTATAAAAATGTAATGGCACAGCTAAAAGGCGGACAAACACTTGATCGTACAGCGCGTATTGGTATCCTTCACGATGTTGAGGGATTGCACAGCTTTGCGGGGATGATCAACCGGACCCGGAGACAGGATATACAGAATGATTTCTGTGTGCGCCGTCCTCAAAGTATTTCTGTCAACTTTACCGCTGAGCAACAAAAGCTGTATGATGCGTTGATGGACTTTGAATCTAATGCACTTAGCTATTTGCACAGCAGTGTTCCCCTAACATTTATGATGAGCACACTGATGCGTCAGGCTTCCAGCTGCATTTTTGGACTTGCACCGCTGCTTAAAGGAATGGTGAATCGGCGTTTGGCCGATGTTTTGTCTGATTATTGCGCCGAAGATGGGAACATTTCGGTCGATGATCTTGAAAACATCAAATTGGGCGGGCTTGAGGCTGATTTCCGCAAGATGGCGAATTATGTAATCGAATTGTCGGAGAATCTTCCTCAGACAGACGAAAAATTGGATCGTTTGTTTGAGGTGATAGAAAACAAGTCTCACCAGTCAAACAATAAAATTATACTGTTCAGTTCTTTCCGCCATACACTGCGCTACTTGGAGCAGCACCTTGTTGAGCGCGGCTATCGCGTGGCACAAGTAAACGGCAGCGTTAAAGACGAAGAACGCTTGGATCTCCGCAAACGATTTGAACTTCCAGCAGACAATGCTAATGCATTGGATATTTTACTGTTTACCGAGGTTGGTTGCGAAGGTCTGGATTATCAGTTCTGCGATTTTATGATTAACTATGACCTCCCGTGGAACCCGATGGCGATTGAGCAGCGTATTGGTCGTATTGATCGACGTGGTCAAAAGAGTGATACCGTTATCATCTGTAATATTGTAACAGAAGGAACCATTGATGCGAAAATCTATCACCGTTGCTTGGAGCGTATTGGTATTTTTGAAAACTCCATTGGTGAGTGCGCAGGCATTTTGGGCGATATGACACAGCAAATCAATGAGGCAATTTTTGATTCTACGCTCACGCAGCAAGAACGTGAAGAAAAGATTGAAAAAATTGCAGATAACGAAGTCTCCAGAGCAAGCGAGATGAAAAAGCTCGAAGATGAAAGTAAGGAACTGTTTGGTATTGACTTGTCTGGCTATGTAATGGATCGCAGTGTTACAGAAGCGGAAAATCCGTGGATTGGCGAAAGATATATCCAGGCACTTGTGATTGACTACTTTAATAAAGTCCTTGGGGAAAAGAAAAATTACATTCAAGGCGATGAAGCGCATAAGGTTCTGACATTGAGTGGCGAGAATAGAGCCACACTAAAGCGGTTGCTTCGCAGTTCCGGTATGAAAAAATCGGAAATGTACAACCAGTGGTTAGACTATCTAAAAGGAAACGATGCGCGAGTTTCTGTGACCTTCGACCAAGAAGAAGCTGCACGTGATAGAAATGCCATTTTCTTCACCGCAGTGCATCCCCTTGTGAAGATGGCGGCGATGGAACTTCACAAAAAGCAAGAGGTCTATATACAGCTCTTTGTAAGCGCCAATGACTACCCTGTTAATTGCGGAGATTATCCGTTCTTAATAGAAGAACGTAAAATCATCGGGATGCGAAAAGAAGTTCGGATTGTTCCTATCTCTGACATCAATTTGTCGGCATCGGATTTTTGCGATTTATTGGAAACTGCAGATTATCGAGATGTTCCTGATGCGTGTGCAGAGAATCAATGGGAAAAGCTGTCTCAGTTGAAGCGCGAACAATGGCAACAGGCTGTTGATCAGCTCAAGGCCGATGTAAAGGAAAAATGCGATTATCGCCGCGCGGCCGTTTTGAAGAGTTATCAATTCCGAAAAGAAGATTTGATGATGAGAATTCAAAATGTAGAAGAAGCTAATATTTCGCGTATGTACAAGAGTCAGCTTCGCAGCCTTGAGGATGAAAAAAACACAAGGCTAAAAGAACTGTCCGATATTCAGGAACGTGCAACAGTAGAAGAAAATACCTTGGTGAAAGGCATCATTACTGTCTGCTGATTGAATTTGAGGAAGTACTATGGAAGATTTATTTGCTGAAATTCGAAAACAGCACATTGAAGATTATGGTTCAAAATTTGAAGAGTGGGCTCCGCGTATTTTGGTGGATCAATATAGTGATCGGACGCATTTTATCTATGAGCTGATTCAGAATGCGGAGGATGCAGGAGCAACATATCTGACGTTTAATCTTTACCCTGATCGTCTTGTATTGTGCCATAATGGAAAGCCGTTTACAGAAGCCGATATTCGAGGAATATGTGGTATACGGTCAACAAAGGATGAGCCGGACTCAGGTAAAATTGGAAGATTTGGCATTGGATTCAAATCGGTTTATGCGTATACCAAAACGCCAGCTATCTATTCTGGACAATATGCGTTTAAAATTCAGAACTTAATTCTTCCCTATGCAGAAAACAATAGCCATGTTGGGAATGATACGGTTCTTATCCTGCCTTTTGATGGCAAGGTGGGGGCAGATGTTGCTCATCGGGATATTGAACGGGCTTTGCAGGAATATATTTCTGTAGATGTCCTTTTTGCACTTCAAAGCATTAAAAAAATATGCTGTAAAATTTATCCCTCCGAAGAAGAATGGTCTGTCATTAAAGAATGCACCGCCCTAGCTGATTTTGTAGATGATGTTACCCTTTTTGAAAAGCCCTCAGGGGTCTCCCAAAAATTACTTGTATTTCATACAGCGGAGAGTCAGCCTGTCTTGATTGGATATAGATTGGATGAGTCTGATCGTGGCGAAAAAAATGTGGTTCCGGCTGAACAGCATTATCTTTATGTGTTTTTTCCAACAGCAGTCGAAACGCATTTGAACTTCTATATTCATGCGCCGTTTTCTACGACGCCTGCACGCGATAATGTGCGACATAATGAAATCAACAAAAACCTATCAGACAAGCTCAATCAACTATTTTCAGACAGCATAAAGTGGTTACTCGCACACAACTACATAACATTGCGGTTTCTTAACACAGTCTACCCCATAGAGGATGCTTGTAAGGAAGAAAATTTGCAGGGAATTTATCGTACCGGAAAGGACTTAATAGAAACAGGTATTAGACTTATTCCAACGGAAGACAATGACTACTGTACGGTTTCTGAAGCTATGATACCCTATGCAAAGAATATTCCTGAAAGCATTACGCAGGAGATTTTGCAAAGTGAATACCAAGGACATGTCTGTTGGGTTAAGTCAGACATTTGTTCTGAAGCGTATACGCGCTTGAGGGACTATCTGGCACATACATTTAGCATTAGAACTTTGCGCTGGAAGGATGTTCTGCCGCAGCTAAGTGCAGAAATACTTGAGAAGCAATCTGATGAATGGCTCTTGCATCTGTTGGATGTTATTTATCCTACTTGTACCGGTTTCTTAAAATTGAGAGAAAAAGTAGATGCTCGTGCAATCCCATTCGTTCGACTTCAAGACGGCAGACATATTTGTAGTCAGTATGATGGTGTAGCACAAGTTTATATAAATAATCCTATTTCTTGTAAAAACAAAATTCGAAATTCGATTCTTTACGATGAACGTGGGTATGAGTTTTATACAGACGCACTTGGAATTGGAGAGTACAATGCTGTTCAAGAATTGAAAGATGATGTGGTGTGCTTTTACGGGGAAGATTCAGAGGATACAGATATTCCTTTTGAAGACAATATTGAACATTTCTCGGTTATCAAGCGTGCGCTAAAGGAAAATGAAACAGAGGTTCGAAAGATTCTAAAAAATGTACCAATCGTACTGAGTAATGCAGGATGGATGCCACCTACAGCCTGCTATTTGCCTGATGAAATGGTAAATCGGACACCACAAGAGAGCCAGTTACTTCATGGGGTGAATTTGAAGTGGGTATCTGACAGATATAAGGAATATGTGGCAGCAGATGTATTCAAAAAAATCGGATGTAATGTAACTCTGAAGTCAATCCAAGTTGATAAAAGAAGCTATTTGGAATTGCTGTCGCAGTACAATCCTGATTTGTGTGTGAAGGTACGTGGAGCAATATTTAATAAAACCTACACTGAAATTATAGAAACCACTGAGCCAGAGATTTGGAATTGGTCGTTTGCGATTGATCATATTGGGGAATTGCTTTCGGAAGTATCGCTTGAAAAATCGCTTGAAATCGTTGATTACTTGGATGATGTCGTAAAAAGCCATCCACTATATGGCACTATGCGAGGAGCAAACGATAGAAATTTCAACGGAAAAAGTGTTGCAACACTTGGAAATATTCCGTCTGCATTAGCGGTAGCGTTGGAATCGGCAAAATGGCTATATGACACTGATGGAACGGCAAAGATTGCTTCTGAGCTAAAACGTTCCGAACTTCACGCAGTCTATACTGGGCACGGTAGGAAATTGTTTGCGCAACTCAATTTTATCGAGGAAAATGAAGCAGTAGAGGCTGCCATTCAAAGCGTAGATACACCCTATCAGGATTTCGTCAGTACAATGCTGAAGAAACCCGATGAATTACGTTGGATGTATGAAGCCTATCAAAAGTTCCAGAAGAAGAAAATGAAGGAGGAACAGCAACCAAAATCTTTAATTCAAGTGCTGGAAAGTCAGAGCAGCGAACAGACGGAGATAGATGCTAATTCTGCACCAGATGATGAAACATTGGGTGAATATGGCGCTGTCCGAAATGTAAACCGTCGTGAAAAAAAATTGGAAGAAAGCTTTCAGGAAGGCTTAGAGGGAACAACTGCGGTAGCACCGCGATTGCACTACGTTTACTCAGAGAGTAATCAGGGAGAAAAAGCTTTCTTGGCGGCACAATATTATGGAAAATGCCAAATCTGCGGAAAACAGATTTTTCGTAGTAATGGAAAGCCTTATTTTGAAGCCTGCAATATTCTCCCGACTAATGCTATTTCAGATAGGTACAAACATAGCATTTCAGAAGGTTGGAATTCTCTTTGTCTATGTCCTAACTGTGCTGCTGAATTTAAGTACGGAAAAAAGAATCTGTCTGAGCTTATTTCGATGATACAAGATTACCATATGAAAGAAAATGACGAAAATTTGATTACCTGCAGGATAGAAATGCAGGGAGAACAAAGGACAATCAAATATACTGGAAAGCATTTCTTGGCACTGCAAAAAGCAATTGAGTATTATTCCGACGATGCTAAATGATGCCGCAGAAAATAAAGGCTCTGTGGGAAGAAAGGAGACGCTATGATTGGATTCGCTAAAAGATGCATATGAATTATTAGAGCATACAGCCAAAGGTGATTTGCTATCTGAAAAACTTTGGAAGAGTAATAAAGTGCAATCTTTAAAGAACTTCTTTGTGAATCGAAACAGGAAACTGAGCAAGTAGAAAGGTTGGAATATATATGAAACAAGATACTTTAGAAGGAAAAGCGAAAACAAAAAACGGAGTAAAACGATTGTGTTTTTCCATAGTCTGCATTCTTCTAGAAGTAGTTTTTATTATTACTATTGT
>ERZ1026880.248-NODE-248-length-29370-cov-4.267542_pt1 | contig 29370 bp, 29 predicted proteins | sample MGYA00380170_ERZ1026880 | MGnify/ENA primary metagenome ERZ1026880 (study PRJEB33269, sample SAMEA4719806) | human gut metagenome | biome: human-associated habitat; feature: organic feature; material: feces | place: Cameroon | collected 2013-10 ...
TCATGAGATAATGACTTGTAAAGAATTGATCACAAAGCTGACTTGCGAGACAGATAAGTTGATCGGAGGCTCAGGGTTCTATGAGTAAGATTGCATTTATCTATCCGGGACAGGGAGCGCAGAAAGCCGGCATGGGAAAGGATTTCTATGAAAACAGTCCGCTTGCCAGAGATATCTATGACCGGGCATCGGAATGTCTCAAACTGGATATGAGGGCATTATGTTTTGAGGAAAATGACTTGCTGGATCAGACGGAATATACGCAGGCAGCTATGGTGACAACCTGTCTTGCAATGACTGCGGTATTGAATGAACAGGGAGCAGAAGCGGACGTGACAGCAGGATTGAGTCTGGGAGAATACTGTGCCATTGCGGAGGCAGGTGCAATGGATCTGTTGGATGCAATCCGCCTGGTCCGAGTACGCGGACAACTGATGCAGCATACAGTTCCGACAGGAGAAGGCGCGATGGCGGCAGTGCTTGGAATGGATGCAGATCAGATTGATGCCGTGATTGAACCAATTGCGAATGTAACGGTAGCTAATTATAATTGCCCGGGGCAGATTGTAATTACAGGAGGAACAGCAGGCATCGAACAGGCATCCAAGACATTGAAAGAGGCTGGTGCAAAGCGGGTAGTTTCACTGAATGTCAGTGGACCGTTTCATTCACCGATGCTTCGGAACGCAGGGGAAAAGCTTGGCAAAGAGCTGTTGGCGGTACAGCTTGGTGAGTTGAAGATCCCATATGTAACGAATGTGACGGCAGAGTATGTGACGGACAGCAGCGAGATCCGGGAGCTTCTTACCAGACAGGTATATTCACCGGTGCGCTGGGAGCAGAGCATCCGGAAAATGATCGCACAGGACGTGGATACGTTTGTGGAAATCGGACCAGGCAGAACCTTAACCGGATTTTTACGTAAAATCGATCGGAATGTGACGGTATATCAGGTGAATACCTGGGAAGATTCAAAGCAAATCATGGAGGAATTATGGCAGAGAAAACAGCAATAGTAACAGGTGCATCCAGAGGAATCGGCAGAGCAATTGCATTGGAACTTGCAGGAAAAGGATACAAGGTGATTTTAAATTACTGCGGCTCTAAGGTTCGTGCAGAGCAGGCGGCAGAAGAAATCTGCGCAGCAGGCGGACAGGCAAAAGCCGTACAGTGTGATGTATCAGATTACATAGCATGCGAGACATTTATCAGCAATATTATCAAAGAAGAAGGACGGATAGATGTATTGGTTAATAATGCCGGAATCACCAGAGATGGACTTCTTATGAAGATGTCGGAGGAAGATTTTGATGCGGTGATCAATACGAATCTGAAGGGATGTTTTCACTGTATGCGATTTGTTTCCAGACAGATGTTAAAGCAGAGAAGCGGAAGAATCATTAATTTGTCTTCTGTATCCGGAGTGGCAGGTAATGCAGGGCAGGCAAATTATGCAGCATCTAAAGCCGGTGTGATCGGGCTTACCAAAACCGCTGCAAAAGAGCTGGCAAGCCGTGGAATCACAGTGAATGCGATCGCACCGGGATTCATCAACACAGAGATGACAGAGGTATTATCAGATGCAGTAAAAGAAGGAGCCAGAGGGCAGATTCCATTGGGACATTTTGGAAGACCGGAAGATGTGGCAAAGGCAGCAGCATTTCTGGCATCGGAAGATGCGGCTTATATCACAGGCCAGGTGATTCATGTTGATGGCGGCATGGTCATGTAGAGAAGGAGAAGAGTATGAAAAGACGGGTAGTTGTAACAGGACTGGGGGCAGTCACCCCGATCGGAAATACAGTGGATGAATTCTGGACAGGGGTCCGTACTGGTAAGACAGGAATCGGTCCAATTACCAGATTTGATGCGGAAGGATATAAAGCACAGCTTGCAGCAGAAGTAAAAGATTTTAATGCCAGGGAGCGTATGGATGCAAAAGCAGCCAGAAGAATGGAATTGTTTTCGCAGTATGCAGTGGCAGCTGCATTAGAAGCAAAAGAAGATGCAGCAATTGATATGGAACAGGAAGATGTGTTCCGGGTAGGTGTGATGATCGGATCAGGAGTTGGCAGTCTTGCAACAGTGGAACTGGCCCATGAGAAAATTGTGGAAAAAGGTCCGGGAAGAGTCTCTCCAATGATGATTCCAATGATGATATCCAATATGGCAGCAGGAAATGTATCCATTCAGCTGGGTGCCAGAGGAAAATGTACGAATGTAGTAACAGCCTGCGCATCAGGTACACATTGTATCGGAGACGCTTTTCGGGCAATTCAGTATGGAGATGCGGATGTGATATTTGCAGGCGGTACGGAAAGCGCAATCTGTCCGACCGGAGTGGCTGGATTCTCAGCATTGACGGCGCTCAGCACCAGTACAGATCCGATGCGAGCATCGATTCCGTTTGATAAAGACAGGGATGGATTTGTGCTTGGAGAAGGTGCTGGAGTAGTAGTTTTGGAAGAATTGGAGCACGCGAAAAAGCGTGGCGCAAGAATCTATGCAGAGCTTGGCGGATATGGAGCGACTGGGGATGCCTATCATATCACTTCTCCGATTCCGGATGGAAGCGGCGCAGCAAAGGCTATGCTTTTGGCAATGGAAGAAGCAGGTGTGACACCGGAACAGGTGGATTATATCAATGCACATGGCACCAGTACCCATCACAATGATCTGTTTGAGACAAAGGCGATTCATGAGGCGTTTGGAAGTGCGGCTGCGCATGTGGCTGTGAACTCAACGAAATCAATGATCGGTCATCTGTTGGGTGCAGCCGGCGGTGTAGAGTTTATTGTCTGTGTGAAATCAATTCAGGAAGGATTTATCCATCAGACGGTAGGAACAAAAGAGACAGATGAGGAATGTGATCTGAATTATGTACTGGGTTCACCGTTGGAGCAGGAAGTCAATGTTGCAATGTCCAATTCTCTTGGATTTGGAGGACATAATGCAACTGTACTGGTAAGAAAATACAAGGGATAGAGGTGACAGTAATGGAACTGAAACAGATACTACAGCTGATCGATGCAGTATCCGGATCTAGCCTGGACAAATTTGAATATGAAGAAAACGGTTCGAAGTTGTCTTTGGAAAAAGGAAAAGAGCCGGTCATTATGACTCAGGTGGCAGAAAATGAGGAAATGTCACAGGCGTTGAAACCGTCGGCTGAAATACAGAAAGAAGAGAAAGAGTCAACCGGACAGATTGTGAAATCACCACTGGTAGGAACCTTTTATGCAGCACCGGCAGAAGATGCAGATCCGTTTGTGAGAACCGGGGATAAGATAAAACAGGGACAGGTACTTGCTATTATAGAAGCTATGAAATTGATGAATGACATCGAAAGTGAGTACGAAGGTGAGATTGCAGAGATCTATGTTGAAAATGGACAGAGCGTAGAGTATGGTCAGCCATTATTTCGGATTATATAGATACAGGAGGACTGAGATGAGACATCTGGGAATCAAGGAAATTGAAGAAATTATTCCACACAGACATCCATTTCTGTTGGTGGATTATATTGAAGATTATGAGCCGGGAGAATATGCGGTTGGATATAAATGTGTATCCTTCAGAGAAGAATTCTTTCAGGGACATTTTCCACAGGAACCGGTAATGCCGGGCGTGCTGACCGTGGAGGCATTAGCGCAGACCGGAGCAGTAGCTATTCTTTCAAAAGAGGAAAATAAAGGAAAAATTGCCTATTTTGGCGGGATTCAGAAATGTCGCTTTAAAGGAAAAGTCGTACCGGGGGATAAAGTGCGTCTGGAGACTAGGATTATCAGACAGAAAGGACCATTGGGAGTCGGTGAAGCGGTGGCAAGTGTAGACGGCAAAGTTGTTGTCAGTGCAGAACTTACTTTTGTGGTTGGCCAGAATAATGATTAAGAAGGTATTGATTGCCAATCGCGGCGAAATTGCGGTACGGATTATTCGCGCATGCAGAGAGATGGGAATTGAAACCGTAGCGGTGTATTCAGAAGCAGATCGGGAAGCGTTACATACACAGCTTGCGGATGAGGCAGTCTGTATCGGTCCGGCATCATCCGCAGAGAGTTATCTGAATATGGAGCGGATTATCAGCGCAACAATCATTTCCGGGGCAGATGCAGTGCATCCCGGTTTTGGATTTCTGTCAGAGAACAGTCAGTTTGCCAGGTTATGTGAGCAGTGTCAGATCACATTTATCGGTCCTGACGCAGATACAATCGAGAGGCTGGGAAATAAATCACAGGCAAGAAATACGATGATCCAGGCAGGTGTTCCGGTTATTCCAGGAAGTAAAGAAGCACTATATGAACCGGAAGAAGCGGTTCCTGTTGCTGCAGAGGTAGGATATCCGGTGATCGTGAAGGCGGCTCTTGGCGGCGGTGGAAAAGGTATGCGTGTGGCGGCAGATGAAACAGAGCTTCGACATGCATTTTGTACAGCGCAGAAAGAAGCAGTAGCTGCATTTGGAGATGGAACGATGTACCTGGAACATTTTGTACAGCGGCCAAGACATATCGAATTCCAGATACTGGCGGATAAATATGGTCATGTCATACATCTTGGAGAACGGGACTGTTCGCTTCAGAGAAACCATCAAAAGCTGGTGGAGGAATCCCCATCGCCGGCTCTCTCAGAAGCCCTTCGTGAGCAGATGGGAAAGGCTGCGGTGACAGCAGCCAGAGTTTCCGGGTATGAAAATGCAGGAACCATTGAATTTCTGCTGGAGCCGGATGGAAAATTTTATTTTATGGAAATGAATACGAGAATTCAGGTAGAACATCCGGTAACAGAATGGGTAACCGGTATTGACCTTGTGAAAGAACAGATTCGGATTGCGTCAGGTGAGCCGCTTGCTTATACACAGGAAGAAATCCATCTGAGCGGACATGCAATTGAATGTCGGATCAATGCAGAGAATCCAAAGAAAAACTTTCGGCCTTCTCCGGGAAAGATACATGATATTTATCTGCCGGGCGGAAAAGGAGTCCGCATTGATTCTGCAATCTATAGTGGATACGAAGTGCCTCCGTATTATGATTCTATGATTGCTAAGATTATTGTACATGCCCGGAATCGTCAGGAGGCCGTGGCGAAAATGCAGAGTGCACTAGGTGAGATTATCATTGAGGGGATTGATACCAATGTAGATTATCAGTATGAACTGATTGGACATCCCGGGTTTGTGTCAGGCGATACCGATATTGAATTTATAGACAGGCTCAGTGAGGAAGAATCATGAAACTGAAAAATATGTTTAAGAAGACCAGAAGAAATGATACGGCGCTGCGTGGGCATGACAGGCAACCGGAAGTCCCGGATGGACTGCTTCGTAAGTGTAACGTCTGTAAGGAGGCTATTTTTACAGATGAAGTACAGAATAATGACTGTATCTGTCCAAAGTGCGGTAATTATTTCCGGATACCGGCGTATCAGCGTGTCGAGATGATTGCTGATGAGGGGAGTTTCGAAGAATGGGATGAAGATCTTGTGGGAAATAATCCTCTGCATTATGCCGGATATACAGAAAAGCAGAAGATGCTGCAGGAAAAAACTGGTTTGAAAGAGGCGGTAATTACAGGTAAAGCACAGATTGGTGGAATAGAAACAGTACTCGGTGTCTGTGATGGACGTTTTATGATGGCCAGTATGGGACAGGCTGTAGGTGAAAAAATTACCCGTGCGTTTGAACGGGCAGAAGAAGAACAGCTTCCGGTGATTCTCTTTACATGTTCCGGTGGTGCCAGAATGCAAGAGGGGATTCTTTCGCTTATGCAGATGGCAAAGACGTCAGCAGCAATTAAAAAGCACAGTGATGCAGGACTATTATATGTTGCAGTTCTGACCAATCCAACTACAGGAGGTGTGACAGCAAGCTTTGCTATGGAAGGTGATATTACGCTTGCAGAGCCGGGAGCATTGGTTGGATTTGCAGGTCCGAGGGTGATTGAACAGACAATCCATCAGAAATTACCGGAGGGATTTCAAAGATCAGAATTTCTGCAGACTCATGGATTTGTAGATGCGGTTGTAGAAAGAAAAGATATAAAAAAATATCTATATAACGTATTAAGATTACATGTTAATAGGAAATGTGAAAAAGTAGTCATAGATAGTAACTTGGAAACAGTACACCAGAAGAATGTGGACAGAGAGAAAACAGCTTGGGAACGTGTGCAGATTTCCAGGGCAAAAGACCGACCTTCCGGAAGTGATTATATTCGTGCACTTTTTACGGATTTTACAGAACAACGGGGTGACCGTTGCTATGGAGATGACAGAGCCATCATTGGAGGTGTTGCCAGATTCCATGGAATTCCGGTAACTGTGATCGCACAGGAAAAGGGTCGTACAACGAAAGAAAACATTGAACATAATTTTGGAATGCCATCACCGGAAGGATATCGCAAGGCACTTCGCCTGATGAAACAGGCAGAAAAGTTTCAACGGCCAGTAATCTGTTTTGTGGATACACCGGGAGCATTTTGTGGTCTGGAAGCGGAAGAGAGAGGACAGGGGGAAGCTATTGCACGCAATTTGTATGAGATGTCTGCGCTCAAAGTACCCATCCTGTCAATTGTTATTGGTGAAGGAGGAAGCGGTGGCGCACTGGCATTAGCTGTAGCAGATGAAGTGTGGATGTTAGAGAATTCTATATATTCCATCCTGTCTCCGGAAGGATTTGCGTCGATTCTCTGGAAGGATAGTAAACGTGCTGAAGAAGCGGCGGGAGTGATGAAACTTACAGCGGCAGATTTAATGAATCTGGGTGTGGTTGAACAGATCATAGAGGAACCGGAGATGTTAAATATAAATACATTTTCCGAGGTGACGAATGTGATGGAACAAAAAATATATAGATTTCTGGAAGAAAAACAGAAGAAAACAGGCATTAAATTAGTGGAAGAGCGGTATGAACGTTTTCGCAGAATGTAGGATTTTTGCACTGGCATATTTACATATTTCGTGCTAAAATAGTCGTAGAAAAAAAGGAAGAGGAGTACGGATTTGGATACATACAAGGCAATTAACGATATTCTGGTTCATCTGTTTAATGAAATATGGGAGCTGGAAGAGAAGGCGATTATTACAGAAGAGTACAAAGATATAACCAATAATGATATGCACATTATCGAAGCAATTGGGTTGGGTGAAGGTAATAATATGTCTACAATTGCAAAAAAGCTCAATATTACCGTTGGTTCACTGACAACTTCTATGAATAGCCTTGTGAAGAAGAAGTATACAGAGCGTATTCGGAGTGAGGAAGATCGGAGAGTGGTGTATATCCGTCTGACGGAAAAGGGGATAAAAGCATACCATCATCACGAAGAATTTCATAAAAAGATGACAGACGCAGTGGTAGAGGCACTGGATCAGGAAGAAGTACCTGTGTTGGTGAAGACATTGAACAGTCTGGCAGAGTTTTTCAGAAGTTACAGATGATAAATAGCCCTCATGTTTTGCAAAAGTGGCATAGCATGAGGGCTTTACTATATGTTTATGATTTAGAAGTGTATCTTTCCGGGTGAAGACGCCTGTCGCGGAATTCTGCAATAGCAGTGAACAGGGCATCTGTGGAAGAATTCAGTGCAGTTTCGCAGGAATCCTGCAGGACACCGATAATAAATCCTACACCGACTACCTGCATGGACAGGTCATTTGGAATACCGAACAGGCTGCAGGCAAGTGGAATCAGAAGCAGTGAACCTCCCGCTACACCGGATGCGCCGCAGGCACTGGCAGCGGATAAGACACATAGAATGATCGCTGTCGGCAGATCCACATGGATATTCAGTGTATGGGTAGCAGCCAGAGTCAGTGTTGAAATGGTAATTGCAGCACCGCCCATATTGATGGTAGCGCCCAGAGGAATGGAGATGGAGTATGTATCTTCATCTAATCCGAGGCTTTCGCACAGTTCCATATTGACCGGAATATTGGCAGCAGAGCTTCGCGTGAAGAATGCTGTCAGACCGCTGTCACGGAGACATCGGAATATCAGTGGGTATGGATTACGGCGTATACAGATATATGCGATCAGTGGATTTACAATTAATGCAACGAAGAACATAGTTCCGAGCAAAATTATTAACAGGCGACCGTAGGATGCCAGTACATTAAGTCCCTGCTGTGATACGGTTGTGAACATCAGACCCATGATACCAAACGGTGCACAGGAAATGATCCAGCGTACAGCAGTTGAGATGGCATCTGCAATATCAGATAGCATCTGCTTGGTAGAATCAGAAGCTCTTTTCAGAGCAATTCCAAAGATCACTGCCCAGGTCAGGACACCCACGTAATTAGCTTCTGCAAGAGCGCTGATCGGATTAGATACAATATTCATTAACAGGTTGGTCAGTACTTCTCCGACACCGCCAGGTGCAGTTAAATCCTGTGTATTCTCAGTCAGAGTCAGAGATACCGGGAACAGAAAACTAGTAATGACGGCAACGGCACCGGCAAGAAAAGTACCAAGTAGGTATAGGATAATGATGGTACTCATATTAGTTCGTTGTCCGATGTGCTGTCCACTTAAGGCACTCATGACCAGGAAGAAAACCAGAACCGGAGCAATGGCTTTCAATGCACCAACGAAGATATCACCCAGCATGGATATTACTGTTACTTGCGGAATAGTAAGTCCAAGGATCAGTCCAAGGATCAGTCCGCAGATGATTCGTTTAATGAGACTGATCTGATTCCATTTTTCAATTACTTTTTTCATAAATTGTATACAGTTTATAAATGTAACTGTAATCCTCTCTTTCCTAATTAAAATATAAGTTTGATGGTGTCTGCAAAAATGCAATTTTCAACACACAATCTTATACATTATTGCACAAAATGAATGGAAAATCTACAGGAAATGACAGATGTAAAAATGAATCGAAGATTGTCAGATATAGTGCAGTATGATAAGATAATAATGAGAGTAAATTTTATTGATTTTCAAGTCTAAAGGAGAAGCAATATGGAAGAGAATAAAGACTATCAAAGCAGCATGGAGTATAGCTATGGAGGGGGTAATGCAACTGTCCAGGCTCCAGTAAAGGAAAATGTCTTTCTGGGTGCAGTGGGTGCCCTGGCAGGAACATTGATCGGAGTTATTTGTATTGTGATCACAGGACAGCTTGGTTACGTTTCGGCACTGTGCGGTGTGGTTATGGGAGTATGTGCCTTGCGCGGCTATCAGATGCTTGGAAAAACAGTGAGTAAAAAGGGAATTATTATTACTCTTATCATTATGATTGTCATGATATATGTCAGCAATTGGATTACTTATGCAATTGCGGTTGCAGATGTATATGACGTGGATTTTTTCACTGCATTTCAGGCAACACCAGAAATTATCAGAGTTAGAGATGTCGCATCAGCATATTATAAAGATCTTGCGATGTTGTATCTGTTCACAGCTTTAGGAGCATTTTCGACAATTAAAAAATGTTTCAAGTAAGCATGAAATATTGAAGTTTGTTTAGGATCGAGCAGGTGTCAGCCTGCTCGATTTTATGTTATACTGTGTTGGAAAATATTTATCTATGGAGATGATTGCTGATGCTTCGGATCTTAAGTTTTACAAAAACAGGAATAGAATTAAATGAAAAGTTATGTAAGAAACTAAATAATGACTCTTGTGCAGGTTATGCGCCAAAACGCATATTGGATAGAAAGGAAAAATTGACTTATCTGCCGGAGAATATACCGGAATGGATTCAGGAGTATTGGGGTGTGGATGATTTCTTGTTCATCGGAGCAGCCGGTATTGCGGTTCGAATGATTGCACCGAGTGTGAAGGATAAATATACAGATTCTGCGGTACTTGTGATGGATGAGAAAGCACAGCATATTATTCCATTATTGTCCGGACATATGGGCGGAGCCATTCCTCTGGCAGAGCAGATTGCAGACATTACGGGAGCCATTCCGGTGATCACGACAGCTACTGATGTACAGCGGAAGTTTGCCGTAGATGCCTTCGCGAGAGACCACTATCTGAAGATTGCAGACAGGGAGAAAGCGAAGCTGATTTCTGTTGCCGTATTGGAAGGCGAATCTGTAGGAATTTATGTTGAAGATGGTTATCCTCTTCTAAAGCAGAAAGCCATAAAAGAAACGGAGCAGTATACTGAATTAAAATGGTGTGATAGTAAAGACATGCTGAATGAATATGAGTATGGAGTATGTATATCCACAGATACTAAGGATAGTTCAAAGAGAATTCTGGTATTACAGATCGGTAATGTTGTAGCAGGTGTGGGATGCAGAAAAGGAACTGCCATGCAGATCCTGGAACAGGGCATATCTGAGACGACTGCACGGCATGGACTTGATCAGAGGCAGCTGGAAGCCATCGTAAGCATTGACCTGAAAGCAGAAGAAACAGGATTGAATGAACTTTCTGAGAAGTGGAAGGTTCCGTTTATCACGTACACTTCAGAGCAGCTTAAGAGTACCGGAGAGGCGAGCAGCAGCTCAGAATTTGTGCAGCAGGTTGCCGGAGTGGATAATGTGTGTGAACGGGCAGTGAAGTATTATCTGAAGAATGAACCAGATGGAAAGATTATCCAGGAGAAACTGCGCTTAGATCGGATGACAGTTTCTCTTGGAATACGATATTAACTTGTTCATAAGGCTTATATCTCAGTTGATAAGTACAGTGATTGCTGAACCTGTTGAAAAATCAATTGAAAGATTACATGACGTTCACAGTCTGGGTCTTGTCGATGCGCTGAATCGCATTGGTTATGATCTCTTCTGCACGTTCGCTGTTGCCGGTCTGTAACAGTGCCCGAATGGATTCCAGAAGAATACAAAGTTCCTGATTAGTCAAATTATCACTCACTTTCCATACCACCTTTCTTTTGATGTATACAATACGAATCTATAACTTTTTGTAATTACATCATATCAAAAGGGAAAATAAATGTAAAGATATAAGCCTTAGGAAATAGTTAATGAAAAGATAAATTACATAAATAATATACTTCTAAAATGCATATGTCAATATACTTTTCGAGGAGTTGCGCATTTTTTATGAAAATGATAAAATCGTGACAGAATATACGTAGACATACAGATGATATAACAGGGTGGAGTGTACATGAAGATTTTAGTATTTGCGGGTACAACGGAAGGAAGAAGAATTGCGGAGTACCTGAATGATACCGTAGCGGACAGCTATGTCAGCGTGGCAACTGAATATGGTGGCAGACTTTTGGAGGAGTATCAGCATCTTCATCTGCTTACCGGACGGATGGATGAGGATGACATCACAGCATTTCTGAGTGAGAAAGAGATTGATCTGGTGATAGATGCGACGCACCCATTTGCTGTTCTTGTAACCGGTAACATTAAGCGAGCGTGTGAGCGGACAGAGGTACGGTATCTTCGTTGCCTGAGGGAAGAGGAACATTTGGCAGAGGAGATGGAGCCAATCGGTGATGCAGACTGCACTGTGGTCTGGGTGGACTCTGTAAAACAAGCGATAGAGTATCTTAATAACACCAAAGGAAATGTATTTATTTCTACTGGGAGCAAAGAACTGGGATTATATACGGAACTGGATGATTATCAAGAGCGTTGTTATGCGAGAGTATTATCAGTCTGGGAATCGGTGAAGAAGAGTATGGAACTTGGATTTGACGGAAAGCATCTGATTGCTATGCAGGGACCGTTTTCCAAAGAATTGAATGTCGCAATGCTCAGACAGACAGAAGCAGATTATTTTGTAACAAAAGAATCTGGCAAGACTGGAGGGTTTGAAGAAAAATATGAAGCGGCTATGGAGACAGGGACTGTACTTGTCGTTGTGGGAAGGCCGGAAGAAGAAGGCTTCGGTGTGGAAGAGGTGTGTCAGAAGATTGCAGGACAGCTTGCGGATGAGCAGGAGGGATAGAGATGGCTAATACATCAATAGTCTGGAAGAATCAGACAAAACTTCGAACCGGATATACGACGGGAAGCTGTGCGGCAGCAGCCGCAAAGGCAGCGGCTCATATGTTGGTGTCTGGAGAAGTGATCGGAGAAGTATCGTTGATGACGCCTGCTGATATCTGCCTATATTTGGAAGTAGAAGATATTGTGAAGGAAAATAATTATGTCAGTTGCGCCATCCGTAAAGACAGCGGAGATGATCCGGATGTGACGAACGGTATACTGGTGTATGCTGGAGTATCATTTGTTTCAGACGATTTGGAACAGGATAACAGAGAAGGTCGGGCAGAAGATGAGACAATCAGACATGTGATATTAGAAGCAGGAGAAGGTATTGGACGCGTGACGCAGAAAGGGCTGGAACAGAGTATCGGAGATCCGGCGATTAATCTGGTGCCACGCAGGATGATCCGTGAGGCAGTAGAAGAAGAACTTCAGAAAGCCGGGATTGACTGTGGAGTCCGGGTGATGATATGGGTGCCGGACGGCGCGGAGATTGCGAGGAAGACATTTAATCCGAAGCTTGGTATTGAGGGCGGTATTTCAATTCTGGGGACAACCGGAATCGTGGAACCTATGAGCGAGAAAGCTCTGACAGATACGATTTTTGTAGAAATGAAGGTGCGCAGAGAGAATGGCATGGATTATTGTTATGTAGTGCCGGGCAATTATGGATCAGATTTTCTGCATGATACGTTGGGGTATCAGGAAGATGCTGCAGTAAAATGCAGTAATTACGTAGGAGAAGTGATTGATGATGCGGTACGGCTTCAGATGAAAGGAATCCTGCTGGTAGGCCATATTGGCAAATTCATCAAGTTGGCTGCCGGGATCATGAATACACATTCTAGACAGGCAGATGGGCGTATGGAGATTCTTGCAGCGCATGCTGCAATGGCAGGAGGCTCCAGAGAACTGATCCGTCAGTTGATGGAATGTATTACCACCACGGCGGCATTGGAATTGTTGGAAAAAGAAGGTATACTAAAAGAAGTCATGTCTACAGTGATGATTAAGATTGAGGAACATCTGGAGCACCGGGCAGGAGACGGACTGGAGATTGGTGCAGTCATGTTTTCCAAAGAAATGGGAATTCTTGGCAAGACTTCTGATGCAGACAGACTTGCGCAGAAGATTCAGAGCAGAAAGAAGAATGTATAATGGATAAAGGTATATTATACGGCGTAGGAGTCGGACCGGGGGATCCGGAACTGCTGACGATAAAAGCTTTAAAGGTGATAAAGGAGTGTGATGCAATTGCACTTCCAGTGTCTGGTACAGCAGATAAAACACAGATTACAGCATATCAGATTGTGTGGGAAATATATCCAGAGATTAACAAGAAAAGAATTATATTTCTTTCTATGCCGATGACAAAAGATAAGAAAGCATTACAGCAGGTGCATGCAGAAGGTGCAGAGCAGGTGTGCAGGAAATTAGACAAAGGAGAGAATGTTGCATTTCTTACATTGGGAGATGTAAGTATTTATTCAACGTTCCTGTACATACAGAAACTGGTGGAAGCATCTGGTTATGAGACGCGTGTGATACCGGGAGTACCGTCATTTTGCGCAGCGGCGGCAGTGCTTAAGACGGGGCTTGGAGAAATGGGTGATTCAATTCATATCTTGCCGGGTTCTTATGATATCAGCGAAGGAATGGAACTTTCAGGTACAAAGATTCTGATGAAGTCGGGAAGTAAGATTGGTCAGGTGAAAGAAGAACTGAAGAAGTATGACGGTCAGATACAGATGGTTACAAACTGTGGAATGAAAGAGGAACAGATATATCATTCGCTGGAAGAGATCCCGGAACAGGCGGGATATTATTCATTGATTATTGCAAAAGAAGGAGAAAAACGATGATTTGGTTTGTAGGGGCAGGACCTGGAGCAGAAGATCTGATTACCGTCCGGGGACAGAGATTATTAATGGAAGCAGACCTGGTGATCTATGCAGGATCGCTGGTGAATCCAGAATTATTAAAGTGCTGCAAAGAAAGCTGTGAAATCCGCAACAGTGCATTTATGACATTGGAGCAGGTGATTGATGCAATGGTACAGGCTGAGGAAGATGGTAAAAAAGTCGTACGTCTGCATACAGGAGATCCTTCTTTATATGGAGCGATTCGCGAACAGATGGATCTGTTGGATGAAAAACAGATTACGTATCAGGTGTGTCCGGGAGTCAGTTCCTTTAGCGGAGCGGCAGCAGCATTACAGGCAGAATATACCCTGCCAGACGTATCCCAGTCGGTGGTTATCACCAGAATGGCGGGACGTACACCGGTTCCGGAGAAGGAATCTGTGAGAAGCTTTGCAGAACATGGAGCAACCATGGTGCTGTTTTTAAGTACTGGATTGATCGGAAAGCTTACGGAAGAATTACTTGCCGGAGGATATACGGAAGATACCCCGGCAGCGATCGTATATAAAGCGACCTGGCCGGAAGAGAAAGTGTTCCGCTGTACGGTCGGGACGCTGAAGCAGACTGCGGATAAGAATCAGATTACCAGAACGGCATTGATCGTGGTGGGGAATGTATTGGATTGTGAATATCGGAGAAGTGATCTGTATCATCCGGAGTTTTCTACAGGATATCGGAGTGCACATGCGAAAAAAGAGGTATCAGGACATAAGCGGATCTATGTGATCGGTATGGGGCCGGGGAATCGGAACAGCATGACCTATGAGGCTGCAGAGGTGATCGAGCGGTGTCAGGTGATTGCGGGCTATACGGTCTATGCAGACTTGTTAAAAAAAGAATATCCGGGCAAAGAATATCTGACAACGCCGATGCGTCAGGAGACACAGAGATGTCAGCTTGCATTTGAAGAGGCTGCAAAAGGAAAAGAAGTGGCAATGGTATGCAGTGGGGATGCCGGGGTATATGGCATGGCTGGTCTGATGTATCAGATTGGTCAGGAATACCCGAATGTCGAGATAGAGGTGGTTCCTGGTGTGACAGCGGCATTGTCCGGTGGTGCAGTACTTGGTGCGCCATTGATGCATGACTTTGCTGTGATCAGTCTGAGTGATCTGTTGACTCCTTGGGAGAAGATTGAGAAGCGTCTGCTTATGGCAGCGAAGGCGGATCTTGTAATCTGTCTCTATAATCCGTCCAGCAGAAAGCGTGCGGATTATCTGCAGAAAGCATGTGATCTGATGATGCAGTATAAAGCACCGGAGACTGTGTGTGGAATCGTACGCAATATCGGACGTGACGGAGAGTCTGCCGAGATTATGAGTTTAGCAGAACTTAGAAATAAAAAAGTTGACATGTTCACGACTGTATATATTGGAAACCAGGAAACAATAGAATTAAATGGGAAAATGATAACACCAAGAGGATATCGCAATGTGTGATAAAATATGCGAAAGCAGATGTAGTGCAGTACTTATCGGCGCCGGGATGGGAAATAAAAATATGCTGACTCTGGACGCAAGAACACAGATAGAGAAGGCGGATGCCTGTATCGGAGCAGTGCGTCTTCTGGAAGTATGTCCGAAAGAGAAACCGAAGTTTGCAGAGTATCGATCTGTGGAAATTATAAAGATTATAAAAGGACACCCGGAATACAGCAGATGGGCGATCGTCTTGTCCGGTGATGTGGGATTCTACAGTGGTGCGAAGGCATTGACGAAGGCATGTAAGGAGGCAGGAATTTCGGTAGATATCGTACCGGGAATTGCGTCGGTTGTATATCTGGCGGCGAAGCTTGGCATATCCTGGGAAGATGCGGCTCTTCGCAGTATCCATGGCAGGAATCAGAATACGATCTATGCCATCGATCATCATGCGAAGACATTTCTCTTGTTGGACAGGAAAAGCGGAACGGAGTTTTGTGAACAGATCAGAGAATACGGCATGGAAGATCTGATCTGTCATATAGGTGTCCGTCTGTCATATGAGGATGAAACGATACGAACGATATCTGCCGGAGAATTGACACCGGAGGATCTGGGAGAGCTTTCTACCATGTTAATTGAGAATCCGCATCCTGTGGAATCCGTATCGGCTCACTTGCCGGATGATGCATTTATCCGCAGTCAGGAAGGACATGTGGTACCGATGACAAAGGCAGAAGTCCGGGCAGTCAGTATGGCCAAGCTTGGACTTACCAGAGAGGCAGTTTTTTATGACATCGGCGCGGGCACAGGTTCGGTGTCAATTGAAGCGGCACTTCACGGGGAGCAGGTGCAGGTGTATGCGATTGAACAGCGGGAAGATGCGTGTGCTCTGATCCGGACAAACAGACGGAAGTTTCGGGTGGCACAGGTTCAGGTAATCCATGGAAGTGCGCCGGAGGCAATGGAAGGACTTCCGGTACCTACACATGCATTTATCGGAGGAAGCACAGGACATCTCCAGGACATTATTCGTATGTTGAAGGAGAAGAATCCGGAAGTGGCACTGGTGATTAATGCCATCTCCTTAGAGACGATAGAAGAAGTAATGTGTGCAGTCAGATCTGGTCTGCTGAGAGATCCGGAAATCATACAGATGAACGTGGCTGCATCCAGAGTATTAGGACGATATCATATGATGACCGGACAGAATCCGGTATATATTATTACGGAGAGAAAACGATGACAAAGCTACCGGGAATCCTGCTGGCAGCTCCATCCAGTGGCAGCGGCAAGACAATTGCTGCCTGTGGACTGATGGCAGCATTCAGGCAGATGGGGAAAAATATCCGGGCATGCAAATGCGGACCGGATTATATTGATCCGATGTTTCATCGGACAGTGCTTGGGATAGAATCTGAAAATCTGGATCTGTTTTTCAGCAGTAAAGAAGAGCTGCGGGAAATCTACCAGAATCATGGAAATGGTGCTGATCTGGTTGTGACGGAAGGCGTTATGGGGTATTATGACGGTATTTCATTTGGAAGTATGAATGGCAGTGCATGGGATATTGCCGGGGTACTGGAGCTTCCGGTCATATTGGTTGTTCCATGCCGTGGGATGGCATCTTCTGTATTGGCACTGTTGAAAGGATTTCTGGAATATCAGAAGGACAGCCATATCAGAGGCATTATCCTGAACCGTATTTCGCCAATGCTTTATCCGCGGATGAAAGAGATGCTGGATCATGGACTTGCGGATATGGGACATCCGGAGGTGAAGATACTCGGGTATCTTCCAGAGAAAGAATGCTTTCGATTGGAGAGCAGACATCTGGGACTTGTGACACCGCAGGAGCTGACCGGATTAAAAAGTCAGCTTCAGGAAGTGGGAATGACAATCGCAGAGACAGTCGATCTGTCAGAGATTCTTAAAATTGCAGAACAGGCAGAGTGCCTGGAAGAAGAGAATCCGATAAAAAAAGAAGTGAATGGGAAGCAGAAGGTGCACGTGGCTGTTGCCAGAGACGAAGCATTTTGCTTTTACTATAAAGAGAATATGAAATTACTGGAACAGGCCGGATGTGAACTGGTGCCATTCAGTCCTTTGGAGGATGAGACATTGCCGGAAGGCTGTTGCGGATTGATTCTCGGGGGCGGTTATCCTGAACTATATGGTGCCAGACTGGAGGAAAATGAAGGATTGCGCAGGGAAATACGGCAGAAGATCGCAGACGGCATGCCATGTCTTGCTGAATGTGGTGGGTTTCAGTATTTGCAGGATGGACTGACGGATGCGGAAGGATACAGTTATCGTATGGCAGGAGTTATTCCGTCAGAGAGCAGTAAGCAGGGGAGACTTGTGCGTTTCGGATATGCGACTATTGAGGCAGAGCAGGATGGCGCATTTTTAAAGAAAGGCGAACAGATACGGGCGCATGAATTTCATCACTGGGACAGTACAGATAATGGAGATAGCTGTCTGGCAGTGAAGCCGGATGGGAAGAGAAGATGGCAGTGTATACACATGAAAAGGAATCTGATGGCAGGCTATCCACACCTCTATTACCGCTCGCACCCGGAACTGGTGGAACGATATGTGAAAGCCTGCACAGAATATTCCAAAAAAGGAACCAAACGATAAAGGAAGCTAACTATGACATTAGAAGAATTACAAGAAGAGATACAGCCGGCTGATCAGGATGTGGTCAGACTGTCGAAAGAACGATGGATGAAGGTTGGGAAACCGCTGTTCAGCCTGGGTAAGCTGGAACAGCAGATTACCCGGATTGCCGGGATAAAACGGATTGCATGCTATGAAATTAAGAAGAAAGCATTGGTTGTCATGTGTGCCGATAATGGTGTGGTGGCAGAAGGCGTGACACAGACCGGGCAGGAGGTTACGGCAATTGTGGCAGAGAATTTCAGCCGTCATGAGACCAGTACCTGTCTGATGGCAGAGGTGGCTGGCGTGGACATTTATCCGGTAGATATCGGTATGATAACGGATGTAAAGAATGTAACCAGAAAAAATGAAAAGACTGCATATGGAACGAAGAACTTTGCAAAAGAGCCTGCTATGACACGAGAACAGCTTTGGCAGGCAATCGAGACCGGCATTCGTATCGCCGGAGAGAAGAAGCAGGAGGGATATGATATTCTGCTGACAGGCGAGATGGGGATTGGCAATACAACGACCAGCAGTGCAGTGGCATCAGTACTTCTGAACCGTGATCCGGCAGTGATGACCGGGAAGGGAGCCGGTCTGGATGATGATGGTCTTAAGCGTAAGATTCATGTAATCGAGGATGCAATCGGACAATATAATCTCCGGCAAGCGGATGTGCTTACGGTGATGGCATCGGTTGGTGGATATGATATCGCAGGACTCTGCGGACTTTGTATTGGTGGAGCACGTTATCATATACCGGTCGTGCTGGATGGATTTATATCCGGGGTGGCAGCTCTTTGTGCAGTCCATTTGATTCCAGCTGTGGTGGATTATCTGATCCCATCGCATGTATCCAAAGAGCCGGCAGCTCATTATGTATTAGATGAACTCGGACTGTCACCGCTCATCACCTGTGATATGTGTCTTGGAGAAGGAAGTGGTGCCGTTGCTGTGATTCCCCTATTGGAGATGGGATTGAAAGTCTACGGAGATATGGGGACATTTGAGGATATAAAGGTAGAGCAGTATAAGGTATTGTAATTCAGGAGAAATATATGAGTATTATAAATTCATTTTTTATCGCATTTTCTATGTATTCCAGAATACCGGTTCCGAGAGTGGACTGGGAAAAAGAAAATATGCGATATGCCATGTGCTTTTTTCCCATGATTGGAGTTGTCATCGGAGCAGTTATGTATCTGGCAGGCTGGCTGCTGGATAAGACGTCTGTGGGCGGTCTGTTCCGTGGTGTGGTATTTACCTTGATTCCGATCATAATCACCGGAGGCATTCATATGGACGGTTTCATGGATACCATGGATGCGCTCGGATCCTGGGGAGACCGGGAAAAGAAGTTGGAGATTCTGAAGGATTCTCATGCGGGTGCATTTGCTATATTGGGCATGGGTTGTTATCTGATGTGGAGTGTGGCAGTATGGAGTGAACTTCCGGCAGAAGTGCTGAGAGTGTGCGGTGTAAGTTTTGTCCTTTCCAGAGCACTCAGTGGGTTCAGCGTAGTTACATTTCCGGCGGCAAGAAATAGTGGGTTGTTGAAGATGTTTCAGGACGGAGCACAGAAAAAAGTTGTCAGGATTACGATGTGTCTGTATGTGGCAGCAGCAGTGATCATGATGGCAGTGATGAACGCACGGGCAATGACAGGAGCTGTTACTGGCGTGATGATCGCATTTCTATATTATATAGTGGTGAGCCGGAAGCAGTTTGGGGGCGTGACAGGAGATCTGGCAGGATTTTTTCTGGAGACGGCAGAGCTTGCAATGTTTACCGGAATTTTAGTGACCTGCATTGGGAGGTAGCAGATGGAGATTATATGGGTACGGCATTTTATGACGCCAGGCAACCGTAAGAAACAATATATAGGAAGTACGGATGAACCACTGGATGAGGAAATGATTCCGCAGGATCTGAAAGACTATCCGAAGATTGATGCACTGACTGTCAGCCCGATGCTCCGATGCAGGCAGACAGCAGAAAGGATCTGGCCGAGTATGCCTTTTGAGACAGAACCGCTGATGCGAGAGTTGGATTTTGGCGAATATGAGCGAAAGACATATGAAGAACTGAAGAACGAGCCAGTATATCAGGCTTGGCTTGATTCCGGTGGTGCAGGTGCATTCCCTGGAGGAGAAGACCGGGAAGATTTTCAGAAGCGCTGCGTACAGGGAGCAGAGAATATGATCAGCAGACTGATTGCGGAAGACTGTAAACGTGCAGGTGTGGTAGTGCACGGTGGGACAATTATGGCGGTGCTGTCTGCATTTGATCCTGAGAAAAGACCGTTTTACCACTGGCAGGTATGTAACGGCAATGGATATATAACTGATATTGATCCGGAAGAGTGGAAAAAGGGCGTACATCTTTTTTATAATGTCCGGATCCTACACGAGATAGATATAACAGATGGAGAAAAATTACGATGAAGATATTATGTGTCTGCCTGATCGGTATGATACTGGACTGGATATTTGGAGATCCGGTATGGCTGTATCATCCGGTGCGGATTATTGGCAAATGGATATCGTTTTTGGAAAAGATACTCCGGAAGTTTGCCGGAGATCAGGAGGGGAATGAGAAGAAACTATTGATCGCAGGAGGAATATTGTGGATACTTGTGATCCTGGCATCAGCAGCAGTGCCGATGGGGATTTTATATCTGGCAGAGAAGCTCAGCCCATGTGCGGCATTTGTGTTGGAGTGTTTCTGGTGCTATCAGCTATTGGCAGCAAGATCACTCGGAAAAGAAAGTAAAAAAGTATATAAGAAATTAATACAGGATGATTTGTCAGGAGCAAGGGTGGCAGTATCGATGATTGTCGGCAGGGATACGGAGAATCTGACAGTGGAAGGCGTGACGAAGGCGGCGGTGGAAACGGTGGCTGAGAATACCAATGATGGGGTGATCGCGCCATTAATTTATATGCTGATCGGCGGTCCGATACTTGGATTTGTATATAAGGCAGTCAACACCATGGATTCTATGTTAGGATATAAGAATGAAAAATATTTGTATTTTGGCAGAGTAGCGGCGAAAATGGATGATGTGGCGGGATTTATTCCGGCAAGGATTTCAGCACTGCTTATGATTCTGGCATCCTGTCTGCTTGGGATGGATGGAAAGAATGCATTGTGGATCTGGAAGAGGGATCGAAGAAAACACGCAAGTCCGAATGCGGCGCAGACGGAAGCAGTATGCGCAGGTGCATTGCAGGTGCAGCTTGCGGGAGATGCCTGGTATTTTGGGAAAAAACATGAGAAAGATACAATCGGGGATCCAATTCGGGAAATTGAGCCAAGGGATATCCTGCGGTCGGAGAAATTAATGATTGGAACAGAAGTGCTGACATTTCTGCTCTTCGGTGGCATCCGGCTGTTTTTCTAAAGAGTATTTTGACAATAGAGGTATGACATGAAATATACACACGGAGGAGATATCTACACAACTGAATACCGGCTGGATTTTTCAGCAAATATCTGTCCGTTCGGAGCCAATGAAGCAGTTCGCCAGGCAGCAATTCGTGGGATGGAAATGGTGACAGCTTATCCAGACAGTCAGTGTAGGAGATTGCGGCAGAAGCTGGCAGAGACACTGAAGATTCCGGTTGAGTGGATAATTGCGGGAAATGGTGCAGCAGATGTGTTATTTTCTCTGGTGCTGGCAGAAAAGTCGGAAAAGGGGATGATCCTTGCACCGGCATTTCAGGAATATGAACAGTCGCTTCGCAGTGCAGGCAGTCAGGTGATTGTGTGGGAACGGAATCCGGAACAGGGATTCAGGCTGGATGAAGAGTTTTTGGTGTGTCTGGAGAAGGAATTAAAAGAAGGGCTTGGAATAGTTTTCTTCTGTACGCCGGATAATCCGTCAGGAGCATTGATTTTAAAAGATATTCTGCTGCAATCGCTGGAACTGTGTGAGAAGTATTATGCGCGTATGGTTGTGGATGAAAGCTTCTGGGAATTTGCGTTTGACCAGGAAGCGGAGACGATGCTGCCATATATCGGGCAGTTTCAATCACTCTTTTTACTTCGTTCGTTTACAAAAATGTATGGCATTCCGGGACTCAGGCTTGGTTATGGACTATGTTCGGATACAGATCTCCTGGAACGCATGGAAGAAGTCAGACAGCCGTGGGGCGTATCGATCCCGGCGCAGGAAGCAGGAATCGCAGCACTGGATGAAACGGACTGGTGCAGACAGGTAAGAAGTTATGTGACAGAACAGAGAATGTGGCTTGCCGGAGAACTGGAAAGCATGGGATGTAAGGTATATCCGTCGTCAGCCAACTATCTGTTATTCTATCTGGATCAGGAGCTGATGGAACCATTGAAAAGAAAGGGTATCCTGATCCGGAATTGCAGTAATTACCGGGGACTTATAAAAGGTTATTATCGGATCGCAGTAAAGACAGAGGAAGAGAACAGACAGCTGATCGATGCGATACGTGATGTGATAGATAACACGGATTTGAGATAGGAGGATGACAGATGGCAAAGCCGATTATGATACAGGGAACCATGTCAAATGCCGGGAAAAGTGTGCTGACGGGAGGACTTCTGCGGGTGCTTGCGCAGGACGGTGTAAAGGCAGCTCCGTTCAAATCCCAGAACATGGCATTGAATTCATACATTACAGAAGACGGTCTGGAAATGGGAAGGGCGCAGGTAATGCAGGCGGAGGCGGCAGGCATTGAACCAATTGCGGCAATGAATCCAATCCTGTTGAAGCCGACCAATGATACAGGCTCACAGGTGATCATCAATGGAAAAGTGGAAGGAACTATGTCGGCCATGGAGTATTACCGGAGAAAGACAGAGTATATTCCAGTGATCATGGAAGCATATGAAAAGCTGTCGAAGCAGTATGATATAATCGTAGTGGAAGGTGCAGGAAGCCCGGCGGAGATTAATCTGAAGACCAATGATATTGTTAATATGGGGTTGGCGAAAATGATCGACGCACCGGTGCTTTTGACCGGAGATATCGACAGAGGAGGTGTGTTTGCGCAGATTGTTGGAACCATTGTGCTGTTAGAGGAGGAAGAAAGGCGACGCATCAAGGGAACTATTATCAATAAATTCCGTGGAGATAAGGAAATCTTACGACCGGGACTGGATATGCTGGTAGAGCAAACTCATGTGCCGGTCTGTGGGGTAGTGCCGTACTTCTATCTGGATATTGACGATGAGGACAGCTTGTCTGAGCGTTTTGCAGGAAAGCAGGGAAATGGACCGATTGATATTGCGGTTATCCGTTTTCCGAGGATTTCGAATTTTACAGATCTGGCTGCGCTTGAATGCAGAGAAGAAGTATCGCTTCGTTATATCAGTCAGTCAGCAGATTTTGGCGAACCGGATCTGGTGATCCTTCCGGGAACTAAGAGTACGATCGCAGATCTTCTGTGGATGCGACAGAATGGATTAGAAGGAAAGATACTCCGCCATGCATCGGCAGGTGGTCTGGTATTTGGCATCTGTGGTGGATATCAGATGCTGGGAGCTGAAGTGCATGATCCTGACGGAGTGGAGGCTGGTGCTGGCAAATGTGTGCGCGGTATGGAACTTCTGCCTGCAAGAACAGTCTTTGAACCGGAAAAGCATCGGACACAGATAACCGGTCATTTTGGTATTGTACAAGGAGCATTTGCGGAACTTACGGATGTGCCGTTTGCCGGATATGAGATTCATATGGGCAAAACCGAATGTATGGGTGAGACGGAGCCACTTCTGCATCTGGACAGTGGTACTGCAGACGGTATGCAGCATGGTAATGTCTATGGCTGCTATATTCATGGCATTTTTGATCAGGCCGAGGTTGTAACGGCGATTCTTAAGACAATCTTGAAACGTAAAGGATTGGATGCAGATCAGGTGAAGAATATTGACCGAAAACAGTATAAAGAAGAACAGTATGATAAACTGGCAGATATCATCCGGGAGAATCTGGATATGAAGATGGTCTATGAGATCATAGAACGCGGAGGAAAATAATGTTGCATGTAGTAACCGGAGGCAGCGGAAGCGGGAAATCCGCTTATGCGGAAACAGAACTCCTACGCCTGGCGAAACAAAATAATTGCAAAAAATATTATATTGCTACTATGGAGCCCTTTGGGAACGAGACGCTTAAGAAGATTGCACGTCATCGGGAAATGCGCAAGGATAAAGGTTTTGATACGTTGGAACGTTATGTGGATCTGAAAGGAACGGCAGAAATGTTGACAGACCGTCCGGCGGTTCTGCTGGAGTGCATGTCGAATCTGACGGCAAATGAGATTTATCGCCCGGATGGAACAGGAGAGCAGACCGCGGACAGGATCGTGGACGGTGTGGAGGAACTCTGTAAGCAGTGTGAACATGTGGTGATCGTTACCAATGAAGTGTGTTCGGAGTGTACCAGAGATTCAGCGGATATGATCCGGTATAAGAAGATTCTCTCGGAAGTGAACCGCAGGCTTGCGCAGAAAGCAGATTGGGTAACGGAAGTGGTCTATGGAATACCAGTGGAGGTAAAACGATGAAGATGATAATCGGTGGAGCTTATCAGGGGCAGCTTGCATGGGCGAAAGCACATTTTCCAGAGATTGCAGATGAAGATTGGATTGATGGAAAAGATTGTAAAGAAACAGATATATTTACATGCAAAGCTATTTATGGTTTCCATGAATATATACGAAATGTAAAAGAAGAACAGAGAGCTGTACTTGCAGACAAGCTGATCCATCAGAATCCAGAGATTGTTCTGGTCAGTGATGAGATTGGATATGGGCTGGTGCCGATTGATGCAGCCGATCGCTGCTACAGAGAACAGGTAGGGCGGATCTGTACAGAGCTGGCTGCTTTTTCGGATGAAGTGGTACGTGTGGTTATGGGGATTGGAACAAAGATAAAGGGGTAACGAAGATGAAGATGATGAAAGAGATTGAACTGGAACAGGTACTCCCGCAAGAGATTGAGAAGAGGAGCTTCGAAATTATCACAGAAGAACTGGGAGACGTGAAGCTGGTGCCGGGAACCGAACCTGTGGTAAAGCGCTGCATTCATACCAGTGCAGATTTTGATTATGCGAAGAACCTGGTGTTTTCAGATGGCGTGATTGAGCATGCATTGAAGGTATTAGGAAGTGGGGCAACGATTGTTACAGATACACAGATGGCAATGGCAGGTGTTAATAAAAAAAAGCTTGCAACACTTGGCTGTCAGATTCGGTGCTTCATGTCAGATCCGGATGTGGCAGAAGAAGCAAAAAAGAGAGGCGTTACGCGCGCGGTAGTCAGCATGGAGCATGCTGCGAAGCTTCCGGGTCCGTTGATCTTTGCAATCGGCAATGCTCCGACCGCTTTGGTGCATTTGTACGAACTTGTGAAGTCCGGGGCAGTGAAGCCGGAGCTTATTATCGGTGTGCCGGTAGGATTTGTGAATGTCGTTCCATCTAAGGAACTGATATTGACATTGGATGATGTTCCGTATATCGTGGCAAGAGGAAGAAAAGGTGGCAGTAATATCGCAGCCTGCATCTGCAATGCATTGCTGTATATGATGCCGGGAGGACGTTAGGATTGAAGCAGGATGCAAAACATAACACATTAGAACAAATTCATATAGCGGCAAAAAAGGAATTTCTGGAAAAAGGATTTAAGACAGCTTCGCTTCGGAATATTGTGAAAATGGCCGGAGTTACGACCGGTGCATTTTATGGATATTACAAGAGTAAGGAAGAATTGTTTGGAGCGCTGGTAGATGAGCAATATCATTATGTGATGGAACATTTCTGTCAGGCGCAGGATGAATTTGCGGAGCTTCCGGCAGAGGAACAGCCGGATCATGTGGGAGAGATATCCGTGGACTGTATGCTTGACGTGTTGCTCTATGCACAGAATTATCCGGAGGAATTTCAGCTTCTTTTGTGCTGCGCGGAAGGAACAAGATATGCGGGAATGATTGATGAAATGGTGGAAATTGAGGTAGAAGCGACACATCGCTATCAGGAGAGCCTTGACAGTGTGGGCAGACCGTCGCCGGAGATTGATTCTATGCTGGAACATATGCTGGCAACTGGAATGTTTAACACCTATTTTGAAATGTTTATTCATCAGATGCCACTTGATCAGGCGAAGATATATCTGAAAACTATGCACGAATTTTATACAGCTGGCTGGATGAAAATACTAAAACAGTAAGTTGAAACTAACGAAAATGCTTGACAAAAAAGGAATTTCTGGAGTATCTTTATAACAGTGTTATATATGACGACTGCGCCGCATGCAGTCTTTTCTTAAAATCGATAGTTAGTTGCAACTAATTATTGATAAGGAGAAAAATAGCATAATTTAAAGAAGAGGAAAAGAGGTTTTAAGATGAAGAAACAAAGTTCCTTAGCAAGGCTCTTTGCGTATGCAGGCAATTACAAATACCTGACAATTCTGTCATGGATACTGTCTGTGATCAGTGCATGGATTGCGCTCGTACCATTCTATTACATTTGGAAAATCATCAGAGAAGTGCTGAATGCAGCACCGGAGTACAGCCAGGTAGAGCATTTATCCAGCTATGGGTGGTCTGCTGTGCTTTCAGCATTATTATCTATGGTAATCTATATTGGTGCTTTGATGTGCTCTCATATTGCAGCGTTTCGCGTGCAGGCAAATATGAGATCAGAAATGATGCATCATATTGTGACATTGCCATTAGGCTTTATGGATAGTGAAGGAAGCGGAAAAATCCGTAAAACGGTAAATGAATGCAGTGCAGCAACGGAAGCATATCTGGCTCATCAGCTTCCGGATCAGGCAGGGGCCTATGCTACACCGGTGGGACTGCTGGTGTTGCTGCTGGTATTTGACTGGCGGCTTGGATTGTTAAGTCTTATTCCTGTAGGTCTTGCATTTCTTATCATGGGAAGCATGATGGGGAAGAAGATGGAACAGAAGATGAAGGAGTATCAGAATGCACTGGAGGAAATGTCTAGCGAAGCTGTGGAATACGTGCGTGGTATTCCTGTCGTTAAGACGTTTGGGCAGTCTGTGTTTTCGTTTAAACGCTTCCGTACATCCATTGAAAAATATGAAAAATGGACGATTGCATATACAGAGGATCTGAGGATACCGATGGTTGCCTATACAACAATCATCAATGCGGTATTTACCATATTGATCGCGGCTGCATTTTTCTTTACAGCAAGTAATACATTTCTTTTAAATCTATTGTTTTACATTATTATCACACCGATCATTACAGTGACACTGAATAAGATCATGTTCTCCAGTGAGAATAAAATGATCGTGGCAGATGCACTGGCACGTGTGGATGGAATCATGGATCGCAGACCGCTGGAAGAGAGTGGACGGGAAGAGCAACCAAAAGATCATTCGATTATCTTTGAACGTGTATCTTTCCGATATGAAGACGCTGCGAAAGATGCATTGCATCAGATCAATCTCAAAATCGGAGAGGGAGAACATGTGGCATTTGTAGGACCGTCCGGCGGAGGGAAGACTACGCTGGCAAGCCTGATCGCAAGGTTCTTTGATGTGACGGAAGGCGCAGTGAAGATCGGCGGTGTGGATGTCAGAGATATTCCGTCAAAGGAGCTGCTGGAGCAGGTTTCATTTGTGTTTCAGGATAGTAAACTGTTGAAAATGTCTATTTATGATAATGTGCGTATGGGTAAGAAAGATGCTTCCAGAGAAGAAGTGATGGAAGCATTAAAGAATGCCCAGTGTGAAGATATTATAGAAAAACTTCCGGATGGTATGGATACGATTATTGGAACAAAAGGTACCTATGTATCCGGTGGTGAGGCACAGTGTCTGTCCATTGCACGGGCAATGCTTAAGAATGCACCGATTCTGATCCTCGATGAGGCGACAGCATTTGCAGATCCTGATAATGAGACAAAAGTACAGGAAGCGTTCAGCAGACTTTCTAAGGGCAAGACGGTTGTCATGATTGCCCACAGATTGTCTTCTGTAACCAATGCCGATCGTATCTTCGTATTAAAAGATGGTGAGATCGAAGAATCAGGTACTCATGAAAGTCTGGAAAAAGCAAATGGATTATATGCTCACATGTGGGAAAAATATAATCAGTCTGTATGCTGGAAGGTAGGTGTGTAATATGACATTAAAAGAGAAATTACAACACAGATATGCGCTTTCAGAAAAAGGTGCGCAGGATATGATCCGTGCATTTATTTCTGTAACGATCTCAGATATTGTTCTGATGTTGCCGGTAGGAATGTTATATATGCTGGTGAAATACTATATGGCAGATGATCTGAACGGCAGAGGAGGTTTCTTTGCAATTGGATGTATTGCGTGTCTGATTCTGATTGCTGTGACAACTTATATTCAGTATAATGCAACATTCTTAAATACTTACATAGAAAGTGGAGTGCGAAGAACTACATTGGCAGAAAAGCTTAGAAAGATACCATTATCTTTTTTTGGAAAGAAAGATCTGTCAGACCTTACCAGTGCGATTATGGCAGACTGTGCCACCATGGAGACAGCATCTTCGCATTGGATTCCGGAACTGATCGGTGCGTGTATTTTTACAGTATTAGTGGCTGTGAGCCTTTTCTTTTTGAACTGGAGAATGGCAATCGCAGCTCTTTGGGTACTTCCGGTTTCATTTCTGATCGTGCTCTGTTCCGGTAGAGTACAGAAGAATATGGCAGCCAAACAGATGACTCTGAAGATGGCGTGTGCAGGCGGGATTCAGGAGTGTCTGGAAACCGTACGTGATCTGCGCGCCAATAATTCAGAAGACGAGTATCTGAAAGGACTTGATGATAAAATCCATGCAGTGGAAAAGCATGCGATTTTTTCAGAATTAACTACAGCGGTATTTGTGGCAGGTGCACAGATGATCCTGAAGTTTGGTATTGCAACAACTGCTTTGTTGGGGGGGATGCTTCTGGCAAAAGGTGATATTGATGTGCTGACTTTCTTTATGTTTCTGCTGCTGGTATCCAGATTGTATGATCCGATGCAGATCTCATTACAGAATCTGGCAGCGATTATTGCAACTGATGTCCAGTGTGAACGTCTGGATGAGATATTGTCTCATAAAGTACAGAAAGGAAAAACCGAACTTACGAATAAAGGCTATGATATTGAATTTTCGCATGTGGGATTTGCTTATGACAGCGGAGAAACGGTGTTAAAAGATGTTTCATTTACAGCGAAACAGGGTGAGGTTACAGCTTTGATCGGACCTTCCGGTGGTGGAAAGACAACGGTATCCAGACTGGCATCCAGATTCTGGGACGCACAGAAAGGACGAATTACAGTTGGAGGTATGGATATACAGAATGTGGATCCGGAGACGCTGATGTCTCTGTATTCCATTGTCTTTCAGGATGTAACATTATTTAATAATTCGATTATGGAAAATATCCGAATCGG
>ERZ1026880.257-NODE-257-length-28722-cov-13.764154_pt1 | contig 28722 bp, 44 predicted proteins | sample MGYA00380170_ERZ1026880 | MGnify/ENA primary metagenome ERZ1026880 (study PRJEB33269, sample SAMEA4719806) | human gut metagenome | biome: human-associated habitat; feature: organic feature; material: feces | place: Cameroon | collected 2013-10 ...
TCTGTACCAATAAAGACTTGATGAACAGTATGCTAGATGAATTAGACTACATTGTATACGCATCAAAGCTATATGGTGGAAAGTACGTTATGGAAGAATTGGATAATCGTTACAGAAATAAATTAATGAGTTAAGAAAGGAGAAAGAAAATGATTAAATTTTGTCCCGATTTAACTTCAACTGAAGAAGTTGTGCCAATAGCAGTTGGAATAGGAGCATTTACAAGACCAGTACTGCATACGTGTTTGCAACACAAATGTATAGCGTATAAGTTTGGAAAATGTTTAAAATACAATAATTACATTGAATATTCAGAAAATCTTGATGAAAAACAGGAAAAGGAAGGCAATCAAAGATGAATGAAAATGACATGACAATTTGTGAGTGTATCGAATATTTAGATTCAATGGTTGGCGATGATAAGGACGTTAAAGATTGCCTAGATTATATTGAGCGTAAAGCTAAATCAATGGATAAAAGATTGAGAGAATATAAATCTATATTTGGCGAAGAACATCCATTGGATGGTAATTCATTCGGTTTCTTATATTTTAAGATGTATTCAAACAGTACTTTAAAAAGAATGACAAAAGAATGGTTAATCGAATATATCAATGTTCTTTATATCAATTGGAAGGGCACAGATAACACGTGTGAACGCGTTAGTAGATTAGCTAAACAATTGTATGAAAAAGCAAAATTCTATAAAGAAGCTAAGGAGAAATTAGAACATGAAAATAAGCGCTAAAGGAATGTTCAGAAAATTAGGGTATAGACAAGAAAGTACGACAATCGAACGTTTTATTGTGTACAAAAAGCGTCATAGAGTTGGCTTTAATTACATTGAGTTTGACACAATCGATAAAACTTTTGAAGCTAGTTATTATGACTCGAAAGGAAAATCACATCCTCTGATTATAACCCCTAAAGAATTAGTAGCGATATATAAGCAAATAGATGAATTAGGGGGTGGATTTAATGGGAAGAATACCAATCGGAATCAAAGAATGGAAGCGTAATCCAAAATCTAATGTGTTGGAGTTATATTGCAGTACACATTATGGAATGCGATTACTAGCAGACATTGAACTATTATATGACTCTACATACAGATGTCGTTTAAATAGACAATGGAATCAATACGATATCGAAGTGTTGCATGGAACACAGGAAGAAGTCAAAAAACAAATCGAGAATGACGTTATTAATGCTTTTGAAAAGGAAGCAAAAGCGTTAAAACGTCAACTTACAATATATGAAAATTTTATTTACAGATTTAAAGGAGAAGAAAATGATTAATAGAGTAATTTTATGTGGTCGATTGACCAAGGATGTTGAAATTAGAAAAACAACAAGCGGAAAAACAGTGATTGCCTACACTTTGGCAGTTGAAAGAGATAAAGAACATACAGATTTTATTAATTGTGTTGCATGGAATAAATTGGCGGAGTTGATGTCACAGTATACACATAAGGGTGATATGGTTGCGATTGAAGGAAAGTTAAATACACGCTCGTATGATAATCAATACGGAAGTAAAACATATATCACGGAAGTGGTAGCGGATAGTGTGCAATTTCTAAGCTATAAAAAGAGCACAGAGCAACAAAGCCAAGTGCCTAACACAAATACATATAGCCAAACACAACAGGCGCAGAATCAACCGCAAAGAGGTTATACACAACAAAGCTTAACGCAACAGGCGGAACAATTAGCATTTAACGCTTCAAATGAACCACTAGATATTAATAGCGATGATTTACCATTCTAGTTATGAAAAAGTTATTTATTATTTACGTAATTTATTTTGTGACAGTATATGCGATTCTAACGGGTTTAAATGCACCTATTGGAAATCCGCTATTGAAAGGATTTTAAAATGAATGAATATTGTAAAAGTGCAATGTTGATGAATGATAAATACACACGTGCGTTAGATGAAAAAGCAAAAGGAAATGAAGATATGGTTAATCATCCGTCACATTATCAACACGGCATTGAGCCGATTGAATTTATCGAATCACACGATTTTAATTTCAATTTAGGCAATGTAATCAAATATATATCACGTGCGCCTTATAAAGGGACAGAGTTGGAAGATTTAAAAAAAGCAAAACGATATTTAGAAAGAGAAATAGAAAGGATGGAAAAGAAATGATTAATTTGATTTGTGGGTTTCTATGGGGAAGTGGTGTAACACTTCTTCTATATAGCCTATTTGTAGGGAAACGAATACAAGAAGAACAAGACAAAGCATGTAAATGCATATCCAAATATGAAGAATATAGACGAAGAATCAGAACTTTAGAATACGAAAAAAAGCAATTAGAGTATGACTTGAAATCTGTTCAAAAGAGGTAATCAATATGGATTATATGATGTTGGATAAAAATAACGAATGCGTTGGTTTTGTAACCGACACACAAGTTATGCGTGACTTAAAATTAACATTTCCACAATTCAAAAGATATGTGATGTATGGAAAGAAATACAAAGGTTACACGTTAATCGAAGATGAATCATGTTCTAGAAAGTGGGAGCACAACAACGATTTAGAATATAGACTAATCACAGAAAGCAAAGATGGTTGGCGATGGTATGCAGTAAGTAACTTAACGGTTATGAGAATATCGCCTAAAGGAACAAAAAAAACGCTCAAACCAAGGAAAGATGGAAGCGTAAGAGTAAATGGACATATATATCATGTAAATCGTATATGCTATGAAACATTCCATGATACGAATTTGCCAAGAAATAAAATTGTGAAGTTGACAGGAGAAAAAAATATAAAAAATTTATCCGTACATAGTCCAACAGTAAATGTAAAAGGTAGAAACAAAAGAGCGGTAATAGTTGACGGTGTTGTTTACGATTCACTCAAAGAGTGCTCAAACAAAACATATTATACGGTGAATACGATAAGCAGAATGTTAAGAGAAACAAGAAAGAACACTTTAGGAGTTGAATATGTCGGGTAGCATTTTAAACGGACAGGTAAGAAAGTGCGCACAATGTGGTAAAGAATTCAGAGTATACGGTTTAGGTAATATGTGGGCATACAAAAAAACATATAAAGGAAAAATACATTATATGTGCTCGAATAAATGTTATGAAGGATGGTTAGAGAAATGGATGCCAAAGAAAAAAGAAGATTAATTGATGAGCATTTCAAAGATTACAATGATATTTGCAATCAAATTGAAGAACAACGATGCAAATGGACAGAAATAAATAACAAGTTATATGGAATCAAGCCGATTAATTACAGTGGTATGCCTAGCGGATGTGGTGGCGGTAGCGAAGATAAAGTAATAGAGTTTCTAGAAAGATTAGATGATATTGAAAAAGATATAGGAATTTTAAGAAAAGAAAGAAAACAGAAAAAAGAAGAACATCTAAAAGAAATCAATTGCTTGGAAAATTTAGTTTCAAGAAGAATCATCAGAGAAATTTATTTGAACCGACACAAAGTAGAAGATTTAATGAAATTAATGAATTACAATCGTAGCAGTGTATTCAGACTAAAAAATATAGCGATTGATGAATTCGCAAACTTGATACTAGAATGGACTAATTCGGACAAAAAAGAACTAGAAAACATGGTAAAATAGTAGTGTCCAATAAGGACGACATATTACATATTCCTTAACGTATGTATAGAGTCACTAAAAATGTAACCTTTTGATAAGAACCACGTACTAGTTTATGTGGTTTTTATTATTTGTATGGTGTATAGGAAAAAAGTCGCAAAACGGCATACAAAGAAATTAGAGAAATTGACGAGCCTTTTCTAATAATTTGATGTGCCTATGTGATTACATTACCGTTCGATTTTGTTTTCATTTTCAATAAGTCCTTTTGATAGATTAAAATACCTCGCCTATGCACCATAGAGATACGCTACACGATGGAAGGAGCACACAATGCAGATTGTAGAAATGAATTTATCGGATTTAAAGCCATATGAAAATAACCCTAGAAACAATCAAGAAGCGATTGATTATGTCGCAAGTAGCATTCATGAGTTTGGTTTTAAAGTTCCAATTGTAATCGACAAAGATAATGTGATTGTGTGCGGTCATACAAGATATTTAGCTAGTAAACAATTAAATATGAAGAAAGTACCGTGTATTAAGGCAGATGACTTAACAGATGAGCAAATCAAAGCGTTTAGACTAGCAGATAACAAAGTATCAGAAAAAGCCGAATGGGACTATGACAAATTAAATGAAGAATTAAACGATATTTACGACATAGACATGGAAAGTTTTGGATTCGATATTGATTTTGTTGATGAAGAATATAAACACATCGTGAATCAACAGGAAACGCAAAGAAGAGTTGAGAATATAGTAAATCTACAATATGGACAATTTGATGGTGAAGGAAAATATGACATTCCAAAATTAAAAGCGGTAACAGATTTACCACCAATCAAAGAATGGATTGGATTTAACTACGTGTTGTCAGATAACGACCCTAGCGGAAAAGCAGTACATTTCTTTATTGACGATTACCAATTTGAAAGAATTTGGAACAATCCACAACAATATGTTGATAAATTAAAGCAATATGTATGTGTAACGACACCCGACTTTTCACCGTATGGCGATATGCCGTTAGCTACACAGATATTCAATATATATAGAAAAGCTTGGGTTGGAGCATTCTTACAAGAACAAGGTGTAACAGTGATTCCAACAGTAAGAGCAAGCACAGACCCTAGAAGTCTAGAATTTTATTTAGATGGAATACCAAAAGATGGAATCGTGATTATTAGCAATATGTGGACAAATGACAAAGAATCAAGAAAGTATTTCTTAGATAACGAGTATAAAACGATGATGGAAACGCTACATCCTAGAAAAGTATTTGTTTACGGTCGTGAATTTGAAGAAATTACAGATGATAACGTGGAATATATAGAAACGTTTACGAAAGGAAGATGGAGTAAGTAGATGGCTAAAGGTGGCAGAGGTGGAAAAAGAAGAAGAGGAAATCCAAGCACAAACGATAAATTTAGCCCAAATGGAGTTGGTGATAAAGTCCCGAATTCATTAAGTGAAGCACTAGGAGCAAAAGGAAAGCCTATGAGCGAAGCTAATGCATGGTTTGATGCAAACCCTTATTATAGTGACAAATACGCAGAATTTAGTTCGAATTGTCAAAGATGTGTTTTCGCATACGAAATGCGACGAAGAGGTTACGATGTTATTGCACAACCAACATATAAAGGCGATGAGATGCCGAGAAAATGGACAGGTGCAATGAAAGGGATGTCGCGCGTTATGGTTGGAAGAACAACGGAAAAAGCGACTATCAGAAATATAAAAAATCAAATGTCGAATTGGGGAGAAGGAGCACGTGGTATTATATACATAAAATGGGCAGGAAAAAAGAATGTTGGTCACGTAATAAATTGTGAACAAAAGAATGGTAAGTTACACATTTACGATGTACAATCTAATAAGAGAGTAACAGGTGTGAAATACCTAGAAAAATACTTGCCACACGCAACATTAAGTCACACGCAGTTATTCAGAACAGATAACGCTACACCAACGGACGACATGCGATTCATGGTAAGAACATCGAAGAAATAAAATGAGCAAAAGAAAGAAGGTTAATTATGATTAGTTATGACTTAGCAAAACAAAAAGCGTTGGAATTAAACAGTGATGTAAATGCATGCAATGAGTACGATAATGCATACAACTTTTTTGACAAAAACGATGAAGGAGTAGGAGATAAAAGTGTAATCATCTTAAAAGAAGATGGTAAAGCATTGAATTTTGTTGACTATATCCTAGATTACGCAACAAGTAACAAAATGAAAAGAATTAAATTTTAGAGGTGCACATGAAAAAAAAGAAAGACGGAAAAGGCGGTAAAGTCTTAACAGATAAGCAAAAGCTTAATCTAATCAAGAATGGAACAGTGCCAAAGAAAACAACGAAAAAGAAATAAACTCATATACTAGAGTATAAAGAGTTCCTTAAAGCGTTCATGATAATGTGAGCGCTTTTTGCTATTTAGGGTCTACTAAAAGTAGGCTCTTTTATTTTGTAAGGTGGTGAATGTATGGCAAAAGGAGCAAGAGGTGGACAAAGCAAGAGGGTTCAAACCGTTATGATTACATCATCAGACGGACAAACAAAAATCAGATTATCACAAGCGAGTGATGGAACAGTATACCAACATTCAGACCCTCAAGGCGGACGATATGACAAGTTAACACCAATTCAAGGTATGAGCATGAAAACATTGTTAAACAACGCTAAAAAGAATGGTGGAAGCATTACAAAAGTAACAAAAGCTATGTTGAATCAAGAAAAGAAGAGAAACAAAGCGGATTCATTAGCACAAGATAAAGCATTAGGTTCAAGAGCATCTAAAAAAGGTGTCAATAGACATAGCGCATATTGGAGCAACATGTAAAGGTGGTGATTAGATGGCGAAAGAAAGCAATTTGAAGCCTTTAAGCACGGATAAAGCACGAGAAATAGGCAAAAAAGGCGGAAAGAAAAGCGTAGAAAGCAGAAGAAAGCGAAAAGCCTTAAAAGAGCAAATGGAATTATTATTAACATTACCTTTAACAGATGAAAGAGCGAAGAAACAATTTGAGTCTATGGGTATCGATGCAGATAACATGGACAATCAAATGGCGATGGTCGTAAAAACGTATGCACAGGCATTAAAAGGAAATATTAATGCAGTAAATGTAATTCGTGAGATTATCGGAGAGCGTGTTGTTGAAGTCAATGTTAACAATAATATCGATGATAAAGTTAAAGAGCTAGACAGACTACTCGACAGTGTAGCAAAAGATGGATAAGAATTTAGTTAGTCTTTTAAGAAATGAACCGTATAAAATCGGACAACTTTGTGGATTCAAAGATTTAACAGAATTGCACAATGAATGGTTGAAGATGATGATATACGGTGATGATGAATTCACGTTATTAGCACATCGTGGTAGCTATAAAACAACGTGTTTGTCTATTTGTTTTGCTTTTATCATTGTGTTATTTCCGTATAAAACAATTATATTTGTCAGAAAGACGGACGACGATGTTATTGAAGTTATTAAACAGGTTAGTAACCTTTTGAAAACAAGCATATTTCAGACGATAGCGTTAAGGCTATATGGATGTGAAATAAAGTTCACACAAGATACATCTTTTAAGCTAGATACATCTTTAAATACATCTACAAAAGGTATGGTTCAGTTATTAGGAATTGGTTCAAGTGGTTCGTTAACAGGTAAGCACGCCGATATTGTCGTAACAGATGATATCGTAAACTTAAAAGACAGAATTTCACGCGCAGAACGTGAAAGAGTCAAGAATGTTTACATGGAATTACAGAACGTAAAGAATCGTGGCGGTCGTATTTTTAATACAGGAACGCCATGGCATAAAGAAGATTGTATCGCAACGAAAATGCCGAATAAAATAACATATGATTGTTATTCAACGGGATTAATTGACAGAGAAAAGCTTGAAGAAATTAGGCAATCAATGACACCTAGTTTATTTAGTGCGAACTATGAGTTAAAGCATATTGCCGATGCAGATGCATTATTCACGAATCCTAAATTCACAAATGATGAAACGTTAATATATGACGGCGTATCGCATATCGATGCAAGCTATGGTGGCGAAGATGGCACGGCATATACAATTTGCAAAGAAGTTAATGGAAAATTCTATATGTTAGGAAAGCGTTGGAATAAGCACGTAGACGATTGTTTAAGCGAAATCTATGCATTACAAGATAAATATAGAGTTGGCTCAATTTCATGCGAAAGAAACGCAGATAAAGGCTATTTAGCAAAGGAATTAAGAAACAACGGTCAATATGTCGAGGATTATTCCGAAAACATGAATAAATTCATTAAGATATCAACCTATTTACGAAAGTATTGGAACGATATTATTTGGTTAGAAGAAACAGATATGGATTATATAAATGAAATTCTTGATTACACAGAAAACGCACAACATGACGATGCACCCGATTCGGCAAGTTGTATGATTCGTAAATTCAAAGGTAAACGAGAATGGTTGTATTAGAAAGGAAGTGAGAAAATGCTAAAAATTTCAGAAATCAAACAATTCATTGATGAAAATAATTCATCGTGGAAAAGAGCGGAAAGTGTGAAAGCTTTAAACTATTATGAAGGTAGACACGATATCAAAGAGTATAAAATCTACTATACAGATGCTAAAGGCGAATTTGTGGAAGATGAGCAAAGAAGCAATATTAAAATTTCACATCCTTTCTTTACAGAATTAGTAGACCAATGCGCACAGTATATGCTAAGTGGTGACGATTACATCGTAAAATCAGGCAATCCAAAGTTGCAGACAGAATTAAATAAATATTTCGATGATGAATTCATGATGGAAATTAATGATTTGATTACATATGCAAAAATTGAGGGTGATTCATTCCTATATAGACAAATGGGCGATGATTTTAGAAGTCATTTTAAATTTGCAGACGGTTTAAACGTGGTTGAAGTTCCGAGTAAATATGCAAGCGATAAAAAAGACCATATCATTTACCACTACTATTGGAAAACAGAAAAGAACAACAAAGTTGTTTCTAAAATCCAAGTATGGGATGATGAACAAGTTTATTTCTATCAAATGATTGATAACACAATTAAGGTAGATACAGACGAAAAACTAAATCCAAGACCACACGTTGTTTATAAAGAGGACGAAGCAACATATCAACAAACTTTTAAAGGCATTCCGTTTGTTAGATTGGATAACAACAGGCGAAGAAGGTCGGATTTATACGTTGTTAAAGATTTAATCGATGATTATGATTTAATGGCTTGTGGATTATCGAACAACTTGCAAGACGTTGCCGAAGGTATTTATGTTGTTAAAGGTTACAACGGCAAAAGCCTTGATGAATTAACACAAAGTATCAAAGTTAAAAAGCAAGTGTCAGTTGGCGAAGGTGGAGATTTAGATATCAAGACGATAAACGTTCCGTATCAAGCTCGTGTAGCAAAGATGGAAGAGGATGAGAAAAACATCTATCGTTTCGGTATGGGATTAAACACAAATACAATTGGTGACGGTAACACAACAAATTACAATTTAAAGTCAAAGTATGCATTGTTAGAAATGAAGTGCAAGAAATTAGAAGCTCAGTTGAAGCGAATGATGAAATCAGTAATTACAATGGTTATTGATGAAATTAACGAGCAACAAGATACACAATTCAGTTATAGCGATGTATGGATTGAATTTAAGCGTGAGGTCATGACAAATGCTCAAGACAATGCACAGATTGAGCAAATCAATGCACAGACAACACAGATTAAAGTTAATACGTTATTAGCGTTAGCACAGACTTTAGACAATGAAACGATTGTAAAAGAAATTTGTATAGCTTTGGATATCGATTACAATTCAATTAGAGATAAAATACCAAAACCGAAAAGCGTTGAAGAAGAAACACAACAGGCTTATTCGGAATTAGATGGATTGATGAATGAATAAGTATCAGAAAGAATATATCCAAAGTAATATACAAGACGAAGAAGAAGTGTTGAAGGAAATCAAGAAAGCGTATAGAAAAGCAGAATCAGACATAAACCACAAAATTAAAAGGTTAATGTCAGAAATGAAAAAAGCCAAAGAATCAGATATACAATCTAAGATTTGGCAAATAAAATACCAAAAAGCATTGTTAAAGCAGATTGAAGAAGCACTCATAAAAATCAATGATTATGATTCAATTATGGATTATTTAGAAAAGTGTTATGAATGCGGATGGTATGGCGTTCTATACGATTTAGAAAAGCAAGGTATCCCTTTGATATTACCTATTAGGCAAGATGAAATGGCAATGTCAATTGTAAAAGAAACGAAATTAACAAGCGGAATTTACAAGAAGCTAGGACTAGACAAAAAGAAGCTTGCAAAAGAAATCAACTTTGAAATAACAAGAGGTATTGCAAACGGTTGGTCAAGTATGCAAGTGGCAAAACACATACATGATAGATGTACAATCGGAAGAAATCGAGCAATTTTGATTGCAAGAACCGAAGGACACAGAGTTTTAAACACATCTAGTTTTAATTGCCAAAAAGAAGCACAAGCAAATGGATGCAAAATAACAAAGCAGTGGGATGCTACACTAGACGGAAGAACTAGATGGAGTCACAGAATGGTTGACCAAGAAATAAGAAACATTGACGAACCTTTCTCTAATGGTTTGATGTTCCCATGTGACCCTAACGGAAGTGCAAGTGAAGTATGTAATTGTAGATGTGCGTTGTTACAACGCGCAACGTGGGCACTAGGTCAAAAAGATTTAGATAAATTAAAAGAAAGAGCGGAATATTACAAAGAATTAAATGAATCATTCAATAAAGATGAATCGTTTAAAGACTTTGAGAATAGATTAAAAAAGATAGGAGCAATGAAATGAAAAAGTTAAGATTTAAAGAGTTATGCCAAGACAAAAACACAGGAATGTATTACAAAAGAGGTGATGTTGTTGAATTCGAAGATGCAAGAGCACTTGAAATTATGCAACACAATGTTGCCGAACTAATCGAAACAAGACAAGAAGTTGAGCCTTTTGTTGAAAAAGAAGAAACTGAAACAGTTGAAGAACAGAAAGAAGAAGCGGAAGAAGTTGAAGAAACTGAAACAGTTGAAGAACCAAAGGAAGAAAAACCAAAAAGAGGAAGAAAGCCAAAAGCCGAACAAGGTAAATAACATTCAATTATAAGCGCATAGAAAACAATTCTAGGCGCTTTTATTCGTTATATAAGTATTTATATACCAAAGGTATTAAAGGCGCTAAAATCGCCTTTTTTATATGTCCGAAATGACATAAAACTACGTGAGCACGCACGTATAAAAGCCATTTACATTTTTTAACCATCGTGGGCGAAAACACGTAAAAAAGCGTAAGGAAAAAGGAAGGTAAACAGATGTTAGAAAAGTTATTAAAAGAGTATTTAGCGGATGATTCAAAAGTATCGGAATTCTTAGAAAAGATGAAAGAAAGCAAGATTTTTTTATCAAAAGAAGAAAACATCGATACACGCTACACAAAGATGAAAGGTGAATACGAAGCAGAAAAAGCGGAATATGCAAAAGCTTTGAAATTAATTGAAACGTTAAAAGCACAAACGCAAGGTCAAGATGCATTGCAGACACAAATCACAAATTATGAACAGGAAATTTCCGACCTAAAAGCGAATAACGAACAATTGACACGTGAAAACAATTTAAAAGTTGCTTTATTAAGTGGAAAAGCGAAAGCGGAAGATATTGACTACTTATTATTTAAACTTTCAAAAGATGAAAACGCCGTTAAATACGGAGAAAACGGCGAAGTATCAAATGTTAATGAAATTATTGACAATTTGAAAAAAGCCTATCCATCGCATTTTGAAAACGGAGCAAAAAAAGTTGTCGAAAAAATCGACTTGCCAAGCGATGGAGATAAGGATGTAAAAATCACAAAAGAGCAATTCGATAAGATGAATTACAACCAAAAAAATGAATTATTCCAAAAAAATGAAGAATTATTCAACAAATTAGCAAATGGAGAAGAAGGAGAATAAAAAAACATGGGAAATTTAGTCACAAAGTTAGCAAACTTGATTAACCCTCAAGTTATGGCACAAATGATTAGCGCAAAAGTAGAAAAGAAAGTACGCTTTATGCCTTACGTGAAATTAGACACTACTTTACAAGGAAATAGTGGAGATACTATCACAGTGCCAAAATACGGATATATCGGTGATGCCGTAGATGTTGCCGAAGGTGAAGAGATTCCAACTCGCCAATTATCAGTAAGTACAGAACAACACACAGTTAAGAAAATCGGTATCGGTGGAATCATTACAGATGAAGCAGTGTTAAGCGGTTATGGAAACCCTCAAGGCACATTAACATCGCAATTAGCAACATCTATCACACAAAAGTTAGATAGTGATGTTTTAGAAGAATTGTATGGTACAAAAACATTCTTTACATCAACAGATGTATTAAGCTATGAAACATTAGTAAATGCCATTGATGTATTTAATGAAGAAGAAAACACAGATAAAGTAATGTGGGTACACCCTCATCAAGTTACACAATTACGTTTAGACCCTAACTTTATTTCAAAAGATAAATATCAAGGTCAAGTAACGGTTGATGGTGAAATTGGAACAATTGCAAACACTCGTATCATCCCATCTAAAAAGGTTATGTTAGTTGAATATGTACATGATGTAAGCGGTACAGAGGTAACAAGCGAAAATCTAAAAACATACGAAGGAAAAACATTCCCTAACGTAAAAGTCGGCGACAAAGTAAAAGCCGTTACTGCTAAGTACTATGCAAACCCTATTGTTAAATTAAACGGAGATAGCGAAACAGAGGACGATACAGAAGCGTTAACTTGTTTCTTGAAACGCGATACAAACGTTGAAACAGAGCGTCAATCTAAATTCCGTCAAACAGAGGTCACAGGCGATAAAATTTATGTAATGGCAGTAACAAACGAGAAGAAAGTTATTATTGCTAAAACATTACTAGCTAAAAGTGTTTAAGCCTTATTTAATTAAGGCTTTTTCCTTTTTATAAAGAAGGGGTGAACGTATGATTATTGATGCAAAAGATTTATTGAATGAATTTTCGGATTATGATTTCTCAAAAGTTAACGAAATAGTATTGCAAAGACGATTAGATTCAATTGAACAGAAAATCAGAGCCTACACTAGAAATGGATTCTACTTAAAACCAATTAAATCAAGGTTTACATTCAACGGTGATACATTAGTACCATACAAAGATGTATTTGTTGGGTTTAGCATCGGTGATACAGTAGAAATTTATAATGGTGGCGTGAACAATGGATTATATACGATTAAATCCGTTCAAAAGAACTCGATGATTTTAGATAAGCAATTAATCGTAAATGACGCAATTATGAGTGTTATTAAAATTGATTATCCTAGTGATATTGTAGAAGGTTGTGTGGAGCTTTTAAATTACGATTTAAATGTAAAACCAAACATGAAGCAAGGAGTTGCGAGCGAATCAATTTCAAGACACTCAGTAAGCTATATACAACGTAATGACAGTAATACATCGATGGGATATCCTAACGAGCTATTAACATTCTTAAATCCGTATATCGAGTGGAGATAAATATGATAGGAATCAATGGAAACACAATTGCAACGATTCAAAAATTATTTACAAAGAAAAACGAGTACGGAGAAAAAGAACAAAGTTACGTTGATTTTAAAAAAATAAAAGGTTTCTTGGATATGCAGAGCGGTAACGCTCAATATAATTACAATGCGAAAATTGTGGAATCAACACATGTGTTTATATGCGAATATCAAAATTTAGATATAAGCGAAGAAAACTCACGCATGGTAATTGATGGCAAAGTGTATGAAATTACATATATCGATAATCCTATGAATTTAAACTATCATTTAGAAATTTACTTAAAATATATCGGTGGTGTGCAAAATGTCTAGATTCTTTATTGATAATTCAAGTGCGGTTAAACAAGCGATTGAACAAGCTATACAAAACGGATTAGAAGAATGCGGTGGGGAAATCGAATCACAAGTAAAATCAAATACTAGAGTTGATAACAGTGATTTAAAAAACAGTTGGTATCACAAAACAGAGGGCGATATATGCACTATTGGTTCACCTTTAGAAAACGCCACGTGGGAAGAATTCGGTACAGGTATATACACGAATGGCGGTAGACAGACCCCGTGGAAATATGAATACAAAGGTAAAAAAGGAAAAAACGGATGGAGAACAACCAAAGGTAAAATGAAAAACCCTCACGGCTTGAAAAATACCGCTTTTGGAATGAAAAAAGAATTAGAAGCACATATGCAAGATATTTTGAAGGAGTACTTAAAATGAATTTTCTAGGCGCGTTAGATAGACTGTTAACGAATCATGGAATTAATTACACTTTGGATTTAGTAAATGATATTGTTACTTTTCCTTTTTGGGAAGGTGATTTTCAAGAGGTAGATAGTTCGGCAGAACAAGGCTATCATGAATATTCATTCACATTAACAGGAACGAACAAAGGGACATATTCAAAGTTAATAAAAGATTTAGAAATCATAAGAAAAATCACAAGGAATCATACAGAAATATTGGAAAGCGGACATAGTGTCGCTTTTTTTTATGAACGTATGCAAATGATACCATCGCAAGATGAACAAATTAAGCGAATGGAAATCATAATAACAATAAAAGAATGGAGCGTGTAAAAAATGGGAGCAAATGCACCAATTGAAATTGGAAAAACACACAGTGTTACAAGTGAAACCGCAAATAACATCATGCTAGGAAGTGGTGTTGTATGTTACGGATTAAAATACGCAACCGATAAGTGGACATATGACGGAGTTTTCGGAGCAACAAACGGTGGCTCTAAAGTTGAAATCAAACCCGAGCAAAAAGATTTAGAAATCGATGGGATTTTAGTTAAAACAAAAGGTTTAACAGTTAAGGTGGGCGAAACTGCTACACTTACAACAAACCTTGCAGAAATCACATCGGATAACTTGGCTATGGTTTCGACAGGAGTTAAGAAGAAAGATTCAACTATTACAGGATTTGACGAGATTGTATCTAAACCTCAGATTGATGAAGGAGATTACATCGAAAATCTAGGCTTTATCGGATACACAATCGACGGGCAACCTATCATTATCAAATTTGACCATGCGATTTGTACAAGTGGTTTATCTTTTGATACCAAAAACAAAGAACAAACAACAGTAGAAGCGACATTTGATTGTGTTGCAACATTAGAAGCGAAAGATTTAACAACTTTGCCATGGCACATTTATAAAAAGAAAGTAAGTCAAATATAAGAGAAAAAAGAAAGAAAAGAGGTATAAGACATGAACAATTATGTAATCAAACCATTTAAAACATCAAATATTTTTTCCGCAGTTAAATTAATTAAAGCGTTTGGAATCGACGAAGTTAAAGGTATCGTTAACGATATCGAGTTAGCGCAAATCACAGACAAAGAAGGAAACATTAATGCCGATAAGTTAGGATATCAATTAGTAATGCCGATTATCGAGTTAGTTGTCAATCATCTTGGTGATTGCGAGAAAGAAATTTATCATTTTTTGGAAAGTACATCAAGTTTAACAAAACAACAGATTAAAGATATGAAAGCAACTGAATTTATTAAATTTATGCAAGATTACATTAAATATCAAAAGGATGATTTTTCAGATTTTTTCTCACAAGCTTCACAATTGCTCAAGTCGGAATAAACAAATTTATGGACTTGCTATTTAAAAGATATGCAAGTCCTTTTTTGCTTTTTGACGAGTTGATTGTGAACAATCAATCGTTTGATTTTATACAAGATTTATTAAACGAAGTTCAAGAAGAAAGCTATTACAGATTATGGCTTTATAAGGGTTTCGATAAAGATTATGGAGAATTTAAAGAGATTATCAGACCAAAAGAACATAAAAACACAAACATTGATGTTAAGGGAGCTATTAAATGCTCAATCGATGTTATGAATGAATTAAAACCTCAATAGAAAAAAGGGGGTGAATCATGAATTTAGCGGATTTAATTTTAAGATTACGAGTTGACGGAAGAGAACAAGCTAATCAAGAAATTGACGAAGCAACAAAACATGCAGAAAGTGCTACCGAACGTGGCAATGGTGCATTATCGAAGTTAGGCGGTGTTGTTGTTAAAGTTGGTTCGATGTGCGCCAAAGGTGTAGCGTTTTGTGCAACAGGTATTTCAACAATCACAGGCTTTGCGGTTAATGCATATGGCGAATATGAGCAATTAGTAGGTGGTGTTGAAACGCTTTTCGGTGCTCAAGGAATGAGCATAAAACAGTATGCAAAGAGTGTTGGAAAAACGGTATCAGACGTTCAAGGAGATTACGCAAAACTTATCAAAGCTCAAAACAATGTAATGTCAAACGCTCACAAAGCATACATAAAACAAGGAATGAGCGCGAACAAATACATGGAAACCGTTACAACATTCAGTGCATCATTATTGCAAGGTTTACAAGGAGATACAGTAAAGGCGAGCAAAGTTGCGGATATGGCGGTAACTGATATGGCAGATAACGCTAATAAAATGGGTACGTCGATGGAAATGATACAAAATGCGTATCAAGGTTTCTCAAAGCAAAATTACACAATGTTAGACAACTTGAAATTGGGTTATGGTGGTACAAAATCCGAAATGGAGAGATTACTAGCCGATGCAGAAAAGCTAACAGGGATTAAATATGACATCAATAATTTAGCGGATGTATACAATGCAATTCACGCAATTCAAAAGAATCTAGGAATTACAGGAACAACCGCAAAAGAAGCAATGCACACAATTCAAGGTTCTATGAATATGACGAAAGCATCATTGGAAAATCTTATGATAGGATTGTCAGATGGAAAACAAGATATCAGAGAATTGGCAAATCAATTTGGTACGTCATTTAATACTTTGGTTGATAATGTATTTCCGAGAATCAAACAAGCTTTTGAAACAATACCGCTAGTAATGACATTGATAATTCCGCAATTATTGAATACAATCATCAATTTATTACCGTCACTTTTGAGTGCGGTAGGACAATTGATTAGTGGTATTGCTCAAGCGTTGCCAAGTCTTGCCACAAGTCTTTTCGGAGCGGTTAAGACTATATTTACAATGATTGTAAATGCATTTACAAGCGGAGCACCTAAATTTATGGAATCCGCCAAGCAAATGGTTTCTAATTTGTGTAAAGGAATCGAGCAAAACTTGCCTAGTATCATAAGCAGTGCTTTAGATATGCTTTTGAAATTTTCACAAGCGATATTGGAATATGCACCGCAGTTAGTTTCGATGGGTATGGATTTATTGGTTTCGTTAGCAAAAGGAATTGCAGATGCGATACCTACACTAATTGAAAAAGTACCGACAATCATATCAAATCTAGCTAATGCATTTAGTAATAGTGCAAGTACAATTTTCTTAAAAGGAATTGAAATCATTATTGAATTAGGCAAAGGTTTGATTCAAGCTATACCAACATTGATTACAAATATTCCACAAATCATCCAAGCGATTTTCGATGCATGGAATGCAGTGAATTGGTGGAATTTAGGAAAATCATTGATTAATGGGATTGCTAATGGAATCGCTAATTTATGTGGAAGTTTAAAATCATCGGTTAGTCAGGTTTTTACAGATATAGAAAATATCATTAAAAACTCTATCTCAAACGCTAAAAATGGAGCGGTAAATATTTTCCAAAGCATGGCACAATTCTTAAAAGATATTGCCGTAGGAATTTGGAACGTTATTAAAGCGACATTTACATCCATGCAAGGTGGAATTGATGGAATATTCAACGCTATCAAAAATCTAGCATCTATTATTTGGAATGGAATTAAAAACTCTATTTCAAGTGTTGCGCAAGCCATTAAAAACACAGTTGTGAGCATTATTACATCGGTATACATCAGTGTATCGTCAATATTCACAAATTTAAGCACAGGTACAAGTTCAATATGGAATGGTATTAGGAATATTATTTCAAGCGTTGTTAATGGAATTAAAGGTAACGTTACAAACGTATTCAGTTCCTTGAGAGGTACTGTATCAAGCGTTTGGAACGGTATTAAAACCGCAATCACCAATCCTATATCTACCGCAGTATCAGTGGTTAGTGGATGTATCAACAGAATTCGAAGCGCATTTAATTTCTCGTGGAGATTGCCACATTTAGCGTTGCCACACATTTCAATTCGTGGAAGATTTAGCCTAAAACCACCAAGTGTTCCGCATTTCGGAATTAGTTGGTATAAAAAAGCGATGGATGAACCTTATATGTTTACTAGACCTACACTATTCGGAATGGATTCTGTAACAGGAAACTTAAAAGGTGCGGGCGAAGCAGGCGATGAAATGATGTACGGAAAGAATAATTTGATGAAAGATATTCAACAAGCGGTATCAACTGAAAACAGTGGAGTTGTTCAAGTGTTGTATGAATGTTTTGATAAATTATTCGAAATTCTAGGCGAATATTTCCCTAAGTTCAGTAATATAAAATTATTACTTGATACAGGAATGCTAGTCGCAGAAACGGCGGAAGAAATGGATAAACAATTAGGTATAATCAAAAAAAGAAAGGATAGTCAATAGTCATGTTTGGAGTAAAATTTGGAAATAAGCACTCATACGATGATTTCAACGTGTATCTAAAAGAAAAAGATATAGGATTTCCCGATGTCAAACGTGAAACAGTAGAGATAGAAGGTCGTGACGGGTGCATCGACCTTTCTACTGTTTTAACAAACGACGTTAAATACAAAAACAGAAAACTATCATTTACATTCCAAGCAATCGGAAGTAAATTTGATTTCCCTAATATCATTTCTAAAATTTCTAATTATTTACACGGTAGAAATTATCACGTTGTTTTAGACGAGGATAAAACATTTTATTACGAAGGAAATGTAACGATTAATAAATTCAAAACTAACAAAGCGCTTGGAGAAATCACAATAGATGTGGATGCACAACCATATAAAATGGAAGTTGTCGCAACGGGTGAGCCTTGGATATGGGATACATTCTCATTTGTTGATGGAATTATCCACACATCAGAATTAATAGTAAATGGAACGGCAACAATAAACCTTATAAACAGGCGAAAGGTTGTATCACCAACAATTACGTGTTCGGATGCTATGAGCGCTACACTAAATGGAGTTACAGTCCAATTAAAAAAAGGAGAAAATAAAGTTTTCGACTTTAGATTAAAAGAAGGTGACAATGTTGTTACTTTTAAAGGTAATGGCAAAGTCAATATTATGTATAGAGGGGGTTCATTATAATGTACACAGTATATTGCGATGAAAAACCTATTTATGATTTACGAAACGAAGAACTTGTGTTAGGTTCACCAAAATTAACTTTGGAAGAATCAAATACAGGTTCTTTTCAATTTACTATATTGCCGACACATCCATATTATGATGATGTTATTGATTTGGTTTCGAATATTGTTGTAAAGCAAGATGGTGAAGAAATATTCAGTGGTATTCCAACGGAACACACAGAGGATTTCTACAAAAGAAGAACATTTTATTGTACAGGCGAATTATCGTATTTGAAAAACACAACTCAACCAATGGCAGAATATCACGATATGACGGTACGTGGGTTTCTAGAAGCGTTACTGAATGTGCATAACTCAAAAGTCAGTGATAAAAGAAAGTTCTATGTTGGTGCGGTTACAGTAAAAGACAACAACGATTCACTTTACAGATACACGAATTACGAAACTACACTTGAGTGTATCAATGAAAAGTTGATTAAGAAATTAGGTGGACACATAAAAATCAGAAAAGAAAACGGGAAGCGATATATTGACTATATAGAAGATTACGCAAAAGTTTCTAATCAGATTATACAATTTGGTGAAAATCTAATGGATTTTACAAAAGATTACGATACGTCAGATATTTGCACGGTATTAATTCCTTTAGGTGCTAGACAAGGTGAATCGCCTATCAGTGCTTTAGATGCTTATTTAGACATTACAAGTGTTAACGATGGAAAGAATTACATAGTTAATCAAGATGCCGTTAATAAGTACGGATGGATTGAAAAAGTTGTTAAGTGGGATGATGTAAACGTACCTAGTATTTTGAAATCGAAAGGCGAAAAATACTTAAAAGAGGTTCAATACGACCCACAAACATTAGAAATTAAAGCTATCGATTTACACAATTTAGATGTAAATACAGATGCAATCAGAGTTTTAGATTCGGTAAGAGTTGTATCTAAACCGCATAACCTTGATAAATTCTTTTTGGTTACAAAACGTACAATTCCTTTAAATAAACCTAGTGACGAAGTGTTTACGTTTGGAGCTAAAGTAAGAGAATCGTTAACAGATACAACACGAAAAGAAAACACGGATGTTAAAAATAAACTAAATGCAATTCCAAATAAATCGGAAATTTTAGATGAAGCGCGTAAAAACGCTACACAAATTATTCATGATGCAACACACGGTCATGTTGTAACAACGGCTAACGAACAATTAATCATGGATACGGACGACGTTAAGACGGCAAAGAATCTATGGAGATGGAATTTAGGCGGTTTAGCACATTCTAGCAACGGATATGATGGTGCATATGACACGGCTATCACAATGGACGGTCAAATTATTGGTGAGCGTATTGTTGCCAATTCAATTGATGCATCTAAATTAAGCATCAATTACAAACAAAGTGTTGAGAAAAAAATAACCGTATCACTAGATGATTCAAAAAAATATACAGATGAAAAAGCAACAGGCGCAAAGGAATACACAGACGGTCAAGTTACGGAAACTAAAGATTATGCCAAAAAACAAGCCAGTAACGCAGAATCAAAAGCCAACGAAGCAACGGATAAAAAGTTACAAAGTTATTGGACGAGCGTGGAAACGCAAACGAAAATTGAAAACAGTGCGGAAAAAGTTACTATCAGTGCATCTGAGAAAGCAACACAAGTAGCGAATGAAGCATTAACAAATGCAAAATCATATACAGATGACAAAGTGACAGATGCAGAAAAAAACGCAAAAGACTACACAACCAGTAAATTGGTTGACTATGTTACGAGCGCAAATTTAGAAGTTAAAACAAACGAAATTTCTTTGAATGCACAAGAATATGCTATGGCATGTGCCAACTCATCACTATCAAGTGCTAACAGATATACAAATAGCCAATTAAAAAGTTATGTTACAAGTGCGGACTTAAAGGTAAAAACAGATGCAATCGAAGCATCCGTATCAAAAAAAGTAGGAAATGATGAGTGGTCAACAAAGCTAAAACAAAGTGCCAAAGACATTCAAATTGCATGGAATTCATGCAGTAACTACATCAAATTCATTGATGGTGCAATGAAGATATATAACACTTCTGACAATACGGATGATTCACTTTTAGTTAGCTTCTATAACAATGGAATAGAGTTACACAATAATGGTTCGCGTTTAGGGATGATTGGAACGAATCACCTCACTAGTGATATAAATACAAAAGGTATTGTTTTTGATTTAAATTACAACGGTTCTTTTATGGCTTGGGCATCAAAAGATGAAGGTGAAAGCACGGACAATGTATACAAATTTAAATTTTTATACATAGGCAAAGGTAGAGCGTTCTCTACATACGAAGAGGATACTTTTTATTGTTCATCGAACTTAGATATGCAAAATCGCTACTTAAAGAATCCTATATTTAAAATTGGTGATGATATAGGCAAAAATTTGACATTCAATTTTTATCAGTGCACAAGTGTAACCGACCACAAAGGTAATTTTCCAACCACACCATGTTATCTTAGATTCAAACACGGGTTAATGGTTGATGCTAAAGTGTTTCAAATAACATAGTAAAGGAGAATTGATATGAACGACGATGATGTTAAGTATATAATGCCCAAAATGGCAGATATAAACGAGGATGAGATTACAATTAAACCTATTATGTACATAGAAGAAAATGAAAAGGAGAAAGTAAATGAAGGTTGAAATTAAAGAAGATAGACCACTACCAATAAGCTTAGAAATGTTTAATGCAAAACAAGCGATTCTAGAGAATGTGTTAACAGTTCAAAAAGAATGTGGATTACCATATTTCGTATTAGAAGGGATTTTGGCGGATGTTCTAGTGCAAGTTCAAAACGGTGCAAACAATGAAAGGACAATTGACTTTAATAAATATATGGAAGGAATTAAAGAAGATTACGAAAAAGAATTGCAATCATTAAAAGGCGGTGAATAGTAAATGCCAAATATTCAAAACGAGATAAATCAAATTAAAAATGCGGTTTACGGAGAAGAAGTTCGTGAATCGATTATCGGAGCAATTAAAAAAGTAAATGAAGATAACGAGTCTTACGAAACAATCAAAGCAGAATTAAAAGGAATAAAAACAGATTTAGATAATTCAAAAGCAACACTAGAGAGCATTAAAAGTGCAACTAATACGGCATCGACAACGAAAGCAAACCTTGACACATCCACTTCTAAAGCTACACAGGCTAAAAAAGACTTGGACAGTTCAATAACAGATGCTACAAGTGCAAAAAAAGCTTTAGACACATCGGTATCAACCGCAAATACATCTAAATCTAATCTAGATAAATCGGTAACGAGTGGAAATAATTCTAAAACAGAATTGGATAAATCTATTGAATCGGCAAAATCGAGTAAAACAAGTTTAGATTCATCCAACACGACGGCAACAAGTACATTGAATTCTCTTAAATCAGAGAATACAAAAGCTCAAGGCTATTTAAACCAAGTAACATCAGAAAAAGCCAATCAAATTTTAAACGGAATTTCAGATGTTAAAGATTATCTAGGATTAGTCGATACACAAGTTGTTGGATTACAAGTAGATTATAAGAACCGTACATTTAAACGACTATGTGGAGCGGTCGGGCTAAACAAAGGTTCAGATTTCAATAAGTTTAAAATGTATGGTGGACGTAGACGTTGTAACGTGGCAGATGATGGAACAATCAAAGCATATTATGGCGATAGCGGATACAAAGAAGATGGCTCTAATGGGCAAGTAATGGTTTATCAACCTAAATTCTATTACAACGTCGTGCCCGTTGAAACGGAGCAAATTTCAACAACGAAAAAAGGATATCATATGCGTAAAGCCAACTATTACGTATCAGATGTACCGAAGCCAAACTTTAAAGTGCATCCCGTGTTCTTTGACAAAAATGGAAAAGAAACGGATTATGTATTATTATCGGCTTTTGAAGGTTCGTTATACGATACATCGGCTGGTAAATATCTAGCAAACGATGAACAAGTTGCGGATTTTAGCACAGATAAATTATGTTCAATTGCAAATGTTCGACCAACGTCGGGATTATCTCAAGATTTAACAAGACCAAAAACGGAACAATTGGCAAAGAATCGTGGTGACGGTTGGCATCAGTTGAATATCAAAATGGCATCAATGGAACAATTACTAATGATGATTGAATTAGGGACTATGGATGTACAAAGTGCAATCGGGCAAGGTGTCACAAGTATTCCCGATAATGGTTCATACTCATGTGCATCTTATACAGGTTCAACATCATCGCTAGGCAATAACACAGGAATGGCAAACGCGACTAAAGACTACACAGGAACATCCCAAACCGCAAATGGTAAAGTTGCTATTTCATATCGTGGAGTTGAAAATTTTTATGGTTCTATTTGGAAGTTTGCAAGTGGAATGAATATCTATGGAAACGGAAAAATGGATGGTGGAATGGCATATATTTGCGATGATTTCGCATATGTCGAAGGAAAGAACACAGGCAACTATAAACCGTGCGGATTTACATTAACGCCTAAAGGTGGATTTATTTCCGCGATGGGATATAGTGAAGAATACGATTGGTTGTTCCTAGCATCTGAATGTAACGGCAATAGTGCTCTACCCGTTGGCGATTACACGTGGGTTACTGAAAACCTAAACGGTTATCGTGTCGCCCGATTGGGTGGGGTTTGGGATAGTGGCGGTAGTTCGGGGGCTTTCTATTGGATTCTGAGTAACGGTGTCGGTAGTCGGTATCGTTATGTCGGTGGTCGCTTGTCGTATATCCCCACTATGTCATAGATTATTTAAGTATATGTTATAATATACATAGGTTAATATCATCGTGATTTACTGATTTGCAAAAATTAAATCAATCACCCAATTAGGTGGGAATTGGAATAATGGCAGTAATTCGGGGGCTTTCTATTGGAATCTGAATAACAGTGTCAGTAATCGGAATCGTAATATCAGTGGTCGCTTGTAATGTGCTTGAAAAATTAATTTTTGTTTAAAACCGAATCATCAAACGGTTCGGTTTTAATATAACTGAATGATATTGACCTTGGCACTTGCCAAAACATAAAAGACCGTACTACACGGCAACAATTTAAAAGTGTATTAGTAGGCTATGTATTAGCTCGAAAGTTCGCAAAAATTGCATACGTTTTTAGAAGGATTTAGAATGAAGAGAATAGGAAATATTTATAGCAAAATTTATGATATGGAAAATTTAAGACTAGCACACAAGAATGCTAGACGTGGAAAAGGATGGTATGAAGAAGTTAAACGTGTGGATGCAAATATAGATTACTATTTAAAAAAATTGCAAAAGCAGTTGATTAATCATACATATCACACATCTAAATACACAACATTCATAAAGCATGATAGTGGAAAAGACAGAGAAATTTACAGATTGCCATATTTCCCCGACAGAATTTGCCAATGGGCGATTTTACAAGTAATAAGTGATTACATCTTAAAGAATCTAACGAGCAATACTTATTCGGCTATTCCAAATAGAGGGATACATTACGGATATAAAAAAATGCAGAAAGATATACAAAGCAACAAAGAAAAATGTAAATATTGCTTAAAAATCGATGCTAGAAAGTATTATCCATCAATTAATCACGACATTCTTAAATCTAAATATAGAAGCATTTTCAAAGATAAAGAATTACTTTGGTTGCTAGATGAAATAATCGACTCAACCGAAGGAGATACAGGAATTCCAATCGGTAACTATTTGTCACAATTTAGTGGCAATTTTTATTTGTCGAGTTTCGACCATTGGATTAAAGAAGAAAAGCACGTCGACTCTTACCATAGATATATGGATGATATTGTAATTTTCGCAGAAACAAAAGAAGAATTATATCTTTTAAGAATTGAAATCGATAAATATTTTAGAGAAAATCTAAAACTAGAAATGAAAGGCAATTGGCAAATATTCCCCACATTTGTTAGAGGTGTTGACTTTCTAGGATATAGATTTTTTGGAGACTACACGCTATTAAGAAAATCAACTTTAAAAAGAATGAAAAGAGCACTGATACCAATTCACAAAAAAGTTAGCAAAGGCAATATGATTAACTATCATGAGTGGTGTCAAATTAATTCGTATAAAGGTTGGCTCAAATGGTGCGATGGCTTTAATTTGTATCGAAAATATATCTTACCTTTAGAAAGTGCTTGTGATTCGTATTACACGAATGTGATAAAAAGAAAGGTGTGCATAACATGAAAGATTACGGATTGCAGAGAAGTGCCGTAAAGCCGTCAGAGCGAGAGTTCACAGAAAGCAAAGTATTTATATATACAGATATAAAAGAAGTTGTAGAAAGCTCGGAAAATGGTGATATTAACCTATTTGAATTTAATATGATTGAATATGATAAAGATGAATTTATTGAATTATTGTCAGATAAAAATAAATCGTTGGAGTCAGAAATCACAGAAATTCAATTAGCATTGTGTGATGTATATGAAAGGCAAGGTTAATTATGGCTAAAATTTATGCAAGTTTAATTAGAAAAGGTTTAAAGACTTTGGAACAAGTTCCGAAGCAATTAAGAAAAGAAGTAGAAAAGCTATTAAGCGAAGGAGAACAAAATGATTGATTTTACAGAATTAACAAAATATTTCGTATTAGTTGTATTGATTGCGTGTTTAATTGTTGGATATATCTTGAAAACATCATTTGAAAGTTTCCCAAACAAATACATTCCTACCGTATTAGCTTTTATCGGCATGGTATTAAACTTAGCCGTTAGCGGTTTGAGTGTTGAAAGTGCCGTTTACGGTGCTTTAATGGGGTTAGCTAGTACAGGAATGCATCAAGCGTTTACGCGATTTGTGGAAGGCAAAAACGAAGAAAAATAAAGTAGGCGACTTGTATGGAATTTACAATTACGAGCCAACAGATATTTTGGATTTGTGGATTTATTGCATCGGTTTATGGCGTTTACAAAATAGTAAAAGAATTAAAAAAGCCGAGCAATGACTTAAAGGAAACGGTGAATCGTCACGGTCAATTATTAAACAACGATAACGAGCGATTGAAAGCGATTGAAATATTTGTCAAATTGCAAGGCGAAATCAACAAGAAAATTGATGAGCATACACAAACATTAGCAGAACACAACGATAAACTAGAAGCAGACAAGCAAAGAGGTAATTTAATGCTTAAAGCCAATATTGCAATTCTTGATGGTTTGCTTTCCGAAGGTGACAAAGAGAATTTAAAAGAAACACGAAAAGAAATCCAAGAGTACTTGGTAGATAAAAATTAAGGCACTACACAGTGCCTTTTTTATATAAAGAAAGGAGCTATTTAATATGGAAGAATTAGCTTATGAACAATTGAGCGAAGAAGCTCAACAAGAATTATCTAACGGATTAGAAAAGGGGGAAGATGAAGAATGTCATACTCAAGACTAACTAATAAGTACATTGTTGCAAGTCCTAACAACTATATGCGTGGTCGTGGTGGCTATAAAGTTTGTAAAATTACACCACACCACATGGCTTGTCAGTGGAGTGCCGAAAGATGCGCTCAATCTTTCCAAGTTGAAGGAAGAATGGCTAGTGCAAACTATTGTATTGGTTCAGACGGTACAATCGTATGCAATGTCGATGAAGAAAACAGAGCATGGACATCAAGCAACTACTACAACGATTGCCAATCTATCACAATTGAAGTCGCAAATGAAACGTGTGCGCCTAATTGGACAATTTCAACTAAAGCATGGAATGCATTGGTAAATCTATGCGTTGATATTTGTAAGAGATATAATTTTAGATTGAATTACACCGGAAACGCAAACGGAAGCTTGACAGAGCACAGAATGTTTGCGAGCACAAGTTGCCCAGGTCCTTTCCTACACGACAGAATGAACCAATTAGCTAAAGAAGTTAATGCTAGATTAGACGGTCAAACAGTAGCACCAACACAACCTAGCGCGCCAAGCGGTGAAAAATATTCAGTAGGATTACCTATTTGCACAAATACATTAAGTACAAACTGTAACGGTACATCTAGAATTCTAAAAGGAGATTGGAGCGGAACAATCGGACGTGTAATCAAAGGCACTAAATATCCATATCGTGTCGATAGAAAAGGCGTAGCGATTGGATGGACAAATGACAGTGCGATTGATTCAGACCCTCACGTTCCTAATAGCGGAACTCAAACACAAGCGGTTCAAACTGTTTTAAATTGTATTCCGTCAGATTTCCACAAAGAAAGCGCTACATTCTATATGGATAGAACACTTAAAATTATGAAAGCGCCAAGTGATAAAGCGGTTGATACAGGCTTTGTATATGAACGAGGTATGTCAGTGCTTTACGACGGATATGTAAAGCGTGAAGGATTCGTATGGATTAGTTGGATTAGTGCATCGAGTGGTGAACGTCGTTGGATGAAAGGCGGAATGTTAAATAATAAAGGCATTAACGCTACACCATACGGAAGATTTGCATAGAATTCACACATAAAAATTAAAAAAACGTACGAATAAAGACATGATATGTTATATAAAGCGACCTATGGTTAAATCCGTAGGTCGCTTTTTTTGTATTTTTAAAAAAAACTTCTAGATTTCCTTAAATACATGATATATTCGCTCATTATTATTCACCTCTTTTTGATATTATAAATTGTATAAAGCTTTTTAATTCATTAAGTTCAGAATCAGAAAATGTGTAGGTTTTAATTTCTTTATCCCAGTAATCAAAAAACAACTCTTTTTCTATGTTTGTATCTTTCCAATCTAATAGATATTTGGCAGATATATTTAGTGCATCCGCAATAGGTTTTATTTGATTAAACGGCATAGACATAGAACCATTTTCATATCTTGATATTGCGGATTCGGATACACCAATTCTAGACCCTAATTCTTTCATTGAAATTTTACGTTGTTTTCTAACTTTTCTAATTCGCTCGCCCACCTCTTTTACATAATTATCCTTCATTATTGTTCACCTCTTTTTCTTATATGTTCATTCTTGCATAAAAGCAATAAAATTATTATCCAATCAAAAAACCTTGCATATAGCATTGATTTTTGATTATTACATGCTACAATATAGATAAACTTGAGGAAATGCAAGTTTCTTGATAACTAGCGCAAAGGAGAAAGAAGAAATGAAAACGATGGATGAGATTTTTAAAGAAAGAAAAAGGCAAATTGAAAGATGTCAAAAAGTTTGCGATGAATTAAATAAAGATTGGAATGAGCCACGATACACATATCACTATGACGATTGCGAAAGCGGATTTACTAAGTTCTATTTTTATTTAAATAATGGTGCAGAAATGCTAGTTAGAACCGTTAAAAATGAATTCCTAGATACAGAAGAAAGCAAGATTTTATCAGACTACTCACCTAGTTCGGAGCAATTGAAATTGTGGGATTTCTTAGATTTACTTAAATAGAAAGAAGGAAATAAAGATGTCATTACTAAAAGTTAATTATTATAATATGTATAGAAAACACATCCAAGAATTACATGATGATTGTGTGAGGTTTATTGAAAGCGATATGCTATTTACAAGCGGTATGTTATATAAAGAGTTAATCACATTACCAATTGGAACATACGCAAAAGATGGCGATATCACAGAGGACGAAGAGATAGAGCTAATCGAATTAGTTCGTGGATTGGGTGATGATGTATTAAAAGCTTATGAAAATAGAAAAAAGGCTAATCAATAGCCTTTTTATTTTACGTATACATCCACGCTCTCATGAACTTGGACATGCATATCATGGATTAAATATTGAAAGTCATAGACCATT
>ERZ1026880.259-NODE-259-length-28669-cov-45.002446_pt1 | contig 28669 bp, 27 predicted proteins | sample MGYA00380170_ERZ1026880 | MGnify/ENA primary metagenome ERZ1026880 (study PRJEB33269, sample SAMEA4719806) | human gut metagenome | biome: human-associated habitat; feature: organic feature; material: feces | place: Cameroon | collected 2013-10 ...
TATTTGTGAGGAATGGGATTGATATTCTTTTCTTACTAAAATTACGGAAGGAGGGCTTGACAATGATGCTCAAAGGCGCGAAAATGCCTCGGCTCGGCTCGGCTCGGCTCGGCTCGGCTCGGCTCGGCAGTAGTATTGCGCCTTTTATTCAGTGTGTCAAGCTCTATTACATCAAATCGTCAGGTAAAATCCGGAAGCAGGGTGAACTATGCCCTGTTTTCGGATTTTTTCTTTTGTGGGAAGGGGGAACACTACTGAAACTTTACGCCTGATTGTCAGGTATTGCGGATGCTTCAATCTATTTTATCGGTACGCTTACTGCGGCAACAATTTTTGATGATTCAAACACACAGGAGGAATGAAAATGAAGAAAAAAGTTCTTAGTCTTCTGCTAACGCTTTGCCTTGTCATGACTTTCGTGCCAATGGCAGCGTTTGCAGAGGATGCACAGAACATAAGTGTCTGGGATGGCAGTACAGCGGCAGCGTTTGCAGGTGGAACAGGTACCGCAGAGGATCCTTATCAGATTGCTAACGGAGCAGAGCTTGCATATCTTGCAAGCTCTGTGAATAACGGAGAAACCTACGAAGCGAAGAACTTTGTTTTGACGGCCAACATAGACCTGAACGGACTGCCTTGGACACCGATTGCAAATTCTTTTTCTGATGCACTGTTTGGAGGTTCGGATTATCGCGTCTTCGCCGGTAATTTTGACGGTAAGGGATATACCATCTCTAATGTCTCCATTGGGTCAGAGACCACGCCGCTTGAATCGGATGTATTGGGGTTGTTTGGCGCAACAGAGGGAAAAATCAGCAACTTGAATCTGGATACTGTTTCTATCCACGGTGTAGCAAAGATTGCTTCTGGATATGTCATCGGAATTGCCGGCGGTCTGGTTGGTTCTTCAGCCGGATCCATTGAAAATTGTCATGTGACAGGTTTGGCTATGGATATGAGCGCACCGAGCAACGGTTATGTTGCTGCATACTGGGTCGGCGGGCTTGTAGGTGCACTGGATGGAGCGCAGCTCATCAACGAGTGCAGTGTATCCGGCAGCATTACGGAAAAAGCCGGTAAGGGGTCTATCGGCGGACTGATTGGTGAATTGGGAAAAGCAGCGAAAATCACATACAGCAGATCCGATGTGACGGTAAATGTGAAGGCAGATTCCCGTGGCGGTGCGAATGTCGGCGGATTTATCGGCAAAGGAAACGGCAAAACAGATGCAGAAACGATTATTCGAAATTGTTACGCCACGGGCAATGTTACCGGCGGCGCATATACAGGCGGCTTTGCCGGCGGCCTTTGGGGTCTGAATATCAAAAACTGCTATGCAAGTGGCAATGTATCACAGGCTGCGGCTGCTATGGCCTCTTTTGTAGGTACCGATGCCTCTGACCCAAATTACTATGGCTCCATTACAAACTGCTTTGCAACCGGCAGCGTAACAGGCTCATCACCCTTTCAGTATGCCTTTGCAGAGCAGTCGTCTGCGACCAAGAGAAGCGAAATAACCAACTGCTATTTTGCAGAGGAAAACTCCGGTATTAAAACACAGTACGAATCTGCAACTGCAAAGTCGCAGGATGAAATGAAAACCGAAGCTTTTGCAGCCGACCTGAATAACGGCGACAACAGCAACGGATGGTCTTTTGTGAACGGACAGGTTCTCGGCGGTGCAGAACCGGCAGATTACAGTGCTGTGGAAGCAGCGATGGCAGCCATTCCCACTGATTTGACTGTCTATACCGACGAATCTGTTGCCGCATTGAATACGGCGGTGGACGGAGTTGTTAGGGGCAAAGCTTTGGCGAGTCAGGCTAATGTCAACGCAATGGCACAGGCTATCGAAAACGCGATTGTTGCCCTTAAATACAAGGGAGCAAATTACACCAAAGTAGACGCAGCCATTGACAAGGCAAATGCTTTGAAGAAGGAGGACTACAAGGATTTTTCCGGTGTGGAAGCTGCCGTCAATGCTGTTGTCCGTGACAAGAACATCACTGACCAGAGCGAAGTTGACGCAATGGCACAGGCTATCGAAGATGCGATTGCTGCCCTGCAATACAAGGATGCAGATTACACAAAGGTTGATGCAGCAATTGCCAAAGCAAATGCACTAAACAAGGACAACTACAAGGACTTCTCCGCTGTGGAAACCGCCGTCAATGCCGTTGCCCGTGGGAAGAACATTACCGAGCAGGGCGAAGTAGATGCCATGGCAAAGGCTATCGAAGATGCCCTTGCCGCCCTGCAATACAAGGACGCCGACAAGACCACCCCGGCACCTGCCGCCACGGCTACCCCGGCACCTGCTGCAACAGCCACTCCGGCACCTGCTGCAACAGCCACTCCGGCACCTGCTGCAACAGCCACACCTCAGTACACCATTCCGCAGACCGGCGACACAAGCAACCCTGCTTTGCTGGTTGTCCTTATGCTTGTCAGCGGTAGTGCAGCCATTGGAACAGCCGTTGTTGCCAGCAAGAGAAAGCACAACAGATAACTGAACAGCCCCCTCGCTCCATCTTCCGGGCAAAGCAAAAGCGCCGCAGCGATGTGGCGCTTTTCTATTGCCACAAAGCAGCAAATAGCGGGTTTCCCCACCATAAGCGATAAGTTATATTCCCCACCATCGTAAAGCCCCTCATATCAAATAAAAACGTCCAAAATCGCCCCGAAAGCGAACAGTTCGGGAGATGTTGGGCGTTTTTCTATTTTCAAAAGCAAATCCGCAAAACCGGGCTGCGGGCAAGGAGGTGATGCAGATGCCCCGTATGCCGAAATATCTCAAGAGAGAATGGGCGTTCTTTCTTGGAGATTGCGGACGGAAGAAATATAACCCGCTACCCAGCGACAAGCTGCTGAAGGGGGCGCAGCTCATTTGCAACGAACCGTTCCTCCGGATATTTACCCGGCTGAACATACAGAATACGGATTTTGTTTTCGTTAGACATTGCAATAACTCCTTTTTTGACAATAAAAATACCGCTGTATCGGGTGATACAGCGGGGGTAACAAAGAATTTGGGGAATTGTGCCGCAATCTCCTATGAGAATGATATTTCAAAATGCTCATTTTTGCAAAGTTGTATTTACAGATAATGCGCTGACAATAGGACTGCCTTTTTGTATAAAACGGCACTGCTAAAATTGGCAGTATTTCACAAACTTGACCTATGTGTGTGAAAATGCATTGACAACAGAAGAGGGGGATGTTATCATGTTGTCATAACAAGTAGATGAGGGAAAACTGAATATGCTAAGAGGGAAGGGTACAAACAATTATGAAAGCTGCACCAAGATATTCTCAGATCATTAGCTATTATCGGTCACTCATTGAGTCAGGAAAGTTGGCAGAGGGCGACAAAATGCCCACGGAGGAAACCATAGGTGAGATTTTCGGCGTAAGCCGTATTACGGTAAGACAAGCATTAGATGGCTTGGCGCAGAGTGGTTACATCTACAAAATACAAGGGAAGGGAAGTTTTGTAGCGGCAAAAAAAGCCGGAATGCAATTGAACCACTTGATTGGTTTCAGCGATGAAATGCGCAGCATTGGTATGGAACCTTCCACTTCACTGATTTCACAGAGTTTGGAATTTCCGAGTGAGCCGGTCGCCAACGCATTGGAATTGGATGGCACCCAAAAGGTATACATCATTTCTCGCTTGCGCTGTGCGGATGCAGTGCCTATGGCGGTTGAAACGGTTTACCTGCCGTTCGCCAGATTCGCAGGGATCGAAACATACGATATGAGCAAGTCGCTTTATACGCTTTTGAGACAGCGTTACGGCTGTGAGCCTGCAAAGGCAATCGAGAGCATTCAATCCGGTTTGGCAAAGGCAAAGGAAGCAAAGCAGCTCCAGATCAAAGCCGGTGCGCCTGTGCTGAGGATTACGCGAACTGCGTATGACGGTGCGGGAGTTCCGCTTGAATATACGGAATCCGTATATCGCGGAGATAAGTATGTTTTTAATGTAACATTGGAAAAATAAACCAATTTATTGCGTCCGTTCCACAGGACGCAATAAAAAATCGATATAGACGTTATAACAACATAACAACATATATTTATTGACAGGATTTGAAAGGAGCACAGGACACAGATGAATCCGACAGTAAAGGAACCAAAAAAACGGTTTATGACGCTGAAACGACGCGAAGCCTGTTTGGGATGGCTGTTTGTTTCACCGGCCCTAATTGGGTTTAGCATTTTCACCTTTGGCTCAATTTTGTATTCCTTCTATCTGTCCATGACAGACTATGATCTGGTCAGCACGCCAAAATGGGTTGGCTTTGACAATTATATCCGAGCCTTCACGAAGGACCAGTATTTTTATAAGTACTTTGGCAATACGCTTTACTTTGTCGTCACGCTGGTTCCCATCGTTCTGGCGCTTTCCCTCTTACTAGCTATACTGATCAACAAAAAGACCAGTTGGGTGAACAATATTTACCGCGTGGCGCTGTTCCTGCCCAGCATCACCTCAACGGTTGCGGTCAGTATGGTTTGGCTGTGGATCTTCAACCCGGATATGGGTTTGATCAACAACTTCCTGATGGCGATCGGACTGAATGACGTACCCATGTGGCTGGGTGATACAGCGTGGAGCAAGCCGGCACTTGTCATCATGCGTGTATGGCAGATGGGCGGCTACTATATGATTATGTTCCTTGCCGGTCTTCAGACGATACCCGAAACCCTGTACGAAGCAGCGGAGCTGGACGGCGCCAGCGGAATCCAGAAGTTTTTCCGCATCACATTGCCGCTTTTGTCGAACACAACGTTTGTTGTCATGATTCTTCTGGTAATCGAAGCGTTCAATATGTTCGAATCCATCTTTATTATGACAGCCGGCGGTCCTTTGGGCTCGACCAGTACCATGATGTATTACATCTACGAACAAGCCTTCAGTAGCTACAACATGGGCTATGCATCCGCTCTGGCATGGATATTCTTTGCACTGATTATGGTTGTGTCGTTGATCCAGTATAAATTCCGCAACGAACAGGGAGGAGAATAAAATGAAACAGAAATCCCTGGGCGTCAAGGCCCGTAAGCGCATTGGGTCAGTGGTTTATCACTGCTTTATGGTGCTTTTGTCGCTGACGATGATTTATCCGTTCGTGTGGTCGGTGTTGTCGTCCTTTAAGACGTCGGAACAGCTTTATGGCGGCTCTCCGCTGGATCTGCTGCCGAAGCCGGCAACGCTTTACAATTATGAGCGATTGTTTCAGGTACTGCCGTTCGGCAAGTTTGTCATAAACTCGTTCTTCCTCGCTGTGGCAATGCCCATATGCATGATTGCCGTAGCATCCCTGACAGCCTACGCGCTGACTCGGTTGGAGTTTAAGGGAAGGAACATCTTGTTCCTGGCGTTTGTGGCAACCATGATGGTGCCCAGCCATGTAACGCTTATCCCGAACTACAAAATCGTTGTGGATGCGCATCTGGCGAACACCTATACCGCATTGTTCCTTACCAGTATGTTTACCGGAACGAACGCATTCAACATCTTCTTTTTCCGGCAGTATTTCCTGAGCATCCCCAAGGATCTTGAAAATGCAGCGATCGTGGATGGGTGTTCCCGGTTGGGCGTGTTCTTCAAGATCGTTCTTCCCAATGCAAAGCCCGCCATTGCTACAACAGCAATTCTGTCGTTCCGCAGTGTTTGGAACGCATTCCTCTGGCCGATGATCGTAATCAACGACTATGACAAACTGACCCTGACGGTAGGTCTTAAATACCTCAAGGAATGGGATCCCAACTGGGCAGTTCTTCTGGCCGGTGCAACCATCAGCATCGTGCCCATCGTTATCGTATTCCTGCTGTTCCAGAAGTACTTCATGGCATCTGCCATGAACTCCGGTTTCGGCGGAAAATAACCAAGGACTTGCGACCTGTTACGGTCGTACAATATTCATACAAAACGGAGGACTAGAAATGAAAAAGATCGTTCGCAATGTCTTTGCACTGCTTTTGGCTCTGACATTCATCCTATCCCTTGCTGCCTGCGGCGGCAACAGCGCAAGCTCCGGTGCAGCACCTGCTGCTTCCGGCAGCGAAGAAACATCTACGGTTGCCTCGACCCCTGAAACGAAAGACCCTGTTACCCTTACTGTGTATACTTGGTGGGACGTCACCAAATTTGAGCACCTGCAGAAGATGAAGTCGGATTTTGAAGCAGAAAATCCGGATATCAAGCTGGAGTTCGTTACCATTCCCAGCAAGTATGCGGACACCATGATTACCAAGCTGGCAGCAGGTGAGATTCCTGACGTAATGATGCTTGCTATGGACCAGGTGCCCCGTTATGCGCTGAACGGTATGCTGATGCCGCTGGACGATCTGGCCAGCCAGGAGTACAAGGATTCCCTCTATCCCGTCGTTACCGAGGCTCTGACCGTGAACGGCACGATGTATGCGGCTGCCCGCGACATCACCCCCAAGGTCATGTACATCAACACCAAGATGTTCAAGGACGCCGGTGTGGAAATTCCTTCCGAAGATTGGACGATGGATGACTTTGTCGAGGTGGCAAAGCAGCTGACCAAGGGTTCCGGTGCCGATGCACAGTGGGGCTATTACTGGAAGAATTATACCGACCAGACCTTTGCTATGATCGCAGCCTTCGGCGGCAAGCTGTACAGCGAAGACGGCAAGGCAAGCGTTCTGTCTACCGACCCCAAGACCAAGGAAGCTGTCCAGTTCATGTATGACCTGTGCAACACCTACAAGGTATGCCCCACTGCAACGCAGGCTGCTCAGTTCGGCGACAACGAGTTTGCTCCCTTTATGGCAAACAAGGTTGCCATGCAGATTGGCGCCCTGTCCACTGCTTCTAACATGGATGCAAACGGCACGGAGTACACGGTTCTGCCCATGCCTTCCATTGATGGCGTTAGCAAGACTTCTTCTTTCGTAAACACCTGGGTCATCCCCAAAACCGCAAAGAACCCTGATCTGTCTTGGCGTGTTGTGGAGTTCCTGTCCGGTAAGGAAGGTCAGCAGATCGCTCTGGATATGAACTTCGGTCTGCCCGCATCTAAGCTGGTCGATACCACTGCGTTTGAGGCAAAGGCTCCCTATAACAAGTACTTCGTGGAAGCTCTGGAAACTGCCGTTCCTTATCCCACGAACCTCAATGGTTCTGCTTTCCAGACCATGTTCCAGAAGGAATGCGAGTCCCTGTGGGCCGGTGCAATCACGCCGGAAGAATTTGAGACCCGCGTGGACGAGCAGGCAGCAGAGATCCTTAACAAATAATTGGCTCACCGGTACGACCCGGAAGGAAGGGCGGCAATATGCCGCCCTTTTTTAGAAAGGAGGGCCTTATGACAGAAAAACTCCTGCCTGACGGAAGCTATCTGTCCAAAATCTATGAGATGCTGAATCGCATCGAGCAGCAGGAGCAGGAACCGATGGAAGCAGCCGCGGAGGCAGCCTACCATTCCATCAAAAACGGTGGTTTGCTGCACGTCTTTTCAACAGGTCATTCCCACATGATTGTCGAGGAGATGTTCTATCGAAGCGGCGGACTGGTTCCCATTAACCCCATCTTATCGGATGAGTTGATGCTCCACACCGGCGCGATAACCAGCACACAGATGGAACGCAAATCCGGCAAGGCTGCGGAGGTCTTGGGCAAGGCATCCCTGCAAAAGGGCGACACGATCATCATCTCTTCCAACACAGGCATCAACACCGTGCCGGTTGAAGCTGCGCTGTACGCAAAGCAAAAGGGGCTGACGGTTGTATGCGTCACGTCCAAGACAATCTCGGAGCAGCTGAAACCGCGCAGTGCCATCGGAAAGCATCTGTGTGATGTGTCGGATATCGTGATCGATAACCATGCGCCCTTTGGAGATGGCGTCTTTACCGTTCCCGGAACCAATCAGGTGACGGGAGGTGCCTCTACCTTCGGCAGCCTGTTTATCGCACAGAGAATTGTTCTGAAAATCGAAAACCTGTACTTGAAAAACGGCGAAATTCCCCCGATATTGCGCAGTGCCAATATTCCCGGTGGCGATGAGTTTAACGCCAAGGCTGTTGCACTGTACCGCACAAGAATCCCGGCGCTTTCCTGATGGATGGAGGTGATGACCATGTATTTGGTGTGTGACGGCGGGGGAACCAAAACAGAATATATGCTCTTTGATCTGTCCGGACATATACATGGCTTCAGTAAGACACAGGGAACCAATGCCATCTTTATAAACCCGGATGCCGCTGCAGATGCTGTGTGCGGCGGCATCTCGGATTGTCTGCAACAGGCAGGTATCCGGGATACAGATCTGAATGAAATCTGTCTGTTCATTCCCGGCTTCAAAAATTCCGCCAATGCGGTGCGTGATCGTTTTCCGAAAACAAGGCTGATGGTATTAGGCGATGAGTATAACGCGTATTACGGAGCCTTGGGGGAACCGGGAGGCATTGCCGTTTTGTCCGGAACGGGTTCCTTTGCCGTATGCAGAGATAAAAAGGGAAGTTGGATATCCGTCGGCGGATGGGGACCACTCTTTGGCGACAAAGGCAGCGGTTACCATATGGGGCTTATGTGTCTGGACAGGATCACACAGCAATGGGATCGCGGTAGTACCAACACCTTGCTGCAAACGCTGGCACTGAAGCAGCTGCATATGGAGAGTATCCCGTCGTTAAGGCAGGGCGCATATAAACCGGACTTTACACGGGAAAAAATAGCAAAGCTGTCTTATACGGTGGCAGAAGCTGCCAAGGCAGGGGACATAGATGCGCTGAGAATTCTGGATGAGGCATCTGTATGTCTGGCAGACTTGGCGGCTGCCGTGGCAAGGCGTGTAGGAAACGATGAACTGCCGGTATCCTTACTTGGCGGAACCAGCCATATGGGCGACATTTTTACGAAACGCTTTGAGGCTGCCTTAAAAGAGAAACTGCCGCAATGCAGTTACAGGAAACCTATGTTTGAACCCATTGTCGGCGCGGCACTTTTTGTGATGTACGAGATTGTCGGCCGCATGGATTCGCGTGAAGACTTTTTGAAAAATATACAAGCTGAATGGGGGACAACCTATGTTAATGGATGAGTATTTTTCTGCCATGAAAAACGTGCTGACCAAGGCAGAAAACACCCAGCGGGAAGCGATTCTTGCAGCTGCCGATGAAATTGCGAATCGCCTGGAAAAAGGCGGCGCATGGCATATTATGGACACCGGGCATATGTTGATGTTTGAGGCCGTCGGTCGAACCGGCGGTATGATGGCGATAAAGCCCATCAAGATCACCTGTGAAATCCAGAACCCGGTGCGGTATCGCCCTTCTCCGGCGCGCGGTATCATCGGATATGACAGCATTCCCGGATTTGCGGATTATGTGCTGGGCAGAGCCAATGTTCTGCCGGAAGATGTCATTATGATCGGTTCTGTATCGGGATACAACTACTTCCCGGTAGACCTTGCCATTAAGGCGAACGAGATGGGCTGTGCCACAATCGCTTTGACGTCTGTCGAATACTCCAGCCACCTGACAAGCAAGCACCCCAGCGGAAAGCGCCTTTTTGAGGCTTGTACCTACTGTATTGATAACTGCACGAACTATGGTGATACGCTGGTCGATGTGCCTGCGTTGGGACAGAGTATCTGCCCGGCAAGCGGTATCAGCGCCAGCTATCTGATGTGGGCGCTGCAAAGCACAGTGGTGGAAAAGCTGCTGGCAAAGGGTCTGAAACCTAGTGTCTATATCTCCAACCATATGCCGAATGCTCCCAAAATCAACGGTGAGGCGCTGGAACGCTATAACGAATTTGGTTATTGATAAGGTATACTGCTATGGAATTGAGAACCGATAAAATCAGGGCTTGTTTCGACCGTAAGATCGGAAATTTCACGGAACTGTGGAATCTTTCTACCAATACCAACTATGTCCGCTGCGCGCCGCGCGACCCGTTGATTGAACTCTATGGCTTGAAGAACGGCGAACGGGTCAAACTGTCGGGGCATATTTCTGACGTGGCAGAAGCCCCTGACGCGCTGATTTTGAGCTATGATTCCTTCGGAGAATATGACATTTCCGCAAAGGTGACCTGCCGTTGCGAGCAGGATCGTCTGGCATTTTCTGCAGAAATCTGCAATCACAGCACAATCGATGTGACCGAGATTCTGATGCCGCACTTGGGCGGGATCTATCTGGGCAACGGACAGAAAGATTATCTCATTTACCCGCACCACGCAGGTGACAAAACAGAAGATCCGGTATATAATTACGCTGAGAACCGTCTGACTTTCTGGCGTGGCTGCAGCGTACCCTTTGAGGATATCTATCGCCGTGAGATCAATTACTGCGGCTTAGCCTCCATGAGCTGGATGTACTATTACAATAGTTGCGGTGGATTCTATATTGGCAGCCATGACCCCCGATTCCCGGTGACCGGCGTTATAGCAGAAACCAGCGGCGACAGAGAAAATCCTTGGATGGCATTTGCCTTCCGTAAATATTTCCGCATCAAGCAAGGGGAAACCTATCAGACCGGGGATTATGTTGTATGCCTTTCCGACAAGGATTGGCATTACGGCTCCAAGGTGTATCGGGAATACATCGCTCCTTATCTGGATTTTGACCATAACCCCGAGTATTTACAAAATGAATATGCCCTGAACCAGTGCTACAACTTTAAGCGTACCGGCAAGGTGGAGCATACCTTCAAAGACATCCCGGCTATGTTTGAGGCAGGCAAGGCATGGGGCGCAAGGCATATGTTTATTGCAAGCTGGAACCGCACGGGCTTTGACTCCTTTTATCCGGAGTATTATCCCGATATGGAACTCGGCAGCGCCATGGAATTCCGGCGCGGGCTGGAATATGTCCGCAATCATGGCGGTATGTCCACGCTGTATATCAACGCGCGCATATTTGATTTGAAATCGGACTTCCATAAGCTGGTTGGCGAGAAGATGGCCATGCGGAACGAGAAGGGCGAGATGTACCGGGAAACCTATGGTCCGGAACATTTCACCGTGAACTGCCCCTCGGACGCCCTGTGGAGAGAGTATCTGCTGGATACGGCAGAATTCTGCGTAAAGGCGTATGGCTGCGACGGTATTTATCTGGATCAGCTTGCATCGGCAGAGCCTTTCCCGTGCTATTGCAGCGAGCACACGCATGACAATATCGGGGAGTTCAACAACGGCTATGTATATGTGCTGAAAAACCTGCTGGAGCGCCTGCGGGCCTATAACCCGAACGCCTACATTATGACCGAGAACTGCGGCGATATTTACGGCAGTTATACTTGGGGAAATCTGACCTGGAATGGCGCTGAGTACGATGAACACTATAATGTGTTCAAGTATACTTTCCCGGAGTTTACGCAGGTTAATATGGTAAACCCAAGAAGCTGGGCGGAAGAAAAAGACCGTCCCGAATGGTTCCGCAAGGACCTGCACAGAGCCATTACGCTGGGCAGTATTTTGTGGCTTGGCATCACCAGCCGCCTTCGCCCGGAGGACAGTGCATATCATGACTATGGAATGATGGCAACTGCCTTCCGAGGAAACCTTCAGCCCCTGCTGAAGCACGCCCAATATCTGGATGATTTGTGGCTGGAGAACGTTCCGAACCAGTGCTTTGCATCCTGCTGGGCGCTTGAAAACGGCGAAAAACTCGTGATTCTTGCCAATGACAGCACGCAGGACGTGTCCTTCCGGATGAAGGATTTGCACGGCAGTATCGTTAAGGATACGAAATCTATGGATACGGCTATTCAGGATAGCTCGATGATCGGCACCGATCCGATTACCATCACTGTACCGCAGGGACAGCTGAGTTATTTCTTGTTGCAGTGAAATTTGCTGCCCCGATTGCGAAGAACAATCGGGGCAGCTTGTCTTTTTGGAGGAACCTGTATGAAACTGACTGTGTTCGGTAACAATGCAACCTGCCCGGAGGCAGATGGTGCTTGTTCATGCTACCTGCTGCAGACAAAGGGCAAACGAATCCTGCTGGATATGGGAAACGGCTCGGCAGCAAAGCTGCAAAAGCATCTGCTGCTTACGCAGTTGGACGCGATCATAATAAGTCATCTGCATTTTGATCATTTTGGGGATCTGTTCTGTGCCAAGTATGCATTAGAAACAAAACGAGCCTACGGTGAAAATCTGAAGCCTATCCCACTATTTATCCCCGCCTTGCCGCAATGGGCAAGCGAGGAGCTATGCACGAACGACGTGTTCCAAATCCATACGATCAAGGATGGCGCAGCGTATGACTTCGATGAAGTGCATTTTACGTTCTTTGCGGTGAAGCATCTGATTGAATCCTACGGGGTAAGGATCTCGGCGGAGGGGAAAACCTTTGCCTACAGCGGGGATACCGGTGTGTGCGAAGGATTATACAAGGTTGCGTCCGGGGCGGATGCGTTCCTGTGTGAATCCACCTTCTGTGCAGGGGAAACAGCGGAGGAAAGCCATCACCTGAGCGCGCATACCGCGGCGCAGACTGCCAAGGATGCGGGCGTCAAACAGTTGTTTATGACACATTATCATTCCGAGCAATCTCAAGCGCTGCTGCAGGAGGCAAGGCAGGTTTTCCCGGATGCCGTCCTTACGCAGATAGAAAGTGCATACGCCGTAGGCGAGAAATGAGAACAAAAACAAACGTAAAAACCAGAGTAGGAGGACGTGGCTATGCGTAAATTTCTTTCCCTGATTTTTGCCTTATTCGTAACGCTTCCTTTTTGTACTAAGTGTTATGCAATAGAAGGAGATTCACTGGGTGACGAAGTGAGGCACGTGGTTAGGCAAAGCGTACCCGCAAATATTGAGATTCTTGATGGCAGTATTCAATCTGGAGCAGCTGGCGATCTTGAATACTTGGATCAAAAAGTTGTGCTCCTAAAATCGGGCGTTAGCGATGCAGGAAAAAACTGTGTCCGGTTAGAGGCTTTGTTTACGGGAGTGCCAAAGACGAGAATACAATCTGCAACATTCAGACTTGGAACGGTAAATGCAGGATCGCTTACCTATACGATAAGTTTATTTGATTGGAATAGCAACTCATACATTGAGCATAATTTGACAGGGGCTATATCCAGTAAAGGACTTAATGAAATCAATTTGATCAACTGGTCAGACTGTCATATAGATGATTCCGCAAATATTAAAGTTGAGGTAACTATATCGGCAGAGAGCCCGTTTGAATTGTCTTTGGATCAAATGCAATTGCTTTTGCTGTGCGAGGAGAGCGTGCAGAATGTAGAAGTTCGAAATTACACAGTAGAAAATGCCCAGATTGAGCAGGGAACTACTGTGGCTGGAACAACCGCTAAGAATTTGAAGGACAGAGACGGTGCCTCTTTTCAAGTGGAGTCGACCAATAAAAAAGTGGCGTGGAGCACAACGGTACCGCTATATTATGAAAAGAATGATGTACAGACGATTCAAGTTGATTATACCGGAAATACGTCTGAAGAAACAAATGTTATCTGGTTATCATTATATCGATTCGACACACAGAATTGGGAGGTTGTAGGGACAATTCCAGGAAGCACAGAAGAAGTAACAAGAAGTTTTGTTTTGTCTGGAAATGGCATTAGTGCTTATATATCAGAGGAAGGAGACATACAGATACGAGTATACAATTCGGCCTCAAAAGAGTTCATAAGATACACGGACTGCGTGTCTGTCACAACGGTTGCCAATTCACAAAGCCAACAAAAAGTCTATACTCCTACAACCTTCGTTGAGGAATATGGTTCAAGTGAAGGACAAATTGAGAAGTTGGATCATATAGACGGACAGTCGATGAAATTCCAGAGTGATAATAATCGGAAAAGTGCTGTGCAATTCGAGTTCGATACGGATATTGACATTGATACGATAGGTGAAGTCACATTTGTAGTTGCATTGAAGTCAAAGAATGGTGCAAATACTCAAAACCTGTCGCTTAAGAATGTATCCACAGGAAAATTTGCAGTTGTGAAAACAGCGTCAAGTTCTGACAACTATGAAATGATTCGCTTTACACTGGACTCACTGAGAGAAATTGAGCAATATATTGATGCCAACGGTAAACTGACATTAAGAATATATAATTCCGCGAGTTCGTCTGTGGGGGATTTTACACGAGAAATTGATTTTGTGCAAATGAGCATCACCTATGGTCGCTTTACGCGATTCGAGGTGGCACAGCTGTCGGATGTTCACGAGCTAATCGGGTCTGAAAACTTTAAGGCAATTATTTCTGAAATCAACAGCAATATTAAACCTGCGTTCTCGATAATAACTGGGGACATATCTGATCATGGAACGCCTGCACAATATGAATTATATTTACAGGATAAGCAACTCTTTGACGGACAAGTTTATACTACGCCCGGTAATCATGATGTGCGTTGGTGGAACGCCAATGGAAAGAGAACATTCACGAATCAGGTAGGACCGCTATATCAGTCTTTTACCTATGGCGGTGTGCACTTTGTCCTGTTAGACACAACAGTAAACTTCGAGTTGGACGGAAAGATTGGAAAAGCCCAACTGCAATGGCTGAAGAGTGATTTGGATAGTATACCCGCTGATATGCCAGTTATCCTATTCGGGCACCATCCTTTCAAAATCAACAATAATGTTACGGCACGGCATGAATTGCTCAGTGCGACAAAAGATTCAAATGTTATTGCTTTCATGAATGGTCATGTCCATTACTATGGAAATGTTGTGGAAGACGGTGTGCCGATTAACTACATAACGTACATTAAAGATAATCCAAATCAGGATTTTGTGACGATTGAATTCTCGGAAAACTATTACTACATATACAAGAGAAAGGCGACTGACCATAGCAAGGAACTCTGGTTAAGTGGTCGAATGAACAACACCAGAAAACTAAGAATGACCATTACAAACATCACAGCAAGAGATAATACGGTGGATGTGGCGGTTCAAATAGAAAATGCACCAGACGGCGTAAAGTCAGTTCAGGCAAGAATAGATAATTACGGGCCATATACGCAACTCATAAAAAATGAGGGCGGTATTTGGAGTGGAAGCATTGACACGGGATTGTATACGCCAGAGCTGGTTGCTGGAACGCATTTTGTTGGTGTTGAAGCTTTTGATAATGAGAACAAAAAATGGACAGAATATAAGGACTACTCAACGCCGAGTGATAATCCCACAATCAAATGGGTGTTTGAGACCGGAGATTCAATTCAGTCTAGCGCAACCATAAACGAAGCCAATGTTTATGTGGGCTCAAATGACGGGAACCTATATTGTATCGATCTTGACACCGGATACCAAAAATGGTGTATTCAGACCGGGGATTTTGTCATTTCTAAGCCGGCAATCACGAGCGAAGGAAATATAGTCTTTGGCTCTGGAGATGAATTTGTATATTGCGCCTCAGCAAACGACGGAAACGTCATCTGGAACACCAAACTAGGCGGGAGTGTGCTTTCAGATCCCCTTACATCGGAAGGACGTGTTTTCATCGGTTGCGGAGATGGGAAAATTTACTGTTTAAATTCAGCATCTGGTGAGATAGTCTGGGAATATCAAACGGACGGTCTTATGCGTCAAAGACCAATTTTGGAAAATGGAATCTTGTACGCATTTGTTCGGGATACCTATATTTGGTACGCAATCGACGCCTCTACAGGTCAGCTGATTTGGAGGGGAAATGCGAATACTGATGAATCCCTGTTTGTATGTGGTGATGTACGACCGGTTATCGCCAACGGAAAATTGTGGTGTATTGATGCACAAAATACGCGCCCTGCTTATTTGAGCCTTGATACGGGAGAGCTGGCGTGGACATCAACGTTGGAAAAGGTATCTTCTCGTGGTATGACCACAAACGGCTCCACAGTATTTTATTCGTCGAACAGTGGAAGGCAGATAACAGCGTTTGATGCAGAGACAAACCAAGTTGTTTGGCAAAAGGATCTTCGCTATGACAATAAAGACAGGGACCTACAAGAGATGCAAATTGATTCGGCACTCGTATATAATGGAACCAGCCTGATACACGTTGCAGAGCGAGGAAGAATTACTGCTTTGAATCCAGATAACGGAGAGATTCTTTGGTGTATCGACGCGGCCGGTTATCCTGAGAGAGTTTTTTGGTCGACACCGGAAGCAACCGACGGTCTTGTCATAGCTACGGGTATAGACGGAAAAGTCTACGCCGTGGAGTATACGCATTAGTTGCAGGGTCTATCGATTATGATTGGTGATAAAGGCAACATTGTATCCTAGCTGCTTAATAGAACGGAGATATTTGCAAACCGGCAATTAGCAAAGGAAGAGAGTACAGCTCATGAATCAATTACTTCATCAACATACGGAATCTATCGTTTCTGCGGCCATTCACGCGGTTTTGCCGGATGTTGCCGTAGTGCGTGCGCTGCAAGGGTATCGCTTTGGAACCGGAAAAATCGTTCTGGTGGCAGCAGGAAAAGCGGCATGGCAGATGGCAAACGCGGCATCTGACTGCCTGGGGGATCGTATTGCGGATGGCGTGGTTGTTACAAAGTATGGGCATATAAAAGGACCGATTGCCCATATCCGCTGCTTTGAGGGCGGACACCCTGTCCCGGATGACGGCTCTTGCCGGGGTACACAGGCAGCGCTTGACCTTGTGCAGGGGTTGACGGCGCAGGATACGGTGGTGTTTCTTCTGTCCGGCGGGGGAAGCGCCCTGCTGGAAAAGCCTTTGATCCCTTTGGATGAATTGCAGGATATCACACAGCAGCTGCTGGGATGCGGTGCCGATATCGTGGAGATCAACACCATTCGCAAGCGGTTGTCTGCCGTAAAAGGCGGGCGTTTTGCTATGGCGTGCGCCCCGGCACAGGTGCTGTGCGTTGTCCTGAGCGATGTTCTGGGTGACCCGCTGGATATGATTGCAAGCGGACCGGCTTGTGCCGATTCGTCTACCTGCAGGGATGCGGAGAATGTCGTTAAAAAGTACGGCATACAGCTGTCCGCCGATGCACTGGCTTGCCTTCGCAAAGAGACACCCAAACAAATAGATAACGTAACAACGCGCATTACAGGAAGCGTTCGGGAGCTTTGCGCGGCAGCTGCCGATGCTGCGCAGGCACTTGGTTATACGCCGATCCTTTTGACCGATCAGCTGGCTTGTCAGGCGCGGGAGGCGGGACTGTTCCTTGCGGAAATTGCCCGAACACATCAGCACCCCGACAAACCCATGGCGTTTATAGCCGGAGGCGAAACGGTGGTCAAAATTATCGGAAACGGCAAGGGCGGGCGCAATCAGGAATTGGCGCTGGCGGCTGCACCCGGCATTTCGGGCTGCAATGCGGCGGTTTTTAGTGTTGGGTCAGACGGTACCGATGGTCCGACAGATGCGGCGGGCGGCTATGTGGACGGTGACACGCTGACAACCTTGCGGGCGGCGCAAATCGACCCGGTGGATTTTCTCAACCAAAATGATTCCTACACGGCGCTGCAGGCGGCGAAAGGGTTGCTTTTTACCGGTCCGACAGGAACCAATGTAAATGATGTTGCTGTTGTGCTGATTCGGTAAGTCTTTATACGGCATATTACACAAGACATATGAATCCTTTTCTGCCTGCCCCAATAACACAAGTTTCTCTCAACGCAACGAGAAGAGCGCTGTTACCATACAGTGCTCTTCTCGTTTTACTAAAAGAGTCGGCAATGATATTCAATCAGAACGACCCGAAAAGGACATCAGATTACCAAAAAAGGAAATATGGATTATGAATTTGTTTTTATGCTCACGTTTTTGCAACGTGGGGACTCTTATTAAAGAAAATTTGCAAAATAAGAGAATTGCATTTATCCCGACAGCCGCAGCCAAAGAAGGGGCTTCGCGGTATGTGCTGGCGGGTCGGGAGTTGCTCAGCAAAATGGGAGCAATCGTTACAGAAATTGATATTTCTAAGGAAAACAGGAATACAATTAAGGCAGCCTTTGCGCAGGCGGATTGCATTTACTTTTCAGGAGGCAATTCGTTCTTCCTTATGGATGCGCTGCGAAAATCAGGAACAGACAAATTGCTGAAAAAAGAACTGCAGCGCGGCAAACTTATGGTGGGCGAGTCGGCAGGGGCTATTGTTTGCGCGCCGACGATTACTTATATTGAGCCAATGGATAAAAAACCGCCGGAGTATTCACAGCAAGACGATGCCGGGCTTGGGCTGGTAAAATACTATATTTTGCCGCACTTTCTTGATGAGGTTTATAGAAAAGCATCGGAGGAAATACTGGAAAAGTTCTCGGAATTGGATGTCCGCCCCATAAGCAATGATCAGGCAATACTCGTGAAGGATAGTACATCAAAGATAATCTGTAACTCAGATAACGCAAAAGCAGTCCGAGATTTCAGAAACGAACAAGGATAACATCTTATTGTATGAAATTGGCCTGCGAATGCCTGACCGAGTGATTTTTAAGAAAGGAATGCGAGACAGTGACCACGCCCCTGATTGAAAAATTGAATATTACATCCTCGGTTTCGATAGTGATTATATCGATTTCTTTAATGTTATTTGGCGGGTTTGCCATGACAAGAATTACCAAACGCCTGAAACTCCCCAATGTCACGGCCTACATTGTTGCCGGCATTTTGATGGGTCCGTACTGCTTAAACCTGATCCCGGTAGGTCTTATCGAGAGGATGGATTTCATTGCAGACATCGCCTTGGCGTTCATTGCATTCAGCACGGGCGAGTTTTTCCGTTTTTCTACACTGAAAAAAAGCGGCGTTAAGGTGCTGCTTATTACGTTCCTTGAGGCGTGCTTGGCATCCATTGCGGTGTTTATCGCTACTCATTATGTGCTTGGTCTTGATATGGTATTTTCTGTCGTTCTTGCCGCGCTGGCATCAGCCACGGCACCTGCGTCTACCATGATGACGATTCGCCAGACGCACGCAAAGGGCGATTTTGTAGACACCCTTCTGCAGGTGGTCGCACTGGACGATGTGGTGGGGCTTGTCGCGTACAGCATCGCCATTTCCATCGCCTTGGCCTCCATGACCGGCAATTTTCAGGCGCAAAATGTGCTGCGTCCGATAATAATGAACCTGTTCGCGTTTGCGCTGGGCGGCGTATTTGGTTTGATTTTGAAGTTTCTTCTTCACAAGCGATCAACCGACAATCGCCTAATCGTATCTATTGCACTGCTCTTTGCATTCTGCGGAATTTGTGCGCTGATGGGCGTTTCGTCGCTACTGGGCTGTATGTCCATGTCGATGATTTACATCAATACCTCCGACGACGAAAGGCTTTTTAAGCAGCTGAATTACTTCAGCCCTCCGCTGCTCTTGCTGTTCTTTGTGCGGTCTGGTCTCAACTTTGATTTGGGTGCTATTTTCAGCTCCTCCGATCATATCGGTTCGGCCTCTTTGCTGGCTGTCGGGGTGGTCTACTTTGTCACAAGAATACTCGGCAAATACATCGGCGCCTTCTTGGGTTGCCTGCTTGCCGGAAAGAACAAAAAAGTTCGCAACAACCTTGGGCTGGCTTTAATTCCACAGGCGGGCGTTGCCATTGGACTGGCCGCGATGGGAGCCCGCACCTTGGGCGGTGCAATGGGCGACGCGCTGGAAACAATTATCCTTGCCTCCAGCGTCTTGTACGAACTAATCGGACCTGCTTGCGCAAAATTGTCGCTGTACCTGTCGGGGTCGTATTCCAACAGGTTGGATGACATCGTGACTGAAACGGTCAAATGCGACGGGCATGAACCAGAAAACGAGGTCGAACGCCTGATTCGCCAGATACAGGCAATTCAAAAAGAATTGCCTGCGCACAACGATCCTTTTTTAGAGGATGAACAGGCGTATGACGAGGCCGCTTACGAACATTACGCCTTGACAGGCTACCCCCAAGTATCGTATCAAAACACAAGGAGGAAAGCAGACATATGGACACTTTGATGTCACTTCAAATGTCAGACCCCATTGCGCAGCACCTTGGCAGTTGGTCACAGGAAATTAACGTGCTTTCCATCTGCCTGAGAATCGCCCTTGCCGTTTTCCTGACCTCCGTTATAGGCTGTGAACGATCCAGCAAGCGACATTCTGCCGGACTTAGAACCTTTGTGCTGATTTCGTTTTCATCTACCATCTGCATGATACTTGACATATACCTGATGCAGACTCAGGCAATCGACATACCGATTTTGTCTGCGGCCACCATGATTTCAGCGGCTTCCATCAGCGGAAAATCAATTCTTTTTAGCTCACGCGGTCAAATCAAAGGGCTTACTACCTCTGCGGCGCTGTGGTCTTGCGCCGCCTTGGGCTTTACAATAGGTGCAGGGCTTTACACGGTAACACTGATTGTGTTTGCATTCCTTCTGTGTATCCTGTCGGCGTTTCCCACCATTGAGGTGTATCTGAAGAACCGTTCCAACCACTTTGAAATCCATTTAGAGCTTAAAAACATCGAGTATCTGCGCGACTTTGTTACAGTCAGCCGCCGCTTAGGGCTGCGAATTGATGATATTGAATCGAACCCCGCCTATGTGGGCTCCGGACTAAGCGTATATACGATTACCGTTACAATTTGCAGCAGCGAACTGAAGAAGTATAAAACGCACCATGAGATTATAGAAGCACTGAAATCGCTGGATTACATTTATCATCTGGAAGAACTGCGATAGCAGGTTGATGGCTGGCAGGATGATTTTCTTAATGTGTTTTTTCGTTGATCACCTTCGCCGCCACAAACCATCGTCCATCTTCAAACCATAACTCGCGCTCTTTGCCTTGAATCATACAGGTATAGCGATCCCCAACACCGCCCACATCGGCGGCACGGCGGCAGATGTCCTTAATCTTGTCTATTTTGTAGACCTGCCCTTTATCAAAAATAATCTGCAGGGGTCGCAATCGTCCCTCGGTGCTGAAGCGCACATCGACTTCCACATAGCGCTTTTCTCGTTGAATCATTTACGATGCCTCCTATGCCGTATGAAAATACCCGACCGGGTGGATGTTGTGGTCGTCGTAGGCGTTGATGCCGCCCAAAACGGGGTCTGTGTACACGACCGCCCGCTGTACACTGCGGTAACCGTAGCGCTGGCGCAGGGTGTCCACGGCTTTGTCGATGTGCTCCAGCTTCTCGCGCTTTTCCTCGTTGGAAAAAAATCCTAATTGCACTGCGCAGTCTGCGGGGCACAGGTCGGCACCGCGCACACCGATGCCGCGCAGGGGCTTCGGCCACGAATAATTGCGCTTGAATAAATCAAAGGCGATGCGGGCAATTTCTATACTTACATTGGTGGGGTTGTCCAGCTTTCGGCGGCGCGTAAAGCCGGACAGTTCATTGTCCCGCACATAAATCTCCACCACATTGCACTTGCTGCCGAGGTCGCGCATACGCATGGCAACGCTTTCGGAGAGCAGCACCAACATCAGCCACACATCTTCATCTGTGGTCAAATCGCGCGGCGTGGTGGCGCTGTTGCCCACACTCTTAATGGCGGAATGTGCATCCTGCTTGGCGACCGGCGTCTGGTCCAATCCGCGCGCAAATGCCGAGAGTGTATAGCCCATCACGCCAAACCAGCCCTTGAGGACTTCAGGGTTCGTTTCCGCAAGCTGACCGATGGTGCGGATGCCGTAACTGCCGAGCTTGCGCTGTGTGGCGTTGCCCACATACAAAAGGTCACCCACCGGCAGCGGGTAGACAATCTGTTTATAAGTATCAGGCTCGATGACCGTTATGGCATCGGGCTTTTTATAATCGCTGCCGAGTTTCGCGGTGATTTTGTTGAAAGAAACACCAATGGAAACGGTGATACCCAATTCACGCTTTATACGCACACTGATTTCCTTTGCGATCTTGACGGGGCTTCCGAACAACCCTACGCTGCCGGTTATATCCAGCCATGCTTCGTCAAGCCCAAAGGATTCAACTTGATCTGTATAATCATTAAAAACTTCTCGCACATAGCCGCTGTACTTCTGGTATTTTCCATAGCTGGCGGGTACAATAATTAAGTCACGGCAGTGCTGCTTGGCTTCCCATATTGGCATCCCTGTTTTCACGCCCATCCGCTTGGCGGGGTAACTGGCGGTAAGTACAATGCCGTGCCGCGCCTCCGGGTCGCCGCATACGGCAATGCTTTTCCCGCGCAGTTCCGGGTGTTCCTGCATTTCAACGCTTGCGTAAAAGCAGTTGCAATCGCAATGCAGTATATGCCGCTGTCCCATATTGTTCCCACCTCCTATACGCCTATTGTAACACCACAATGTTTCTCTTTCAAGTGCATTTTACAGGACTATAAACGAAAATCCGTGTAATTGTACACTTGACTTTACATACAGAAAGCAGTACAATATAGTTGAGGTGATATACCGTGAGCAACTGGAATAAGCGTATTCGTGCCGCGCGTGAGGCGCAGAAAATGACCCGCGAGATGGTCGTGCAGAAAATGCAGCAGTACTTGCCCGAATCTGAGAAGGCTGTGACCACACGTTCCTTGATGTCGTGGGAGGCCGGCGAGCGTGAACCCCGCGTTACCGTGGGTGTGGCGCTGGCCATGGCTTTGGGGTTTGAAGATGTGGCAGTTTTGTATCTGGATTCCGAACCCAAGCTGAATCAGGCGGGGCAGCAGCGTTTGGGGGAATACCGTTCCATGCTGCTGCACACGGCAGAGTTTACCGAAAAACCGGAACCGACACTGCGTTTGCTACCGGTCTATTTACAGCCTGCCTCTGCCGGTACCGGTCAGTGGCTGGACGATGACGCCCAAGAGATGACCGAAGTGGACGAATCCGTACCCGCCAAGGCGGAGTTCGGTGTCCGCATCGCCGGTGACAGTATGGAGCCGCGCTTTGTGAACGGGCAGACCGTTTGGGTCAAAGCGACACAAGACGCCAACAACGGTGATATTGTGCTTTGCACCTTGAACGACCAAGGCTATTGCAAAAAGCTGCGCAAGGACGAAAACGGCATTGCGCTGATTTCCCTGAATAAAAAATACGCCCCCATCCCTGTGCGGGAGGAGGACGAGTTCAGAATCGCCGGTATTGTAGTAGGATAAGGAAGGAGCGTCGCGTATGTGTGGACGGTATCAGTTTTCTGCCGATGAGTATAAAGAGATTCGCCAGATCGTGCGCGATGCACAGCGCCGCAGCGGGGGAAACGAACTCAATTTCCCAATGGCAGGGGATATTTGCCCCTCGCAGGTAGCGCCGGTGCTGGTTTCACGCGGGGAGAAGATCGTGGGCGAGTTTCAGCAATGGGGCTTGCCCGGTTTCCGCGGCAGGCAGCAAATCATCAATGCCCGCGCCGAAACCGTGACGGAAAAGCCGATGTTTCGCCGCAGCATTGCCTTTCAGCGCTGCGTGATTCCTGCCACCGGGTTTTATGAGTGGGACACCGCCAAGCACAAATATTTTTTCCAAATGCCGGGACAGCCGATTTACTTGGCGGGCATTTATGATAATATAAATGGTGTGAACTGCTTTATCGTTTTGACCACCGCGCCCAATGATTCGGTAGCGCCCATCCACGACCGTATGCCGCTGATCCTCGCCCACGAGCAGGTGCGCCCGTGGTTGGTGGACGCCGGTGCGGCGCTGGAACTGCTTTGCAGCCGCCCGCCGCTGCTGCTGCGCACAAGTTGTGACGGGCAGTTGGGCTTTGATGACCTTGCGTGAGAGGGTTCTATGGATCAAATCGAGAAATTTGTAAAGGATTCGGGGCTGACTATTTCTGCCTACAATGTCTGTTTTTATGACAGCAACGGCACCGATGAAATTCTGGACAACATTCTTTGCGGCAAAAAACGCGCCAACACGGGGCTGTTCAATCTGTTTGAAACCCAGATGCAGCTTCTGCCGCGCACGGGTGATTACACGGTCGTGTTGGACAGCGATATGCAGCCGCGTTGCATTACCCGCACCACAAAGGTGGAGGTTGTCCCGTTTGAAGATGTGACGGCAGATTGTGCCGCCGCCGAGGGGGACGGCACCCTTGCCGCGTGGAAGAAAGCCCACCGCAAGGCGTTTGCCGCAGCGTGTGAGGAAATCGGCAGGAACTTTGACGAAAGCATGAAGTGCGTCTGCGAGTATTTTGATGTGGTTTACCGGGCAGATGGGCAGTGAGATAAATCGGAAGTTGGAGGATACACGCATGAAAATTGTAATCATTAATGGAAGTGCCAGAAAAGGAAACACGCTGACAGCAATCAATGCATTTATAAAAGGAGCGTCAGAAAAGAATGAAATTGAAATCATTGAACCTGACAAACTCAACATTGCACCATGCAAGGGATGTGGTGTCTGTCAATGCTCTAAGGGATGCGTCGATAAGGATGATACAAATCCTACAATTGATAAAATTGCTGCCGCAGATATGATTCTTTTTGCTACACCAGTTTATTGGTGGGGAATGTCAGCACAATTGAAACTTATCATTGATAAGTGCTACTGCCGTGGATTGCAGTTAAAAAATAAAAAAGTTGGCACGATTGTTGTAGGCGGTTCTCCCGTAGACAGTATCCAGTATGAGCTGATTGATAAGCAGTTTGACTGTATGGCAAAATATCTTTCATGGGATATGCTTTTCAAAAAATCATATTACGCAACAGCCAGAGATGAACTTGAAAAAAACAAGGATTCCATGAACGAACTTGAGGGGATCGGAAAAAATTTATAAAGCACGTTCCAAATTCCAGTTTGTTAAATTGGAAAATTTGAATTTGGAAGGTGCGATGATATGAAAATTAAAGAAATCAAGGAGAATAAAAAACAATTTCTTCCACTGTTGCTATTAGCAGATGAGCAGGAGGATATGATAGATAGGTATCTTAATAGAGGGACAATGTATGTTTTGGACGATGGTGGAGTTAAGTCCGAATGTGTCGTAACAGACGAGGGGGGAGGTGTTCTTGAAATCAAGAATATTGCAACTGAACCAGAATATCAGGGGAAAGGTTACGGTAAAGTACTAATCGACTTTGTCGCTGCGAAATACAAAGGGAGGTATTCTATACTGCAAGTTGGCACAGGGGATAGTCCGTTGACAATCCCGTTTTATGAGAAGTGTGGATTTATTCGTTCTTATAGCATGAAAAACTTCTTTATAGATAACTATGACCATCCTATATATGAAGCAGGTATGCAACTGATAGATATGATTATGCTGCAAAGAAAACTGTAAATCCCAGTTTGTTAAGGTGAAAAAAGTTTAAGTAAAATTTAAATTTATCTGTATGATAATTCTGCAAAATAAAAAAACACATAGAATAGGTAAAATCTGAGTAAAGAATGTCTATAATGGTTCCGTAAAATCACGAAAATCATATTTTACGTACAGACATAAGCCGTGTCAAAATTTATACTAGATAGATGTAAGCTCATGTCCATATAAAACATCGCCTCAATCAAGGCCAGAACACGAAGCCATAGAAAGGATGATTCTATGAAATTATTAAAGCATGCCAATGTTTACACACCAGCTCCTCTCGGTAAAAGGGATGTGCTGATCGAGGGGGAGAGGATCCTCCGAATCGCGGAAGAAATCACAGGCTATGATGAACTTCCGGATGTCGATGTCTATGATCTCTCGGGAAAGACCCTCGTGCCGGCCTACATCGATCTGCATGTGCATATCACCGGTGGCGGCGGAGAGCAGGGTCCGGCTTCCCGTGTGCCGGAGTCTTCACTCAGCACCTTTTTTAAGAATGGTATCACGACCGTCGTCGGGCTTCTGGGCACGGACGGCATCACGAGAAGCCTCGAGAACCTGGTGGCGAAGGCCCGTGCACTGACAGAAGAAGGCATGACGGTGTACACATTGACCTCGTCCTATGGCTACCCGCCGACGACACTCACCGGCAGCGTCGAGCGGGACATCGTTCTGATCCCACCGATGATCGGTGTGAAGGTCGCGGTATCTGATCATCGAAGCTCGAATCCGGGTGGAGCGGAGCTGATCGCACTGGCAACAGCTGCACGCCGCGCCGGTCTGCTAAGCGGCACACCGGGGCTCGTGACGATGCACATGGGCAGCGGGAAGGCGAAGCTGGATCCGATTTTCTACGTACTGGATCACTCGGATGTACCGGCGAAGAACCTGCTCCCGACGCATATGCTGCGCTCACCAGAGCTCATCGACGCTGGCGTAGAGCTCGTGAAGCGAGGCGGCTACATCGACTGTACCGCCGGCTCGGATGAGGTGGCGGTGAAAGAGGATGCCCGAAAGCTCTTTGATTTACTGCACCGCGAGGGCGTAAATCCGGATCATGTGAGCCTGTCAAGTGACGCCTACGGAAGCCAGCCGCGTTTTAACGACGCAGGCGAGTGCGTGGGACTGACCTATGCGTCGCCGAAGTACCTGCATAAAACCATCCGGGCGCTGGTGCGCATGGGCATGCCGCTCGAGCAGGCACTGAAGCTTCTGACGACCACACCGGCGACTCTGCTCGCGCAGGATGGCCGAAAGGGATGCATCGCCGCAGGCGCCGACGCAGATCTCCTCGTACTGGATGAAGAGCTCGAGATCGACAGCCTCTTCGCGCGAGGACAGCTCGCGCTGTGGCAGAAGGAACTGTGCATGAAGGGAAGATTCGAAGAGTAAAGCGGATTTTATATCCTCTAGTTAAGATCATTGCTTATGCTGGCAGTTCAGCAGAAGGATACCCGACAGAAATAAAAATATTTTTCTTTCTGTTTTTGATTGACAAATCGGAAGTTGTGAAGGTAAATGAATCGGATACTACGATACAAGTACCATGGAGGAATATGAGAATGTCGAAAGATGAGTATTTGATAACCGATGCGCCCCTCAAAGCGTTGACGTTTTTTGCAATGCCGATGATTCTTGGGAGCTTTTTTCAGCAAATATACAATATGGCCGACTCCATTATTGTCGGCCAGTTTGTTGGTTCTTCTGCACTTGCAGCTGTCGGTGCCTGTGCAGCATTGACCAATGTGTTCATTTGTGTGGCACTGGGAGCCGGCGTAGGTGCCGGTGTGCTGGTGAGCCGCTATTTCGGTGCCAAAGAATATGGCAAAATGAAAACCATTGTGTCAACGTCCTTGCTCAGCTTTTTGATTCTGAGCATTGTCCTTGGCGTTTTTGGCTTATGCTTTTCCCGCCCGATGATGCAGGGCTTGCAAACCCCTCCCGACATTCTGGATGAGGCAGTGCTGTATCTGCAGGTCTATTTTGCGGGCTTTCCGTTCTTGTTTATGTATAACATTCTCTCCAACATGTTCACCTCCATCGGTGAATCAAGAATTCCCTTGGCACTCCTGATTTTTTCTTCTGTCCTGAATATTTTTATGGACCTTTGGATGGTTGCCGGGCTTGGTCTGGGCGTGTTCGGTGCCGCTCTTGCAACTTTGATTGCCCAAGGCATTTCCGCCGTATTTTCCCTTCTGATTTTTCTTCATCGAATGCGGCGATACGAGAGCCCATTTCAACGATTTGACTGGCGGGGGCTGCAATCCATGCTGCAAATTGCCGTGCCGTCGATTCTTCAGCAGTCTACGGTGTCCATCGGTATGCTGATTGTGCAGGCAGTTGTAAATCCATTCGGCACACAGGCGCTGGCAGGCTATTCGGCGACAATGCGAGTAGAGAATTTGTTCTCTTTGATTTTTGTCTCCATCGGCAATGCGGTTTCGCCGTTTGTTTCCCAAAACCTTGGTGCAGGCAAGCCCCAGCGCATCAAAAAAGGCTACCACGCTGCACTGGTGCTGGATCTGTGCTTTGCAGCCATTGCGTTTGTGGTCATTGAAGCGCTGCACACGCAGATTTCCTCGCTGTTCTTGGGAAAAGACGGAACGGCGTTGGCCTATCAGGTGTCTGGTGATTATATGAGGTGGATTGGTTACTTTTTCATCTTCATGGGTATCAAGATGGCAACCGATGGAGTCCTTCGTGGTCTCGGAATTATGCGTCCGTTCCTCGTTGCAAACATGGTGAACCTTGCGATTCGTCTGTCCGTTGCCCTGATCTGTGCACCGCGTTTCGGCATTGCCTTTGTCTGGCTTGCTGTACCAGCTGGTTGGCTTGCGAACTTCTTAATCTCCTATGGGGCTCTCAGGAGATCATGGCAGACTGATAAAATGGCATCAACCAGATAACTTCCAGTTTGTCGAACAGATCCGCAACAAACAGCAGCAGTTAGGAGAACCCCATGATTTTACACATAAACAGCAGTGAGTATGATTACCACACCTTGGTCAAGGTTGCAGAGATGGCAGGGCTTGCGGGCCTTGTCGGCTTTCATGAATCCGAGGACGGCTATATTGTCAGCTTTCCCGATACAGAAAACACGCAGGCGCTTATTAATGACTACAAAGCGCGTCTGCGTGATTTAGAAAACAATATCTGGCAGCACTAAACTGCCACTGACTCTAAGGCGGGCTTCGACCCGCCTTTTCTTTATGCAAAATCATTCTTGCTTCTTCCTTTCTCCCGGTTTCGTTGTGATGAGCTGATAGACATCACTATCCTTGGGCTCCAGATTGGTGAATGGTAATACACTGTTGCCCATCTTGATGATGCCGTGCCCCTCGCTGGCGTTGCGCAGAAATGAGTGAAGCCGATGTTAATAGCCTTTTGCCGGGGTACCATATTGACCAGCTTAGAGAGGTATGGGGGAAGCCTGATAGCAGTGAAAACAGCACTGCATGTTGGAAACTTGGGAATGACACTACTCTCGTTGTA
>ERZ1026880.264-NODE-264-length-28399-cov-10.706675_pt1 | contig 28399 bp, 42 predicted proteins | sample MGYA00380170_ERZ1026880 | MGnify/ENA primary metagenome ERZ1026880 (study PRJEB33269, sample SAMEA4719806) | human gut metagenome | biome: human-associated habitat; feature: organic feature; material: feces | place: Cameroon | collected 2013-10 ...
TCCCGCCTGTGTACAGCATCCCACTTGCCAAATGCAGCAGCACCGCATTTTTCCGTCCTACATTGATCTCCACGCCGGTATCCGCCGTTTTGAGCCACACCAGGCCCTCTGTGCCGGTCTCCGGCTGTGTGGGGCTGAGTGCGTAGCCGGTAATGGCTGTAGTGGTGTTTATCCATATGGTGTTCTCCCGTGGGTTCGTGGGCTGTGTAGTGCCGCCTACTACTTTCAGGTTTAGCCCGCCGCCTCCTCCACCTGTTACATTGAATATCATAATTCGCACACCTCCTATAGGTTGATGATCTGAATATTGACATTCAGATTGACACTGGGTACATCCTCACAGACGAAGGTCAACGTACCAGCTCCCTGGGTACTGCAATATACACCCGCTTCCAGGTATGCGGTTCGATTTTGCGCAGTCGGGACAGGCGCAACGGTCACAAGGCTATTGACGGTCACATTGGGTACGTTTATAGTCTGCGAATTGCCACTCCAGGCATTTGCGGACAGTGTCACCGTCGCAGACTTCACAGGGCTTTGATAGTCCGTACCAGCTATCGCTGCCGACACGCCGCCGGAACCATCGCCTTTCAGAAGTCCGGAAACCTTGACTTTCGCCTGTTTCTCGGACAACTCCTGCTCTACCGTTTTGCCGGATTGGGTATTGATGCCTTTGGCTTGAACCGTTACAGCCCCGGTGCCATCCGGCTCCTGACCGTTCACAGTTTTTATAGTCTTGTCCAACACCGCCTGGACACTCTGCCCATCACCAGTGGCGATGTCATTAGCCTTAACACTAACGTTACCGTTAGAGTCTGGGTCTTTGCCATTCACAGAGTTCACTGCGCCAGTGCCGTCAAGTCCAAATCGGGAAACAGAGTAGCTCGTCACTGGGTTCCCGGTGTTAAAATTCAGCACCATCCGTGTCCATAGGTACTTGCCCTGCGGAACGTTGGGCACATCTGTCACCCAGGAGCCAGAGGGCACAATGGTACCAGAGTCGGATACCATATAGGTGGTGCTGTGGCCTGTCAGCTTTGCGGCATCACCTTTATCGCCCTTATCACCTTTAATGTGTACCCAAGTGTAAGCCTGCCAGCCAGAGGGCGGCGTAGTTCCAGCATAAAATCCCAGCCATTCGTCAGGTATGTCACCCATACTGGGAGAGCTGTCCGTGGGCTTCTGGCTTGCGAATTTGAAGTACAGCCGGTCAGCATCACCCTTATCACCCTTTTCGCCGTTCTTCACCGTAAAAGCGAAGTCAGAACCGGCATTGAATTTCATGGTGTAGGTATCTACTAACCCAGATGTTTCAGTCTTGGCGACGCTGGTGATGCCCTTGCCGTCAGAAACTGTCATGTCAAAGTAGGTGTCATCCGCAAGGGTGATGCGGTAGGTCTTATCCAGACCAGAGGTGCTCTGCAGAGCAATACTAGTAATACCGCCGTGACCCTGAGCCAGCTCCAACAGCCAGTTCTTCAAGACTTGCCCGGTCAGTTTTTTTGCCGTGCCGGACTGCTGCAACACAAACAGGTCGTTCAGATATACCTTCTCAGCAGCGTTTAACTGCTCTATGGATTTATCAGCCATCCTTTACGTCAACTCCTTCCGGTTCTTCCTTTTTCGCCACAGCAAGTAGCTGTTCCAGCTTTCGAATCACCGTTCTAATGGCCGTAGCGCAGCCCACGAACTTGTCCTGATTGTCGATACCGACTACAGAAATGGTTTCCATGGTTGCACCGATACGGGATAACAGATTGATGATTTCGTCCATTTTTTACTCCTTTCCGAGAACTACACGGATTGCATCGGATTCAGGCACGATTGCTATAAGCCGTGTGTAGTTTGCTGCGTATTGGTTGCTACACCACAGCTGTACCGTTTCGGATGGGTTAGAAAATACCGACGCCACTGTAGAAATATTCGTGTTCAAAACACGGAGATTGCATTGCCCCGTGGGTTGGCATGGGTTAAAATAATCACAAGAAAATTCATTTCCTGTTGCAGTTGTGAGTTTTTCCACGTTACTTCCTCCAAACAACAACGTTCAAAGTACGGCTGCTACCGTTTCCATCCATGTACGATATTGTAGATGTGCCAAGTGCGTTGCCATCCAGGTATATACGCTCTGCTCCAATTGCGTATGGCGTGTTCCATCCATTAAAAACGCCGTTGGCATAATCCGCATATCCCAGAGATGCGTTCACGCCTTCTGTAAACTGCCCGGTACTAAGACTATTCCCTACGATTTTCCCTGCCCCGACAGAGTCGCCGGACAACCCACTTCCGCTGAAATACCCAGCGTCGCCGCCGTAGTCAATGCTTCCAGCGTAGACCGTTCCTTCAAATCGCCCGGAGGAAGCTGTCAGTTTGCCGCTCATATCCACCTTAAAGTTTTTGCCAAGCTGGATTCCACTTGAACCGATGTAACAACCCCGGGTATTTGTGCCGCCCCAGGTCTGTCCATTGTAGGACAGATAATTTTTCTGGATGTCAAACCCACCGATTTTCCCGGATGTAGCCCGAATTTCGCCCTCAACCTTTGCGCCGTTACGGTTAACGGTAAAGATTTCTTTCCCGTTCCCGCTTACCGTCCAGCTGTTGTTGAGTAACTTCCAACCGAAGGAGCTGCTGCTGCCGCCCTCTTTGGTAACTCTGGCTTCAATGGCATCCGCCTGAATGCTCAGAGTAGCCCGGATAGCTTTATCTGCTGCCTCTCTTGCCTCCACTTCGGCGGCAATTTTTGTTGCCGTGATGGATAAGTTAGACCTAACAGACCTGGTGAAACGTTCGTATTGACGGTCCGTGGGTGACTGGATTTGGAACTCATGCTCGATTTCTTCGTTGGAGGGGGCTTCCAAATCACTTGTGGTATCCCGGTAATCCGTTGCTCGGAGGAATACGCCTCCGTAGGTATCCGCAATGGTGACGGCATCGCCAATTTCAACGGAGGGGTCAATGGTCGTTCCTGCGGCCTTGTAGGGCTGGTAGCGGAAACCTCTGATTTTTCGGTAAATCGCATCAGCCTGGGCTTGTGAACCCCATTCGTTTGTGACTTCAAGCACTTTGCCAGAACGGTCTCCGGCAAAGTATTCAATGTTATTTCCTGTTTCATCCTGCCCTGCGAATATCGCAACGCCGCTGTAACCGTCCGTTTCGGGGGCTGTATCCAGGCTTTTTACTCGCCGCAACAGGTTAAAACTTTCTGCCATGTACACACAACCTCCTAAACCAGAATGTACAGGCCGCCGAATGTGATTTTATAACCGTCCTCGGTGATAAGATGCCGGGTCTCGGGCGGCATATCAAACATACTTACCAGCCGCAAATCCCCTGTAGGGGAGATAATGAAGTTCCCGGCGTAAGCGGCGGCTATCATGCACAGGACTTCTCGCATGGAGTACCCAACAGGGAGAGGGAACTTATAGCCAGCGGTCATAATTTCCCAAGTTCTGGGGTCTACACTAACGCCGCTACCGTCTGCACTGATTTTCATATTATCCGCAACAAATTGAACAATTTCCTTGTCCAAAAGTGGATAATTATGCTGATTGTCGCTAGGATATGTAACTTCTGAAAGCATCATTGCATCAAAGGCTTCCAGAGACAGTACATCAAACCCACGCTCGTCATGGACTTGCTTTCTCGTGTCGATGAAGTAAACGCCCTGCTGCACCCATTCCGATTTATCGGTATCGTTCACAGCCCTGGAATAGATACAGATTCTAGCTTTCTTGGGGACATTGAACGGCGCAATCATTTTAATATTCGCAGTCCCAGATACCGCCGCTCCGACACAAGGAGTGGAATCCTTGAAAAACGGTGTCTTTGTGTTCACTTCAAACAGCCTGTCCTCACGGAAACCAGATTCCGGGCCGCCGGTGTCTACCAGAATAGAATCGCCACCGAAAGTTATAACATCCCCTCGCTCGTCCGTCAGCCGTCCGGAATCGCCGATGGTTACGGAGGTTTCAAACAAGTGCTCACCCTGAATGATTTTCTTATAGAGTGCCGATGTTTCTTGCATAAGCCGCCGTCACCTCTCGATCAACGGGAAGGTTATACCGCTCCACCAGTCATCCTCCGGCTTTTCGATCAGGAACGATGCCGGGTTGTTGTTTGAGTACATGGTCACGCCGTACCGTTCCCCGCTCATGGGGTCGTAGTAGTCCACAGACACATACTCCGGGAGGATGGTATTCAGCACCAGGCGGGCTTCCTCTGCCTTTAGAGGGCGGCAGGTGATGTCCAGGCGAATCTTGGTGGCTACCCTGCCACGCTGCATCATACCGTCCATGGTGCGGCCGGAATTGGGCGCATCAATGTCATTTCTTTGCCACTTTACGCCCTGCTTGGCGATAAACGGCATGAAGTCCACGCCATTTATTTTGAGCATCATCTTCATGCCGTTTTATCTCCTTTCTTCTTATCCGTAAACTCTTGCATTTCTGCGGTTCGCCTCATACACGGCCCGGTCAAAGTCATAGCCTCCACCGCCTCCGTTTCCGCTGCCCTGATTCCGCATTTCTGCAATAATCTGCTGAGCAACAGCGTAGATTGCGGTGACAACATCGTCATTAGCTTCCCGAACGCCGTAGGTGATACCATCAACGATCTGGTCGTTGTTTGCAACGGCGGTCTTACCGCCGATAGAACCGACCATTTCCGGTCCGGCCTCGTTGGCGATAAAGAGCTGACCTTGGTCTACGAAACCGCCGTTGGCAAGCATCGGAATTTGAGGAACGCTAATTGTTCTCAGACCCGCAAACGGCGAATATCCGGCAATGCTAAAATTCCTAAGGCTGCTCAAAATTCCGTTTATTCCACCGAACATCCAACTCAATGCGGAATTTAGGGCATATATCACGCCATTTAGTGCAGCTTTTACCGCACCGACTAGGCCATCAAATACTGTTTCTACTGCATATCTCAATGGGGATATAAAATAGGTATTGATGTAGGTGTATGCAGTCAAGAACCCATTGCAAATAGAAGTCCATGTGTTGTAGGCCCATCCTGTAATTCCAGACCAAAGGGAAGAAAACAGGTTGGATAAAGGCTGGATAACGCTTGTATCGAACCAGTTCCCCACTTCGTAGAAGGTGTTTTTTATCCCAATCCACGCATCACTTGCCCATACTCGAATATCTGACCACAAGCTGGAAAAGAACTCTCCAACAGGGACAATAATGTCTGTTTCGGCCCATTGTGTAAATTCTCCCCACACGTTTGTGATGCTTTCCCATGCGCTAACCGCCCACTCGGATATATTCGTCCACAACTCGCTAAAGAATCCTGTTACTGGCTGAATAACGTTTGTGTCCACCCATTCGGAAGCAATCCCCCAAACAATTTTTATGGTTTCCCATGTCCCGTTTGCAATCACTCCGATGTCGTAGAAAACGTCCTCAAATGTCTGACTTACGCTTTCCCAGAGATCAGAGAACCATGTAACAGCGGGGGAAAAGAAATCTGTAATTTTTTTCCACGCTCCACCAGCCAAAGTTGAAACATTCATCAACAACTCTGAGAGAAAGCCAGATACTGGCTGAATTATGTTCACATCGAACCATTCTGCCACATCTCCGAAAGCACCAGAAATTGATTCCCAACACTCGTCAGCAGTGCTTGAAACGTCTTCCCATAAGCTAGAGAAGAATTTCTCAACAGGCTTAACAACATTGGTATTAAACCATGCAGAAACGCTCCCCCATGTTTCTGTGATAGAGTCCCATACCCCGGAGAGTAATTCCCCTATATAGGAAAAAGTTTCCGAAAACCAAGTACTAATTTCATCCCATTTCTGGTAAATAAGAATGCCTAAATCTGTTAGCCCGCCGACTACAAGGCCGATAATCGCACCGATTCCGGTCCCAATTGGGCCTCCAAGAGAACCGATAATCGCACCGATACCAGCACCAGCAAGCGTAGACCCAGCAGGAATTAAAAGCCCATTCAGCACATTTAAACCGTTCATAATGGCATCGTATACGCCAGTAACGAACATCGGAATACCGGCTACGATTCCACCGATAGCCGCACCAATCAGCCCTGTACTGATTGCGCCGCCGCCAGCGGTAATTGCTTTTGCTACAGCACTTTCACCAAATGCTTTGGCGATAAGCTGACCGATCCCTTTTCCTAAGAGTCCAGCACCAGCCGTTCCAGCTAATCCGCCAAGAACAATTTCTGAGAAGTTAAAACCATTCAGTTGCTTTTCAATTGCATCCTTGATCCCGCTAAACTCTATTTTGAACCCGGTAGCAGACAAGATGGCTCCTGCGGCGATTGTAAGAGGAATAGACAAGCCAGCCTTTGCAAGGGTTTTGAGAGACATGATTCCATTCAGAAAATCGTTTGACAGTTTCCATGCAAGCAACGCAACGCCTATCGTTCCAATCAGTTTCAGGATTTCTTGCAGATTGTCCTTTACAAAGGAAACAAGCGGCTCCAGCTTCTTCTTCCACTCGTCAATCTGCGTGGTTACTGCATTTTTCAGGAAGTCATAACCAGGCAAATCAATCCCCAGGTCCCCGCTCCCGGTCCCAAGCCCAGTCCCACTTCCGGAGCCACCGCTTCCGGTACTCTGGTCCGGCAAGACATTCAGTTCATCAAACGGGGCCAGGTAGCGTTTCAGTTCCTTTGCGGATTCCACGGCACTGCCCATGTTGTCGGCAATGTCTTCCGTGCCGGAAGTTGCGTTGCCGATAGAGGCGTTCCAATCCGGGGTGTTCAGCGTCACACCGAACAGGCTTGCAATTGCGGAAATGATTTGCCGCAGCCCATCCGCAACGGCTATCGCAATGGGGAGAACCTTTGTAAGTATCGGAATGAAGAGGTTTCCGATAGCTCTTGCGCACCGTTCAATCTGCGCCCGGAGGACACGCAGCATATTTGCTGGCTGTTCCAGCGTCCGAGCCATATCACCCTGTACCTGGGTAACCTGGGTCATCATGGCGTAGTACCGCAGCTGGGACTTCTCCGCCTGGGTCATGCTGGAAACGCTCTTGTCAATGCCCAGATTCAAGCGCTCCTGCTCTAGGCGGGCAACGGACAGATCATATCCAAGCCGTCGCAAAGGCTCCAATTCACCTGCGATACCGGACTGTACCTTCTGCATAGCCGATTCAAAATCGATGTTATAGAAGGAAGCCAGGTCATAGCCAAGCTGCGTTAGATTCTGGGACATATAGGCAGCCTTATCTCCGGCAACGCCAAATCCTGTGATAATGGTGTTGAAAACGCCCTGATTCCGCATCCATTCTGCGGGGTCGATTCCTACTACCTCGGAAACCTTCTGCGCGTAATTATAGGCCTCTTCCGCATACTCTCCCATAGAGACAGTGAACAGATTCAAGTCTTCCTGGTACTCAGATGCTTTGTTGATGACATTTCCGAGGAACTTCACCGCCGCACGATAAACAGCAACAAAACTCAGCTTTTTGATAGCCTTTTCCCAAGCGCTCGTCTTGTTCGTGGCTTTTCCAACGGCATTGTTATACTCCTCCGTGGAATTGATAAGCTTCTGAATCTTACTCGGAAATGCCGAAAATCCGGAAGCCACCTTGTTCATCTCATCCGCAAAGGGCTTCATGGCATCCGCCAGGTCCTTCATCTGGGTAGTGAACTTATCGATATCCGCTTTTTCCAGCTCCTGGATGACCTCAGGCAACTTTTTCAGCTGGTTGATGAACGTGGTCATATTGGATTTTCCGAGGGTGGAGAGGGGCTGTAGACCCTCCGCCAGGTTCTTTAGCTTGTCACCGGGGGCATCCGGTAGGCTATCGACGGCCTGGCTGATGGCAGTAAGCTGATTCCCAATGGAAGAGGAGATTTTCAGGCTGTCCGTCTGGCCTTTTAACCGGGACAGAGAATCGCTGATGCGGTTCATCTTGTTCGCAAAATCGCCGGTGTTCATGTTGTTGACGGCGTTCTTGATTGCTGAAATTCCCGACGCAACTTTGGAAAGGGCTGTGGTGGAACCGCTGATGGATGATTTCAGCGCAGCCAGTTTCTTGGCCAGCTGCTCTACACCCGCAGATGCCGCAGAGCTATCATTTACGATTTCAAACTCAATGCCCTGCATCTCCACTGTATCAGCCATTTCCTTCACCGCCCTTTTTCTCGAATTTTTTATTGATCGATACCATGAACATCTCCATCATGGCTTTTGCCTTTTTATCGCTCTTCTCCTGCTGAGTCAGCTGCTTCCGGGAACTACTTTCATCCAATTTTTCTTTGCTGGTATATAGCTCATAGGGCTGCTGCCGGTAAGGCACAGGCTTCGGAGGATGTTTGCTGAAGCTGGTCCGCAGCGACGGAGAGGCATCCAGAAGCGCCTCGTAGTAGTAGGCCCCTTGCAGCCACATATCCTGATTTTTCCTGTCTCGCCTGATCTTATCGGCCTCCCGGTATGCCTTTACAAGCTCCACGTCCTGGTTCCAGAACTGGTCATAGGTCATGCCGATGGCCAGATAATGCGGGAAAGCCTTTTTGAAGATTTCTGTGTAAGCATGAGAGGGGGCGGGGGAATTCCCGTCCCCTCCGTTCACGGAAAGAAGTTCGCTTACTCGACTGCTTCCCAGCCGGGGTTTCCCTCGTCTTCCTCTTCATCGTCGGAAAGGAGGGTGTACACAGCCTCGGAATACATTTCGGCCAGCAGCTTCACCAGACCGGACTTGTTGTTCAGGCTGTCGTAAATCTTGTTGATGGTGGAAACCTTGGTGTTGGGGTGGTTGGCCGCAAAAGCGCCGCTGAATAGCATGGGGATCATGGTAGCGGGCTTGTCACTAAGCTCATTGATGGAAAAGCCGGTCTTCTCCATGGCAGAGACTGTGGAACGGGTGAACTCCAGGGTGTACTTTTTCCCGTTGTAGGGGACGTTGATTTTCTTAGCCATCGCTAATTCCTCCTAAAATATGTGATGTGTCTTGCTTATCCTTCGCTGTCCAGCGTAATGGGCGTGGACGGCGCAATGGAAATGTTCAAACCTACGACCTCATTCACGCCACCGCCAGTGGGGTAGCAGGTCAACTGGCCGTCAAACTTGAATTTTCCGTCAGTTCCGGTGGGGGTCAGGCTTTCGGCTTCGCCAGTACCGCCGAACCACACAGCGTAGTGCTCGGTCTTTCCGTTGAGGGCCACCAGCTTCTTGTAGTCCTCCAAGGTGTAGTTCGCCGTGAAGGAGAGGGCATCCATAGACTGGATACCGGAGATGTAGGTCTGCATCTTGTCGCTCAGGGTCGTGGTTTCCAGCATTTCCGGGTCGCCGCCCAGGTCCGGGAACTCCTTGATATCAATGAGCTTTTCGTATGTGTTTCCGGTGCTTCCCTTTTTCATAAGGAAGACTTTATATGTAGAAATTGCCAATATAAGTTACCTCCTATAAATATTATTTCCATCCGTCTCCGCCCGATATCGGGCAACCAGACGGTAAATCGTTCCGTTTTCCATGTTCGGAACAGGTGACAAAGAAATCCTTGTAAAATTCTGTTTGTAGAGCATTTCGTCCACGGCCCCCATGATCTCCCGGCATACGGACTTCTTGCTTCCCGCCTTGTCGGAGTACACATTTACCTCGTACATCACAGTGGCGAATTTCTCTCTTCCGCCGCTGTCCATCCGATTCGTGGACATATAATTGTCCTGCTCTACGATGCTCACATAGGGGAACTTGGGCGGGGCATTCACATATTCGCCGGAGACGGTGATTCCCTTGAAGCGCTTGCGCAGGGACTCAGCAATGGGGGTATATACCAGCTTCTCAATATCGATCATAGACTGAATACCTCCTTGACGATTCTCGGAAGCTCCTGCTCAATTTGTTTTCTTGCCTCATACATGGGCATTGCAGGAGGATTTCCATATGTGTGGCCGCCGCCCTTCTCTTTGGGCAAATACCAGCCTCTGGGGTCATCCCAGTGACCTTTGCCATTTGGGTATGTTCCGGGTCCCATGCCGAACTCCTGGGCCTCTGGATGGCCTCTGCCGTAGGTCACGCCGGAGCCAAATTCGATGAACAGCACGGATTCCCCGTTTGCTTTCACCCTGTAGCCCTTGGGGATGGCCTCAACGGTCACGGTGGCGTTCTTTGGGCCGGTGTAGATGGCTCTGGAAAACCGGATAGAAGCCACGGAAGCGCCCAGCATGGCAAGCCTCTGTGCCAGCTCCACAGCCTTTTCCTTCTGCCAGCGCTGGTAGATTTTCAACTCGTCCTGGATCTTCTGAACGCCGGATACCGACAAGGGGACCACAACTTTCTTGTAGCTCACGACACGCTCACCTTCGTCACGGCAATGGAGATGGAGTTCAGTGACTTCGCAACCCGCCTGACCATATAGTCATATAGGGGCTGCCCGTCCTCCTCTCCGTATTCCGGACGCTTATCCAGGAACAGTACGGAGTTCTCGTCAATGGGGCAGGTCATATCGTCCGTAACGATGACCTTGTCATACCCCGTGAGGCTGCCGAACTGCTCCACCTGGGAAGCGCCGGTGGCCGCCGACACGTTGGCCCGGAAGGAGACGGCGGGCTTATATACCACAGTCTCTTCTCCGGTCTCGTTTCCGTCTTCGTCAGTAACAGGCTCCTTCCGGTCATACAGCAGATAAAAGAAGCTCTGCTTATTCCGCTCCATTGTTTTCATGCCGCCACCTCACAGGATCCCAGCCATAGGGACCACCTGGCGCATCATAGAGGCGGGAACGTCTCCGCTCTCGTAGGCGCGGGAAATGCCGTTTTCTGAGTGCGACGTTTCCCCTTCGCCGCCCCGCTTATTCAGCAGATACACGGCGATTTCAATCTGTAGGAAGTGGTACCGCTCCGGTACTTCCGTCACAGTGGGGTCAAATGGGTATGCCCTGCGGCAAATTTTGTCCCCCGCCAGGGAGAGGTAGGCGGAAACCGTGTCAACGTCGGTCTCACCGGACATGGCTTTCACCAGTTTGATTTTTTCGGCATCAAGCACGGTTTCCTTGCCTCCTTTCCGTTATCAGGCGATTTCGAAGAACCCTTCGGTCTTGGGGTTGGATTTCGGGGTGCCCACAATGTAGCCGCTGTCGGTCTGCTTGTAGTAGGTCTTCCCATCCTGCTTGGTGGTGTCCTCAGTGGCCTTGGCCGTGCCCTTCATGATGCGTACAGCTTTGGTCTCATCGGTCAGCGCCACAACGTAGTACTTCCGGGAGTAGATTTTATTCTGCCGAATGTCGGGATCCCGCTCCTGCTCGATCTCGGTGCCACGCTTGTTGAAGATGGTGACGGCCTGGCTGGTCGCAACCACAATGGTTCCACGCTTGGCATCCTTCTTCGTGAAGATGCTGACACCAGCAACAGTGCCGATGTAGCCGGTCCGGACAAAGGCCTCCACATATTTCAGCTGTTCGCCCAAGGCCTTCCGCAGCTCGGCGGTGTCCAGGGGATGCACGAAAGCGAAAGCCATAGCGGACAGCTTTTCAGGCTCGTTGTCAGTGCTCTCAACGTTCAGGCTCGCCACAGCGTCGGCGAATGCGTCAAAGCCGAACTTGGCAGCGGCAACCGCCATAGGGGCCTTTACGAACTCGCCGTAAATGTCGCCGTTGACGGTGTTGAACATATCCGTGCCCATGTGTCGGGTACCTACAGGCACCAGCATGGGGTCGGTCATTTCCTGCTCGTCGTAGTACTCAAAGCGGTTCTGGGCCAGCTCGATTCTGTACTCCCGCTCGCCGTAGGAGACCTCAATGGACTTGCTGTTGCCCTGGCCCATGGTCAGCTTCTCCGTGCCGTCGGTAGCCTTGTAAACGTTGATTTTCCGGAGCATACCAGCGGTGCCGACCAGGTTGTTGTCAACCGTGCAGAACCGCTGCAAGTCCAGATGGGAATTGAACTGGTCTTCTACCTCGTTGGAGAGATAGAAGTTATCGTATACTTTGTGCGCCATTTTTACTCATTACCTCCTGTTTCATAAAGTGCTTTGTATTCCTCCGGGTGTTTCTGGGAGAAATCGTATCTCTCAGCCGGGGACAGCTTCCGGAAAGCGTCCTTGGTCATAGCGCTGCCGGTGCCGCCATCTGCGCCCCTGGGTGTCTTTTTCAGCTTGTCCGCCACGATTTTCTTGGCGTAGTCATCCAGGAACTTCTGGTTGTTGGCAAAAACCGTAGCCATGTCGCCGGATTCCATAGCGGCTGCCGTAGCCCCCGCAAGAGCTTCATCGTACCCCTGAGAAATGAGTTTTGCCCGGTAATCGGAAACCGTCTTTTCTTTCCGAAGTCCAGCCAGCTCTTTCTGCATGGATTCCAGCTCCTCGTCCCGCTCCTGCTTCTTCCGATCTTCCTCGGACAGGAGGTCGTGATGCTTCTTCTTCCATGCGGCCACATCGGAAGCGGCCTTGTCGTAGAGGTCTTTCTTCACATAGCCGGAATAATCCGGGTCAGGGAAGTCAAAGCCCTGCAAGGCCTCCAGCTTCTGCTCTGGGGTCATGGTGTCGAACCCTTCAATTTTGCTTACGTCGATTTTTGCCATATTTGTTCATCCTTTCTGCGCTTTTATAGTTCTTCTCCGAACTTTTGTGCGATTTTCGTCTTCTCTGACGTTCATGGCGGAAGATGCGGGACTCGAACCTGCACTGGCAACCATCCAGGACGGTTTAGCAAACCGCTCCGCTACCCATTACGGCAATCTTCCGTATGCTCGGTTTCCGCAATTGCGGCTTGGATAAGGCACGCTTCACCGAAAAGCATCCGCTGGCTTGCCGCACAGCTTGGCCCCTGCTGACGGGGACCGGCATCTTTCGTCCGGATGATTCACCCTGTACGCTGTCAGCTTTGGGTATTGGCGGATGGTGTAGGATTCGAACCCACATGGGGCCGTTAAGCCCCCTCGGTTTTCTGGACCGCTGCAATAGCCGTTATGCGAACCATCCGTATCCCCGTGATTTCGGCCCACGGGAGCCGCTTTGCCCGTTTCCGGGCTTCCTTTAGGAGGATGGCGGGGGATACTGGGTTTGAACCAATGACCTCCTGATTAACAGTCAGGCGCTCTTCCGGCTGAGCTAATCCCCCGGATAAACAAAAAATGGGCTACCAATACCATTTCGGTATCGATAGCCCATCGGCTCTTAGCTCATCCCTGGATGAGCCGTGAGATATTTAATTGACCCGTTTCCGGCGAATCTCAATGACCACCAGCTGGCCCTGTTCGACTTTGATCTCCGCTTGATTCCGGCGGTGTATGATTTCTTCAATCGCCCGAATTTCCTTGGTTGTCATTCGGATCGCCGGTTTGGCTTCCGTTTCCATTGGCATTTCCTCCGTTCTGCGCGGCCAGCTGCGCCGCTTTTTCTTCCTGCTCTTTCATGTAATTCATGCTCATGCGGTAAGCGAGCTGCGGGTCGCTGAATAACCCGCAATGTGTAAACGCCAATTCCGGGGCGATTTTTTCGCAAGCAAGCATCTGGGTCAAAACTGTGGACTTCTGGGCGATATTCTCGTAATTCCGTCTGGTGAAGCGAATCTCCAGGGCCGACAGTTTCAAGTTCAGGTGCCCCATGTCCCGGCAAATTCGGAGAACCAGCTTTAAAAACTCCTTCTCGGACCTCTTGAAAACCGGCTCTGTGTCCTTTGCCCTGGCTTCCGCAGCGGACCAGCCGTCCCGCATGATGACCGCCGACCCAGTATCGGAAGTGGAGGACCCGCCGTTCCGGTTTGGCATCCCGCAGATGGTCAGCACGGTTTCGTACATACTGTCCATCAGCGTCTGTGTCTGGGCCTGGTTCAGTTCGGAGTTCAGGTAGGATATCTCCGCTTTCATGGTAGCGTCAATGTCCTTGAACTTGATGCCGCCCAGCTCCTTCAATGCCTGGAACTTCTCTTCATCGATATCCACATTGTGAAACAGGATCAGGGACTGAATGAACTGCTCCACGCCGTCAATGCGGTTGCTCTCCGTCATATTGATGGCATCCAGCAACGGGATGACGATTTCAAAGGCCCCAAGGCGGGCATTGTTTGCCGGGTACTCCACAATGGGGATGCCGAAAATCTGGTCCTCCACGTGGACTACGTTCCAGGTATTCAAGACCTCGAAATACTGGTTTTCCGTCCAGCAGGAGAAGACCAGCGTACCGTCTTCTTTCTTGACATACCGTACACCCATCATGGGCCTGTTCCCCAGCCCTACAGAGTACACCACAAAGGCGAATCTGGGGTCAAGGGTGAATATCTCAAAGGGCGCTTCGTCCTCTTCTGCGTCCGCCAGAGCATCCGGGAGGACCATCCGGTAGGAGGTCCCGCAGATGTGCATCCAGTCTACCAGCTCCTTGTCCTTGAAGGGTTTGTCTTCCGACAGCATATAGTCATTCAGGGTCAGCACCTCGGAAGCAACGCTTTCCTCACCGCCCCGGCTCACATACTGGACCGGCTCCCCCACCAGATACCCGGTCTTGAAAGAAACGATCTCATTTGCCCGGTTCTCCACGACCATGTTGTTGATCTCAGGCCGGACCTCCTTCTTCCGGTATAATACCGGCTGGTCACCCCGGTAGTACCGGTACAGGTAGTCAATATCCGCCTGATTGGCCAGGTGCGTCAACAGGGCCTTTTGCAGCACTTCTATCACATTGCCCTGGTGTATTTCCGCGGCTTCTGTATAGATGACCCGCCGCCCGAATAAGCGTCTGCTGCCCGTATTGCGCACCCCCTTCGTTATATGTTCTCTCATATCATTGTATCATAGTAGCGAATGGTTGTAAAGTGAATTATTGTTAACGATAGCATTCGCCACCAAAATCACAAAGCGCATCGGGTGAAGTTACCTACACCCAACGCGCTCACTTCCAAATATTTACTTGTTACGCCTTGTCCAGCGTATCCGCAATCTGCTTGACCTGGCTGTAAATAGAAGCCAGGACTTGCCCGTACATCTCGTACCGTTCGTAGCACATGGTTAACCGCCCGGAGGTGGGGTCAGCCTCCATTCCAAAGAGGTCTGACACCATCTCAATTGTAGCGAGGGCCATGTTCGCGTCTACTTGCAGGTTCGACAGCGTCATCATGTCCATCATACAGCCTTGCCCTCCCGCAGAAACTTATTCAGGAAGAAGGTCTGCCCCTTGCCGGTGACCTTCGGGGTCTTGCTGATGGATGTGTGGCCGTCACTGTGGCTGATAACCGTTTCCTTCACCCGGAAAAGCCCCTGCTCCATGCTGAGCTGCGTCGGCATATTGTGGTCCGTGCCCTTCCGCTTGACTAAGTACCCGTTGTCCCGCATCCACTGGAAGAGCCGCTTCTCCCCCATGTTGATACCATTCTGCCGCATGATCTTCGCAAGCTCTCCGATCAGAACCGTGCTGGTGGAGGCAGCTACGCTGTCAGCGAAGAGGACCTTGGGGGCATCGGTCTGGACTTTGGCTTCGAGGGCCTTGCGCTTCTCCGTCTCCTGCTTCAAAGCGGTAGCAACCTTGATAAGGTAATCCGGATTCAGGATTGCCGCTTCCAGCGTTTCCGGGGTCATGTAGGCTCCGTGCTTGCGGATGGAGGGGAGCACTTCGGAGGTGACCCAGCGGCGCACTTTCTTGGCAGAGGGAAGCTTGCTGGAAAGAGCAAGGGAATAGAATCCGCTTTCGTTGATAATGGTCATATTGGGGTTTCCAGAAGTTCCGTCGTGAAACACGACTGTATTCTTGTCTTCGTCATCAACGTGTCTAGAAAGCGCATCTCTCGGATTGCTATACCCTAGCACCTGTGCAACGTCTTTGCCGACAAGCCAAAACTCCCCGTTGAACTCAACTCTGCGAATAGAGCCAAATTCCTCGTTGCTAAATACCTTGATTTCGTTATTCATAAAAACCTCCATAAAATTTTACTTGATAGAGGTTTCCGTCTGTGATAGAATGGATTTATCCAGTGGGAAACCTCTGGGTGGTTTGAGGGCGTCCACAGCTTCTTGGCGGGAGAGTGGACGCTCTTTTATTGCATACTCGAATCCCCGAACATTTGTATCTGAATATATTCGAGCATTCGTCTGAGTTGGACGAACTGTTCTCTTGTCATTTTCTCAAGTGGCGGGAAATAGTCATCCTCGGAATTTTCTGCCTTTTGAATATCTTCGTTTGCCAGAGAAACGATATATTCTTTCAGCGTTATTCCAAGGCTTGTAGCCCGTGCCTTGATTTTTCGGAACGTTTCTTCGTCAACCCGGATAGCAATGCTTCTTTCAGCCATTATTGCACCTCCTTTCTGCATGCATTATAGCATGCATTCATGTGGGAGTCAAGTATTTTTTTAGGAAAGATGGCCTCGCAAATTACGATTGCGGCTATTGCTCAAAAATGAGCGAAAGTACCGCAAACGAATTGCTGTGAGTTCTCTTCCAACCCGCTCAAAAATGAGCGGGTTCAATATGTGAATTTGGATTTACGGAAGGGCAGGACTTTCGGACATTTTTGACCGAAAGGGCAACCCAGCCAATTTGGTCCGGATTCTGTTCTTTTCCGCAGAAGTGTGGAAACTCAAAACGGCCTGTGGAAAACTTCCACCTCCGCCCCATTCAGGCTTTGGGCGAACTCCGCAAACATAGCCATTCCGTCTGGTACGTCATCGTGCTTATTTTTTCCCGCCACGGTATAGGAGCACAGCATATCCATCATTCGCCCGTAGTCCGAGTTCCGCTTGTAGCAGCTCTCGTCCAGAAACAGGCAGCGAGCCTTGACCCAGGCCGAATTGACGATGATTTTTGTTTCCTTGTTCGCCGTGGTGAACTTCGTCGTGATGTTGGTAATGCCGCCCATCCGCTTGACCTCGCCCTGAATCTTCTCCGCAATGCGCCGTCCGGCGGAGTTACTTTCAAACCGGCACATTTTCACCTTGTCCCGCACCAGAATATCCGAAAGGCGAATGTCCACCGTATCAGGAAGACCGTTGTCGCAGATGCAGTCACCAATGTAATAATCCTGCCCGTAGACATACCCAACCGGCAAAAAGGCGTAGTCAGCTCCTTTGTCCTTGGTATCGCACACGCCGATGATGGCATCCGGCTCCTCGGAGGGCAACTCGAAGAACCGCCGCAGCTCATCCGGATGGTACACCAAGCCCTCACGCTCAATGGGCTGGTTCTGGTACAGCGCTTTCCAGCTGACCGAATCCATGATATCCCGCTGCTCCCGGTAGAACTTGGTGGAGAAGCCCACGCCGAACTCATAATCAAAATTGCTTTCATCGTCCTCATTCATGGCCGGAATCCGAATGAATTTTGCCCTGGGGTTATTCTCATACTCCCGTTCCAGCCGCCCGATCACATCATGTACGCTCCACCGAGTAGCAATATGTAGCTCCTTGCACTTGTCACCTATTTTCCGCTGCCGCAGGTCCGTGGTGTAGGTCTCCCACAGCTTGTCCAGCCGTTCCTTGGACAGTGCCACTTCGATACCGGAAACCAGATCATCGCAGTACAGCAGGTTAGCCGCCCGGTACAGGCCGGCGTTTCCTGTGCCGATGGAGGTAAATTCCAGCGTCTCAAACCGCTGCCGCTTGTCAAGGTCTATCCGGCAATCCTTGGCGTTGGTATTGGACACCTGGACACTGGGGAATACATCATGCCACAAGTATTCCCCCTTTGGGTCAAACAGCCGCAGACATTCGTCATACACGCCCCGCACGAAGGAATTGGAATGGCTACCGGTCAGATTCGGGTTGTTTGGGTCACGTCCGGCAATCCAGGTCAGGAGGAAAATTGCAAGCGTGGTTTTCCCGGTTCCAGGAGGCAAACTCACAGCCAATAGGTCCAGCATATCGTCACCGCACAGCGCTTGCAGGGCATCCACAACCGGTTTCAGCTTGGCCCGCCTAGGCTGATAAAACCGCTTCTTTGCCTGCCGGTTGAGCTCCATATAGGTCATATAGCTGTCAAAATCATGTGGAGCCTCAAACAGCATCCCCCGCCGCCACAGGCTATAGAAGCCCTCCACCTTGGACATGGGGGCCGTTGCCATCATCCCGGCACATCTATCCTTCAGCAGCTTATTCACCCCATGCGCCGCCGTGAAGTCCGTCTCCGCCCACGCCTGACAAAGAGAGAATAAGTCTTCATAGGCTCCGATATCCTTTGGACGGGTCTCAATCGCCCCCAGAATGGAGGTTGACAATTTCCCATAATCCATACTCTCACCTCACAGAGCATCCGCTTGCTCAAATGCTTTCATCAGTTTTGGAAACTGGATTGCAATCCAGTCCACCATTTCCTCATTCTTTGCCCACGCGGAATCGGGTGTAAAACTGCTCCATTGCAGCCCGCTTTCGTTCAGAAAAGCGTGTACGATCTCGTGCCGCAGCGTAGTTCGCTGCTGATGCACTATCTTTTCTTCTGGCTCATTCTCCCATTCCTCATGTGTTTTGAGCAGAAGAATATAGATTTCGTGGCTATCAGCGGAGCAATACCCCCCGTAGTTCATCTTGTCCATGTATTCATCCTGCCCGGCTTCTACGAAACGGACGGTGTACTCCGTACCCAGAACCGAAATGTTCTTTGCGCTTGTGTCCATAATACCCTCCTTGTGTCAGACCATTTTCGTGAATCAACGAAAATGATAAAATGAAGGGCTGCCCGTGCGTATCTCAGCACAAGCAGCCCTTCGGCTTTCCTCCCGCCCTTGCGGGAGGTTTATTTATTTTCCCTTGTTCTCTTGACGTATACCCGGACTTTTTGATGCTCTTTCTTCGCCAGTTCTTTCCGCAATTGGTTTGCTTCTTTCTCGTATTTTTCCGCCAGATACCGTTGGGAAAAGTAGGCGTTTTCTTTCTCATCGTCCGTCAGATCGGAGAAACGAATACCAAACCCCAAAGCGTAGACCGGCATTCGGTCATCACTCATGGTGACATTGATTAGGTGCGGGCCCAAATCTCTAAATTCTTGCATGAATGCCTCCTATTTGTGGTGGAGTAGTTCGAGGATAACGAAGACGGGGAACCTAGAAATTCACCATTATTTCGTGATACCTCTGTGAGTCCTTATACAACTCTGCATCCTGATTGTATCCATTCGTATACCTAGCAATTATGTGGACTTTTGGATTTCTTTCTGCTGTTACAGTTGCTTCGGTTGTCGAGTTGCCAGCAGATGCACCGATCAATGCTCCAACATCACCAGCAACAGACCCGCCAAGAATGGCCCCACCGATAGAAGGAGCGTTCCTTGTTATTGCAGAATATGTGTATATATCCGCCCCGTCCTGTACCTTCACCGTGTCAAAGCGGATTTTCCCAGGTTCTATGTTAGCTCCACATTCAGGGTAGAGTGAAAAAAACATCCTGATAAATGCGTCCCATACACGCTCTTCCGCAATCGGCTGGTGTTCTCCGACGCATATACCAGTTGTACTGGACGCTCTCAAAACAGCCCGAACCCCATTCTTTCCAACGTAAAAACGGCATTTGCTCTTCAAAATCGTACGGTACGCCGGTTTCCAGCCTTTTGGAATACGGAATCTCCCTACAAAATTACCATCAGGGCCTTTCGTGCTTCCACCCATTTGAAAAATCGTATTCCTGATTGCGGCTGCGGTTTCTTCTGGTGACATATTCGTTGTGAAGGTAAATAGCATACTCCTCATGTGCTCAGCGTCTCCTTCCTTTACGGCCTCTTGGGCCTTTTCCATCGTAGCCCTTTAGGAGTTCTCGAATGACAAATGCCGGGAGCAGGATAATTAGTAGCAATTCCACGTTTATTCCTCCTTCAAAATTGGTTCATGCTGCCCAGGAACCCACTCAGCGTCCTTATTCGAGCGCTTCCCATACCGGTACATTCCCTGGTAGACCTTCTTGTTCTCGTAAATCGTCTGAATGGTGCTAATGATAAATGGCTTCCCGCTGCGGTTTACCTTTCCTTCCTGGTTCAGCGCTTCCGCAACCGCCTGATAGGTAAAACCTTCGCCATCCTTCAAGCGGAAGATCTCTCGTACAACCTCAGCCTCCTCTGGCTCAATGACCATCTGATGGTTTTCAGCTTTGTACCCGAACGGAGTTCTACCTCCGCTGTATCCGCCGTTTGCGGATTTTACCGCTCGGCCTCCGCTGGTTCGCTTCGTGATGTTGTTTCGCTCCTGCTCCGCCACAAACAGCATCAGCGCCTTATAAACATTTCCAAGTCCGGTATCGTCGTTAACAACCTCCTCTGTGGCACTTATGAGCTTCATTCCTCGCTTTTCAAGCAGCATCATGAAGTAGTAGTACAGTTTGATGTCTCTTGCCATGCGGTCAGACTTGGCAACAATCACAGCCTCCACAGGTGGATTTTTAACCTCACCGTACAGAATTGCGTCCAGCTGCGGCCTGTTCTCCTTTACACCGCTCTCGCCCCGGTCAATATACCAGTCCATAATGGACATATCGTGCTTTTGGCAATATCCAGCAATGATCTCCTTCTGAGATTCAATGCCAAACTTGTCATCCATAGCCTGAGCATCCGTGCTTACCCGGACATAAGCAATTACGTTCATCATGTGGAATCCTCCGTTTCTCTAATTTACGGTAACATATTATCATAATTACGAATTGATGTCAATACCGTAATTATAGATAATATGGATTTTCATTTTTGGTTAATTTTTAGAAATAGGCTTACGCCTCTGCGCCCGAAGGGCGCTTTTATAAAATCCGTTTTGGGCCTTTTTTGTTTTTGCGGGATTTTTTGAGACGAGGCTTTTTGTTTTGGCGTGTATTTATGGGGCTAACCCCCGCCGGAACCGCCTGGCTATATCCCCCGCCCCCGGTGCTTTCCATCCGTTGCCGCCTGGGCCTTGCCTTGATGCTCGGAATAAAAAATTACGGCAAATCTTGATTTGTATATTGACATTTACGGTAAATCGTGATATAGTATCACCGTAATCAAGAACCACACACCAAGCCCGCACGGGTGGAGCGACACACCCCGCCAAACAGATCAGCGCCGTAGCCCTACGATACAGGGCAGCAAAAAAGCGCCCCCACTATCCTACCACAGACCGGGAGCGCACCACACAAGGAGGCCCATACATTATAGCACGGCCTCCGCAGAATTACAAGGAGGAAATAACAATGGAGGAAAACAGAGAGTATTGCAAACGTATAGCCGATGAGCTGGAGGCCTATGCAGCCGGTAGAATGTGGCGGGACATTGAGACAGGGGAAGAAAAGGAAATGGATCCCGAAACCGTCAGCGGCGACTTTGAGCAGCTTTCCATTTACGACTACCTGGCCGACGTGCTGGACTACGAAATCACCATTGACAGCCGGTTAGAATACCAGAGTGCTAAGATCTGGGTAACCCTGGGCGGCCCGAATGTTTGGATTGATACCGCTGAAAAGGCCGTCAAATTGGCCTGGGGCACTGACCGGGCGGAATACCCGGTTGACTCGCACACCTGTGAAGAGATTGACGAGTATATGCAGGACCTCTACACCTGCCAGAAGGAGGGATAAACCATGAAAACCTACATTTTCAGAACCACAACGACCATGAAAGAGTACAACTCCAAACATTGGTGGATTGACGGAAATATCATCCCTGAAAAGACGATTCCCGCCGAATCCGTAGCGGCGGCGCTAGAAGAATACAGGGAATTGGTGGAATATGATAACTGTATCAGCATTTCCAAAAATGCCATCAAAGCAAGGCAGCCTATGTATATCGATACAAAATGCGGAGAAAAGCAGGTCGGCTTTGTTATCACAGGGCGGGCGGATTTTGAGACAGAAAGCTTCCGCTATGTTAAACAGTATGTCGATTTATGGGTGGAGATCATAACCGTAACAGACACGGAATTTTGAAGGGGGATTGACTATGGATATCAACGCATTAATGGCCGAACTGGCCCAGTATATCCGGCTACAGGAGGAAGCCGCCGCCACGGTGGAGGCCCTGAAAGACCAGATTAAAGCCAAAATGACCGCCGCCGGGGTTGATACCCTGGTAGGAGCAGAACACAAGGCCACATATAAGGCCGTTACCAGCTCCAGGGTGGACACCGCCGCCCTTAAAAAAGATATGCCGGACGTTGCAGCCCGGTACACAAAAACCACGGAAAGCCGCCGGTTTACGTTTGCGTGATGGGAGGACAAAATGAAAAGAACCTATTATGTGCACTACTACCGCAATTTCGGCAACACTTACAACCTGTATTGGGCGCTGGACGGTGAGACCGTCCCGGCAAGCTGGGAGCGCATCACCCGCAAAGCAGCTATCTCCCTATGCATCCGGGAGCGGGATGCCCGCCGACAAGATCCGGCGTTTTCCGGGTATGGTGATATCCGCATCTATCCGGCGGCCTGGGCCTCCGTAGACCCTTATAATGTGCCGTGTGGCCCCTACACCATGGACGGCCCCTACATTGTGGAGGGCGTAGCCAATGTATAACGCCTGTTTCTGGGCCGTGCTGGCCGCTATAGCCATTATCGCCGCCATTCCGGCGGGTGCAATGTAAGGAGGGTATAAGATGCGCACATACATTTTACAAGCAAGCGTTGACGGGGCAAATATTGACTATGAGGAGACCATACAAGCCGCCACAGAGCCCGACTTTTGGAGCCTGCAAGATATGGCAGAATCCCACGGTTGCACATTTTGGACTTGTGAGGAGGTGAGACCGTGACAATCCTGGCTATCATTGCTTTCCCGCTCCTGGTTCTGGCGGAGCTGCTAAAAAACAGCAAATAAGATTCAAGCCGTCCGGGCATTGCCTGGGCGGCTTTCCTTATCCTCCGGTCCTGGCTCCACGCCTGGGCCGTTCTCCCTGCCCTGCCTATCGTGGCGGGGATTTTTTCTGCTATCCCTGTGAGGCTCACAGCGGCTTTCTAATCTGTTTTTATTCCGGCTATATAAATTCACGTCTGTAGGCATTTTCAAATCAGGCGGCCACGCTACAGCCGCCACGCAATACCGCACACCATTTCATCTAACGTGTGGCGGCCCCTGTGCCCCTGTGCGGCCTGTTTTCCTGCCCTGGTGGGCATATATACCCCGGTGCATCTTGCGCCCTCTGGGCCGCCCCTAGCGCCTCACTCCATTCATTCTTGATACTCCCGGATTGGTTGTCATTATATTCTTGATACGCCTGGACTAGTGGATATAATCAGATCCGTTTCAAAATCTGGGCAGGTTTTTGCTCCGGGGACAAAAATTTCCGGAAGGGGCCGGGAGGGCTGGTCATAGTCGATAGTCGCTGTCGATTTTGAATTTCAAAGTCGCTGGCATAGTCGAAGAGAAATCCCCCGAAAGTCGCAAGACCTCCGGGGGGATAGTCGATATAGTCGCTGGGCCAAAGTCGTTTGGATAGTCGTTCACTCTACTCTTTCGGTGTCAACAATAGTCGCTCCGCTGCCCCGGACATCATCCAGGTATTTCCTGCGTAGCTCCTCCGGGTCCTTTCGCTCTCCAAGCGGATTATCCGGCTTCAAGACCACTTCCTGCTGGTCCGTGTAGTTCATATTGTTTTTCATCAAAAAAATTCCGGCAACGGGATTAATCTTGCCATTTTGCATGAAATCCTCCATCTGAGCGTTGATTAAATCCCGCGCTTTTTTGATGGTGTCACGAATAGGGCGGCTTAATTTCCTACTTTCCGGGTGCTCGTTGCACCACCGCCACATGGTCATTCTGTCCACACCGAACGCCAAAGCGAACCCTGCGAAAGTCGGCTTCATATCATTCTCAGCGCACAGGTTGAAATAGTCGAAGCACCGTTTCTGCACCGCCTCCAAGCTGTCCATGTCCGGCTTATTCCACTTCATGATGGTCATGGAATGGTTGATGTACTTTGTGTTGTCGCCGGGTTCCAGGTCAGGCACCTGGTAGGGTTTCTTTTTGAGCTTTTCACCTTCTGCCAAAGTCGTAATCCTCCTTTACTATCTTAGTAAATTTACTTATATTCTTTACCATAACACATACACACAATAAGATAAGAGATTTATATTATATTATAATATACATATATTTAATATAATAAGATAGGCTCACCGTTCTATCAGCATGAACTTGTGAACCATTCGCCCTTTTACTCTGTGGAACTGTCCGTTGAGGTCTCTCCCCACGCTTTCATCGGTATAGAACGCTTCCATCTTCCCTAGATAGACTTTGTATTCGTTCCCACCGATGGTCAATGTCCCGGTGTAATCGTCTTTGTTAAATGCCGCTGTAACCCCGTAATCGTTGTAAACCGTCCCGCAGTATGCACACTTTCTGCCTTCCAACGGTGCGCCGCAGTTAACGCAATTTCTTACACCCATCCTATCCCCTCCATTTCCCGGCCCTGTAGTCGTACTCTCTGATGCAGTTGTACCGCTCCCGGAACGGGTAGAACTTCTCTCCGTTTCCTCTGTACGCTTCCCGCAGGGCCTTGTCCAGCCGCTCCTGATAATAGTCGGCCTCATCGACCTGCAAGAACGCAGGGCGGAACTCGTGCATGATCTCGTTGACCCGTCTCAGCACTTTCAGGATCCTTGTTCCGCTGAATGTATCCTTGCCCATGATTTCCGGGTCTCGTAGGGCCAGGGAGATATAGTCGCACATCTGCTGTGTTCCGAGTTCCCAACCATCGTTGAAGCACTGCCGCTGAACAGCCTCCTGCTTGGCAAGATACGCATTTTGTTTTGCCATATGCTTTTCCTTTCTTTTCTTAGTAAATCCCTGTATAGAACTATAACAACATACACACAAGATATAGAATTATATTTATACAGGGATCATGCTATTTATAAGACAGGCTCCTGGAATCGAACCGGCATAGGCCAGGGTAATTCTCTGTGGGGCACCAGTCGCCTCTTGCAGGGCAGCGGTCGTACACGCAGAACTCATCATAGCACCAGCTGCAATGGCGCTTGCTACCAGGGTCTGGCGGTTCCTGAGTTGCCGTTTTCCGGTACTTCTCCACACGCTCCCTGTTTGGAGCGTATACGCACTTGTTCCACCTGTCAGCCAGGGCCTTGACCTCAGATGTTTCGATTTTCGGCTGTTTCTTTTTGGGTGGCAGGTCTCCACGCTCTCCACTGTCGAAGACGCAGTTATCTTGGCTGTACGGCGCAGATGAATCTTTCCGTTTCACTTTTTCTCCCAGCTCAAAGCCACGGGATACAGCGAACTCCACGAAGGACCACACGTCATCCTCCCACTCCGGAACGCAGTTGTAGCGGACCATGCGGTTCCACCGGTCCCACAGGTAAAACGCCTCTTCATCCGTCAGTTCATCCCGGTAATTATTGATGATTTTCTCGACAATTTTTATCATTTCCGGTATTCCCTCCTTGTTTGATGGTAATGTCCGCCCACATACCGCCGATTCCAGCGGGTGGCCTCGTACCGGGCGGTATCGATTCGCTCTTTCTCTGCTTTCCCGGCGGCGTAGCGCTCACAGTGGGCGGAACAGGCCGGGTAGCGGTCCGGGCAGCCCTTACAGCAGAGGAAGCAGTCACGGGAGGTTTTGGGTGGTCTGGGCATTAGTACCACCCCCTTCTGCTTCTTCCAGACGTTTCAGCCAGCGCTCTGCCTTCCTCTGCGCAACACGGCCCTGGGACAACAGATGCTCCCTTTTGTTGTATCCCAGGAGATCCACCAAAAGGGACACATCGGCAATCTCCTCGTCCATGTTCGCCACGCATTCCTCTACGCTCATCGGCGTGGGGTTGGTGCCCTCCATAGCCCGTTTGAGCTTTAAGGCCGCCTGTGCCAGCTCAGAGGCCTCTTCCGCCAGCTGACACAGCAGGTCCGGGGTGGTGAGGTAGTCGTTAATTTTTTTCATCTTTGGGCTTCTCCTTCCGATTTTTGGCAATCCGCTTTTCCTCCGCTTCCTTCAATGCGTTAAACACCATGATGTAAATATCCATGGTGCAGTCGGTGCTTACCGGAATCAGAGGGGCGACAAAGTGCCAACAGTCCATGTAGGTGAGTTCATTGCTCATACGGTTTTCAACCACCTTTCTTCTTGATTTAACGGTGTCGAATTGATAGGTGCTTGCCCGTAACTGCAAAAGTCGGATCCTACCGGATCGCAATACTTATCCTCCAAATCCATCTTCGCCCCGCAGTTGGGGCAGTAGTTAGGCGGGATACCAACAGTCGCGGTTTTCTGTCCACAAACGCTACAGTTGGCAAACTCCCAAAAACCGCCTTGCTTTTTGCCCCACTTCCCATGCCGCACCGGCTCCACATCGGCGGGAAAAACGCTGTCGATCAGGTTACAGGCACATTCCGCAGCATCTTTAACCAGAAGTACGGAAAGTATCTGCTTGGCCGCATCCCGGCTGATGTAATCACTCATGTCAATTCCTCCACATAGCACCAACTCTGGGGCGGTTTTTCTACCGTGCAATCATGGCACTTCCCGCACTTTGGAATGGCGATACCCAGGTCGTTGTATTTACATTCATGGTTCCATGGTTTGAAACGATAGAGTGGCTTCGGCATATCGTAGATTTTTAGGTTGGAAATGTGCCAGCCGTAAAGCGGTGCACCTTTTCCGTAGTCCCACAAAGCGCCGTCCACAAGCCTAGTCTTCGCCACAAAGTCATCGTCCACATCGTAGATTCCATACGGTTCTGTTGCCGCCTTGATGGTTTCAACCCAATCACATACAAATTCCCCAACAACATACCCATTGAAAACGTCCCAGGTTCTATCTGCTTCTTCTCTGCCATACCCCAAAAGACGGGTAAACTCCGTAACCCAATCGCCCCGGAAAACACCACCCCACACAAGGAACGGCCTTGTGTTCGTGCAGTATATATAGCACTTGAAAGGCGTGTCCAAATGTGGCTTTGTCTTGCGAACCTCGACGGTCTTTATCTCGTTGGCGATCTTCTCCACCCACTCCGGGCGGATGCTGATAAGTACCGCTTTAGCCATGGTCAGCCCTCCGGTTCCAGACCGTAATTGCTTCATATTTGTTTTTGAAATACCCAGTCCATGGATTTACAGGGCACGATGTGGTATCATTGGCGCACTCGACAACCCACATTTTTCCTGTCTGCCGTACCTGGCCAGCGGCGCCACAAAACGGGCATGGCTTCAATTTGATTTTATCCATGGTTTAACTCCTTTTCCTTGGCCTTGAATCTGATTGGCTCAAAATCGCAAGACGTGTATTCCGGCTTAACCCCATACACTTTGCTGCACCAATCAATGTTGATACAATCCCTGTAAGTCATTCCATCCGGTAAAAACATACGCTGGTGCTTGCAGTTTTTTGCCTTATACTCTTCGCAGTCTTTACATTTCATCGTTAACCCTCCGGTTCCAAGCTTCACGCGCTTTTTCTGGCAGATATGTAAGCCCAGATGTTGCGCAGCACCTTTTGCATACCACGGTATACGCCCAATGCCGTTTTTCCGTATCTTCGACCGCTTCACGGTCAACGTTTATCTCTGCCTCGCCCCCACAAAACGGGCAGGGCTTCAATTTGATTTCGTCCATTGTTATCTCCTTCCCGCCCGGGTTGCCCCAGGCTTATCTCCTATCTGTAAATCACTACCATAGATGGAAACGGTGCTGGGTTCATTGCGACTCCGTTTTCATCTTCAAATTTTAACCGCCCACGCAGAAACCGAATTTCCGCTTTTCCGTATATGTAATCGTGGAAATAGCTTGTGTCCGTCCGTGCCGGAATCAGCATGACGATTGTCACCCCCCCACGGACATGTTCAGAATATGCCTTTTGAACCCATTTCCCGATCTCCCGGCCATATGGCGGATTGCAGAACACGGCTCCGTATCCGCTCCAACGCAGGGAAAGGCCGTTCGTTTCAGGGGTGAAAAAGCATCTGCACTTGGCGTTCTCAGGGGAAGCGGCGGCATCCAATCCAAAATGGAATTCCTGATCCAGTTCCCGAAAAAAATCTTTTGGCGTTCGCCAGTCCATTTTCACGCTGCTTAAAAGTGCTTTGTTCATGTTTACCTCGTTTCTATCGGCCTCGATTTCGAGGCGGTTAAACCAATTCGCCCCACTGTTCGGCCATTGCGGCGGCGATTCCGGGGAAGGTTTTTGAACGAGTTTTCTGATCTCGTTCTTTTCTGCCCTGGAATCTTCTGTAGTTTCCGTGAGCGTCCTTGCATCCGCCATTTACATATGGTTCGTGATTGGTAACGATTTGCGTTGGGTAAAGTTTTGGCAACCCTTTCAGCCACAAGCAAGTCCGCTTACTGTAGGGGTGGCCATGCTCGTACGGCTGTATTGCCTGTGTGTATGGCGGCAATTCAACAATTTTCATAGGCGTTGGATTTTCCACCGCAATCATAGGAATATCAGCGTTATAAAATTCCATAAAGAACGCTTTTGCATCCATTGCCAGGGAATATCGTTCCGGTACGATTTCGCCGTTTCTCCGCATTCTTACAGCCCCAGCGTTCGTCAGATATGTACACGGCGGGTGTGCAATCAGCAAATCCCACCGCCCCACATCATGCACCT
>ERZ1026880.266-NODE-266-length-28196-cov-4.149177_pt1 | contig 28196 bp, 23 predicted proteins | sample MGYA00380170_ERZ1026880 | MGnify/ENA primary metagenome ERZ1026880 (study PRJEB33269, sample SAMEA4719806) | human gut metagenome | biome: human-associated habitat; feature: organic feature; material: feces | place: Cameroon | collected 2013-10 ...
TGCCATCCTCCGTACTGGTCTCTGCATACGATCCACCTGCCAGCGGCCGCAGCACCTCCTTGATGGTCGTCCCATCCTCGTTTTCATAAGGGAACAGCACCAGGTCAAATCCTGCAAACCGCTGGATCACCTCCGGCATCTTAATGGCGTCTTCTATCTGCGGGATGATCCCACGCTTGCACTGCTTTACCGCCTCATTTGAAACCTTCTGCCACCTTTGGATCTTCTTGCCGAAGTTTCCTTTATCCGTCACTACCGTCCGATCCATAAACACCGGTACGATCCCACTGGCACCCAGCTCCACGGCTTTCTGCACGATCAGCTCCATCTTGCCCTGCTTGGGGATTCCCTGAAATAAAGTGATCTTTGTCTCGGGTTCTGCCGAAAATTTCTGCTTGTCCAGGATCTTCACCTGGCAATATTCCGGCTCAAGAGACAAAATCTTCCCATGGTACTCCCACATGTCACCATCGGACACATCGATCTCATCGCCCGCTTTCAGCCGGAGCACCTTGTTCATATGATGAAGATCTTCCCTGTTTTCTATGGTAATGTATTCCGCTCCCACATCTTCCGGAGCAACAAAAAATCTGCTCATGCTTTTCCTTTCTCTCTAGTATATGAAAATTATAGCACACCCCGTTCGGATGCAGTTTTCTGGCACGATTTTCTACGAAATCGAATTATAAAGAACTAATATACAGAAAATTTTCACAGGTATATGGAACTAAAAGGCATATTATGTAAATACATGGCAATCCAAGTAGCGGTTAGCCTCATTCTCTTCCACACATAGGCATAAACACCTTTATTATCCAGAAAATCAATCTCCATTTTCCCTCTATCAGTGAATTTCTTAGCCATGATCCAATTGCTACGGCTCATTCACAGCCAATTTTCTGTTTTTGCATCAAAAAATCACGATTTCTGCACATTGGAAAAATGCCCTGCTCTGATAACTGCCCCTGCCGTCATCCACGTGATCCCTTCATTATCATATCTCCGGCACCGCCGCGATGGCACACCATTCACCGTCCTCTGCAATCTCTACGATACGAAAGCCTGCCTCGCGGATCGCCGCCGATACCATTTCTTCTTTTTCTACTAGAATACCGGAAGAAATGAATATGCCGTCCTCCGTCAGGTGCTTTCTGGCGTCCTCCGAAAGAAGCATCACAAGATCCGCCATGAGATTTGCCACGATCACATCTGCCTTGAAATCCACGCCCTTAGTCAGGTCGCCCTGCATGACTTTGACAGCATCCTCCACATGGTTTTCTTCCACATTTTCATGAGCCACACGCACCGCATCCTCATCGATTTCAATACCCAGGATCTCACGGCTTCCCAGCAGAGCCCCACAAATGGAAAGGATCCCCGAACCGCAGCCCACGTCCAGGATCTTCTTCTCTTCCGGATGTTCTCCGAGATACTTTTCCATCAGCTTCATGCAAAGCGACGTCGTCTCATGTGTTCCCGTCCCAAAAGCCATTCCCGGATCGATCTCAATGACCAGCTCATCTTCCTTCGGCGTATATTCTTCCCAGGTCGGCTTTACCACGATGCGATCCGTTACTTTAGTCGGCTTGAAGAACTCTTTCCACTTATCTTTCCAGTCACCATCGTCCACGATGTTCTCTGTAACAGTCAGACTGCCGAGATCTGCCTGCTGTCCAAATTCGCCTGCCTGCTGACGTCTTTGCAGCGCCGAAATGCCACCCTTGACCATGACAGCCATCTGCTGTGCCTTCGGATCTGCCTCGTCGAAGTACAGAGAAATCACCGGCTCTCTATCTAGATTTTCCTTTAGATCATCCTCTATATAATCCCAGCCATACTCATGTTTTTTCTGCAAAATATCGTCCATGTCATGAGGGTCATCGATGGACATCTCCGTGATACCCATACCAAGAAGCAGTGCTGTGATCTGTTCCACGCCCTGCTCGGATGCCTGTATTTTTAATTCAAGATAACGCATAATTTCCTCCTGTATTTCCTATTGATGGCTTTCTCGGTTCTTCTGCAAAATGTGCTGCAAAAGTCCTACCGTACAGCCGGATGTTTCCATTTTCCACCATGATATCTGATAAGAAAACATACCGATCTTACCACCCAGTCGATGATCATGGCGACCCAGACGCCGAATACACCCATGCCCAGTACCGATCCCAGCAGATATCCCGACAGGATACGGAAGACCCACATGGATCCCACGCCGATGATCATAGTGTACATCACATCGCTTGCGGCACGCAACACATTAGGCAGCGAAAAAGAAATCGGCCATATCACGATAGCGCAGATATTATGGAACAGGATGATTTTCCCGGCCAGATCTCCTGTCGCTTCCGAAAGTCCATAAAGATTGATGATTACCGGAATCAGCAGAATGATCAGGATATCCACGATCCCCATCAGCAGATAGACCCATTTTATCAGCTTCCTGCCGTAATAGCGAACCTGCTCATAGTCGCCGCTGCCCACGCACTGGCTGATAACGGAAACGATGCCGTATCCTACAGCCATGCCAGGCAGAACTGCGATCATCGCAACAGTATTTGCCACCGCATTGGCTGCGATCGCCGTTGTTCCAAATCCAGATATCATACTGAGAAGCAGCAGTTTCCCCAGCTGGAACATGCTGTTTTCGATCCCGTTTGGGATACCGATCCGTAAGATATTTTTGATCAGCTTCCAGTTCGGACGCCAGACAAAAGGCCTGCTGAGATGAACTGCCAGATCCGGATTTCGCAGTGCTTTGATAACGATCAGCGCTGCAACGAACCGTGCCGCCAGCGTCGGTATCGCAACACCCTCCACACCACAGTGAAATCCATACAGCAAAACAGCGTTGCCGCTGATATTGATAACGTTCATCAGAAGCGAGATCTTCATGGCAATCTTGGAATTCCCAATACTCCGAAACAGAGCCGCGCCGGCATTGTAGACTGCGATCAAAGGCACCGTTGCCACTACGATCTTATAATATGTATTGCAGTATGCCATGACCTGCGGTTCTACATCGCCAAAGACAAGCGGCAGAAGCCCCTTGCGAAAGATATACATGACCGCAACGATGATCAGAGAAAGCGCCGTAACGAACAGAAGCAGCTGATCTCCTGCTTTTCTGGCCTCCGCTTCTTTTTTCTGTCCCAGGAACTGACCGACTACCACTGCGCCACCCGTGGCCAGTGCCGTCATGATGGTGATCAAAAGCATCATAATGGAATCTACCAGTGAAACAGCAGATACCGCTTCTTCTCCAACGCTTGCCACCATAAAGGAATCGGCGATCCCGATGGCAAACACCAGCAGCTGCTCCACAAAAAGGGGCCACAAGAGGCGGATCAGATACTTGTTGGTGAACATCCGCGCGCCAACCTCTGTGCCAGGTCCGTTTGAAAGATTTTCTATTGAGTTTTCCTTATTTTTTCCTAACAATTTCATATCAGTTTTATACTATTCTTGTTTTTCCTTGTCGTCAAGACCTCTTTCAAAGTTCTATTTTTCTGTCAATAAAAAGAGTGCATATCCTTTCTGGATACACACCCTTGTGCTTTTGTGATTCTTGATCGATCTATCTAGGAAAAGAACTCTTTCAGTGAATCCAGGAAGCTGCTCTTCTTCTGATAACATTCTCCTGTCACCTTTTCCGCCATCGCAGAAATCGCTTTTTTCTGCTTGGAATTCAGCTTCGTCGGAACCTCCAGATTTACCTTTACATAAAGATCGCCCTTGCGGTTTCCACGCACGCTCTTGATACCTTTGCCTTTCAGGCGGAATATCGTATCCGGCTGCGTTCCGGAAGGCACTTTATAGGAAACCTTGCCTTCCAGTGTCGGTACGATGATATCATCACCCAGAGCTGCCTGGTCGAATGTGATCGGGATCTCCAGCCACAGATCCTGTCCGCGGCGCTCAAATATCTTGTGCGGTTCCACATTGATCACGATATAAAGATCTCCATCCGGACCGCCGTTGACGCCAGGTTCGCCCTGACCCTTGATCGGGATCACGGAATCATTATCCACACCGGCCGGGATATTGACAGAAATCGTTACATTGTCTCTCGTCTTGCCGCTGCCGCCACAGTCCGGACACGGTGTTTCATTGATCTCTCCAGTTCCGTTACAGTCCGGACACGGAGATACGCTCTGGAATGTCCCCAGCGGAGTTCTCTGTGCCGTTCTGATCTCTCCTGTGCCGCCGCATTTCGGACATGACTTTTTAGAAGTTCCCGGTGCCGCACCGCTGCCGCCGCAGGTTTTACACTTCACATACTTATTGAGGCGGATCTCTTTTTTCGTACCAAAAGCCGCCTCCTCGAACGTGATCGTAACAGCTTTCTGCAGATCGCTGCCCTTTCTTGGACTCCAAAGCCTCCAAATGCTCCGCCGAACATGTCAAATATATCTTCAAATCCGCCGAAACCGCCAAAGCCTCCGGCTCCGCCTCCAAATCCGCTATTCGGATCTACTCCGGCATGACCGAACCTGTCATACTTTTCTTTTTTCTCCGGATCAGAAAGAACCGCGTAAGCTTCATTGATTTCCTTAAATTTTTCCTCGGCCACCTTATCTCCCGGATTTTTGTCCGGATGATATTTCATCGCCATTTTACGGAAAGCCTTTTTGATATCATTATCGCTGGCTCCCTTTTGCAGCCCCAGGACTTCGTAGTAATCTCTCTTATCTGCCATCTAATCTATCCTTCTATTATTTCTCACTAACACACGATAATCCGGTGCACGAAAGATACAAAACTGCACCCTCGTACACCGGATCGACCGGTTTACTACACCTTAAGCACTTTCAACAAGTTTATTTGTCGTCGTCCACTACTTCATAGTCAGCATCCACTACATTATCATCCTTCGGCTGTGCTCCTGCATCTGCTGCGCCTGCGCCGGCAGCGCCTGCTCCCATGTTCGGATCTGCACCGGCTGCGCCTGCAGCCTGAGCCTGCTGATACATCTTAGCCGAGATCGTGTGGAACTTTTCTGTCAGAGCTTCTGTCTTAGCCTTGATGTCATCGATATTGTTTGCTTCCAGAGCCTTGGACAGATCATCCTTAGCCGCGTTGATATCATTCTTCTCGTCTTCAGACAGAGAGGATTCCAGTTCTTTCATGTTCTTCTCTGTTTCATAGATCAGAGTTTCAGCCTGGTTTCTGACTTCGATTTCTTCTTTTCTCTTCTTGTCTTCTTCAGCATACTGTTCTGCTTCCTTGACCTTAGCATTGATCTCGTCTTCAGACAGCTTTGTGGAAGAAGTGATTGTGATGCTCTGTTCCTTGCCTGTTCCCATGTCCTTCGCATGTACGTTCACGATACCGTTGGCATCGATATCGAATGTAACTTCGATCTGCGGGATACCACGTGGAGCTGGCGGGATACCGGACAGCTGGAACCGTCCCAGAGTTGTATTGTCAGCAGCCATTTCTCTTTCACCCTGCATTACGTGGATGTCTACAGCAGTCTGGTTGTCTGCAGCAGTGGAGAAGATCTGGCTCTTCTTTGTCGGGATCGTTGTATTTCTTTCGATCAGCTTCGTTGCAACTCCACCTAACGTCTCGATGGACAGAGACAGCGGGGTTACGTCCAGAAGCAGTACGTCATTTACTTCACCAGTCAGTACGCCGGCCTGGATAGAAGCACCGATAGCTACGCATTCATCCGGGTTGATACCCTTGAACGGTTCTTTGCCGGTGATCTTCTTGACAGCTTCCTGTACAGCCGGGATTCTTGTGGATCCGCCGACCAGGATTACCTTGGACAGATCGCTGTTGCTTACGCCTGCGTCTGCCATAGCCTTCTTCATCGGTTCGATGGTAGCGTTTACCAGATCAGATGTCAGCTGGTCGAATTTAGCTCTTGTAATATCCATATTCAGGTGCAGAGGACCGTTTTCATTTACCGTGATGAACGGCAGGTTTACATTGGTCGTCTGTGCGCTGGACAGTTCTTTCTTGGCTTTTTCTGCAGCTTCCTTCAGTCTCTGGTGAGCCATATTGTCTTTTCTCAGATCTACGCCGTTTTCCTTGGCGAAGCTGTCTGCCATGAAGTTGAGCAGTGCTTCGTCGAAGTCATCGCCGCCCAACTTGTTGTTGCCGTTGGTAGCCAGTACTTCGAATACGCCGTCGCCCAGTTCCAGGATGGATACATCGAATGTACCGCCACCCAGGTCATATACCAGGATCTTGTGCTGTTCTTCATCTTTATCAAGACCGTATGCCAGGGAAGCTGCCGTCGGCTCGTTGATGATTCTCTTAACGTCAAGACCTGCGATCTTGCCTGCGTCTTTTGTTGCCTGCTTCTGGCTGTCTGTAAAGTATGCCGGTACTGTGATAACAGCTTCCGTTACCTTTTCTCCCAGATAGCTTTCTGCATCAGCCTTAAGCTTTGCCAGGATCATAGCGGAGATGTCCTGCGGCGTGTATTTCTTGCCGTCGATTTCTACTGTATGATCTGTACCCATGTATCTCTTGATGGATGCGATGGTTCTGTCAGGATTGGTGATTGCCTGTCTCTTGGCAGTTTCTCCAACCAGTCTTTCTCCGTTCTTTGCGAATCCCACAACGGATGGTGTGGTTCTGTTTCCTTCTGCGTTAGCGATAACGACCGGTTCTCCACCTTCCAGTACTGCTACGCACGAGTTTGTAGTTCCTAAGTCAATTCCTATTACTTTTCCCATTTTAGATTCCTCCTCAAATTTATATTATGAAAGCTAGCCTGCGACTTTAACCATGGACGGCCGTATCACCTTGCCGTTCAACGTATAGCCTTTCTGCATTACTCCGGAAACCTTACCGCTTTCATAGTCGTCGGTTTCCTCGCTCATCACAGCGTTGTGGAAATTCGGGTCGAATTCTTCCCCCAGCGCCGGGATTTCTGCCAGACCTGACTTCTTCAGTACATCGCCCAGCTGCTTGAAAATCATCTCCATACCTTCTTTGAAGCTGTCCCCCTGACCTTCCTGATCCAGTGCTCTCTCAAAATTGTCCAGCACGTCCAGAAGCTCTGTTACCAGTTTCTCGTTGGCATAAGAATATAAATCTTTTTTCTCCTTTTCTACCCTTTTTTTATAATTCTGAAAATCCGCCATCAGCCGCATATAACGCGTGTCGGAATCTTCTTCCGGCTCTTTCTTGGCCGCTTCTTCGGATTTATCATTCTCCTTCTGCGCTGCATCCTCTTTTTCTTCCGGTTCTGCAGCAGTTTCCTGCACTTCCTCTTCCGGTGCAGCATCCTTTCTGATATCTTCTGTATCAACCATTGCCCTTGTCGTCTCCTTCCGTTTCTCCTTCCGTGATCTTAAAAGCATCACTGATATTGTCTGTCAGATATTCCACGATCGATGTTACCTCGCCATACCGCATTCGCGTCGGCCCGATGACTCCGATCTTGCCCATCAGCTTGCCGTCTACATGATACGTTGCCGTGATCAGACTGCAATCCTGCATGGCCTCTTCCTTGTTCTCGTTTCCGATGGTAATGATCACACCGTTCTCTCTGTTGATGAGAGCCCTTGTCAGATCCTCCTTCTTGTCGAGCATCTCCAGGAACATCTTCGCTCTGTCAAGATCGTTGTATTCCGGAAGAGAAAATATATTGGTAAGCCCATCCATATACAAATTGACGTTCAACATATCTTCCAGCGTCTTTACAAAGCCCGGCACGATATTACGTTCAAACATTGCCATGGATTCAGCATCCGCCTTGAAATTCTCGATAATATCCAGCGTCAGCGCTTCGCTCAACGTCTTGCCGCGATAATTATATGTCATCGACTTCGAAAGGATCCGCAGAGATTCTTCCGTAGCCGGTTTTTCCAGATGTACTGTCGTGTTGGAAACCTTGCCGCTCTCTGATACCAGCATCAGCACCACCGTGCATTCATCCACAGGCAGCAGATTGATATACTTGAGCGTATCCTCTTCCTTGCGAGGCGTCAGTGCGAATGCCGTCAGATTGGTGATCTCTGACAGAATGTGTGCCGCCCGCTTCATCAGGTTCTCCAGTTCCGTTACATTGCCGTAGAGTCTGGATGCGATCGCATCCTTTTCTTCGTTTGTGAGTTCCCGTTTCTTCATCAGCTCGTTGACGTACAGTCTGTAAGCTTTCTCCGAAGGAACTCTTCCGGAAGATGTATGCGGATGGCTCAGATAGCCTAGCTCCTCCAGATCCGACATTTCATTCCTGACCGTTGCCGGGCTGACTCCCAGATCATAATTCCTGGAAATCGTCCGTGAACCGACAGGCTCTGCCGTTCTAATGAAGTCAGCTATGATGGCCTGCAGTATTTTCAGTTTTCGTTCGCTTAAATCCATCTTAGCCCTCCTCTTTGTTAGCACTCTTTATGTCCGAGTGCTAACCTCAATCTAAATGTACCACTACGGTACCATAAAGTCAACACTATTTTTAAAAATTTTCGTCTGCACGGATAAATTTTTTCAAATAGAAAAGATACAGCCAGGTTTCCTTGACGGGACGCCCCCAGGATGCCTCTAACGCTTCCTTATATAAAGCCAGCTGCTCCCCGTATCTCTGCCGAAGTTCCTCTTCTCCCGCCTCAGATCCCACATACGAATTTTTGTAGTCGATGATCACCATACCATCCTCTTCCTCAAAAAAACAGTCGATGATTCCCTGGACGATAGCCTGTGTTCCGCTAACATCCTTTTGCAGGATAAACTCCCGTTCCTTCTGCAAAGTGCGCGCCTGCGCAGCACGCCGTCCGATCGGATCTTCAAAAAATCCCTGGATCTGATCGATCCTGACCGCCTTTGCTTCCTGCTCTGAAAGAGCTCCCGTGCTCCGCAGCTTCTCGACCGTTTCCCGGATATAAGATCCGCCATGCTCCAGAGCCTTTGCAAAATCCAGATGCTCCATCACAAGATGCATCGCGCTTCCTCGCTGCGCTGCAGTAAGGCCTTCGTGCTCCCTTGTAAACTCCGGCTTCTGCAAAAGTATCTCATCAGAAGACACCGTGCTCCCGCCAGCCAGTTCCGTCACGGAGTATTTCGACTTGACCTTCACAGCATCACTGTACGGATATTGATAGGACAGCCCGGCAGCGATCTGTTCCATACGGGATTGTTCTTCGGCTGTCAGCTGATAAGCCGCGGCACGCTGTGCAGTCCGCTGAAGCTGCTGCATCAGATCTTTTGCAGAATGACGTCGGCTTGTTCCGGCTTCCTGCAACTCATCTGCGTCCTCTTTCGATGCCAGATGCTCCACGCAGATCTCTTCCCCTGTCAGTTTCAGCGGTGCATATACCATGTCCAGAAACGACCGTTTCCCCGCCTGCTCCTCGTCCAGGCTGGCCAGATCCTTGACCGTTCCCACGATCTCCAGACGGTCGATGGCACGAGTCAGCGCCACGTATAAAATACGCACTTCCTCTTCCAGCTCTTCCGCCGCTTTTTTCCCTTCGATGACACGCTGTAGGAGAGTCTTCTTATGCCAGCCCTCTTCCCGGTTTACCAGAGGCAGACCGATGCCGCAATCCTTGTGCATCTCCATAGAGCTGCCGCTTCCTCGAAAACGTATCGTCCTGCCAGCACCTGCCAGGATCACTACCGGAAATTCCAGGCCCTTGCTCTTATGCACTGTCATGATCCGGACTACATCTTCGTTCTCGCCGATGGTCTTGGCTTCGCCCATGGACAGGTTATTCTTCTTCATGGCGTCGATATAGGAAAGGAAGCCGTACAGCCCCGTATAGTTGCTCTCTTCGAACGTGGCCGCTTTTTCCACCAGCATCCGCAGATTGGAGATCCGCTGTTTGCCTACCGGCAGACCGCTGCAGTAGTCATAGTATCCCGTCTCATACAATAACACTCTCAGCAGTTCTTCCAGACTTACCGTTCGCCGCAGCTGTTTCCAGTAAGTCAGCTGCTCCAGCATTTTTCGCACTTTTTCCTGCAAAGGTACTTCCACGGGTGTTTCCGCATAACTGCGGATCGCCTGATAGAAGCTGCCCTCCCGGAACGCAATGCGGATCTTCGCCAGCTCCTTTGCAGTAAAATCAAAGATCGGCGAATGCATCACCGAGATGAGGGGGATATCCTGCCGGATATTGTCGATCACTTTCAGCAGGTTCACAAAAATCTCGATTTCTACCGACTCAAAATACCCACCCGGATTTTCTCCAAAGGCCGGTATCCCCTGATCGTTGAGAGCCTTCTCTATCGCCGGGATCATGTGACGATTTCGCGATAAAATAACGATATCTCGATATTCCACCGATCGTTCCACCTGTTTCTTGACGTCAAAAATAGGCTGACCCTTGTTCTCGGAAACGATCCGTGCGATAGCCGCGATCTCTCGGTCTGTGCTTTCCAGCATATTCCCGTCTTCCAGTTCGGCTTCATCCGATCTGTCTATGATCGTAACGCACGTAGGATATCCCGGATATTCCTCCGGGGCCGTGCAATGCAGTCGCGCATCCTCATCGTAATCCTCCATCACCTTTTCGAATACGGTATTGACTGTTCTTGTCACATTTTTTTTGCTTCTGAAGTTGCTGTTAAGGTCGATCTTTTCACTCTGGATTTCTTCTTCCTTCTTATATAATTCATATTTGCTGCGGAAGATCTCCGGCTCAGCCAGCCGGAACTTATAGATGCTCTGCTTCACATCCCCTACCATAAAGAGATTGTTTTCTCTGCAGATCTTGCCGGCGATGATCTCCTGCAGCATATTGCTGTCCTGAAACTCATCTATGAATATGTACGTGAATTTTTCCCGGTATTCCTCTGCGGCCATTGGATCATCCAGGATCTTCGAAGCATAGTGCATCACATCATCGAAGTCCACCATGTTCTTTTCTTTTTTCTTTTCTCGAAAGATCTGTTCAAACTCTTCCAGCAGCTCCACCAGGTATGCCGTATCTCCAGAAAGAGACTTCAGCTCTGTTTCTGCCTCTGTCCTGCTCCTGCTGAAGTACTTCTTTTTCAGATCATCGATCTCTTTTTTCCCTTTTTTACGCAAAACAGAGACAGTTTCCTTAACTGCCTCGTAATCGTCTTTTTCATCTTTTGCAGCACGCATGGTATTGAATTTCAGATCCCCCATCAGTTCTCCTGCACGAAAGAGGAGATCAAGTTCGTCCCAGCGGGAAACACCCGGTTCCGGTTCAAGGCTCATGATCTCTTCCAGCGAATCCAGACGATCCACATCTTCCTGAGCTTTTTCCGCCAGACTCCACACACTGTTGTCTGCCAAAAGATCTGCGGCTTCCACAAAATATCTGCGCGCCTTACCCAGACCATCATAAAAAGCCTGGATCAGGAACGTCGCGATCCCGGTCATGATCAGGACATTATCGGAACGAAGCCATTCAGCACTTTCCCTTGCCCACTTGAAATAATCCGGCACACTTCTCAGCTCATCGTATAAGCTGATCATGTTGTCTTTCAGTCGGTTCTCGTTCCGGTCGCCGCTGTATTTTCTAAGAAAAGCTTTGAACCGATCAAAGTCTTCTTCAAAACGTGTTTCAAAGAGAGCATCCACGCTTTCTTTTTTCAGGATCGACACCTGGATCTCATCTCCTATAACAAACCCCGGTTCCAGTTCCGTCAGGTAGAAATACCGATGCATGACTTCCAAAGCAAAATTATGGAACGTTCCGATATTCGCCTTATACATGAGATCCATCTGCCGCTTCAGAAACGCCCGATCTGCATCCGGCTGATCCATCTCTTTTCGGATGGCCTGTTCCAGCCGTTCACGCATTTCCTGAGATGCTGCATTGGTAAATGTCGTGATGAGAAATCGATCCACATCTACTTTATCCTGTAAGATCAGCTGTTTTATCCGCTCGATCAAAACGGCAGTCTTACCCGATCCTGCCGCTGCAGAAACCAGGATGTTCTTCCCTCTGGATTCTATGGTATGGGCTTGCGCTTCTGTCCACTGCATGGTTGTGCTCCTTTCCGTTTCTATCAGTATACATTCTTTCGTCTGGATACACAATAAATTATCCATGCCAGCAGAAATACCAGACCCTCCGTTACCGGATACGACAACCACACACCACAGATCCCCAGAAGCCTTGCCATCAGAAATGCAGCCGGCACGATAAGGAGAAGCCCTCTCAAAAGCGAGATCACATGAGCCGGCAGCGCCCGGTTCGTCGAGGTGAAATATATGGCCATGGAAATGTTGGTTCCTGCAAAGAAAACGGCAAGGAAATACAGTTTCAGTCCTGTTACAGCGATAGCCTGAAGTTCAGCGTTGCCTTCACTGTTGAATATCTGTGTGATCCCTTCTGAAAAGAAAAAAATGACTCCATAAATGAACACAGAAACCCCGGCAATAGTCCAGACAGCATAATGCAAATTCTTTCGCACAAGGGCCATATTTCCCTCACCAAAAGCTCTGCTCATCAGTGGCTGAACGCCCTGAGCGATCCCTGTATAGATCGCAATGACTACATATGAAATATTCGCGATCACACCATAGGCTGCTACTCCGGTATTGCCGGCTTCTTTCAGCATCAGAAGATTGAATACCAAAATAACTATGCCGGTAGCCAGTTCCATGACGAAGGACGGAAATCCCAGAGCAAGAGACGACCGCAGACTCGACAGAGTCTGCTTTGCAGAAAATCCGCTGTGTCCCAGTTCAAACTTCAATGTATGAGAAGGTTTCGTCCAGTGGATCAAAGTCAGGCAGATCCCGATTACCGGTGCAACTCCCGTTGCCAGAGCCGCTCCGAACAGCCCCAGATCAAACGGAAAAATAAAAATGTAATCCAGCAGAATGTTAGCCAGGCTTCCGACAACCATGGCCGCCATTCCCAGATTAGGATCTCCGTCATTACGAATGAAGCAGATCATCACATCGTTGAGCATGAAAAACGGGGCAAAACAGCAGAGGACTTTGAGATAAGTTCCCGACAGGTCCAGAAGCGACTCATCAGCCCCGAACGCTGAAGCGATCTGTGAGGAAAAGAACACTCCTGCCAGAATGAACAGCAGAGAGCATAGAAATGTAGCCGTTACCACGATAGAAAATATCCGGTTTGCTTCTTTCTCTGCACGCTGACCTTTTCGAATAGAATACCAGGTAGCACCACCCATACCCAACATCAGTCCGATACCCCGGATCGCATTAAAGATGGGCAATGCCAGATTCAGGGCCGCCAGTCCCTGCGCACCCAGTGCCTTAGACACGAAAAACGTGTCTGCTAATATGTAACAGGATACCCCTATCATCCCCATAACATTAAAAGTGACGTATTTACTGTATTCTTTCAGTGGATGCTGATTTAAGGTCGGCTGAGTGGAAGCTCCGGCTGGCTGCATCTCTGGCTGACACTGCGTTGATTCAGTTTTCTGTCTGTTCTTCTCCATTCTCATTCCTCCGATAAAACAAGCGCCGGTATCTCATATCTTCTAAGGCCTAACGATACGAAATCCGGCGCTCCTCGCGCAACTGCCCGGCGGCAGTGTGATTCTTATTTGTTTCTTTCCCGGAAATTATAGCATACCCGGTGGGCAGATACAAGCTGTTTAACCTGAACGTCCTGAAATTTTGCGTTCAGGTTATTTTCTCTGTGCAAGTTCCCATTAATTTAACCTGAACATTCTTTGATCACTGTTTCAGGTTATTCTAACCGCTGATCCAGCGTCTTTTTTATCCTGAATCCTTAGTGAACACTATTTCAGGATATCGCTGCACAGCTTTTTAACCTGAATGCTTTCAAAATCGTGTCTTAGGATAAAACCCGAAGCAATAGCCAGCAGCCAGGACGACGCTGCAAATTCACCAAGCCGCACATTGTCATTCAGCGCAGCCATCATATAGATCATGATCAGGCTCATGATTAAACTTAATAAAATTCCTTCTCTTTTGCTTCTAGGCATTCTCTCTTCCTCCCGTCTTCTTCTGATAGTAAACTGCGATCAGCTCCGCAGCCGTCTCCACACCGATCTTTCCCGTATCCATGCACAGATCATAGTCGTCTCTGCTGCCCCAGGCATGTCCCGTATGGTATTCCTGGTACACTGCCCGTCCCCGTCAGGATCTTCATCTGCTTCTCCGCAGATTTTCGATCCAGTCCGTTAAATTCCACCTTTCGACCAATACGGAACCCCAGATCCGATGCATACAGGAACACATCGATCGTCTCTTCCTCCTGCAAAATATGATTCCCGCACCATCCAACGATGATGCAGTCACCCTGCTTTGCAACCTTGCGGATCACATCGCTTTCCAGCTGAAACAGCTCGTCATCCAGTGTAACTCTGGAAAAAATCCCCTTGTACAGCGACTTTCCCTTCAGATAGCTGCTGGAACTTCTCTCATCGTTCTCCACCGCATCCGTCAGATTCAGATTTCCGCTTCTGGCAGCTTACGCAACCAGATCTTTATCATAAAATGGGATCTGTAAAATCTTCGATAACCGCTCTGCGATATAACGACCTCCGCTGCCGTTTTCTCTGCTTATTGTAATGATCATGTATAGCTCCTCCTTCGCATCTGTTGTTTTCCTGTATCGGCTCAGGCAAACAAAAAAGACAATACCTGCAGCACATCCGTCCGACAGTGGATGCGCGACATTTATTGTCTTATCTGCTTTGATTATTGATTTTTTAACAGCGCTATCTTATCACATAGAAGAAAGAAATTGCAAGCATTTTTTCGTTTCCGCCAAAATTTTCTTCTATTCTTCCCGATTTCTCTGTGCCAGAAGATCCAGTGCCGGCTGCAGATCGATCTCGTCATCCGCAAGCCCCAGCACTTCGTAGTCCGGCAGGTCATCCAGAAGCTCCTGCTTCTTTCGTTTCTTTCTCATCTGATCCTTGATTCCCATACTCTGCTCCTTTTCCCCTTGGACTGTTAACCTGTTAGCCTAGTTCCGCCAGCTTCCGCGCCGCTTTTTTCATCTCGCAGATCGCCTCGCCAGCTTCCCGCTTGATCTTATGCTGCTCCTTCGGCTCCATGAGCAGGTATATATTCAGCCCCACCAGTGCTCCGGCAAGACCGATCCCTGTGATCATACTGCACGCTTTTCCCATTTCCAACACCTCCTGCTTCCGCATATTTCAATCTTACGAAAGTAGTATGCCCGGTCTGCAGGGAAATATACAGAAATGTAGTTGGTTCTTCTTCGTGAATTCCAATATCAAAGATTATTTGACCTATATGGGAATTAAACTCTACTACGAACCGGTTTACCAAACTATGAATTCCCAGATCCACTTTTTTCATGGCTAGATGGGAACTATAGACCGATGCAGCCGTTAATCTCAGGTTGATCTGCCTTTCATAATTCCAAAACTCCCATAAAAATTCTCCATCTCGGAACTTTTGATTTGCCCACTGTGAATAGTTTGCAACTAACTTCCCATCCGCCGCTATTTTTTTGCAATGTGGGAATTCACGATAAGCTGCAAAACTCACTCCCGGCAAAAAATCCAAATCCATAGCAATTTTTTCTCAATATGGGAATTCACGAATATCACCAGCCCCGCCACCGATCAGATGACCCAGGTGATCTGCGTTATGCAGCTTCATCGAAGCTGATCGGATATTTTTTATATAAAGCCCAGCTGATTGCAGCTGTGATGACCTCTGCGACTATAAATGCGTACCAGATCCCGGTCATGCCCATAAATTTTGACAACAGCCACATAGCCGGTATCAACAGTCCGAATTGTCTCAGTATATTGATCAGAAGACTGAACTTTACCCTCTTCGTCGACTGCATAAATGAAGCGACCATCGTTGCGATCGCAGCAAATACATAGCTTATGCACATGATCCGCAGTGCAGGCACACCAAACGACAACATCTCTTCCGATGCATTGAACGCAGTAAGAACCTGCGACGGGAAGAGACATAATATGATGATGCTCACACCAGTCAGCAGGATGCCGATCGTATTTCCGTACTGAAATGCCTGGGTCAAACGTTTTTCGTTCTTCGCACCATAATTGTAACTCATGATCGGAATGCATCCCTGCACCAGACCGTTGAGCGTCATGATCACCACCTGCTGCAGCTTGAAATACGCCCCGAAAAATGCAACGGCAGTCGTAGAATAGAGCACGAGGAACAGATTGGTGAAATAAGTCATGAATGCACCGAGCGCATTCATCAAAAATGACGGGAACCCTATCACGAAAATTTCCTTGAATATCTTGAAATCGAGCTTGAATCCCTTCGTCTTGATCTTTACTTTCTGCTTACGGAAAATCAGCACATAAAATGCCAGGATCATCGAGAATGTATATCCGCACACAGTAGATACCGCAGCTCCTTCGACTCCCATTTCCGGGAAGATCCACACACCAAAAATAAGAAGGGGATCCAGAACAAAATTCAGCAGAACACCAGCGATCTGAAACCACATCGGTGCAATCATGTTCCCCGTTCCCTGTAAAACTTTCTGGATGCAGATATGTACCATGCTGGACACTTCCATAAAAGCACAGATCCTCATATAATCCACCGCCATATCATAAATGGCGGAATCTTCTGTGAAGGAGGCAAAAAAAGGTTTCATAATGAGCAAAACCACGATCGTTACGATCACGCCGCATGCAGCGGAGAGAATGATTCCATTTGAGACCACGCTGTTGGCCATATCCTGATTTTTCTGCCCCAGATACCTGGCAATCAGTACATTGACACCAACACCTGTTCCGATCGACATAGCGATCATAAGCGTAGTGATCGGAAACGCCAGAGAAACAGCAGTAAGCGCATCCTCTGAAATCCACGATACAAACATACAATCCACAAAATTATATGTATACTGAAGAAACATCGAAATCAACGGAGGAACCGACATCGTCACGATCAGCGGCAGCATCGGTTTTGTCTCCATTTTATTCAGTTCGCCCATCTTCTTCATCTCCTTTAATCACACCAAACCGAATATGAACTCTTTATTTTGTTCTAATCATTGTAACACATTGATAGGGTGGTCACAAGCAGATATGTAACCGGTTTCACGCTTTCGTCCTGCCACCTTTCAGATGCAAAACCCTTCCATTTGTGATACCATAGAACAAGTAGCAAGGAGGCTCACTATGAATACATTTGAAATATCCCCCTTCCGCCTGGAAGGTGACGTCTGGCTGATCCTGGATCAGACCAGGCTGCCCGGCACCGAAGTTTATCTTCGCCCGGAAACAAAAGAAGACATCTGGCACGCCATAAACACCCTGCAGGTTCGGGGAGCACCGGCTATCGGCATCGCCGCGGCATACGGTCTCTGGCTTTCTGTAAAGGATTTTACCGGAAGCATGGAAGAGTTCGCAAAGACTTTGCAGGCCGCCAAAGACTATCTGGTGACTGCCCGTCCAACAGCCGTCAACCTTGCCTGGGCACTGGAACGCATGTGGAACACCTGGCGGAAATCTCAGCCCTGCGATATCATAACGTCTAAAGACCTGCTCTTCGCAGAAGCGAAAAAAATCTACGAAGAAGACGTTGCCGCCTGCAAAGCCATGGGCGAATACGGACTGACCCTGCTGAAACCGGGCATGGGTATCCTGACCCACTGCAATGCGGGAGCACTGGCGACATCTAAATACGGAACCTGCCTGGCACCCATCCACCTGGGACAGGAACGAGGCTATAACTTCCATGTATTCTCCGACGAGACACGCCCGCTCCTGCAGGGAGCACGACTCACCTGCTGGGAACTGCAAAAGTCCGGCGTAGATGTGACCCTGATCTGCGACAACATGGCTGCATCCGCCATGAAGCAAGGCAAGATCGACGCCGTAGTAGTCGGCTGCGACCGGATGGCCGCCAATGGTGACGGAGCCAATAAGATCGGGACTTCCGGAGTCGCCGTGCTGGCGAAGGAATACGGCATCCCGTTCTACATGTACGTGCCGACTTCCACCATCGACCTTTCTACGCCGACCGGGGCAGATATCCATATTGAAGAACGAAACGGCGAAGAGATCCACAAGCTCTGGTACGCTGAAGATATGGCTCCTGCCGGGATCAAAACCTGGAATCCGGCCTTCGATGTGACTGACGCGAAATACATTACAGCAGTTATCACAGAAAAAGGCATCGTACGTCCGCCATACACGGAAAACCTGCCGAAAGTTTTTAAATAACAATGAAAAAATACATGTCAAATCCACTATAAGTGGTATAATAAATTACAACAGAAAACGGAGGTGTTATTATGAAAGAATTCAATCGCCCGACCATGCTGATGATCCTGGATGGGTACGGCATCAATCAAGATACATACGGTAATGCTATCGCAGCAGCGGACAAGCCGCATCTGGATGAGATCTTTACAAAATATCCTGGAACAACACTGAAAGCCTGCGGACTGGACGTAGGTCTTCCGGAAGGCCAGATGGGAAATTCCGAAGTCGGTCACCTGAACATCGGCGCCGGCCGGATCGTCTATCAGGATCTCACCATGATCACAAAGGCTATCGAAGACGGCAGCTTCTTTAAAAACGAAGCTTTGCAGAAAGCTATGGCTCACGTAAAAGAAAACCATTCAGCTCTCCATCTTTTAGGGCTGCTTTCTGATGGTGGCGTCCACAGCCATATCAGCCACCTGTTTGCTCTCATCGATATGGCGAAAAAAGAAGGCATCGAAAACCTTTACGTTCACTGTTTCCTGGACGGCAGAGACGTGCCTCCTCGCTGCGCCGAAAAGTACATTAGTCAGCTGGAAGATCACATGAAAAAAACCGGTCTCGGTAAGATCGCAACCGTATCCGGCCGCTACTATGCCATGGATCGTGACAAACGCTGGGATCGTGTCGAAAAAGCCTACAACGCTATGGCGTGCGGCGAAGGGGAACAGGCTCCCGACGGTGCATCTGCAGTGAACCAGGCTTACAGCCGCGACGAAAACGATGAATTCGTACTCCCAACTGTTATTGAAAATGCAAACGGCACCGTTAACAACGGTGATGCTATGATCATGTTCAATTTCCGCCCGGACCGTGCCAGAGAAATCACACGGGCATTTGTGGATGAGGATTTCGATGGATTTGAACGAAAAAAAGAGATCAAAGATCTCTGCTACATCTGCATGACTCAGTACGATGCCGAGATGCCCAACGTCTCCCTTGCCTTCCCGCCGGAAACTATGGCCAATACGCTGGGAGAATATATCGCGGATCAGGGGCTGACCCAGCTGCGCATTGCAGAAACAGAAAAATACGCCCATGTAACCTTCTTCTTCAACGGTGGCGTGGAAGCACCTAACCGCAACGAAGACCGCATCCTGGTTCCTTCCCCGAAGGTAGCCACATACGACCTGCAGCCGGAAATGAGTGCTTATGAAGTAACAGAAAAAGTTCTGGAAGCCATCGAAACAGATAAATACGATCTGATCATCCTGAATTTTGCCAACGCCGATATGGTTGGTCATACAGGTGTCATAGAGGCTGCAAAAAAAGCCATCGAAGCCCTGGACAAGTGCGTACCGCAGATCGTAGACTCCATCCTGGCAAAGGACGGTCAGATCCTGCTGACAGCAGATCACGGCAATGCCGATGTGATGCTGGATAAAGACGGTAACACGGTAACGGCTCACTCCCTCAACGATGTACCGTTGCTCCACATTGCCAACGAGCCTAAGCAGCTGAAAGACGGCGGACGCCTGTGCGACATAGCGCCGACCATCCTGAAGCTGATGCATCTGGATATCCCGGCAGAAATGACCGGAAAGCCGCTAGTATAGCCTGCGGCACCCCGCAAGCCACCTGCCGCCTGTGAGTGCGTAAAAGAGCGGAAAAAGAATCAAAGTCAAAAAGAGCCGGGAGAGAATCCTAAAAGATTCTCTCCCGGCTCTTTTGTATCGTTTCTATCTTGTCGCCATAAAACAGACTTTGCCCTCTCTTACAGCAGTTCTTTTCTCGAAAGGTTGATACGGTTCTGGCTGTCGATTTCCGTTACCTTGACCTTCACGATATCACCGATATTCATTTCGTCTTCTACCTTCTCTACACGATGTTTTGCCATCTTGGAAATATGAAGCAGACCTTCTTTTCCCGGCAGGATCTCGATAAATGCCCCAAAGTTCATGATACGAGTTACCTTACCTTCATAGATCTCGCCCGGTTCCGGTTCTTTGGTCAAAAGCTCGATCTCTCTTACGCCAGCCTCTGCGCTCTTCATATCAGGCGCTGCGATATAAACCAGACCAGTATCGTCGATATCGATCTTGACACCGGTTTCTGCGATGATGCGATTGATCGTCTTGCCTCCCGGTCCGATGACAGTACGGATGTGATCCGGATCGATATGCATGGAGATGATCCTCGGTGCATATGGTGACATTTCTTCTCTCGGAGCAGGCAGCTCGTCCAGCATTTCCTTCATGATATGCATTCTTCCTTCATATGCCTGTTTCAAAGCGTTCTGCAGAACCTCCTTGGAAAGGCCATGAACCTTGATGTCCATCTGGATCGCCGTAACGCCCTTTGCAGTACCTGCAACCTTGAAGTCCATATCGCCCAGGAAGTCTTCCATCCCCTGGATGTCGGACAGGATCGCCATCTTGCTGCTTCCGTCTTCTTCCACGCGCTCGATAAGACCCATCGCAATACCAGCTACAGGAGCCTTGATAGGAACGCCTGCATCCATCAGTGCCAGACAGCTTCCGCATACCGATGCCTGAGAAGTAGATCCATTAGAGGATAACACTTCCGATACGACACGGATCGCATACGGGAAATCTTCCTCACTCGGCAATACCGGCAGCAGTGCTCTTTCCGCCAGTGCACCATGTCCGATCTCTCTTCTGCCCGGGCTCTTCATTCTTCCTGCTTCTCCTACGGAATACGGCGGGAAGTTGTAGTGATGCATGTATCTCTTTTCAGTCTGTTCATTGATGCCGTCGATAGTCTGCGCTTCGCTGAGCGGCCCTACGGTAGCAACGGAAAGCACCTGAGTCTGTCCTCTCTTGAAAAGACCGGAGCCGTGAGTTCTCGGCAGTACATGAGTGTCACACCAGATCGGACGGATTTCCGTGCGTTTTCTGTTATCCGGACGGATGCCGTCGTCCAGGATCATCTTTCTTACCTGTTCCTTTGTGATGGTGTAAAGCACATTGCCGATATCCTTGCCGTTATCCGGATAGATTTCTTCAAAATGTTCTTTTGTTTCAGCTTCTACAGCGTCCATATTGTCCAGACGTTCCATCTTGTCGTAAGTCTGGATGGCAGCTCTCATCTTGTCTTCTGCATATTCTCTGACAGCAGCTTCGATGTCTTCCGGAACCTTATACAGTTCGATTTCCATCTTAGGCTTGCCGACTTCTTTTACGATTTCTTCGATGAATTCAACGATCTTCTTGATTTCTTCATGTGCGAACATGATAGCGTCCAGGATAGTATCTTCCGGCACTTCCTGTGCACCTGCTTCTACCATCATGATCGCTTCTTTCGTTCCAGAAACCACCAGATGCATCGTGCTTGCTTCCCTCTGTTCTAAAGACGGGTTCACGATGAACTGTCCATCTACCATTCCGATGAGAACCGAACCTGTCGGGCCTTCCCACGGAATATCCGAAATAGCCAGTGCTACGGAAGATCCGATCATAGCAGCGATTTCGGAAGGTGCGTCATCGTCTACGGACATGACTGTCGCAACGACCTGCACGTCATTGAAGAAACCCTTCGGGAACAGCGGACGAAGCGGTCTGTCCATCAGACGGGAATTGAGGATCGCCTTTTCGCTAGGTCTTCCTTCTCTCTTTATAAATCCGCCCGGAATCTTTCCTGCTGCGTACATTTTTTCCTCATAATCGCAAGACAGCGGGAAAAAATCGATGTCCGGTCTTGGCTCCTTGGACGCGCACGCCGTTACGTTTACGACTGTATCGCCGTATCTTACCATAACCTGTCCATTGGCCAGTTCGCAGACTTTGCCAATTTCAAGCTCCAGCAGCTTACCGCCGATGGCAGTCTTGAATGTTCTGTAATCAGTGAATTTCATAATAAACAACTACCTCCTGTTTATTTGCTCTTACTCTTAAACATCTCAGATGCTTATGCACCTGATATAAAAATAAAGACGGGGAATGAAAGCCCCGTCTAAATTATCAAGTTGATTTACTTTCTTAAACCTAAACGAGCGATAAGATCTCTGTATCTCTGCAGATCCTTCTCTTTCAGGTAATTAAGAAGGTTTCTTCTCTGTCCTACCATCTTCAGAAGTCCTCTTCTGGAGTGGTGATCCTTCTTATGAACTTTCAGGTGTTCGTTCAGATCGTTGATTCTGTAAGTCAGGATAGCAACCTGTACTTCCGGAGAACCTGTATCTCCTTCTTTTGTCTGATACTCTTTAATGATTTCTGCTTTTTTTTCTGTTGTAATCATGTTCGTCTTCCTCCTTGTTTTGATACGCCTGAAGCCCAGACGCCGTCGGAGTGTCGTCCGACTGAGCCGCAGGTAAAATTACTAACAACTTATGTTACCATACTGATACTTGTTTTGCAATACAAATCTCTCTGTCCTCCGGGACTTTCTGCAGATTCTACAAAGTTTCCTGCAAAGGCTCCTCCCGGCGTTATATTTCTTATGCTGTTTAGGCTTCTTCCGGTTCTTCCTCGCCATCTCCTACACTGATATCGATCCCGTTGACCGTAACACCTTCCCCTGCCGGGATCAGCAAATACTGGCTCCCATCGATTTCCTGAGTCGTGATCAGGTATGTATATTCCGGATCCACCGTGATCTTCACCTCCGGCGTCTTCATCTCGAATTTCTTGCTTTCCATTACATTGATCGGGTTCAGGATGGACTGATCACCAAACTCTTTGCGGCAGGCTTCATTGAAAATCTCCACCTTTTCTTCCGGCACACCGCTGTGCTTGAGCACGTCATCCAGATCCTCCACAAACAGCTCCGGCACTTCCGGATCCTTGCTTTCCTTATGAACCAGCAGCTGCTGCCTGATCTGCCCGTGGACCGCCTTGACCACGTCCAGACTGCAGTCTTCTCCCAGGGATTCGCAAAGCACATCAGTGAAAGCATGCTGCTGTGCTCCCGCAGACATAGGCGACTTTTCGATATGAAAGATCCCGTCAATGAATTCATGATGGATATCCACAAGCCCGCGGCTGTAATACAGTGCATTGTAGATGTTGGTGCTTCGGTCATCAAACGATGGAAACATAAATCCCAGCTCCGGATTCCCCAGCACATGTCCCGACGATGCTCCCCGGAAATTCTGTTCTTCTGCAAAGTAACGTAAGGACGCCCTGGCATCCTTTACAGGACATATGCAGCAGATGATATAGTCAAACACCTCGTTTGATCCTTCCTCCCAAAGCTCATCGTCACGTCCCTTGAACGGAATATCATAAGAATCGCTCGCCAGCAGGATCACATAGCTGTCATCACCGAAATCCAGCGACTCAATGACCCTCTTATAAAACAATTCCCTCATATCTTCATCTCGAAGATGGGACTGCCTGAGAGCCTGTAAAAGCCGGTGTTCATCGCTGTCCTCCACCTGTTTCGTGGAAAACTCGATATCCAGCAGGTTCTTTCCCAGCGTACCGGAAATCGATTTTTTAAGAAGTTTCAGATACAGTTCCGCTTCCTCCTGCTCCATAAGCCCCATGGACATGTCCATGCGCGCCACAATATCCTTTGCCGCATTGACATAACAGCCGTACACATGGCTGATACTGTCTTTATCTAGTGTAAAACGTTTTCTGATTTCACGTAATTCTTTCTGATTCATCCCCACTCTTCCTCCTGTAATGCGAAAACTTTTATTCCATATGCCCTGTTAAATTATCTTTTTACTGAATCGATACGCTGCCAGGCAGGATGCTGCCGGTATGATCGCGATACATCCCACCGCACTGATAATAATATTTATGATCCCCTCTGCAAATTCTCTTGAATTTATCATGACTTCCAGTGAATAATACATGCTGAAATTGATAAATAAAATCAAATATTCTCCTGCAAATATAAAGAATAGCGTATTTACGGTGGAACTTAAAATACTTCCTCCTATTTTCATCCCTGAAAGAATCAGTTCTCTTTGTTCATATTCGGGATTATGCCTTGCGATTTCATAAACTCCGGAAACGATCGCCATCGCAGTATCAACTATGGCACCAACAAGAGTCCACAGCATCACCAGTATCGCGATAGCAAACATATCGACACCGATATCCCCGCTGTAGCCATTTGACTGCCTGATTTTATTTTCCCCCACAAAAGACATTCCCTGCAGGTGTCCCCCATAAACGAATACTGCGATCAGTGCCAGCATGACTGCTGCAATAACGATCACAGCTATAAACGCAACTCGCGTTTTATCGTTTACTTCATTTTGATAAAATATAGTAATACAAATTACGATCAGTATCGCCGCAATGGAAACTATCATCGGCGGAAGTCCTAAAGAAATCGCCCAGATCACAGCAACTAAAACGATCGCGTTCAAGGATAAGGTCATAAGCGTTTTCGCAGTGCGATCCCCTCCAACCAAAAGACAGAGGGCTACCAAAACGATGCACAAAACTGAAATCATCATCTTTTTTCTCCCTTCCTTAAAAACATGGAAGACGCCATCACAGAAAGCGGGATGGTAATCAGTATCCCTATTGCTCCGGCAAGAAACCGCGTGATCTCAAAAAAGGCATCGTATTTCAAAACAGTAACAAAACCGATATCATTCCTCATGGAAATAATGAAAATCGGTATGATGGCAGCCAGATTCGTGAAGAACACAACATTTATCATAGTTCCCGTTATATCGTCTGCCACCTCTTTCGCCGAATCCACGAGAGCTTTCGTACCGATATCAGGTGTCTTGCGGATCAATTCTACCGAGCATGCCGTGATCGTCACTGCAATATCTATGATCGCACCCAGACATCCGATCATTATCTGTGAAAGGAATAAATGATTTGCCTGCTTTATAGTATATGGCTCCGGAAGAAAATCTAAATATTCATACCCCATATTGGCTGTCTTCCAGATCAGGGCAAAACATAGCAGCCCTACGACTGCAAGCGCTCCGATGGTTACAAAAAAAGAGATCAATGTAACTCTGCTTGCCCCGCTGACCAGAAACAACAGGATAAAAGCAAAGAGCAGGCAGGATACTACCGTCATCAGCAGGATATCGACGCCCTTTACATACAGCAGCGTCATGGCAATAAAGATCACGATATCCGCCACAAAGCACACCGTAGTAAGAAAGCCCTTTCGACCTCCGAAGCCAAGCAGCATACCCAGCAAAAGAATGACCGCAGCAGCTACCCAGTGATCACGTTTGACACCTGTGATCGTTTTTAATTCCGAATCCAGAAACACCACATCTCCTTTATGGTATTTCTGATCATAAACGAGAGCCTTATCATATTTTAACTCGATATCTCTGAACTGACCTTTCTCTTCTCCATTTTTGATTTCTGCCTGGATCTGCTGTTTCTCGCCACTGGTTTTGACCGTGGTTATTTTCCCGATCGGCTTGCTGTACAAGCTGTAATCATGATACACGCATAGAAATGCGATCGTCCCACAAATCAGAACTACTATAAACTTTATTATCACATTAACGATAAATTTGTTCACACCCAATACCACCTGATATTTATTTTCTAAACTTCCTTCTTCCCCACGACATTACATTTTACTCCACCCCGGCTCGATATGCAAGCAGAGACCTTTGCAAAAGCATTGCCCGAAGATCCTGCAAAGCCTCCGGCAGTGCGCTTTGCAGAAAAAAGAGAGACCGTCTCCCCTGATGGTCTCTCCTCGCAGATTCTATTATAACGCAACATTATTTCCAGAAATCCGTATCTTCCTTGACGCCGATATCCTTGGCGATAAAATGCGGATCCTTGCCTTCCTTACGCTGTTTTACATAGTCGTTGAGACATCTTACGGCAGTGCCTCCCAGGATCAGGATAGTCGGTACGTTCACAACTACGATCATGCCCTGCAGCATGTCCGCAGTATCCCATACGAACGCTGCACTTGCCACAGCACCGATGTACACAACGACCGTAGCGATGATTCGGAAAACCAGAAGTTCTCCTCTGCTCGGTACTCTTCTGATGATGAATTCCAGACATCCTTCACAGTAGGAATAGTTTCCGATCAGCGTCGTGAACGCGAACAGCGACATTGCTACTGCCAGGAAAATCGGTCCGAAGCTTCCCAGTGCATCGCCCATGGATGCCTGCACATAACCAGCTGCATCTGCTGATCCATCTACCGCGTATTTTACAGGATCAATACTAGTGCTCAGGCACATGAATGCCGTTGCTGAACAGATCAAAAGCGTATCGATAAATACAGAAAGCATCTGCACCAGCCCCTGTTTTACCGGATGAGAAACATCTGCTTTTGCGGCAGCATTCGGAGCAGAACCCATACCAGCCTCGTTGGAGTACAGACCTCTTTTGATACCCCACATAATGCAGGAGCCTGCGAATCCTCCGAAAATAGAAGGGAAATCGAATGCGCTCTTGAAAATCATTGCAAACATGTGCGGGATGTTTGTGATATTGAGTGCCATGATCAGCAGTGATACCAGCACGTAAATAACGCCCATCACCGGAACCATAACGGCAGTGACACGAACGAGTCTCTTGGCTCCGCCGATTACGATAACGCCGAAGAGGATCGCCAGGATCAGTCCTATGAGCTTCGGCGTCACGCCTGCATCGTAGAAGCTGAACGCTGCAAATGTGGACTGCAGGTTGTAGGCAGCCAGCATATTGTATCCTACAGCGTAGATCATGATGATCAAAAAGGAAAAGATCACACCCAGCCATCTCTGCTTCAGTGCTGTCTGCATGTAGAATGCGGGACCACCGTAACTGGATCCGTCTTTATCACGTTTTTTATAGATCTGCGCCAGCGTAGATTCTATAAAGGCGGTCGCTCCACCGATAAAGGCAGTCAGCCACATCCAGAAAATTGCGCCTGGACCTCCCAGGCAGATTGCTGTCGCTACTCCGATAATATTTCCGGTCCCGACTCTGGATGCCGTGGAAACCATCAGCGCTCCAAAAGAAGAGATCCCATTTTCACTTTTCGGTTTTTCAGTAATAACTTTAAATGATTCCTTGAACAGACGAATCTGGATGAATTTACACCGGAATGTAAAGTACAGCCCGCCTACGATCAGGAACACTGGTACGAACCATGGCTGATACAGCACACCGCTGATCGCCAGGATCCATGAGTGGATAACATCTAACATAACTTCCGTTCCTCCTAAAAAATGACTTGAACAATACCATCATCTCTTAGTCCGCAAACCCCTAAATGCACGCTTTTGACGCGTCAGCTTCACCAGTATAACAGAAATTTGCAGGTTATACAATCAAAATTGCAAATCGATGCCCTGTGTGGTAAAATGAGGCTATCGATTCAGTTAGTTTCAACTACCCCCTAATGAAGGAGATCCAATATGAATACATTTTATGGCATTTTAATACCTTTTCTCGGAACCACACTGGGAGCCGCGTGCGTATTCTTTCTGAAAAAAGCATTGAGCGAATCTTTGCAGCGTGCTCTGACCGGTTTCGCCGCAGGTGTCATGGTAGCCGCTTCAGTGTGGAGCCTGCTGATCCCTGCCATTGAACAAGCCTCCGGGATGGGGCGTCTCTCCTTCGCCCCTGCCGTGATCGGATTCTGGTGCGGCATATTGTTTCTGCTTCTGCTGGATCACGTCATCCCTCATCTCCATAGAAACTGTGAACAGACAGAAGGACCAAAAACCCATTTGCAGCGCTCTACCATGCTGCTACTGGCCGTCACACTCCACAACATCCCCGAAGGCATGGCCGTCGGCGTCATGTACGCAGGCTACCTGTCCGGAAATGCACAGATCACTGCCACCGGCGCACTGGCTCTCTCCCTGGGCATCGCCATCCAGAACTTCCCGGAAGGAGCCATTATCTCCATGCCCCTGCGAGCCGAGGGCATGAGCAAGTCAAAAGCCTTTCTCTGCGGAACTCTTTCTGGTATCGTTGAGCCCATCGGTGCCCTCCTGACCATCCTGGCGGCCCAGCACATCATCGTCGCCCTGCCTTATTTTCTCAGTTTCGCCGCCGGAGCCATGCTCTACGTCGTCGTAGAAGAACTCATCCCTGAAATGTCTCAGGGTCGCCACTCCAACCTGGGCACCCTCTTCTTTGCCATCGGCTTTACTCTGATGATGGCTCTGGATGTAGGGCTGGGGTAAGATATTCTATCAT
>ERZ1026880.270-NODE-270-length-27847-cov-175.730282_pt1 | contig 27847 bp, 37 predicted proteins | sample MGYA00380170_ERZ1026880 | MGnify/ENA primary metagenome ERZ1026880 (study PRJEB33269, sample SAMEA4719806) | human gut metagenome | biome: human-associated habitat; feature: organic feature; material: feces | place: Cameroon | collected 2013-10 ...
TCATAGGTTATCAGCCGGATGATGCCGATGAGATATGCTATGCTCTTTCTGATATTGGCTGCAACGGAAATCCTTTGTCAGAAGCTTACGGGCATCTAAACAAAGAGAGTGCTGACAGAGGTCTCACGTATTCCAACCTTGCCCAACGGAGAAGCGTTCTTGCCATAGGTAATGGCAATGCCGCAAGTATCATCAATACCATCGGTCACGAACTCCTGCATGTAGTAGCTCATATCTGTGAGCAGGATCATATTGATATGTTTAGCGAGGAACCATGCTATATGATGGGTAGTTTGTGCGAGAAGTTCTTCCAGCTTGTGTGTTAATAATGTTAATTAATGAGGTGGAGTAAAAGGATTTTGCTATCTTTGCAGCAACAAAACATTCAAACTTATGAAGAAGAAAATTATAACTTATACCATAGGAATACTTGGTTGTATCATCTTTGATGTTGCATTTGCCACTTTGGTTACTATTTATAGTAAAACACCGGTTTCTGATTATATCATTATGGGTATATTTCTTTTAATTTCTGATTTTATAATTCTTGGAATGAGCTATACTTACTTAAATGAAAAATCAGAAAATAAATGTTTGGTGATTAAACTGCCTGGTACAGTAGATGATGATAGTTTGCCTAAGTTAAAATAGGAACAGAAAACTTGAAGAGCAAATACAAGAAAAGGGAGTGCTGTAGTAGTACTCCCTTATTCTTTATCTATATGGTTTACTTCCCATACTTTGGCTCCTCATAAACCAAGCTATGCTTATCTACGTAAGCCTTGGCTTCTGGGTATGTGTCAAACTCAACTGCAGTAGTATTAACTGCTGGGAACACCTCAGCATCGTCACCTCCCTCTGTCAGAGGGAACGCCATCTTGTTTCCCTCATGTACTACCTTATATTTCTTTGTTAACTTATTCATATCTTATTTTCTTTTAGTTCTAACTTATTGTTTAAAAATGCTCTTCTTATGACGGGGTAACAGAAACCGTATATCCCTTCTGTTGCAAAGTAGCGAGTGCAGAATCAGATGCAGATGTACGAGTACCTACGATAGAGATAGTTTTCATCCATGTAGGGAATGCTGCAACATTTGGATGTGCAGTACACTTAGCCATACCTATCAACATATCATCGACGTTGGTCACCTTAGCATAACCACTCCAGGTAGTGATGTATTCAGAGGTATCTCTTCTTGTCCAATTAAGCACTGTCTTAGAAGCATCATTGCCAAAAGCTATATAGTAGCATTTAGCTGGCAATTTGGCGAAATCACCTGTTAAATTGCCAACATCAACGATACGGATTTCTTGCAAAGGACAATTTCTGAATGCACTAATATCTCCATATACAGAAGTTTTATTGAGTTCCAATAAAACTAATTTTGTCAGATTATTTAATGCACTGATGTCGCCTGAGACGTTAGTGTTGCTCAATTTTAAAGCTAACAATGCAGTATTGTTAGAAAATGCGCTTATGTCGCCTGAGACGTTAGTGTCGTTTAAATAAATATTAGTAAATGCAGTGTTGTTCTTGAATGCACTGATGTCACCAGCAATCTTTGTTCTTGATAAATATAAAGTTGACAATGCAGTGTTGTTCTTGAATGCACTGATGTCACCAGTGACGTTAGTGTTTTGCAAACCGATATATATTAAGCTAAGAGCATTCTCAAATGCGCTGATGTCACCTTTAGCTGTAAACGAGTCTATCCACGTTAATGAATTAGAATACTTCAATCCATCAATATTGATAGATTTGTATTTTTCACTAGTATTTCCACTCACGTTTCTGTTTATGCCACTTATTAAGGAAACTTTATATTTGTTCTTAATAGACAATTCATAGTTTCCATTAGAGATAAAGAACTTTTCGCTAGTTATGGTTTTTACCTTTCCATAATTTGCAGAAAGATTTTCATCTGTAAAATAGCCGTCACCAACAATACTTACTTCTGTTGGTTCAGTAAACTGCAAATCCATACCTTGCGTTAATTTGGATGGATCTGGAGCGGAGGTAACATTTATTCTAAACTCTCCAATTTTGAGCAAATCAGAATTATCTACTGCTCCATTTAATTTTGTTACTAAACATTTATTCATAATTTATAATATTTATATGATTATTATTATTAATTGTTTCTTGTATAGTTATATACTTTATCCATGTTGGCTGTATTCTGTTCAATCCATTTCTGTACTCTATAAATATTGTCACAGTGTTTGAATTTGCTAATGGGAGAATAAGCACTAACAGTATGTGGAGTATTTACAGATAAAGCAGATGTTGCTTTTATACACTTGTACTTGAAATAACCCATCTGTTCATTAAGACCAAATGAAACCACATCACCTACGTTGTATGCATGTGCAGCATCGAATGTCTCGGATGTATCTGTCTGAGGATTTCCATTGTCATCAAGAACAGATTCCCAATATTCACTTCGCACAATGCTATCTGCAATACATGGAGAATCAGACCATTTCTTGTATTCCTCTTTGAAGAAGTCTGTACCAATACGCATACACCAATCTTGAAGAAGTCCGAAGATATTATCAGCAGATGCAATGCCTAAATCTGCAAGATACTTGTAGCGAGCATTAAGTTCTGTGGTATAATACTTCACGATATATCCGTTAGGCATGTTAATAGAGCCATTAAGATGAGAACTAAGAACATTTGTTGTCTGATTACCTTGGAAATGAGCACCAAAAGATACATCACAGTCATAAAGACTAACCCACCATTTAATACCATCATAAGTAAACCATTGCCAGTTTTTACTAAATCCATCAGAGTTTTTTAATAGGTCTGATACTATAATATAATCAATAAGATTTTCTACATCATAGTACTTTTCAAACACTGCCTTGAATGATTTCAAATCCTCATCTGTTTTGCTTGATGTCTCGTAAGTAGAGGCAGCAGCCTTAATGATATTAATTGTATTTGCGAAGTCTTGAATATACTTTTTAACCTTGGCGGTCATTTGCAAGTTTTTCTTAATCTTTGAAGAAATGGCAGTACCATCAGGAAGTTGTCCTGCTGCTATCCAAGTGTTCACCTCTTCTTCTCCAGCAATCTCCTCTTGCTTGATGTCAGCATCGTACTTGTTACCTCCAATAGCATAGAGATTCTTGGGATTACGCACCTCAAACCCATTATCTCCTGTACCCCATACAATTTTTCCATTCCATAGGATATTGTAGTCAATCGTACCATCAAGATGTACATTTTCAGCGGTACTTTTATCCAAGTGATAGTTATCTCGGTGCTTCTTCAACTGGAAAGAGAAGATGCCATAAAATTCGCCTTTAAAATATACTGCCACTGGGAAACCATCAGGGAAACATCTTGCCCCTGTGTCAGTAAGAAGTTCATAATCTCCTACATGCGGATTGCCAAGACTCTTTGTTGTAGTTCCTATTTTTGACATGTCAAGAAGAGCCTTTTTCCAAGGGCGGTCATACATATTTCCTCTTGTTCGTACAATCTGGTCATATAGCTTGTAAGACACAGCACCAACCCCACGGAAGAAGTCTGTATAATATGCCTTCATGTGGAAGCTGTCTTGTGGAACCCAATTTCCAATTTTTACCTTTGGAGTATCATCGCCAATCCATTCATCATCACAAAAATCAATAGCAACATTCTTCTTAATAAAATTCAAAGAAGAGTTGCCTTGTGCATTGAGAATAGCGTGCTTCTTGAAGTAGTTACCCTGCATATCCCAAAATTCCAAGAATGCTTTCTTATTCTGAGTCTTGGTTGTAGGCATTGAATCAATATTAGAGACATTAATAATAGCAAAGCGAGGCTCTGGTATCTGAATGAAACTACTTTCACTCCAATCAATAGGTGTCTTTACATCAAAGCCATTTGCTTTCAAAGCATCTTGTATATTGTTCACACTATTGCCTTGGAGATTGATATTTGACACATCAAGGTTAGTAACTTCCATAGCATACTCATGTTTCTTACCACTTGAATCACGATAAGACATTACCTTTCTATCTGCATCTGTTGTAATCTCAGTTCTCCCCTCAGGGTCTTCAATATGCTCAAACTCCTCTGGAATGGTCTCAGACTTGGCATTGTGGATATAATGACTACCATCATTGTAAGTAGCAGAAAGAACCTTTCCGTCTGCATCTTTCTCTACTGCCATATACTCAGGATTCTCCTGCAAAGAGAAAACGTCAAGAAGTTCTTTGAGATTAGAATCTATTGTGCCTACCTTCTCCTGCAATGATGTAAGGTCTGATTGTAGCTGAGAGATAACTTTCTTTAAGGCATTGACTGCATGGATTTCGCCAATGATTTCTCCGTCTCTTCTGATACCAAAAACCACCTTATCATCTGCATCAAGCCAAACAGCAAAGTATTCCTTATTCTGAATGACATGATACATTTCATTGAGAGGATAATATGGTTTGCCTGAGTCTCTGTAGAAACCAAACAGAACCTTATTATCTGAATCCACTATAGCTTTGATAAACTCCTCATTTTCGATTACTCTAAAGCACTCTTTTACTTCATCATCAATGAGAGACTTTCCTTCCTCTTTGTCAACCTTGCTTTCCTGCAAAGCAGTAATGCTTGCAGAAAGCTCTTCCTTGGCGGCATTAATAGCTTCAAGAATATCTGTCTTATCCTGCTGGCACTGGTTAATAATTTCCTGCAACTTGGCTCTGATAGGTGCAGGAATACCCTTACCCCACTCAATGGAACCATTAAGCTGAATACCTAAAAGGAAGTGGTCTTCTGCATCTACTATGCAATGAAGGAACTCTGGAGATTCAATCTCTCTGAAAGGAAGAGCAAACTGGGAGACTACCTTATCCTCAGATTCACCAAACTCTTTGGCAATGTTTTCCTTGTTGAACTTCTTGTTGGCAAGTTCATCAATGGCTCCCTGAGCAGTGACAGAATCAAGACCACTATCAGTGTTGTCGTAAGTTACGGCACTTGCTACGCTTGCACCACCACTTGCGGAAATGCCCTTTATGGCTTCCTCCATCTGAGTGCTGCGAGTCTGCAACAATGAAATGTCTTCATCATTGGTGGTGATTTGCTGCTGCTTATTATCAATCTGAGATTGGAGGTCAGTATCCTTCTCATTCAGTTTCTTGATAGACTGATCTACATCTTGAATCATCTGACTTAAATCCTCAGGGAGACCAGTGGCAGCTTGGATGGTTTTGCGAAGCTCTGGATCGAACTTCTCGATGCCAAGCGTATCGTCTGCTATCTTTTCATTTGTAACTGAGCTATCCTTGATTTTCTCCGTAATTACAGAATCAGGAGACAACTTGGCATTGCCGATGCTGCCATCTACTACCTGAGAGGCATCGACTGAGTTGTCTGCAAGTTTGTCCTTTGTGATAGACTTTCTTGCTACCTTCTCTGTAGTTACAGACTCGTTGGCGAAATGCTTGGTCTCCAAAGATGCCTCACGAACAACTCTTCCATCAACCGACTGATCACCGAGCTTGGAATTGGTGATAGCTTTCTCTTCTACCTTCTCCGTAGTTACGGCTCGATCGTTGAGCTTCTCTGTGATGATAGATTCATCCTTAATCTTTTCCGAAGTTACTGAATCAGGAGATAGTTTGGAATTGTCAACAGAGTGTTCTGCCAACTTCTCGTTGGTTACGGCTTTGTCGGCAATCTGCGTAGTTCCGAGTTGGTCAGTCTTGTTGACCTTCTCGTCAAGAAGCTCCTTGGTGGATTTGCCCGAACTCTCATCCTTCACATACTTCGTGTATGTCAAGGTCTCATCGGCTCTTCCACTTACGAGCGTGTTGTTGTATTTTACTTCTTCTGCCATATTATTTTAATTTAGCGTTATATGTATATTCTCCTGCTTTCAACTCATCTGACCAATAATAGTATATATCTCCTACCTTAGTAGAGTTGAGATTTGCCGTGAATCCTGACTGAGTGAAGACAACAGGAACACGGCTGGCAAACCAGATATATGGCTTGTCCTTGGTGGTGGTGATGGTGATAGACTTATCAACCATGTCTCCCACAACCTTGGTGAGGTCTTCTATGTTGAACTGGCACATGTTCTTGGCAGCGGTGGCTCCGTAATAGTAGATATTATCATCGCCATTCGCCATGATGCTTACGTAGCCTGATACGGCTGGAATCTCAATCTTGCCATCCTTGTAAGCATCTCTTGTGATGTCTGCTCCATCCATGACTACTTTCACTAAACCGATATTGAATCCTTCGGCAGGAGTAAGAGTTGCTTCAAATTTCTCACCCAACTTCAATGTAGCAGGAGTAGAGGAGAGGGTAACATCATCCAAGGAATAGACGAATGTACAATCAGACTGATTCTTGGTGACCATATAATATCGAAGGTCGAACATTCCAACCGTCTCACCTTGGAAGACTCCTACGGGAACTTTCACCCTTTGATTGGTCTCTATGATCTGCAAGATGTTTCGCTCCACACTCTTCATCGCATAACCCTCATAAGTCCACGAAACGGCTACATTGTAGTTTCCGATTTCCAAGGTGGATGGAATGTTGCATACCAGCACATTATGCTCGATGCCACCGATAGAAGTAGGAACGATGATGGAATCATCGAAGCAGCATTGCAGTTCCACCTTGATATCGGATGCTTGTGTCATATCGAAGTCAACTAAACGGTTGAACTCCTTAGACATTTCCATCTTCCGCACCAAGATATGAAGCTTGAAAGCATTTCCTTGTACTATTTTATAAATCATATTTTGATACACATTATTAATAATAGCGCAAAGATAGGCAGAATTTTCTCTACCTATCTCTTATCCATTAACTTTTGGGCATTAAATCAAGCCCTTCCATCTGAGGAACTTGCGCTTGCTGCTGCGCTTTCCTCTCTCGCTCTTGCAGTTGGTATGATAGACACAATCACGGAAGAGGTCTCTCGACTTCATATCCTTATCTACCAGTTTGGTCTTCTTGAAAGCCTCGAAGAGTGGGCGGTTCATAATCATCAGGTTGCCCTTCTCCGTAGGTAGGACAAAGTAGATTTCACCCTTGTTCTTCTTGGCTGCATAGTCTGCCTTAGCCGTAGCTTGGCGGTACATGATCTCGCATTTGATGCGCTTGAAAATCTTAGTAATCTTCATAATCGTAATTATTAACTGTTAGAAACTATATGATGGTCGCTGCCGAAACAGAAACCTTTTTTCTCATTACTCTAGTCTGATACATAATCATCTTTGGCATTTCCATTTCATTGAAGCAGATATGGAGTCCAATGGCTCTTGTCATGAGCAAATCATCGTGCTTTCCGTCAATGGCTCCGTATGCTCCGTTCTTCTTACGCTCGTAGGTAAGGAACTCGTTCAGGCATCGCTGGTCTCGTTCAACGTATAGATGCTCTCTGACTACCTGAACCAGTACAGAGATAACCATTGGCTTGGTCGCTACATTGGTATGGAATCCGTACTTGCGTGGAACACCTTCCTTAATGTCTGCTTCACTCTGTTTGCGTGCATAGAGATTGTCATATACATCCTTGATTTGATTCAGGATGAACTCAGACTGATCACCGCCTTCCAATATATGCTCCTTATCTTTCGTCTCCAAGGTATTGGATTCGATTACCAAGAGGGCATTATCGTAGTACTTGGCTATCTGTGCAGCCTTCCATGCCAGCAAGTCCATATCAATATGCCCATACCATTGGGCTACCACATACGGCTTGCCACCTTCCATCATCCAGTATCGGTCGAAGACACAGATAACAGACCAGTCAGCCTTACTACCTCTACCACCAATATCCACTACAACCAGATAGCGGTTGGTCACCTTGCAATCGTCAAAGTACTCAGGCTTGCTCCATATCCACAACTGCCCAGTCTTGTCTTCCGAGAATCGCACGTTCTGTAGGCATTTCTTGCCCTTGTAACCATCACCATAAACATCACCGATGAACTTAGGTGCTCGGCAACCTTTCTTGAACTGGTCAACCTTCTCCTCAGCAAATACCTTGGCTCCTGAGTGCTTGAATGCCTCTACTGGGTCAGATGGGAAACCGCTAGCCATGTCTCCATGGTCTGTGAACTTCTTGCGTTCCACAACATACCAGTTGATGGCTTCCAATGGTGCGCCCATCTGCCACAATTTCCAAAGATATGTACCCGGCTCCTCACGGTTAGACATCGTGTTGGTATTGTTACGGTTTTCGTATAGCCATTTGGCGAACTCCTCTTTCTGTTTCTTGCTCTCGAAGTCAAGATGGTAGAGGTCGTAAATCTCAAACCAAGGAACGAAGAACGGCTCAAATACAGATTCACCTTTCTCTGCTGCCAGCCATTCCTGATGGAAGAAGTTGCCAGTACCATTGGCGGTTGACTCATATACAATCATGGTGTATGGTCTGTAGAGCACACCATTGGTTGCATTCTGAACAACTTGCTCAGGAGACTTGCCTTCTGTCTTCTCCCACAATCCTACCTCAGAACAATGGATGAGGTTATAATCTTCACCATTGGCAGAAGTCGGATTCTGCATAGAACCTACCTTGATTTTACAGAATCGCTGAGGAACCTTCTTCACGTTGCCGGATGTGCCAAATCCTACAAACTTAGGCTCATTCTCAGAATAGGCTTCTCCCATTTCATGCAGGAACTTGGTTGGAAATTCCTTCAACGCTTCATCAAACATTCCTCGGATGGTTTCTGCCGTGTCCTTGACCTGAGCGATGATGAGCGAGTTTAGACCCTTCTGCCACATAATTTGCAGCCAAAGGAAGTACATCTGAATAACCGTTGATCCTCCCCATTGTCGAGCCTTCAAGAGGATGAGTCGGATAGGGCGGTTCTTCTTTCTTCTCTCCTCCAGCCACCTGAGCAGTCTGCGTTGCGGTCTTCTGAGCACAAAACGGAAGGGGAGACCTCCACCTTTCGGTTTGATATAGATGAACATGGCGAAGAAGAAGAAGGGGTCGTGCTTCATCCTGATTCGGGTGAACTGCTCCACAAGTTGCTCCATTTCCTCTTCAAGGTTGTATGGCTCATCCATATCCGCATGCAGTTCCTCGATCACCGCCTTGCAGCTACCCAGTTCCAGCAGCATCTTGATGAGCGGAATCTTCTTCATACTCATCGGGAGGTGCTGCTTCTGAATCGGGAAGTCAGGCAGGAAGAGCAGGAACCGCTTATCTCCACAACCTTCACCCTTTATCGGGCTGAAAGGAGTGTTGATTTCCTTGATGCGCTTCTCATTCTCTGTCAGGATGCTCAATACATGTTTGTCTAGTGCATCTGTCAGCTTGGTTCTTATGGCTACTTGTCTTGGCATATCGGAGAATTAAGATACCCCCACAACAGACCGACTACATAGCAATAGATGTGGATGCCCACTGCCATGCAAGGAATGAAAAATCCTACACATATATACGAGAGAATGATGATGTTGTATCTCACCTTCTTCTCTACGAATGGGGCGATATATCCCGTATAGGCATATACGATACCGCTGAGACCGATGATGGGTACGCTAGAACTAGGGTAATAGCTTACGGCTATGAGATAGAACACCACCATATCTACGATACCGCAAGGTCTGGCTTTCAGGCATTGATGCAGCACCCAAAGGTTGATGGCAGCATGGAAGACGTTCTGATGGAAGAATGGGTAGGTAAGTCGGTTCAGCATAGAGCAACCTTCATAGAGACCCATCCCATCGTAACCAAGGAATGTGATACACATTATTATAATGTACCCAGCATAAAGCGCAATCTTTTCTTTCTTAATTCGTAACATCTTTCCTTCTCCTCCTTTCTCACCTTATGAAGAATCACGTGTATGGATTTCGGAGAAAGATAGAAACTGGGAGCCTCCTGATTGCACACGTAACTAATGGCATCCAACTTGGTGATAGAAGGATGCTGCTTGGTATAAGCTATAAATCTGCGGTATATTTCACGAAACATTTCTCTCTTGGTAGGGTTCATGTTATCCAAGGATTTCCCTTTGATCATCGTCAGAATAACATTGTAAGCCCTGATATCCGAGACCCAAAAACGCTTGCTTGAAGATTGCAGTAATCTCTGCTCAATCTCCAAGAGGCTGATATTGTCTCTTACTGATATGATTTCCTTGTAAGCCCTCAATATGTCAGCGTTTCGCTCTTGTGTAAAGTCACATCGTGATCCTTTATGTTTCATTCTCTTATGATGCAAAGTTACAAAAAAGTATTGAAACAACCAAATTATTCATATACGATTAATTAAAGTTAACGGATAAGATTGATTATAGGCGGAAAAGCATTACTTTTGGGCATTGATTTATAAATTAATACATATATATATGCCTGATAATACAAATACGGAACAGAATGCTGGTGCTGCTGCACAGCAAGCTACCAAGACCAAGAGAGATTTGGCTTTGGAGCGTTTGAAGACTCGTCACCCTGATACGGAGTATGCGGATGATGAAGCTATCTATGGTGCTATCAATGATGATTATGATGCCGACCAGAAGTCTCTGCAAGGTTACAAGGATAACGAGAAGGCGATGGCTGACTGGATGGGAAGTGATCCTGCTGCGGCTACCTTCCTGCAAGCGATGAAGGCTGGCAAGAGTCCTTATGCAGAATTGATTCGTACCCACGGAGAGGATGCTATCGACTACTACTCTGATCCTGATAATGCTGACGAGATTGCCAATGCTCAGTCTGAGTTCTTGAAGAATGCGTCTGATGGCAAGAAATTGCAGGAGGAGTACGACAAGAATATGCCAGCCAGCTATGCGGTCTTCGACAAGCTGGAGGAAAAGTATGGCGAGGAAGCGGTGAACGAAGCTATCGACCAGTGCTTTCAGACGATGAACAATGTGGTGAAAGGTATCTTCACCGAGGATATGATTACCGCTTTCATCAAGGCAAAGAATCACGATACCGATGTAGCTGATGCTGCTCACGAAGGTGAGGTGCGTGGCAAGAATACCAAGCACATGAAGAACTTGGAGCTGCGCAAGAAGGGCGATGGTATTGCCGACCTTGACTCAGCGAATGCCGAGACCAAGAAGACCGACAACCAGCCGGAACTGGGTGCGCTTGGCAGGGCTACCCGAAGAGGAAACATCTGGGAGCGTGGAAACGAGAAGCGAACACGCATCCGATAAGATAGAGTTAGATTTATATAATGTTTAATTAATATTTAGGATAATGAAAGTAACAAAAAGTACATTTAATCGACTGTTCTCCATTTTCATTATGGTGATGGCAGTTATTTTTGGTGTCAATGGTCAGGTGCTGATGGCTGAGGCAACTCTCCCTGATGGCGGTACTTCTGAGAGTGGTCACCCTGCGGAAGCAGGCGGTGCTCCTGCTGCTGGTGAAGCTGGCAATGGTGGTGCGGCTCGTCAGAATGAGGGTATCGCTACCGAAACCAAGGGTCGTGAGCACTTTAACGAGAAGGGTATTGAGTATTACAACAATGACATCAACGAGAAGATTATCAAGATTCGCCCGATGGCAACACCAGTGGATCAGATTTCCCGTTATGCCACAACCAAGTCGGCAAGCTCCTTTGTTGTTGAGTATTGGAGTATCGGCACTCGTCCTATCCGAACCACAGTAAAAGAGAATACAGAGGCAAGTACTGGTACATCTATGGTATTGAAGGTAGAAGACCCTGAAATGTTCACGCTTGATGATACCATCCGAGTGGTAGGTGTGAAGGCTGTCACTAACTACAAGGGTGTCGCTTATTCAACCATTACTGATGCTCCTACTCCTGATTTGGTACTCTGTGTGTGTGGTAAGGACACAGAAGGCTATCCTATCGTGTATGCCATTAATGGTAACATGGTCAGCAAGCAGCCTATCGGTGTTCCTGCCTTGAAGCAGGGTCAGAAGTTGATTCGTATGGCAAAGAGCTGCGGTGAGTTGGATGTACAGACTGGTCGTTTCAACAACCTTCCTGATTCTGATATTCAGTACTGCCAGAACTTCATGATTCAGGTTGAGCAGAGTACCTTCGACAAGATTGCTGACAAGCGAGTGGATTGGGATTTCTCAGACATCGAGGAGGATAGCATCTATGATATGCGACTTGCCATGGAGGGTTCTTATCTCTTCGGTGATATGGCTTGCATCAAGCATACTACCAAAAACAATTCAGCTCAGTGGTTTACCAAGGGTATCTGGTGGATGGCTGGCAAGGATATTGAGGTAGGTCATATTGCAGATGCAGATGATATTAAGAATCATTATAACAAGAATGAGCGAGTGATTACCGATAAGGAATTGGTTGACATTTCCAAGGATTTGTTTGTTGGTACTGGTATCGGAAACAAGCGCAAGGTGGTTATCGCTGGCTCAGACTTCGTTCGTGCATTCAGTAAGATTGATTCTGACAAGTTCCGCTTGAAGGACACCGTTGAGGTATGGAACTTGAAGTTCAAGAGCTGGGAGACAGACTTCGGTGAGGTTCTGATGATTCACTCAGAGTTGTTCGACCTCTTCGGTATGAGTGACTGCGGCTTCGCTCTTGATCCTGAGTTCTTGGTGAAGAGAGTACACTTGTCTTGGACTCGTAACGTTCTCGACTTGAAGAAGGCTGGAATCCGTAACACCGATGCAGTAGTTATTCAGGAGGTAGCTTGTCTGTACTTGAAGTACCCTAAGGCACACGCTCGTATGCGACTTGCCAAGGTTCCTGATACAGATGCAGTATCTGATACAGAAGAGACCAAGGCTGTTGCTTAATGCAGGGCAAATTCGGCAAATTATTCATTAAATAGAGAGGGGTGTGGGCACTAGCCCCATCCCTTTTTTCATAACACATATATAATAAGGTATAATCATGTATAAGAAATATCAAGCTGGTACGGATTTGTCGTTCAGCGTTATGGTTGGTAACGAACGAGTGAGAGTTGTCTTTGAGGGTAAGACTATGGGTTGCAGTATCTATGGCACAAGAGACGAGAAGTTGCAGAAGGCTATCGAGTCTCATTATTGGTTCAATGACAAGTTCTTCTTGGTGGAAGCCGTTGACGAGAAGAAGGAAGCTGCAGAAGCCAAGAAGAGAGCGGCTGCCAAGACCAAGAAGAAGGCGGCTGAGGAGAAGAAGACCCATATCGTGACAGACTTTGAGGATGCCAGAGGCTATCTGGCTGAGACCTTCGGTGTGAGCCGCTCGAAGTTGAAGACCAAGGAGGACATCTTGTCTATTGCCAAGGAAAAGGGTGTTGAACTAGAAGGACTTGAATAATGAAGAAGTATGCTGTATCTGATTTGGTGAAAGAAGTGAAGGTGCTCTTGGACAGAAACCAAGAGTCTTCCGGCTTGCTGACTCCCGATGATACTGATACGCTCTCTCAGGCAGAACTTATCAAGAGTAAAATCGTAGATGCAGCAAGTATCATTCTTTCCGATGCGCCAGCCGATATGGTGGATGGAATCAAGCTAGACAACATCAGCGTATCTTGGGCATCGAAGAACAATGCTTATGTCGGTACGGTCTATATGCCTACCGATATGATCAGGCTGCTCAGTGTAAGAGCCAGCGACTGGAACCGCAATGCTGAGATCATCACAGAGAATGATGAAGCTTACAAGTATCAGGGCTGCAAATATGGAGTGAGGGGGAATCCCGACCGACCTATTGCGGCTATCATCCATACCAATGGCGGTAGATACCTAGAGCTATATACGAGCAAATCGAATAGCGTGACGGTTGACTTCACCTATGTGGCTCAGCCGGAAATCATCACGGAAAGCAGTGGTGCAGGGTATATCAATCTACAGAGCAACCTGAAAGATGCTATCCTCTATATGGCTGGCTATCTCACTTGCGTGAGTATGGGAGATACCGATACTGCGGCTGGGTTATTGGGTGTAGCCAGAAAACTGGCACATATTGTTGAACCAACAACATCGTAATCATGGCAAAGAAGAAAGAAAAAGCAAAGTTGTTGTCGCTGAGCAAGGTGGTGGACAGAGAGGAACTGGATAGCGTAAAAGCTTCCAAGAACCGATTCGATAAGCCATACGAGCGTGCCTTCTCCATCCTGCTGGAAGCACAACGATACTATAACAACATGGATAACTTCCGAAAGCGTAGGGAGAGAAATAAGCGGTACTGCTATGGAGACCAGTGGGGAGACCTCATTGAAATCGAGAATCGGTGCGGCTTTACCAAGCGTATCAAAGAGGAAGACTATATCCGTGAGCAGGGTAGTGAGCCGTTGAAGAACAACCTGATCCGAAGGCTGGTGAAGAATGTGCTGGGTGTGTACCGCTCCCAGAGCAAGGAACCTACCTGCAATGCGAGGGATAAGGATGAAAAGCGGTATGGCGAAACGATGAGTGTGGTGCTGCAATGCAACCGACAACTGAACCGAGAGACGGAAATGGATGCCCGAACGATGGAGGAGTTCCTGATCAGTGGTGCGGCTATCTACAAGAAGAAGTATGGATGGCGAAGGGGAAGGTTGGATTGCTGGACAGACTATGTGAATCCGAACAATTTCTTCATAGATAACAATATGAGGGATTTCCGTGGCTGGGATGTTAGCTGCTTGGGCGAGGTTCACGACATTACCATCGGCAATGTGCTTCGGGAATTTGCCAAGACTCCTGCCGAAGCAAGGAAGTTGAAGGAGATTTACCGACTTGCTGCTGACCGAGACTTCGTGATAGCCGACTGCACCCAGCGTTTCGGAGAGTTTGATCCGAAGACCATCGACTTCATGAATCCTGCCAATCCTTCACTCTGCCGAGTGATTGAGGTATGGCGCAAGGAGAGCAAGCCACGCTATCGCTGCCACGACTATAACAATGGTGACGATTTCAAGATTGACATTGAAGATTGTGATGAGATTGTAGATGCAGAGAATCAAGACCGACTGGAGAGAGGTCTGTCACTCGGTATGAAGCGTGAGGATATTCCGCTGATTGAAGCTGAGTGGTTTATGGATGATTACTGGCACTTCTACTATCTTTCTCCTTTCGGTGACATTCTGAGAGAGGGTGAGACTCCTTATGCCCACGGAGAGCATCCATATTGCTTCAAGTTCTATCCGTTTATTGATGGCGAGATTCATAGCTTCGTGGAAGATGTGATTGACCAGCAGAGATATGTGAACAGACTGATCACGATGTACGACTTCATTATGAGGGCGAGTGCCAAGGGTGTGCTGCTCTGTCCTGAGGATTGTCTGCCGGATGATATGAGCTGGGATGATTTCTGCGATGAGTGGAGTAGATTCAACGGAGTGGTAAGATACAAGCCAAACAAGAGCGGTCAGGTTCCTCAGCAAGTAGCCAACAACTCAACGAATATCGGCATCGGTGACTTGCTCAACTATCAGTTGAAGTTCTTCGAGGATATATCGGGTGTGAATGGTGCGCTGCAGGGTAAACCAGGAGTATCGGGTACGAGTGGTTCACTCTATGCCCAGCAGACACAGAATGCCACCATGTCGCTGCTTGACATCTTGGAGAGTTTCAGCCAGTTTATCATTGATGGAGCATACAAGACGGTGAAGAATATGCAGCAGTACTATGATGTGGCTCGCAACTTCAACATCGTGGGTAGGGCAGGACAGATTGTGCGATATGATCCGAAGAAGATTCGTGATGTAGAGTTTGACATCAATATCACCGAGAGTACGGCTACTCCTGTATATCGTCAGATGGCAAACGACTTCCTGATGCAGTTGTGGCAAGCTCAGGCTATCACCTTGGAGCAGTTATTGCAGGTAGGTGATTTCCCATTCGGTGACGAACTTCTGCAGTCGGTAACATCCCAGCAGGAGGCAATCAAGAATGGCGAGACTCCACAAGGTTTCTCTCCTCAACTGCAAGCGCAAGTGGATCTGGCATCCCTGAGCAATCCGAAGGCTCAGGCGATGCTGCAGCAGATGATGAGCGGTCAGGGTGTGCAGCCTAGCGAGCAGTACGCACCGCTTTCGGCATAGTGATTAGTTATTAATGTTTAGTGTTAAGATATGATAGCAGACAAGGAGAATAATCAGAAATGGTATGGCAATGGGAAAACTGATGCTAGCCAAGGCAGCAATGCCAACAAGGGTATTGCTACGGAGACCCAAGGCAGGGAAGACAATCCCGACCTTTACGAGAATGACGTACTCGGCAAGGTGGCGAAGCGCAAGAAGAACGACATCTGGTCGAGGGGTGGTGAGAAGAGAACTAAATTCAAGGACGAATAAAGAAAGGAGGTGTTTTATCGTAACTGTATTCTTCTGATATTCAGATGGCTACAGAAATCTTTGGGAGTTTATGGTGCTCAGCGCAAGATATATGTATCTTTGCAGCATCATAAACTCTTAATTTTTATATATTATGGATTTTGTAGATTTCGTTGATAAGTATCAGCAGGATATGACTCCTGAACAGATGTTGAGTATAGCCAAGGCTATGGGTAAGTATCTCTCATATAAGTTGAGCGATGTAGAGGTACATCACCTTTGTGCGATGGTGTATGGTGTATTGAGCGAAGGGCATTTTGACAAGCACTTTGCTGATGATGCCATCAAGAAGATGTGGTACGAGGATGAGGATGGAACCAAGCACATGGCTCCTTTCTTTACAGACGAGGAGATAAAGGAAGCCTTTGATCAGCATAAGGATGATATTTCCGACTACAACATCTTTGACTTGGCGGTTACGATGAATCTGCTCAGAAGCGACCATCATAAGCTACTGAAACAATATAGCAAGGATGAGGAAGAATTGAAGGAAATGGTGGTGATGATGGCTATCGAATACCTTCAAGACCCTGACTGTTTGCATCCTACAAGCAAGATATGGCACAACATTAACGGATAAGATAATAGTTACGGGAACATATCTTATCTTTGCATATTATTAATAATATATAAAGATAAGATATGACTCCAAACGTGCGTGAAGGATTGCAATATGGTGCAGCTATTGGAATGTTAGCGAGTGGTGTTGTCCTCACCTTCCTATCATTCTTTCTCAATAATTATGTAGTTTCGGATGGTGTACTCTGGTACGTCAGCCAGACGTTGGTTTACTCAGGAGCGATATTCGGGGTAAACGTTTATTTTAAGACTAAGTTGGGCAACTTTGAGAGTATGGTGAAGAACGAACTCGCAAATATGCAGAAACAACAAGTGAAGGAGGGCAAGTAACTATGAAGGTAACAAGAGAACAGATTTTAGAGATTATGCCGAATGCCAAGGATAAGGTGGATGCTTTCCTGCCTTACATCAACGGCTATGCCGAGGTTTTCCATATTGATACACCGAAGCGAATGGCGCATTTCTTGGCTCAGATAGCCCACGAAACCAGCGAGCTGAGATATACCAAGGAGGTGGGCAACAAGGCTTACTTCCACAAGTATGATGATGGCAAGTTGAAGAATATGCTCGGCAACCTGAAAGATGGCGATGGCTACAAGTATAGGGGCAGGGGCTTGATTCAGATTACGGGTAGAGCCAACTATCAGGCTTACCAGAAGAGCAAGTACTGCCGAGGTGACATCATGGAGCATCCCGAACTGCTGGAGCAGCCATTGGGCGCAACCAAGAGTGCGATGTGGTGGTGGTGGAAGCACGGCTTGAATGAGCTGGCTGATAGTGATAGCTTACTAGCAATCACCAAGACCATCAATGGCGGCACATACGGATTGGAGCACAGACGAACATTCTTGAAGAGAGCTAAGGCTGCATTAAAGGTATAGGCTTATGAAGAAGTGGTATGATTCAGATGTATGGCAGTTGCTGATCTACATTTTAGCTATGCTGCTGGTAGCATTTCTTATGTCGGGATGTAAGACTTCCTACGTCCCGATGGAGAAATTCGTATATCGTGACGTAGTAAAATGCGATACCCTGCATACTTCTGACAGCATTTTCGTGCATGATTCGGTATCAAGTTCACAGAAGGGAGATACCCTGCTCGTTGATCGATGGCACAAGAAGGTGGTTATGAAGACCCTGTATAAGGCAAGGGTGGATTCCTTCATCCGAAGAGACTCCATCCCAGTACCATATCCAGTAGAGAAGCAGCTCTCCAAGTGGGAGCAGTTTCAGTTGAAGTATGCGATGTGGTCGATGGGAGCGATGTGCGCCCTGCTCATCATTTTAGGTTTAATCATCTATAGGAAACATAAGAATGGCAAATTTATCAATTTCAATCACAAAAAGTAGCATCTATGAGGAGGTGGCGAAGACTACCGCCTACATCGGTGGCAAGAGCTTGGATGCAAACGGCAAGAGTCTGTATGACCAAGTGTTTGTGACGGATGCAGATAGGGAAATGCTGGAAGGCTTTTGGAATGATGCCATCAATGATGTTTCCGTAGCCTTGGAGAGCGTGCTTGCTACAGAGAAGAGTGATTCGGGAGAAGAGGAAATCTTCGGACTGAGAGTAAGCTCTCTTTTTAAGGAGTCATTGGTGAAGACTTTGGAAACTACAGCTTTCAGCTATGTAGTAAATAAGATTGTAGCAGATTGGTGCTTAGTAGTTTCTAGGGATAAGGCAGAAGACTATCTCAGCAAGGCAAACGCTTTGCTGGTGAAGATGGATGCCATTCTCTATATGCGTAAAAGACCAACAAGATAGGAGGGTAGGATATGAAACATTGCAATAATGGATATAAAGTGATGATAGAGTTGGAAAAGAAGGAGTTGATATACGATATCAAGAATACGGCTTTTTCTTTTGCTGACTCTTATGCCAGTCAGAAAGATATGGATGCCAAGCAGTTGAAAAATGTGTTTGACGTATCTGAGGAAGGAAACCGTGATAAACTGGCTAGAATATTGGATTCAGCCGTAGAGGATTGCAGGGAAATGCTTTTCCGCTTTACCAAGGTGGAAATGTATTGTGGCGGCTTTGATTCCAATGAGTGGGAGGAATGTATCGGTTCTCCTACCAATGAGGAGGAAGCCTACTATCTGGCTCTGAGAATGCCAAAGGGATTCTCTTCTACGAGTGTACATACCATGACCGTGTATATTCACGACTATATCGTGAATCAGGCATTATACGAATGGTTGATGGTGGTCTATCCCGAAGGTGCAGACAGATTCTGGGCACTGGCGGAAGAGAAGAAGGAAAAAATAAAGAATGCAAGTAATCGCTCAGCGGTAAGAGCGAGAATCAGGCTTCATCCTTTCTAGACTTATGGTTAACGAAAAAGCAAGGGCAGCTATCTTCACAGACGGCTGCCCTTATTGATATTAAAATTATGAATGTATATGAAGAAAAACTTATCTAAGCTTGTTTTGCAGTCGGGCAACAAACTCAGTTCCTACGCTATGAATGGATTCATCGTAGCTGAGACTTCCCATTACTGCAAAGCGGAAATACTTGTAAGGTGACCCTGCCATACCAGCCAGAAGCTGGTTGACGGAAGAATGGATGTAGAACCAGTTGAAAAGGTCGTTGCTTCCATAAAGCACCACACCCACCTTACCTTTTGCTGCGTTGCGGAAATAACCACGGATGATGCTCTTGAACATCGTCTTGTGGATATTCTCCTGACCGAGATTCAATGGTCGTGTACAGAAGAAGTAGGAAACGCTTCCCGATGGCTCCTTGACATATACGTCAACAATCTTTCCGCTCTGATTGATGGCATAAGACTCAGGGTAAGACTTGATGGTGGAACGGAACACGTTGTGCATCGTTCCCCACATTCTGCTCTTCAAGGAATACACATACGCATAGGTGTAGTCGGGTCTGAACACGATGATGCGGTTATCGTAATAATCATAGATCAGGCTCGCCTTCTGCAGGAATGTTCTGAATCGGATATATTGGGTATCAGATTCTGGAATGCCTCCAAGGGCAAGCAGCTTCTTCTGATAGTCGTTTTTGAACATCTGGGTGAAGACAAACGGATAACCATCAAGAACATCTGTGATACACTCGGAATCCCTGCCTCGCTGCATCATGATTCCTCGTTCCGTAGGGAACAGAACGGCATCATCAATCTGCAAGATACCCTTATGGTTGGAGCAAATATCTCTGTTGGCTGGCTGTCGGGCATCGTAGGTTCCTTCCTGATTGGTCATTAACACCCATACACCTTCATCGGTGAAAGCATAGAGAGGAGCTTCACCAAACTGACCCTCGCTGATTGGTCGGGTATTGGCGGCAAGCGCATTGATAATGGATGATCCAACCTGAACCGAGTTCTTGGCAGGGAACACCATCGGATTCTCGGCTTCGCTGACCTTGACTACATTAGGCTGCTGATAGACATATTTCTGATTGTCGGTCTTTCTTAATGCAGCATTATACTCAGCTTCCGTAATCTCGGTGAAGTCTCCTGTATCAATCGGTGTAGAATCCCAAGTATATTCAGAAGGGATAATAGCTCCACTTCCGCTACCAAAGCTTCCACCACTGGTTTCACTTGCTTTAGTGCTGCCACCTCCAAAGTCTCCACCAGAAGAACTGCTCTTGATGAGCTTATGGCGATACACTTGCATAAAGGCTGGAAGTCCGGCATCATCGTGATAACGATACATATAATCAGACAACTCTGAACTTTCAGTTTCTGTTGGTGCATCTGTTCTTCCTCCAAATCCTTCGTTGTTCAAAGTATTTGAAGTCTGTCTATCTGCTGCTACTGGTGTTGAGCGATTCTTACTGATGTTGATATAGTAAGACATTCCGAACGTTTCGGAAGGTTTCAGCTTAACTTTCTTGGAGTAGTATTTGTTGTACTTAGGGAGATAGAAGTAAATGGTCATAGCCGTAGCAAGAGTGCTAGGATATGCCAAGACAGGGCTGAGAGGGTATTGTAGCTTACCCTTGTAGTAAATATCTCTCTTGATACTGTTCTCGCTGATGCTGACCTGATATACAGCATCACAGATGTAATCGGTAGAGAGTGCATTATTGGTGGCAAGATCAGTGTACTCATTCAGGTACATCTGATTATTCGAGACTTTCCGGCTTGAGAAAATATTCGTATCGAAAGCATTGAAGATAGTCTTCTTCACGTTTCCGATATGCAAGCGGTTGTTGTATGTAATGGAACATTGACCGCCAAATGAGCTTCTCTGAAAGTCTGCAAGAGAAATACTTTCCTCGGTCTCCAATACTCGTTTGAGAGGAATAGCTGTGCCGAATTTATCCTTGCTGATGCTTGTGCTCAGATAGAAAGACTTCTTCTCGAAAGACTGATATACATCTTCCTCTGACAGATATTGAAAAGCATCGCAATTAACTCCTGATTTCATTTTGTCGTTCCAAAGGTAGCACTTATATCGTGATATTCCTTTGGTTTGTTTCTCCGTATCAATAAATGATTCCGGCTGGGAAAGATAAACATCTACATCGCTGATGAGGTCTTCAAGACCTTCGGGTATATCCATATTGATAACGATGGAGTGAGTATGAAGGCTTGTGCTAGTACCAACAGCCTTTGTCTCCTGATACCAGATAAACTTGTTGAAAGTCGTTTCTGGTGCAAGAATGAATGGATTTGATATATTGATGTATGATACACCATCATATAGACGGATGGCGATTACACCAAAAACGGTATATTTGAAATACTCCGTGCCATTCTCCTCCAACTGCTTATTGATCAGCGCATCCAAAGCATTGAAAATGATGGATGCACCTTTGAGAGAAGTATCTGTTCTATTGGAATAATACTTGTTTGATACAAAAGCGGAATCCCAATCATCACCAAGATTAATGGAAGCATTGCATACCACTGACTTCGTGTTTGAGATAACTGCACTATAGTTAATGGCAGATAAGTCGAAACTTGTATAATCACTTCCGTTCCAATAGGCATACTTTGTGCTTTCCTCTCCCACAAAACACAAGATGTTTCCGATGGCACTTACGGCATTGACTTGGAAATCGCCAAGACTGATGGTGTTCTCACTTCCGTTTCCACCTTTCTCTGTCCAATACCAAGTATTACCATTACGGATGATGTAGTGGGAGTGAATGGTATTATCGTGAGTAACCTTGTGAATCAGTTCGATGCTGGCTCCATCAGGTATGGTGATGGCAGAATCAACCACCACTGGCTGGTGGATAGGGTGGAGTGCCCCATCCTCGTTGATCAGGTTCAGGCAAGTACCCAACTCACCCTCCTGACAATCGTGGTCGGAAGGTGAGTGAGAAAGCCCTTGGAATATTACTTCTTTAATCATATTTGTATAGTTATGAGTTTGGACGGATGATCTCGTAGTACGTCTCGCCATTTCTGTTCTTTCGAGGAATACAAGTCAGGCGCACCATCCTGTCGAATGGGAGATTGTAATCATCGAGGATGGCGGTAACAGATGGATGATCGCTACGGAAACCTACCTTCTTGTGCTCCTGATTGTACTGGAGGGTACAGAAATAGGTATTAGCCTTGCGAAGTTCCTCCCAGTCCTCTCTCAGGCAGAATCCGTATGTTCCGTTGTCTGAGATACGGAAGACGAAGATGGAGCTATCTATTCGTGCCTTCATCATAATATGCTCGTAGATACCCTTCGAGATTGTGACAGAGTTGGCTCTACCATCAAGCACTACGAAATTCTTTCGATGCAGGAAACCTTGAATGTTCCGGCACTTGTCTTTAATATAACTGAATATCATTTTGCAAATATACGAAGTTTTGGTTAGAAAAGATTATTATCCGTTTACTTTTGCCTTCTTCTTGTTGTACTGGCGAAGGCGAAGCTTGGCATTCTCTGCTCTGAGACAACCGCAAGACTGGGTCACTCCTCGGAGCAAATTGCAGGATAGAACAGAAACACCTCTGCCACAATCACACTTGCATATCCAATAAACACCATTCTTACTGGATTTGCCGGAGCGGCAGCAGACATAAAGTCTGCCAAACCGCTTTCCTTTCAGGTCAATCAACTTTCCCATACCTTATTTCTTGCTAAGTTCCTTTGCCTCTTCAAGAGATAATGGCTTACCGCCAAGAGGTATGCGGAAGTCGAACTTGGAACGGAAGGAGTAGTAGCAGACAAAATCGAAGCTCTCCTTCATTCTCTCGTCAGTGGTGATGTATTTCTGATAAGCGATAACATCATCTTCTGAGCGATAGATGGTAGAGTTAACGAAGTAGTTGCTGGTTCCCTTATTGGCAATGACTGCGATATAGAACTTCTTGCCAAGGATGCGCTCTGTGATGCGCTGAATAATTGAGATTTTCTTTGTATTCATATATTAAATTTGATTAATTATTAAGAAGAATGCAGATAGGCTGCACTCTTTTTACTATTCGATTCCACAAGATACGATACCATCTTCTTTGTTGATTCCTCGGAAGTGCTCGCATCGCTGGCAAGCAAGGCTACCTACCATCAGGAGTTCGTGGGTGTACTTGCCTTGAATGCCGAATGGGCAGGGAGTGATGTACTCGAAGTGACCACCGACATATTCGTTTACGGTATATTTTGGATTTTTCATTGTCTGTTAGTGTGCTGTGTATAATTCTAGATTTTTGTAGTATTTTCTTGTAACAGAAAATATTTTTTTCTTGTCTCTGCCACATGACTTTTGTTCTGGGCAGAATCCTCTGTACACACATTGAGGAACACAAGCTGATGCAAGCAAAGGCTCGATGCAAGCCAGCTTATCAAGTACCTTATACCACACCTCTCTTGTTTCTTCGGATGCCTTGTTGCAGAGTCTCAGTTTGGAGATATTGATGATCTCCTGAGCGTTGAGGGATAGCTGCAAGTTGACCAATTCATCCTGACGCATATCGTGGCGAGATACCTTGGAGCCAGTAATATCCGGTCGGGAGGTTGAAACGAATGGCTGAGCGTGAACGTGGCGAACAAAATGGTTGCTCACCCAGTATGGTATGCCATACATCTTAATATCGAACTCCAGCAATCTCAGTGGCGAGTGCTCGCTGAGAATCATCTGTTTCTTGAACTCATCGCTAGGCTCCTTACCCAGCGGTTCTTTTCGCTGTGTGAAGCGAGCAGCATCCACCACTCGCTCCCAATCTGTAACTTTTGTGATTTCTATTTTCATAACTATTTTTATTTTAGTTTCTGACCTTTCTTCTACCTGATCCGGCAGCTTTCTTCTTATCCAATTCAGCAATAGCTTCCGACAAATACTTATCCATAGCCTTAGTTAATCTTTCCATAACTATTCGTCTTTACTCGCCTGATCGCCAAGAATATCCTTGATTTTCTTTTCGATGAACTCATTAGAAGTGAGTTTCTTAATAAGTTCATCTATATCAGGTAACACTGCATCAACTCCGACTTCCTGATTTTTGGAGGAAACATATTCCTTTAGTGCTTTCATCCAAGAACTATTAGCCATGTCTGCCAACGAATCTTTTTTGCTCTCGTAGGCTTTCTTCAACTCTCCGTTATCACGGAAATATCTGAGCACTTCCGTCAATGCAACAATGAAGTTCTTGTCTATCATCGGGTTGCTCTTCGCCTCTTCCAGTTTTAGCATTAGGAAGAGTAATGATGAATGTAAATCTGTCTTATTCATAACTATTCTTCGTTACATAAAGTTTCTACTACCTTTGTTCTTGTGGTTTTTGTTGCAGGGTCATATTCGTTATGAAGAGCTTTTGCCACACCTTTTTTGTTGGTAAAATAAACCACTCTGCCACCATCATAAAAACGATACACGGTTATACCATCCACAACAAATAGCTTCTCTACTTTAATTTCATTAATAGAGTCTGATGTTGGAACATTAATTCCTTTGTTCTCGTTGCAAGAAACGAGCAGAAATATAACCGATACAAATAATAATATAATCTTCTTCATACGCTATTTCTTTTTATCGAATTTATTGCCAATAACGACCATATCTTCAGAAGAGTAATGAACTAATAAACCTTGCCCAAAGCAGAAAGCTTTACTATCCCAATTAATATCACCTATTCTTTCCGCATTGTTATCTTTGTGCTTAACTATATCCCCCTCATAGATAGGTGTTCCATTCTTGTCTTTCAGACCTGTGAATTGGCAGACCGTTAAAGGGTCAACCTGATGTGCCTCGTTTCTATTAAGCATTGATTCACTCTGCCTATCCTCGATGATGTAAGTGTTACCACATTCAGCATAGAAGTAACCTTCTACCCAAGTGTTATTGTCAAGACGTTTAGCCTTGAACTTGATATTTTCTATTTTCATAAGCTATAATCATTTAATCCCCTTACATTGTTTAACAACCGTCTCATTGAAAGACAAATTATAAGCATGAGTATCTGTAATACCTTCGGACTCTTTATATTTGTCAAGAATAGAATCCCTTATTCCGTCAATATTAGACTTATCTAAAAGTTTGAACATGATGACATTAGTCCAATCGTCAATTCTCCTATTTGGATTATCAATCTCATCTTTATACCAACCAGATTTTCGTCCACTATCTTTATGTGGAACACAATATTCTGCTACCATTGGTATTGCGATAAATCCATCATTCTCCATAGTAAGAACCAATACCCAATCAAGCTCAATTCCAAGTTTTTCCATCTTGAAATACTCTTTAATGGGCATCCATCCTTCTAACTTCATTCGCTCAATAAATAAGTTGGCTACTCCTGCTCCTATAATTTCTTCGTGCACACTTTCTTTCATAACTATTCCTCCACTTTTACTCCAAATGGAGCCCCATCATCAAATGTACATGACTCCATTATGTATTTAAAATTAAAACGTAAATTTGAATTTGGACTTGAACTAATTAAATTAATTCCATCAGAGACAGAAGGGATTTGAATCCGATGTCCATCTTTTTTATCCTTCAAGATTGAAAATGGCTCATGCTTACGCATTTCAGTCCAGCACTCTATAGCATCCTTGAAAGGACGGTACTCAGACTCAGGTTCTAGATTTGGCTTAATGCGATATTCAATATTATTCCAGTACTCAATCTCTTTCATTTCCGTCCAATCATTCGGAGTATCCTTTCTTTTTAATGTACTTGGGTCTGTTCTAGTTTCTATCACCTTTCCTTCTGCAAAAGCTTGAAGAATAGGATAAAATTCTTTAGCTTGATTTCTGTCCATAATTAACCCTCCACTTCTATTTTATATTCTAACTCATCAGCTAAATCACTTATTAACTTGACCGCTTCTTTCAAAGCATCATACATATTATCTCCTTCTGATACAAGTTCATCAAGAGTGTTTTCCTCAGTCATATCCTCTGGGAAATCTATTGGCTTCCAAGTGAAACTTTTGTTCTTTTTCTCGAACTCTCTAGCCTTTTCTAAAAGTTTTTCTTTTGTCATATCAATCCTCCAACTCTTTTAGTGCTCTTAATAATAAAATTTCTGCCCAAGAAACAGCAGATTCTTTTTCTGCTGGAGAAGTTCCAATTTGTGCTGTTCTTGCAGTATATTTTAGAGCTTCTTTTATGTTATCTATCGCTTTTTCTTTACTCATTGCTTATCCTCCTTTTTTTCTGTTTCTTTCTATAAGCTTTAGTTGCGCCATACTTATATTGCCATATCGTTTATACATACTTTGGAGATATACAATATAGTCAGCTAATGTTATTTTATTTGCATTCATATTCTCTTCTTTTTACCACCTGCGAATGCTTGTGTCATGTTTATCGCAGATTTAATATCTTCGTACCTGACACCACAAACTGTTGCCACATCTTTAATTGCCTCATCCATTTTGAATTGCCTTGCCAAAAACTGATTATTCTTTATCAAGTTAACGATTTCTTCTTTCGTATGAATGCCTTTCCAAAACAGTTCGGTATGACTACCACCTCTGTCGTCATCTACAGAGAACGGAACACCATAATTTGTATAAACATCTCCGTGATGTTTGATGAGATGGCGACCAGGATTCTTTCGGATATTATTTATCCAAGCATCACTGTCGCACTCACACCATATCTTATATTCTGTCTCTGTCAGCGTTTTATCAATGCCAATAGGACAATGCCCAGAACACCCATTTGTTCCAAAGTAAATAATCTCTGCCATATTCTCTTCTTTTTTACCCTCCTTAGTAATTGATAATTTTCTGGGTTTTGCGAACCTTGGCAAAGAAATCAGTGATTTCTTGTGAATTTGCTTCTCTACGGAACCCTTCCTTCATCCAGTTACCAATACCATTGGATTTCTGAATCATTCCGTCAGAATCCTCACCAATTATCACACCATATCCATCAGCATTGATAAAGCCATCATGGATAAACACTTTGCCATCACCATCAACTAAGATAGTACCTGCTTTATATTCACTTAATCTCATATTTTCTTCTTTTTACCCTCTCCCTGTTGCCAAGGAGAGGGTGGTTAGTTACTCTGTTACTTCAACAAACTTTCCGTTTTTAAGTTGATACCAAGTATCAGCCTTGATATTCTCTCCATCAACGTACTCTGTCTTAACGCATACTGGAACAGTATGATTTTTCTCATCGCTCCATTTCCACTCTGCAAGCGTTATCCATGAGCCTACCTTTGCTTTGACTCTGGAACTATTGCCAGCGCACATAATAACGGAATCTTCTCCAGTGCTATCAATCTGAGCAGAGTCACCGCTTGAACCAATCTGAGCATAATCACCGCTTGAACCAATCTGAGCATAATCACCGCTTGAACCAATCTGAGCAGAGTCACCGCTTGAACCAATCTGAGCATAATCACCGCTTGAACCAATCTGAGCATAATCACCGCTTGAACCAATCTGAGCAGAGTCACCGCTTGAACCAATCTGAGCATAATCACCGCTTGAACCAATCTGAGCATAATCACCGCTTGAACCAATCTGAGCAGAGTCACCGCTTGAACCAATCTGAGCATAATCACCGCTTGAACCAATCTGAGCATAATCACCGCTTGAACCAATCTGAGCAGAGTCACCGCTTGAACCAATCTGAGCATAATCACCGCTTGAACC
>ERZ1026880.271-NODE-271-length-27773-cov-4.322318_pt1 | contig 27773 bp, 33 predicted proteins | sample MGYA00380170_ERZ1026880 | MGnify/ENA primary metagenome ERZ1026880 (study PRJEB33269, sample SAMEA4719806) | human gut metagenome | biome: human-associated habitat; feature: organic feature; material: feces | place: Cameroon | collected 2013-10 ...
GTGGGATCACGGGCGGGCACCGACTTTGGGAGCGGGTGGCAGCGTGAAATTCCCAAGGGCTACCGATTCGGTGACGCAAACGACGGACGCGCTGTTGGATCTGTATTTGAAGCACGTTGATCCGCGGATGGCAATTCGACGGGTGAACATCGCGCTTGGCGGTTTGTTCGATAAAAGCGCCGTGCAGCCCACGCTCTTTGACGATATCGAGGGCGAAAGCAAGGAAGAGGCTGTTGCGCAGGCGATGGTTGCCGTGCGGACGCGGTTCGGTAGGAATTCGATGCTAACGGCCACCAGCCTTCTTCCCGAAGCGAACGGTCGCGAAAGGAACATGCAGGTAGGAGGTCATCGGGCATGATGATGAACGTTGATCAGGCCCGACATGCGGCGCAGATCCCTTCGGTTGACGTGTGGAACGAGATTTCCGAAGACGAGCGTCAGTATCGCGCGCAAGTGCTGGACGACATCGCGAAGCGAGTTGCTGCCGAAGGGGTGCATTATGCCGCGCCCGGGGATGATAGGGGCAGGCAATTCATGCCGTTTGCGGCGTTGAAGGGGTTCGATGAGGTTATCGCGGAAGGCGAAAACCAAGAGCATAGCTGCGGCGCGTGACGTGGCCGCGAGTCAAGGTTGTGAAGGTGGCGTGGTCGATTCGAATAACGCTTGCCATGGGCGTAAGAGGTAAGTAATATATCTTCTGCTGTTCAAGAGACAAGCAAGTCACGAACAGCACTACATACATTGCGGGGTGGAGCAGTCTGGTAGCTCGCCGGGCTCATAACCCGGAGGCCGTAGGTTCAAATCCTGCCCCCGCGACCAAACGTTACAGCAGGTCAGAGGCATAATAGCTTCTGACCTGCTTTGTTTTTCTAGCTCGAAAATCGCCCTCTGGGTGTGAATGGAGTGTGAATCCGCAATCCGTTGTTTTTATGAACGCCGCCAACGGTGGCGAAATGACGGTTGGTGAAGGTTCGTGACGGCGAATTCGGGCACCCTGCAATCAGGCGTTTTCTTCGCCGCGAGCTAATTTCTTTATCCTTACGGTTTGGTAGAATGTGCTGTGTTGTGTATTTACATCCGCTTTACTCGGTAAGGATTCTTATGAAGTACACAGAGCTTGTCGAATCAGGCGCCTCGATACCCGAGATCCAGTCCTACCTCGTGGACTCCGAGCTCGTTACGGTCACGCTTCGACTGCCACGCACGATGCGTGATTCCGCAAAGGAGTACGCCGCACTCAACGGCTTGAACTTCACATCGCTCGTGAAGCAGTGCCTCATCGAGAAGCTCACCAAATAAGGATAGAGGCGCTTACATGACACCGAACGAGCGGAAGAAGGCTGACAAGGAATTCGTGGCACGATGGAAGGCCGCCGAGGGCAACGAGCAGCGTGAGTCGAACAGCTTCTGGATAGAGCTGTGCATGAACGTGCTCGGCATAGCCAACCCGACGCAACACCTTGACTTCGAGCGCAAGGTCAAGGGACGGCACGGCAACCCACGTACGGTCACGCCCTTCGAGCAGGCCAAGTGGTACGCAGACAACATAACGCCCAAGAGCGTGACTCCAAAATGGATCATCACATGCAACTTCGATGAGATCCGCATTCACGACATGGACCGGGAGGATGCGGAGGAGAGCTACGAGACGCTGACCCTTGACGAGCTTCCCGACTTCGTCCACCGACTCTCGTTCTTCACGCGCAAGGAGAACAGCCGCCTGGAGCGTGAGAAGCAGCTCTCGGTTAAAGCCGGCGAAGTCGTCGGCAAACTATATGACACGTTTGCTAAGGCCTATCGCGACATTGAGAACAGCGCCGAAGAGCAACGCAGCCTCAACATCCTCATCACGCGTATCGTCTTCCTGCTCTACGCCGAGGACGCAGAGCTACTGCATGAGCGCAACGCTTTCTACAACTACCTCAAGAACTTCCAGGTCGCTCACATGCGCCAGGCGCTCATCGACCTGTTCAACGTGTTACGCACGCCCGACGGCACCGGCGATACCTCCGACGAGCGTGACCCGTATCTGAGCGCCGAACTCGCAGCCTTCCCGTACGTCAATGGCGGGCTTTTCGCGGATGACATCATCATCCCGCAGTTCGACATCGATACACGTTTCATCCTCCTCCAGGAGGCCTCTGCAGAATTCGACTGGTCGCACATTAGCCCGACAATCTTTGGCGCCGTCTTCGAATCGACCCTGAACCCCGAGACCCGCCGTGCGGGCGGCATGCATTACACAAGCATCGAGAATATCCACAAAGTGACAGGACCGCTCTTCTACGACGCTTTGAAAGACGAGCTAACTGCGATTGAGGGTTTGAAGACTGAGAAGGAGCGCAAGTTTAAGCTGCAGGCGTTCCGCACCAAGCTGGCGAGCCTCAAGTTCCTCGACCCTGCGTGCGGCTCCGGCAACTTCCTGACCGAGACGTACCTGTCACTCCGCAAGCTGGAGAACCGCGTGCTCGAGGACCTGTACGGCGGGCAGATGGTCATGGGCGCGTTCGAGCCCATCCAGGTGACGCTTGATCAGCTCTTTGGCATCGAGATAAACGACTTCGCCGTAGAGGTCGCGAAGACCGCCCTCTGGATTGCCGAGCTGCAGATGCTTGACGAGACGAGGCAGATCCTGTCGATGTGGATCGACCCGCTGCCGCTCAAGACCAACGGCAATATCCACGAGGGCAACGCGCTGCGTATGGACTGGAGCGACGTGCTACCCGCGAGTGAGTGTAGCTATATCATCGGTAACCCTCCGTTCATAGGGTCTTCTTGGTGCAGCAAGGAGCAGAAAGCCGAAGTTGTCAGCTTGTTCGGGAAGAGCGTAAAGCGCTCCTCCTCAATCGACTACGTGTCCGCGTGGTATTACAAGACATGCCAGATGATGCAAGAGAACCCGTCTATAAGAGCGGCCCTCGTGTCAACGAACTCCATAACTCAGGGCGAGCGGGTTGCTCCGCTTTGGGGGACACTCATCAATAGATTCGACGTGCACATCGGCTTTGCTTGGCGCACCTTCGTATGGGATAGCGAGGCGCCCGACAAAGCGCATGTGCATTGCGTCATCATCGGCTTCTCATGCGGCGAGTGGCGAGGTACGAAGACGATTTTCTCTTCCGATGGAACCTCTCACACGGCAGACAACATAAACCCGTACCTGTATGACGCGCCGAACATAATAGTCGAGAGCCGAGCGACACAGATTAGCGGAGCCCCACGGATAACGTTGGGGAACAAGCCTGTAGATGGTGGCAACTACATCTTCAAACCGGCTCAGAAGGACGCGTTCCTGCGTGCCGAACCACTCGCGGAACCCTACTTCCATTCTTTCCTCGGCTCGAGCGAGCTGATTAACGCAAGAGAAAGATACTGTCTTTATGTCGGCATGGCGACCGAAGACGAAATCGACTCGATGCCCTTTGTCAGACAGAGGGTTGAGGCCGTCCGCGCCTTACGACAGCAGACTTCCTCGTCTGCGACGAGGAAGTCTGCCGAGACGCCGCAGAGGTTCTTCTTCGAATGCTTGCCCACCAAGCCATTTCTCGCAATTCCAAAGGTTTCTTCACAACGAAGGGTCTACCTGCCTGTCGCTTATCTTGAGCCTGAGGTGATGGTGAGCAACAAGCTACTCGTCGTTCAGAATGCGGGGCTCTATGAGCTCGGCATCCTCATGTCACTCTTCCATAATGCCTGGATGAGGGTGGTTACCGGCAGGCTTAAGTCTGACTACCAGTACTCGAACGCGATTGTGTACAACAACTACGTCTGGCCCAACCCGACACAAGAGCAGTATTCCGCAATCGAGAATTGCGCGCAGATGGTATTGAATGCACGGGCGGCTCATCCAGACGACTCGTTGGCAAGCCTCTACGACCCAGACAAGATGCCCGCCGACCTGCTGGCGGCCCACCAGGCACTCGATGCCGCCGTGGAAGCAGCTTACGGCGTCAACTTCAACGGCGACGAGGAGAAAATCGTCGCGCATCTGTTCAAGCTCTATGCCGAAAAGACCGGATCGGAGGCGAAGTAAGCCATGAATCCTTCCGCATCGTATCTCCTCGATAGCCTCAGCGCACCGTCACTGCGCTACATCATCCCCGTCTACCAGCGCAAGTACGCATGGGATGAGGAACAGTGCCTGCAGCTGTGGGAGGACGTGCTCGCGGTCGGCAAGTCCGATGGAGGAAGCCACTTCACCGGCTCGGTCGTTTGGGTGCGCACCGGGGCGATTTCCGGCACCGGAAACATGCAGGCGCTCCTCATCGACGGGCAGCAACGCATGACGACGCTTTCGCTCCTGCTGCTCGCGCTCGCCGACTACGCGAAGGCTCACGACGGGCTGGCACCCGATGGCGGCGAGCTCGACTTCTACTGGGACGACATCTGGGAGAAGTGCCTGCTGCACAACAAGCGGTCGAAGGGAGAGGACCGCTACAAGCTGACCCTGTCCGAGGAGGACGACGGCACCTACCATTCGATGGTCGAGCACCTAAGCGACCCCTCGTACCCCATCGACGAGAGCTCGGAGCGCATCATCCAGAACTACGAGACGATGAGGTCGCGAATCGAGGGCCTTGCCGACCCGATGCCGGTGTGGGTTGGCGTGCAGCGCCTCCAGATCATCTCCGTGTCGCTGGAGCCGGAGAAGGACAACCCCCAGGCCATCTTCGAGTCGATGAACTCGACCGGAAAGGACCTCTCGGCTGCCGACCTCGTGCGCAACTACGTGCTGATGGGGCTTGAACCCGACGACCAGGAGCGGCTCTACGCCAACTACTGGCGGCAGATAGAGAACGCGCTGAGCACCGACGCCGAGGTATTCGACCGCTTCATCCACGACTACCTGACGCTTGTGAACGCGCCTGCCGTCGTGAATCCCAAGGACGTGTACCCGCTGTTCAAGCGCATGTGCGTGGCGCAGTCGATAGACGACGCTGACGAGATCGAGGCGCTTCTCGGCGAGATGCTGGGCTACGCGAAGCTGTGGGCATGCGTCGCCCTGGGTGCCGACCAGGATTCCGCCCGCCACGCCATGTTGGCGAGGATCGCGCTCCTGGACATTACCGTCGTAAACCCGCTGCTCATGGTCTTCTATGACGCGCGGGCGGAAGGGCTCGTGGACGACGCGGGGCTGTACGAGCTGTTCGCCATCACCGAGAGCTACCTCGTGAGGCGTGCCGTGTGCGGCTGGGCGACGAGCTCGCTCACCAAGTTCTTCCCGTCGCTGGTTGCGCGGCTGCGAAACCTGCCCGAGGGCGTGCCGTTCCGCGGCGCCTACATTGCCCTCCTGCAAGGGGCGGCAGGAACCGCGCGGCGCTTCCTCGAGGATGACGAGTTCGAGGAGCAGCTGCTCACCCGGAACATGTACGCGTTCAGGAAGTGTCTGTATGTGCTTAACGGGCTGGAAAACGCCAGCCATCCGAAGAACCCAACGAACTTCTTCGACGGCTGCTACTCGATTGAGCATATCATGCCGCAAAACGCCCTGGCCCATGACGAATGGGTGGACGTCCTGGGCGGCCCGGAAGAAGCCCCGGCCACGCACACCGCCTGGCTGCACAGGCTCGGCAACCTGACCGTGACCGCCTACAATTCGGAGCTTTCCGACGGAAGCTTCGCAGACAAGAAGGGCCGCATGGTCGGTGGGTACGAGAACGATGCCATCGCGCTCTCGGCCGAGGTAGTCACGCTCGACCGTTGGGACGCCGACGCGATAGACAAGCGCAACCGTACCCTGTCAACCAAGGCACTCAAGGCATGGCCAAAGCCTGTCTACGACCAGGAATTGGTCGTCCAGCTATCCGAGAAGAAGCGCCGTGCGCTGCCGGAAGGCGTACGAGGCGAAGGCTTCGCGGGACTCTTCGCCAGAGGCGCCGTAAAAGAGGGCGACCGGCTCGTCCACTCGGGCGTGAACGGAACCGTGACCGCCGACGTGAATGCCGAGGGCAAGATAGTGCTGCAGAACGGCGAGGTGTTCAACAGTCCCTCTATGGCAGCGATTCGCGCCGTCGCACTTCTCGGTGGCGTCGGCAACACGAGGAACGGTTGGAAGTACTGGAGCATCCAGCAGGACGGGTCGCTCGTCCAACTGAATGCGCTCAGGACTTCCGAGGAGGACGGCGGTAGCGGAGCGGCAAGCGTTAAAGATCTGAGGCGTTCATTCTGGAACGGCTTCTACGAATACGTTACCGACCTGCAGGACTTCTCTGACGTATTTGGCGACTTTTCCGCACGCAAGGAAAACGCCGACAGCTGGTGCTCGATCGGCATCGGAAAGGCCAAGGTTCATCTCGATGTCTATGTGGCGTTCGATAGCGGTTGGCACCGGGTCGGGGTTGATGCGTACTTCACCGACGTTGACTACTACGGCACCTATTTTGACCGCCGTAAAGAGATTGACGACATGCTCGTAGACCTTGAAGTGGAATGGGATGACCTCGACTGCAACAAGAAGACGAGAAAGGTGCATGCAGACATCTTCCCCGACACGGTCGACTCCGACACTTGGCCCGCTGCTTACGAGTGGCTTGTCGCGGCGCTTTGGAAGTTCAAGGCGGCATTCGGAGGGTGAGGAGCTGCGGATGGAACCCCTAACCGCTTTCTACATGGATGACGACAGTCCGCTCATTCAGTACGAGATCGCCTTCCAGAAGAGGCTAAAGCTTCTCATGTCTGGAGCCGGGGCTTACGGAGGATCATCGGGCGCAAGTGAAGTCTACGCTGGCGTGACCGAATCCCTTGAGGACGAGATCAAGTGGAAGCCACGCGTAGACGAGGTCGACAAGCTCGACTACATCGTCGCCGTGAGCAGCGGTGTGCTCGCCGGACTCATCGACGTATTCTACGCGGGCGAGTTCTCCCTCGACCGCGCAAGCGAGTGGGGCAAAGACAAGATTGAGAAGGTCGTGATGAAGGTGGCCCGTGTAGAGGGCTACGCGGGAGACGACCTCAACGACGCCATCAAGGCGCTCGAGAAGAACCACCCGCTCGCAGCCGATGGGAACACCAACGACTTTGGCGGAGGGTTGCAGCACCATCTGCGCGACTTCTCGCACCATTTCAGCATCGGCGGCCTGTTCTTCTCTATCTTTACGCAATTCACCGGGCTTGTCGTGGGGGCCGATAAGGCGGGCATGCTTCACGTCGTTCCCGTGCCCGAGTCCCACAGGGCGTGCATAGGAAGGAACTTCCAGGAGAAGATCGCCTTCGGGACCATCGGCTGGTTCTTCCACATGGTGAGCGACATGGCAGGCTCCAGCGGTTCTCTCATGGGCGGTACCGGCATCCCCGGACCCCTCGTGTCGTTCATGAAGGAGCTCTCAGCGCTGCCGTTCTTCAAGGACGCCGGCGACGGCGACATGGGCTTCCGTCTGTGGGTGACAAAGCTGTTCAACGGGACCCTCCTTGCGAACCACGACGAGAACGGCAAGATTATCAAGGACAACGTGAGGAAGTTCGACCTGCGCACCGAGATCGGCATACTTGACGAGGTGGGCAGGCAGGCGATCCCGGTGCTCATCAACCAGTGCGTCGTGCGCGGGTTCTACTTCTGCCGCAGGCTTGCTAGGGAGATTCGGGACCTCGGGATAAGCGGCCTCGGCGATCTCGGGCGAATCGCGCCGGAAGACATATTGCCCTGGGGCACGCCGGCGATGCGCCGCATGGTGACCGTGTCGAGCGGCGTCTTCACCGGCGTGGACATCGCCGACGCCGCCGTTAGGGCAATCAAGAGCAAGAACCCCGTCACGTTCTTCCTGCGCGTGAACTACGTGGGCGTGGCTACCTTCGTGATCGCCTGCGTCGTGGACGTCAACGCCACGCGCGCGGACAAGGCGTTGGAAGAGGGCGAAAGCCCGGAGGAGGCATACGAGCACGGGCTCTCCGACCTCGGCTGCCTCAAGCTGGACTTCATGCAGGCACGCATGCTGCACTCAATCGAGCACGCCATCGTCACACATGACATCGCCTCCGAGAAGCACCAAAAGCGAGCCGAGAGGAAGCGAGCCTGGCTCAAGGAGTGGGGCGAGAGGGTCGTCGAGGCGATCGACCTCGTCTGGGCGGCGGACGCCGGGTACTTCCTAGGTGACGACGCCGTCTATGACTCCATCGCGGCACGGCTCGAAAACAGCGCGAGCGACTCATGGCTGTGGCTCGTCGCGATGGAGGCGAAGCGTTTCAGGCCCTACGTACCGCTGCACGGCGACAACGACAAGCTCTACAAGGGGCTCAAGCTCGGAAGCGACTACCTCGGAGAGGTGTTCTGCGAGCATCAGGGCATCGTGGGCAGGAAGGAGCTCGCGAAGCTCGACAAGGCGGTGAGCGGCACGCGCGGGAAGCTCGATGGTGACGTGACCAAGCGTGTCGTCGGTGCTGCGGGCACCGTGGTCGTCGTTGTGGCGACGGGCGGCCTCGCGTTCTACTTCGCCCCAGCCATCGCCCCGACCTTGGCAGCCGCGCTCGGGCTTGAGGTTGCGGCGCTCCACGGGGCCGCTCTCACGAGCGCAAGCCTCGCGTTCCTCGGCGGCGGGGCCCTCGCAGCCGGCGGCGCCGGCATGGCGGGAGGGACGATACTCATAGCCGGTGGCGGAGCCCTGCTCGGTGCCGTGGGCGGCTCCGGAGTCTCTGCGGCGACGTCGATGGCGCTTGCCACGAACGGGAGCTACGTACTGGACGAGTGTGCCAAACTCGTGGCCTTCTGCGAGGAGGTGCTCATCGGTCGATATGGCGACCTCGCATCCGTCGCGGAGATCCATGCCGTGCTGGAGCAGCGGATTGTCGAGCTTGATGTGGGGATCGAGGCGATAAAGCGCGGGGTGCCGGATGACGAGGTTCCCGAGGACAATGACGATGGGACCGACGACAAGGACGAGGTTAGCCCGAAGAAGATGATCAAGATTCTGAATCGGAGCCGCAAGTTCATGCGGCGCAGCGGTGACGAGCTCGCAAAGGCGCTGAGGGCGGCGGGTAAGAAGAGGCCGCCATTGCCCGAGGCTGGGAGGTGATGTCATGAGCGGTGATGACGCGAAGGCGCCAAATATCTCCGGCCTAAGCGCCGCAATCAATTCTGGCGCATTCAAGGAAGCCCAAAGGGCAGCTGGAGGTTCTCTGAGCGAGGTGATGCGCAAGGCTGCTGTTGATAGCTCACAGCTGAGCGACATCGGAGCGAAAATGTCAAAGGCGCTGGAGAGTTCTGGGGCTCTCAAATCTCTAAGCGATGCCGCATCCAAGTCTTTCACATTCGACATACCCGAGGCTCCACGTCTGGCCGCCCTGGATTGCGCGACACCGAACTACAGCATCCCGGATTTGAGCTCATATGCGGTGGGACAACGTATGGACTGGCAGCAGCTTATCATCATCGGCAATGGCTTCGATTTGCAGTGTGGATTGCGTTCGACGTTCGGAGACTTCTTCCAGTCTCGCTTCGCCGTCATTGCGGACATTCCCGACTGTAAACGAGGGACGTGGGATGCGATTGTCCAGGATACTGACCTCACTCTCTGGGACTTCATTCTCGAGGCAAACATTGACTCCTTGTGGTGCGACGTCGAAGGTGTCATCGGGCGATGGGTGCTCTCTGCTGGAACTCCCGACTCTGATGCACCGCTACCTTTCAGCAAGGCCGTCAAGTTCTTCAAGGATTGCCCCTTCACCGATGGCGCTTTTGTCCTTGTCAATGGGCGCAGGGAGAACGAGCAGGATGACGAGAGCCACATGTATGGCAACATGGCTCGATACGTCTGGACATTGCACCCCGAGATAGCTGACGATGGCTACGACCACGATTCGTTCATGGCCTTTCTGCGCCAAGAGCTATTCAAGCTGGAGCATGCCTTCGGCGAGTACCTGGCGCATGAAGTCGAGACGAACGAGAGTTACGCCGAGAAGTGCAAGACCTTCTACCAAGCCATAGAACGCGACGGCAAGAAGAGCGGTGACGACTACTACTCATCCACTTCTGTCCTCAGCTTCAATTACACCGATCTTATCGAACAATTCTTCGACGGCGGCGAGGACGGTGCGTTCGTCAACATCCACGGGAAACTCGGCGGTGAGATCATCTTCGGAATCGACGGCAAAGACTGCATGGACAATCCCAACGCTGTCTCATTCACGAAGACGTTCCGCCTGATGAGACGTGGTGGTTCGCGTACTGACAAACTCATCAGAACTGCGAACAGCTCCAATCTGCAAGATGCCACCGACGTCATCAAGTTCTACGGTCACTCCCTCGGCAAGGCCGATTACTCATACTTCCAGTCGATTTTTGATGGCGTCGACCTCTACGAAAGTAAGACCGTTCTCGTGTTCTACTACCCCTATGACGACGTCGACGAGTCCAAGAACGAAGAATGGCGAAACGGTCTTGCCAACTCGATAAATGACCTGCTTGTTGACTATGGTGCCACTTTAGACAACAAGGACCACGGCAAGAATCTTATGCACAAGCTATTGCTGGAAGGTCGGTTGATTCTGAGAGGGGTTCAGATTGATTGATTGGCCAACATTCCTCGCTGGCCTTATCGCGAGTTTGATCGTGGCTCTCGTGACGTTTGTTCTTGGCGTAAAGTCGGGCAAGAACCAGGCTGACAGACAAAGGCTCCAAGAAATGTACAAGTCGCTACTCGTGCATTTTCAGGATTTGAAAGAGCGGCTTGATAGCTACCCTAGGCGATGGGATCAATACGAGGAACATCGCGTTGGCTGGGAGATTCACTACCTGCCTACTGTGAAGAAGATGGAGCACGATGGCAGCTCAGTGTATATAAAGCAAAAGCTGTTCAGTGAAGCGCTGGAACTCGAACGCGACGTTTTGGAGTTTGGGTATGACGTCGAGCGTTATTACGATGACATATTTGATGCGATTGCGTCTGATGATGACCTTTTCAAAGCGCCGATCGATACCAGCACTGACGGGCGTGGACGCAATTGCCGCAGGATTATAGCCGATGACGGGCAAAGCTACACGAACGGTAGAAGCTCTAGGCTCTTCTACTTCCTGCAGCCTGGAATTGGAAAGCACATAGAGGAAGCATTGGGATCCGGAGGCTACCTCGCATTCCATGATGATCGGAACCCCTACGAGCACGAGCTGACTATTAACCCTGGGTCATACGATGACCTACCTATCTTCGCGCAGCGAATCGAATCACTCTCAAGAAAGAGCGGCCTGTACGACGAGCTCAACAGCCAACGAACATCGTTAAAAAGCCGAATAGATGCTTTGACGAAGAAACTCACGCGACGAGCAAAGGAGCCCGCGCCTTTCTGGGAAACATTCTCCGGTGCCTTTATCGATGTCTTTAGGCCTTGATTTCCCCTTCTGTTCCGCCTTGCGACATCGCTCGACATTGCCCGTACCGGTGCGGGCAATATTCCACATAAGCCGTCATCTCATCGTGCCCGATCGTCCCTGCTGCTGTGCTCGATCGAGTGTTTCTGATAGCTCGAACTATGATGCGAGCTGGAACCGCTGCTCCACGATGTCGACGACTGCTGGCTGTAAGGATGCGTCCTGATGTATTCAGGGGCCCTCTCGGGCAGCATGTGGTGCTCGGCGGCGAGTTGCCTCGCTTGCCTGAGTCGCTCGAGCTTCTCAACTGCGTCGTTCCGGCCCTGTTGGCTGTCTGAGCTTTTCGCTTGGCGCTCAAACCACATGATCTCGCGGTTAATGCCGTTAATCGATGCGGTATTGGAGTCTTTGAGCGTCTCGACGATTCTCGCCAACCTTCGCAGCTCATCGAGGTCTTTGACGCGGATGGCGTGTTTGGCAATCTCCCTGAGCTTCTCTTCCCTGAAGGGCGAGCGCATCAGCCAATCGAACTCAAGCGCTCCTTTGCCGTACGGCCAGCCGAGCTTCTCGCCGCCCACCTTGCGGCTCGGATGGGCGGCGAGCGCGTACAGGTAGTCGCGTCGGCGCGCGTTGGGCGAGTTGAGCGAGAGCTCGACGCCCAAAACCCCGAGCAACTCCCGGTAGCTCGCCTCGTCGGTGCTGAGAGCCCGGGCGGTCCGGGCGCGCTCGCGTATGCCGGCCACCCAGCTGTAGCCGCCCTCTCGCTCGATCCTGCGCTCAGCCCTGCCCTTGTACTCCCGCTGGGCCGTCCTGCGCGAGCCGCCCTTGGCTTTCTTTGTCATACAGGTGGTGCTCGTCCGCCAGGTAGCCGAGCCCGCGCTCGCGCGCCATCTGCTGCAGGTCGCGGTTGAGCTCCTTGGGTTGCGGGACGTGCAGGCGCCTGCCGGTTTCGACATTGGTGTTGTTGACGACGATGTGCGCGTGCGGGATGCGGTGCTCGTTGTCGTCGTGGTAGACGATGGCCACCTGGTAGTCCCCGAAATGCTTCTGCGTCCAAGCGACTGCGAGCTCGCGCAGGCGATCCAGGTCGATCTTGTCGGCGGGGTCGGGGCTAACGATGTAGTGGCGGTACGTGATGGCGGGCTTGCTGCGGTAGGGCTCGCCGTTGCCGAAGAGCGCCCGCAGCTCGTCCATCTCGGCGGCTCAACCGACGGCCTCGCCGCCGCCGCGCTCCACGCAGTCGAGGTTCACGAAGTTGTGCCCGATGGCGCGCCCGTCGCGCTCGAGGTAGCGCTCGGTCGCGGCGCAGCCGGTGTGGCCGTTGATACACTTCACTAGGGGCACGGCGCTCACCTTCCCTTGATGGCGTCGAGGCAGCAGTGGATTTGCTACACTTTGTTAGACAGTTCGGAGAGGGACTGAGGAACCGTTCAAGAAAGGCCTCGCAATGGCAGACCCCAACCATCCCAGGAAGTTCACGGAGGAGTTCGGGCGGCAGATTGTGCAGCTCTACCTCGCAGGCAAGCCCAGGGGCGAGCTGATGGCAGAATACGACCTGGGAAGCTCCACGCTCTCCCGCTGGATCAAATGCCACGGCGAGGCCGGCGTCACCACCGAGGCCGCGGCCAGGACCCCCGAAGACGTGCGCCTGCTCGAGCTCGAGTGCGAGAACAAGAGGCTGCGCATGGAGATGGGCGTTTTAAAACAAGCGGCGCTGATATTCACTCGAAAGTAGCCGCTATCAGCGCCAACTCCGGAAAATACCCCGTCTCGGCCATGTGTGGCGTGCTCGGCGTGCCTCGGTCCACGTACTATTGGGCGATCTCGCATCCCGAGCCCGAGCGCGCGGACGACCCCATAGCCGGCGACGTCGTCCGAATCTACGAGGACAACCGCCGGGAGTACGGCGCGCCCAAGATAAAGCGCGCGCTGGCGAGAGAGGGTATCGTGGCCTCCAGGCGCCGGATAAAGCGGATAATGAATCAGAAAGGCCTGGTCAGCGCCTACACTCGCAAGAAATACAAACCCTGTGCCGCCAAGACGGACGAGGCGGAGGCGCCCAACGTCCTCGACCGCGAGTTCGACGGCCACCCGCCCCATACCCACATCGTGAGCGATCCCTCCTACGTGCGCGTCGGCAACAAATGGAACTACGTTTGCCTGCTCATAGACCTGTACAACCGCGAGATCGTGGGGCACGCGGCAAGCGGCAGGAAGGACTCGCGGCTGGTGAAGGCCGCCTTCGCCACGCTGGGGTTCCCGCTGACGGACATCGACGTGCTCCTCACGGATCGCGGCAGCGAGTTCGCGAATTCCGACATCGACGACCTGCTGGAGGCGTTCGATATCCGGAGGTCCCTCTCCCGCAAGGGCAACCCGTACGACAACGCGGTCATAGAGTCCACCAACAGAATCCTTAAGAAGGAGCTCGTCTATCGGCGGACGTTCGCCGACCTCGGCCAGCTCCGCCGCGAGCTCAACTCATACGTTCGGTGGCACAACGAGGAGAGGATGCGTTCGACGCTGGGATACATGAGCCCAGTTGAGTTCAGGAACGCAGGATTGTCCCTGTAAAAACTGTTTAAGCAACCGTTACAAATCCAGCAAGCATTGCGGCCGTCTGTTCAGCGCCGACAAGGAGCGCAAGAGCACCAAGGTCTATTGCAGCAAGCGCTGCCAAGAGGCCGAGAAGGACGAGCGCGCCAAGGCCCGCAGGAAGCGAGCGAGGGCTGAAGCCAGAAGGAACGAAGCTCCGAACTAGTACTTAGGAAACTTGGGAAGTTGAGAAGTTCCTAAGTTCAGTTCCCAAGTCGGACGCTTCATCGGTTGATGTGATAGCGTCAGATTGCAACATTCGGGATTTCCGAGGATATCCATTCGGTGTTTTCGAGGATTCCCGTTCGGGTTTTTCGAGGATGTTTGATGATGTGCGTTTTGTAAAACGCATCTGCCTCCGTGAACTACTTGATGAGCCGCAGCAGCTTCTCGGTCACCATTTCTCCAGCCTCTTGGGGGTCGTACGCTGGGGAGCCAACCCTGACCATCGCATCGATGTCGGTGCAGAAGGTCTTGTCCGCGAGCTTCGCGGCGAGGTTGTCTGCCATCAGCTTGCCGTCTACGCCTTCGGGCCTATAGGCGGGGAAAGCGGCTACGATTGCTTCGGGGTCGAGATCGAGGACGGTGAGCGCGAGCCATAGGTCGTAGAGGTCGCGGCCCTTCTTGCGCTGATATAGCGCGCGGAGCTTTGTGGCGACGAGCTCTTCGGGTTGGAACGTGGGGATGTCAGCCCCTCCCGTGTAGAAGGGGTTGTCGACGCGGTGCGCCCGCTTGGCGAGGGGCATCATCGGCGAACGCTCGTAGGTGTTTATCTCGAGCTTGATCTTGCCCGACGTGCCGTCCTCGAACGCGAACCGCCAGTACACCTTGGGGAATTCGCCCATCTTCGTGCGGACGTCGAAGCCCAACTCTCGGCCCAGCGAGGTGAGGCGCTTCATCACGTCGCCTATGCCGCCGGCACTGGTACGTACGAAGTCGAGATCCTCGCTGTAGCGGTACGGCTCGGGCAGGAACAGCTTGTGGAAGGCGGTGCCGCCACGCAGGACAAGCTCGCTTCCCAGCAAGGGATCGTTCGCTATCTCCACCATGGCCATCGAGAGCAGGAGGTCCTGCTCGATTTGGTTCTCGTTCTGCCAGGGGTGTTCAACGCCCCATTGGGTTATGTCAGACCTACGCATCATATGTCCGGGTCAACCTCCTCGTTCACCACGATTCTCCACTTCGAATCGAGCCTGCCTGTCCTGGCCGATGACGGCGAGAGGAAGGAGGGCTCGCTTGCGAGGGCCGCGCAGTAGCCGGCGAGTCCGTCGGGCGCACCAGCCCCGAACGCGTCGAGCAGCCAGCCCAGGCGCCGCGCCGCGGCATCGGGGAAGAGCGGGGCATCCGTAGTTGCTTCCGCTTCGAAATCAGGATGCTCCTCTGCGAGCTCGATGACGAGGTTCGCCACATTGGACATCCCCCCGCACATGCCGGGATCCGCGGCCAGCATGAGCATGGTCGTGCCCGGCGACGCAACACGCACCCCCGTATTGCGCAGCAACTCGGTCGATTGCGTAGCGGAGCCCACATAGCTGCGAGTGTAGAACTCGAGCCGCGCGCGCCCGAAGGCGCGCGCCCTCACCGTCTTATCAGTTGCCACTTGGAACACCTGCGCCGCATGATGGCTCGCGCCATGGCGCTCTGCAGCCGTGAGCCACCCGACGAGGTAGCTGGCACCGAGGTGCGCCATCATGTCGTCGATGTAGCCCATGGGGTCCGGCGCGCCCCACGTCCGGTATTCGGGCGGGATCGGTACCCACAGGCCACGCGCGGGCGAGAACAGCTTCCCGCCCTTCTGCAGGGAGGTCATGCGCTGCGAGACCTGATTCGCGGGCAGGCCGCAAAGGTGCATCACCTCTGCGGTTGAGAGCGACGTGACCCCGTGCGAAAGCGCCCAGTCTGGCAGCTCGGAGGCTGGGACGGAACCTGCGTGCGTTGTTTCAATAAGATGAATCATATTGCGTAATCTAACGTATAGTGTGAGTTTATGCAATATACATCATGTATTCTTCCGCCCCGGTATCCCGTCCATCGCCTCGGCGGTGGCTATCTCGTCGGCGTCGAGCGCGTGGGTGTAGGTGTTCATGGTCATGGAGATCTGCGAGTGCCCGAGGCGGTGCTGCGCGGCTTTCGGGCTCACGGCGCCCTGGATGAGTGTCGCCTGGGCGTGGCGCAGCTCGTGGAGCTTCAGGCCCTCGTAGCCCTTGCCGCGCGTGACCTCCTTGCCGTTCATCCTGTTGGTGCGCACGTCCTTGGTGAACACGCCGAAGCCGTTGTCGACCGAGAAGTTGCGCCACCAGCGCGCGTAGTTGTTAGGGTCGATGAACTGCCCGAGCTCGTTGACGAACACGGGCGTCTCTTCCGTCTGGTGAAGGCCGATGGCCGCAAGCTCGCCGGCCTGCTGCGCCTTCCATGCGCGCAGGATGTCGGCCATGCGGCCCTTGATCGACACCCAGCGCTTGCTCTTCTCGGTCTTGGGCTCGCGCAGGTTCTTGTCGGTGTCGTAGTGCTGGCGGGCGATGAAGATTCGCTCGCCGTCGAGGTCGATAAAGCCCCACATGAGGCCGAGCACCTCGCCGCGTCGCATGCCGGTTGCGATGAGCAGCATGAGGCCGGTCGCGTGCACGCCGCCTTCCGCCTCGGCGCATTGGAACAGCCTCGCCGCCTCGTCGGGCGTGAGGCTCTTGCGGGTTTCCTTCGGCCGCGGCCTGGGGAATGGCACGAGGTCGACCGCGTTGCGCGGGACGATCTCGTTGAGGTAGGCGTCCTGCATGACCTGGCGAAGCTTCTGGTGCATCTTGTGCAGGGCCGATTCCGAATAGTCGCCCTCCTTGCGGGCCTCAGCCTCGATCGTCCTGACCATGCCGGGCGTGAGCTTTCCCAGGGAGATGTCGCCGAACAGCTCGCACACGTGGGAGATGTCGATCGTCTCGCGCTTGTACGAGAGGGGGCTGATGGACGGATCGTCCTCGCGCAGCTCGTGGAAGCGGCGGGCGTATTGGCCGATGGTCTGATTCGCCGGGTTCGTGCCCTGCTCGTATTCCTCGATGTAGGCGGCCAGCGCCTCGCGCGCGTCGCCCTTCGAGCCGTAGATCGTGCGCTTCGGGGCGCGCTTGTAGCGCCCCTGCTCGTCCTTCTCGCCCAGGTAGAACGTGATCTTCCGGGTATGTAAAATGAGTGCTTGTCTGTTAAATAAGTGGTTGAATCTCAAGGTGTTAGTTTGTTAAATCTTTGGTAGGGACGCTATATTTTCCATAGAGCTCTCCCAACCGATTATTTAACAACTCCAAACCACTTATTTCACATACCCGTTTTTTATTAACGACCATGATCACCTCATGCAAATGGCGGTTTGGGCCTTGTTTACAGAGGGGGCGTTGTATTGAATTGTCGGATTTGGTCTTTATTGAAAGAGACCCGTCTTTATGGGGGGCAGAGACTTCGAGAAATAGTCGGATGAGGCTAGGTTAATTCAGAATCGATCGGCCTCGGTGGAGCGGTGTTTGAGAATGCAAAGTGCGTTTCAGCGAACGCCGCCCTATGCGATTTGGGCTTCGAGTGGCGCCAAAATTCTCATTAAGAGGTGTTTTGGTTCTGGTAGTAGTTGTAACCGCATGAATTAAAGTTTTGGAAAATGCGGTTGTAGTTAAGCAGAGAGAATAAAAGCCCGTTTAAAACCAAAGCCCAACTACCTAAGCAGTCAGGCTTTGTAAAGTCTAAAGACTTTACGAGATAAATAGACATTATCTTAGAGGCAGTTCCTTAGTCGAGGATTCTCGCCGTGCGAAGGAAACGGAACCTCGGAGAAGGCGTTCAAACACCCTCCATACCCCAACCGTCACTTCAAAACAAAGTGGCTTCGGCGGGTCTCGATAAGCCCCGCCTTCTGCATGCGCGAGAGCTCGGCGGAAAGGGCGCTGCGGTCGACTCCCAGGTAATCGGCAAGTTGTTGGCGATCGAAGGGGATGTCGAACTCGTTTTCGCCCGTTCGTTCGGCGACGTCGGACAAGTACGCCAACACTTTGCCGCGGATCGTTTTCGGGGCAACATGCAGAATGCGGCGCGAGAGATCAAGGCTCTGACGCGCGATGATCGCCGTCACGCTTGCGCTGATCCTGGCGTGATGTGGGCACGCATGGGTGCAGGTCGTCAGCATTTTCGCAAGGTTCAGGAACAGGACGGCCGTATTCTCGGCGGCGACGACGTCCACCATAAGCGGCTCGTTGGGCACGGCGGCATATGCCTCGCCGAACATCTCGCCTGGCTTCTTCACGCCAAGCACGCTGACATTGCCCCAACGGTCAACGCTTTCGATGCGCACGCTTCCTTCAAGGACGATCCCCGCCGTCGCGATGACGTCGCCCATCCGATGAATTCGCGCGCCCGCCTTATAGCGGCGTTCGCGTGCGGCAAGGCAGCCAAGCATGGCCTCGATTTCTTGAGGGCTCGACTCGCGGAACAGCTGCGTTGTCGCCGGAAACTCGCTTCGTTCCATGATTCCTCGATTCGCAAGCATATGTTGTAGTTACAACATACAGGATAGTACGTTTTTCGTATCATGCAGCCAGTTCAGACGACGAAGGGAGCGGCATGATTCGCAAAATCATACAGATCGACCAAGAGAAGTGCGACGGCTGCGGAATTTGCGCCGAAGCGTGCCACGAGGGGGCTATTGAGGTCGTTAACGGGAAGGCTAGGCTTGTGCGCGATGATTTCTGCGACGGTTTCGGCGACTGTTTGCCAGGTTGTCCCCGAGGCGCCATCTCGTTTGTCGAGCGCGAGGCAGCGGCTTACGACGAGACGGCGGTTGAGCGCAGCAAACGCGAAAAGGAATCCGAAGCGAAGACTCACGGCGGGCCGACCGTCACCTGCCCTGGATCGGCTGTTCGGACGTTCGACCGCGCGGCGGGGGAGGGCGCCGGTGCGAATGAAACCGCTCGATTTGCTGCGTCGCAAAGCGTGCCCTCGCAGCTTCGCAATTGGCCCGTGCAAATTAAGCTGGCTCCTACGCAGGCCCCATATTTCCAAGGCGCCAACCTGCTTATTGCCGCCGATTGCTGCGCGTTCTCGTACGGCAACTTCCATTCCGATTTCATCCGCAACAAAGTTTGCCTTATTGGCTGCCCGAAGCTTGATGGCACTGATTATTCCGAGAAGCTGACCGAGATCATTGCGAGCAACGACATCAAAAGCGTCACCATCACGCGCATGGAGGTCCCGTGCTGCGGCGGTTTGGAGCGCATGGCCGTCAAGGCTTTGCGTGCGTCGGGGAAGTTCATCCCTTGGCAAGTTGCCACGTTCTCGCTTGATGGCCGCATCTTGGATTAGCTTGTTGGCTTCACGATTTGCCCTTTGTGGTCAAAATTCAGCCCTGAACTGGAAGCGCGGTTTGGGCTGTTTTCGCATAGGCGTTCTTGCCGTCCCATGCAAGGTGCAGTTCACACTTCGCTGACGTGGGATAATGTTTCTAATGCGACACGCTTGGCGGCTGGCTAACGGGTCGCTGCAAATATCGCCAAACGAGGGGGCGTGACGTAATGGGAAAAATGGTCGGATGGTTTTGCAGGGATTGCGGTGCTAGCGAGGAGTTCTACCTCGGAAGCGGGATGAGCGCCTTTGACGACGCCTCTTCCGTTGTTGAGCGCTCGAAGGAGGGCGTTTACGGTCGTGCAATGAAGAAGCTGCTCGGTGATGGAATCCCGGAAGGATGGGCTGTTTTCAAGGAGCGCGTCTTTTATAGGTGCCCGAATTGTGACGAGGTCATTGAAGGCATTGCTGTAAAAATCGATGACGGCAGCGGCTGCGGTTTGCTCATCTTTTATATCAAGCCTGAAAAGTGCGATCGATGCGGTGAAACCTATGATTTCTGGAGCGATATGCTTCCTATGAGCGAGGAAGAGTTACTTGATCGATGCCGAAGGCATGTTGACGACGGCTGTCCAAGTTGCGGTAGTTCGAACGCGCAGCTGCTTGTGGGACGCTGGGATTAGCGAAGGAGCCTTCTATGTTGAAGGAGTACAGACGCGTTAGGGTTAAGGCTACTGGGCTGTACGGGACCATCGTAGAGTGGAAGTCCGGCAGCGATCATTGCGAGATTGAACTTGACTGGTGGCAACAAGGAACTCGGATCGATGAAGACGACTTGCTCCTTCGTACGTTTGCGCTGTCGGAAATCGACGAATTGGCGAAGGCTCAAGGGGTGGAACGAAAGGTCGTGCTCCGCGAATTCGACACTTTGGTTATCTCGTTCCGCAACCAGCGGCTTTTCTTTGGTTCGCCAATCGTTGCGATCAGGCGCGGGCGGCATGGCGTGCAGGTTAGCGTGCACAACTGGAGTTTCGACAACGGCTTCCAGACGAGAGGGATCGCCATGGATGAAGGAGCAAGCGTAAGCAAGCTGCTGTCCGCCGTCTTCGCGACTCACGCGGACAGATGGATTGAACACTTCGCAAACTTTGATGTCCTTGACGGCTATTCTTGGACGATGGACGTTTACTCCGGTAATTGCTATTTTGAATGCGAAGGAGATAACTTCATACCCGACGAGCTTGTTCGATTGCTTTGCGCCGTGCGCGAAATGGGCTTGCCGCTTTCCTGGTTGGAAGACAAGATCGGCCTGTCGGATTCGCATTTCTAATCGAGCCAAGCGAGTGCTAAAACGCTGGCGCGACCTGGGGTAGCTTCGTTTAAAGGGGGACGGAATGAAAACGATCATCTTAAACGGTAGCCCTAGAAAGAAATGGAACACCGCGAAAGTGCTTCAATCAGCCCAGCATGGCGCGGAGTCTGTTGGAAGCGAAACCGAATACATCGATCTGTACGATTTGAGTTTCACGGGATGTCGAAGCTGTCTTGCCTGCAAACGAAAAGGGATGGATCGCTGCCGTTGCTACTGGAGGGACGACCTTTCCCCTGTGATCGATCGCATCTTCAAGGCCGATGCACTGATCGTTGGCTCCCCGATTTACTTCGGAAATATCACCAGTCAACTTCAGGCGGTTCTCGAGCGTCTTAGGTTCTGCGCGCTTTCGTACGACGATTATTCAAGCTATTTCCCCGGCAAAGTGGACGTGGGCGTTATATTCACCATGAACATGCCTCGACCGGGATACGACGAGATGTATAAAGAAAAGCTCGAGGAACGCATGAGCGGCCTTTCCATCTTAAATGGGAAGATGAAATTCCTTCCATGCTGCAACACGCTTCAGGTTGAGGATTACTCCAAGTTTAACATGGCAAGCTTCGACGAGGCTGTGAAGAAGGAATCAAGGAGGGTTCAGTTCCCGAAAGATCTTGACCTTGCCTTTCAGTTTGGGGCGAAGCTGGGGCAGGCCGGGTAGGCGAAGGGACTGACACGCTTGAAGCGTCCGATTCGCTTGCGGGCTGAAAGCCCGAGCGTTCGGATTGTGCCCCGAAGCGTTAGCGGCCTCCGCGGGCGATATGGCACGGGTACCACTTCTGGAACCATGCGGTGAATACGCCCATCAGCGCGGGAAGCACCGAGTTGATGGCGCCAACCAAACTGGCCGCATCCGTCTGCATGATGAAGTACGTCCAAATGGGCGTGACCAGATAAAGCACGCCCCACGCCGCGGTCAGGATGCGGTTCGTCTTCATGAAGATGGGGTTGCGCAGCGCTTCGTCCCCGTTGTAGCTGTTCTTGGAGTAATGCGCGGTCAGCGGAACCTTTAGGAAACAGGAGACGCTCCACATCAGCCCGAACAGGGCATACGACGCCGGAATCACCACCACGGGGGAGGCTCCTGCCAGCAACGCGATGGAGCAGGCGCCAACAGCAAGCGTCGAAATCTTGTCGTACGCGGTTGCTTTGGTCCGATGCATCAGGACAGGCGGCAGCACGCACGCCGCCACGCTGATCAGGCTGCCCCAGAAGCTGTTGATTGATGCGGCTATCCAGAAGACGATCCAGGGAATCAAAAGCAGCAGCATATTGGTTTTCGGCTCGGCCGCGTTTTTACCCGCGCCAACTCCGCGGTTATGGCCGTCGCTGCCGCCCGCACTTACGTTCGCGCCCGTAGCGCCCGCGTTCGCGGTTCCGAAGTAATCGTCCCAGTGCATCATCAGGTCGAAGTCGCCCTCAACCGAGTACAGGTGTTGCATAAGCGCCTCGTCGCCGCGGATTTTGCCGGCGGCAATGGACTGCCAAACGTCGAACGGCGTGTTGATCCGTGTGGTGTAATCCGTGGCGAAGCCCTCAGCGGGCGCTTCTTCAACGCGGCTTCCGTTCGCCCCAAGGACAACGCGGTAGATCTTGTCGATGTCGGTGTAGTGCATGTCCAGCGCAAGGTCGTGCCCCGGCCAAGCCTGTTTGCGGTACAGGGCGGCCATCTGGCGGGTGAACGTCAGGCTGGGATCCTCTTTTGCACCGGACTCGTTAACGCCCCAGCTGGCGTCGGCCATCGCTTCGAAGACGTCGCGCGGGAACAGGTTTTGCTCAAGCTTGCCGCGGGTTTCGCGTGAGATGCCGTCAGTCGCGCGGCCGTTAGCTGCGGAGCCTGCGTTGCCTACGCAACCGGTCGCGAACTCCTCGCCGGCCTTCCTCACCCAGGAAAGATACTCATCGGTGCGCTCGGACAGCTCCTTCACGCGGAAAAGCTCGCCTTGTCCGCAGAAGATCGTGGTGTAGCCGTCTTTGCTGCAAAGTCGGTCGAACAGATCGGTCACGCCGGTGTAGTTGCCTTTGGCGGTATAGAAACCGCAGGTCGAAACCACCACCGTGCGTTTGCCGCCTATGTCGTAGCGCGACGGATGTCCGCCGCTTTTCGTCTCGGCGCTCATGAAGGGAAGCGACATGGGAAGCTGGCGGTCAATCAGGTTCTTCAGCGGACCGGGCAGCCCGAAGTAGTACAAGGGGAAGCTCCAGATAATAACGTCGGCCCATAGTATCTTTTCGATAACGCCCTGCATGTCGTCGTGCAGGCAGCATGTTCCTGGTGTTTTGCTCCAGCACGAGAAACAGCCCAGACAGGGTTTGATGTTGAGCGTGCCGACGTTCAGGGTTTCAACTATGGGTGCCTGCCCACGGGCGCTCTCTTCTTGCGCGGTGATTCCCTGCAAGAAAGCGCTGGTCAAGCGCCAGGTATTGCTTCGTTCGCCCTTGGGGCTGCCGTTGATTGTCAGGATGTTCATTGGACGCTCCTTAGTTCGGCGGCGCATTGCTCGGCCCAGTCGCTCTGTTGGGTGCGCGAAGCCTCACTTACGAGCTGAATGATATATCACTGGTGGAATAGAGGAGGCGGAAGGAGAGTCAATGTTGGGTAAAGGTTGGGATGGTGGAAGAAAATGGCGAAGATGCTAGAGGACGCTGGAGCCGTTCGTTGTTTCGCTTTCGCGGCATGCGTCGATGTAGTCGTCGACCGCGTCGCGGAACGCCTTCTCGATTCCATCCGCAGTATCCGACTCGTATTCGCACAGCCCCTCGATGTCGTCCACCAGGCCGTAGAAAATGCCGCGCTCGTCATCGTGCTTCGGGGTTGACTCGAATCCTTTGTAAGCCATGCTGCCCATACCGAAATCCCTTCTTGAGAAACGCCCTATTCGCGCGCTGTCTTCTCAGCGTAGAGCCTGAAGAGGCGCGCGATGGCCTTCAGAGCCTTTTCCTCGTCCTCTGTTTTGATTGCATCTGAAATCTGACTCAGGATCGCTGACTAAACAATCGTCGATGTACCTGAGGTCGATGAAATGCACCCCACACCTCGGGCAGAAGTCCCATTTCTCGTCGACGAGGCACCCGCAGTTGCCGCAGTCGGCGACGAGCCCTCCGGCGTGGAGGTGTATCGCCGCGGTATTCAACCGCAACATCCGGCTCATGTCCTCCGACAGCTGGCCAGACCTCGACAGCCTCTCTATCAGCCCGAGCCGCAGGTACGTGTACGAGAGCACGTCGTTGCCGCTCTCCCGCGCTGCTTCTTCCCTGTGCCCGTAGTACTTCTCCATGTCGATCATCGCCGACCGCCTCCTTGCATCGCATCCGCCTTCAGCTGCTTCTGCGCGGTTCGGTAGCCGAACACCATGTCCAGCTGCTCTGGGGTGAAGGTCGCCTCGCCGCAGCTTCGGCACAAGAGGTGGGGGATGCCGCGCACGGCGTCCCCGTTGACTTCGAACGTCTCCGTGGTCACGACCATGTCCTTGCCGCACGATGGGCAGATCTCACGCATAGCGAGCGCCTCCTTGGATCGCATCCGACAACGTAGCCTAGGGGAACATGGAACGATGGCTCAATTTGAACTCGTGCATTTCGGTCAAGTGCCTGGGCCCGAACGTCATCTCGCCGCATTTCGGGCACTTGTTGTGATGGACCCCCGTTATCGTGATCGGTCCGTTCGGGCCATCTAGCGAGAAAGCCTCGTCGGTCTCGATCATCCCGGCCTCGCAGTAAGGGCATGTGTCCTTCACCCGAATCTCCTCCCCGCGCTGCGACGAATCCCGGCAGAAGTCGAGGTAGTCGTCGACGGCTTCCATGAAGGCCGCTTCAAGGCCCGCCTCCGTCTCGGAATCGTACATGACCACGGCATCGACGCCGTCCACCGTTCCGTAGAACATGCCGTCCTCCGCGCTGTGCTTCGGGGTGGAAGCGAACCCTTTGTAGACCATACGTTCCATACCGTCTTCCCTTCTCGAGAAACGTCCTATTCCCCCGTCGTCTTCTCGGCGTAGAGCTTGAAGAGGCGCGCGACGATCTCCTCCTCGTCCCTGCCGAACGAAAGCCTGCGCTCGCGGAGGTATATCGGCGTCATGCCCATGCCCCCTCGCCGCGGATCTGGTCGTAGATGTTGTGCATGTTGTCCCTCATCAACGACTCGATGTCCCACAGCTCGGACTCGGAAAACCCCTTGCTCTTCACAGGGGTGCATGTCGGGAGGGAGCCTTGGGCGAAGTCGAAATCCCCCTCGCCGTCGTCGCGCTCGACGTAATAGGGGACCGTGTCGCACAGCCGCCCTTTGACGATGTCGCCATATGTGACGGTCATGCCGTCTATCTCCATGAAGAAATGCTTCATCTTGGCCGCCTTTGCTTGGATTGTCCGCGAAGCGAACAAGGGCTATTCATTCCTCTTATTGTTCAGGGCGCGGGGTAGAGCTCGTCATAGACGTCGTCCTCCTCGCAGTATTCCTCGGCGGGAAGCACGGTGTGGCCATGCTCGTCGACTTCGCCGACGATTCTTGCTTTGACATCCTTTGGGTTCATGGGCTTCGGGTACCCATAGGATTCATTGTCCTCGAACACGGCCTCAACGATAGCGTCCCTCGCCATAAAGCCCTCCTTCGTTAAATGCCTGTTCTCGCCACGAGTGTATAGGGCGGCACGATGGCTTTCAAGCAACGCTTTCGCATTCTTCTCCTTCCGTTCGAGTTTGAGTTGCGAAAGGCTCCCGGGTCGCTTGCGACCAAGGGGGCCTTAGATAGCTCCCCTGGTTTCTCTTCCCTGGGTCAGGAAGCGGGTCGGCTAGCCGGTTATGCCCGGCGCGCCTAGCGCCGTCGTCTCGCTGCAGGCCTTGCGCAGCATAGCGCTTGCGACCTTCTCGAGGCTTATGCCGGTGCGGGCCGACTCTCTCTCGAGCCAGCCGAGCGTTTCCGCGTCGACCAGGAACCTGATCTCAGCGGCATCGGTCGCGTCTACCGCTCCGTAGAACATGTCGTCTTTCGCGTTGTGCTTCGGGGTGGAAGTGAGCCCTCTGCAATCCAAGCGCTCCATATCAGTTACCATTCCTAATCGAACATATTGAGGGTATATAAAATTAGGAGTATGCGAAAAAGTGGTTGGAATTTGTAAGTGATTGATCGGAAGGCAGCGGAGGCCGCTTTGCTAAACCGCTGGTTGAATGGGATTCATTCCGGTCGTTAAGGTATAGGTTGAAAATGGGCAGAATCTACAGCAACGTTCAACCTGCGGTTTACAACCTTCAACCGGAGATTTTACATGCCCCTTAAATCCCCAGCGATGCCCTCAATGCCTCGTCCACTTTGCCCATGTCGTCACAGGACAGTTCGCCCAGCTTCTTCCCTAGAGACGACTTCCTCATCGTGACGATCTTGTCGGCCATGACGAAGCAAGGCTTCATCAGGCCGTTCCGCTCATCGGGAGAGACGGCGACGCGGGTATCGCATCGAATGGAGCCGTCGGTCGTCAGCAGGCACACGATCGTCGACTCGAAGGAGCCGGTCCCGTCGCTCTGGACGACCACAGCGGGCCTCGGCTTCGACGCGTAGCCGGGACCCGCGACGGTCCAGACCTCACCACGCACCGTCGATCACGTCCCTTGCCGCGGTATCGGCGAAATCGCAGGCCTCCGCCTCGGAAGAGAAAGGCTCGGGAGAGAGCCGCACATCGAATGGGAACCCCCCGACCTCGTTGAACTTGCGCACGAAGACGTTGACGGCGGCCGACGGGCTGATGCCCAGCGCGCTTGCGGTGGCGGCGAATCGCTCCTTGTCCGCAACGTCGACCCTCGCGTTCAATGTTGCTGTAGCAGACATATTCAACCTCCGTTCTCGTTGTACTTGAATTGTAGCACAGTGTTGGCATTCGTACTACGTTGCGATCGAAAAGCGCGCCGAATAGCGGAAAACGAGAAACCCCGGGCACTTAAAAGCGGGTTTTCAAATTATCGGGTTCGTTGCAGTGTCGATTGAGGGTAGGGCGGTGTGCTATCGTGGTTTGCACATTGCAGCGTGCTAGGAGGTGCGGCATGGGCTCTGTGACTGTTTTGCCCGAGATTCCTGACGACTTGTTCGATCGTTACGACCGCCTTGCGAAAGCGACGGGGAGGCCAATAGACGTCTGTATGATCGAGGCTCTGGCCGGCTCGATCGACCTCTTCGAGCGCGAATACGGAATCTTTGGGGGTTCCGAGGCCTGCGGCACCGACGAGCCGCAGTAGGCCATCGCCGCCATCCCTTGGTGAAGGCACGGGGAGTCAGTCGTGAAACTGTTCCGCCCCGTAGCCGAGCAGCGCCGTTTCAGCATGGATGCGACCGCATGCCGACAGAGCATGCGTCAACGCGGTCGTCGACCGCGTCGAGATGCGAACCGCCGAGCGCCTCGCTGTCAGGCTCGAGTTCGAAGCTGCCGTCCTCGTAAGGCGCAGCCATGCGGTCGAGGTCGGCGTCAGCGATGCCGTGTTTCGCCATGAAAACGTTCGCGTTCATCAGAATCGCCTCCCCAAGCTGCGTCCCCTTCTTGTGAAGCACCTTGTCGTCCACCTGCCTTCTCGGCCTCCCTCGCGATGTGCGTTTCGAAGCTCCGCTACCACTCAAGATCCTGCTGGCCGACGCAGTCCTCAAGAGGAGTCGCCATGCCGTTCTTGATGCCTTCCGCCAGTCCGGGAACCCCTTCAAGGTACGACGTCTCCTCGAAGGACTGACGCTTGCTTGCTTCGTCCAAGACGGCACCCTGCCGGGCCTTGGGCTCGGCCTCAGGCGCCCCCATCGCTTTCGCCTTCTCGGCCTCAAGCCTCTCGATCTCCTCCCGAATAGCTACTATTTCGGCTTTGGTCTTGGCTATCTCGGCTTCAAGCCTCTCGGTCTCCTTCCGAGCGGCTGCGATATCCCGCTTCAGGCTGGCTATTTCGGCCTCCCTCGTGATGTACATGATGGTCTCCCGTCGTTGTTCGGCGCTTCTCGCCAGTCGTTTCGCCCGAAGCCTAGAGGCAGGCGTTGATCGACTCGATGGACACAAGCTCGTCGTTGCCGAAGACCTTGGTGGTCAGCTTGCCGTTGAAGATCAGGCCTGAAAGCTCAGCCGCGGGGATGCCCAGCCTCTCGGCGGCTTGGGCCTTGGTGACGTACTCCATCCGCTCCGCGTCTTCGGGCGAGACCTCGACCTCGATCACGGTGACCTCGGTTAGGTGCTGCATGGGCGG